>Ga0153915_10004111_pt1 | contig 13391 bp, 9 predicted proteins | sample Opewatmetagenome_2_FD_107003 | JGI IMG/M metagenome (GOLD analysis project Ga0153915, IMG submission 107003) | Freshwater wetland microbial communities from Ohio, USA - Open water 3 Core 3 Depth 3 metaG | ecosystem: Environmental > Aquatic > Freshwater > Wetlands | place: USA: Ohio, Lake Erie... | reverse complement strand
TGGATGCTTATAAAAAGTTTGTCGGCAATTTCTTTGTTCGATAAACCGGCAACAATTAATTTCAACACTTCAAGCTCGCGGTCGGATAACTGTTCTTGTTCCGGACTTTGGGAATAGAAGCCGACCGCTTTTGTCGTTTTGCTAACAATCTCGATAATTGTTTCGGGCGAATCGGTAATTTGAATAGTTTTATCGAACATTGATAATAGATTTTGATCGATATAAGAATAAATCAAAGCAATCCAGCAAGTATTTGAGCAGTTCTTTTTTGCAGATAGGAATTCCTTTTCTTTGTTTTGAACATGCAGAGGATTTACAATAACTGCATCAAGTTTCTCTTCCGCGGATATTTTATCAATTTCATTTAACCGGTCGATTCTAAATATTTTAAAATACTTGCCTGATTTTGAAAGAATGTTTTCAATGCCTTCAAAAACTATTTGTGAAGATTCAAGAACGGCAATATTTATCGGTTGATTGTTCAACTACTTGCCTTTTCAAGTTCGCTGATTAAAGGAATCAGTATTGTGTCTTCGATTGCAGAATGAATGCCGATATCAAATTCCAATTCGAATAATCCAATAATAATTTTCCGCCGCAAAATCCTGTCGTTTTTGACCGGGATATGTTTTAATAAAAGTTCTCTCAAATCATTGAGTTTGGATTCTATGTCGGTGTGGTGTTCCCTGTATTCGTTTACCGAGAAGGAGGATTTTTTCTTACCGTTCTCATCGAAAACAGAATCAGTGATAAGTTGATTGAAATATGGAAATACAACTTCGTTTTCGTATGCGAAATGTTCTTTTACTTCTTCGAAATATTCATCGAAAAATTTCTCTATAAGTTTTATTTCGGGGGTGTCATTTAAAAGATAAAGTTGATCTATGTGATCATGTATTTCGGGATATTTTTCATTCTCGTAGTAATTATGCGTGTTTCGCAAATAAAGAATGATAGAAGAAATATCTTCTTTGGAAAAATTCTCGATTCCCGAAGGGCTAAAACCGTTGTACAAGTTGGCGAAAGAAAGGAACACTTCTGCGCTTATGTTTTTTTCGCCGCATAATTGCGAGACGGTTTTTTCGTGAACTATAAAATCGAGTTCAAAAAGTTCAAGCATCAACAGCAAAGAAGGATTTTCCGAAAGAAGATCGGCAACCTTTGTTTTTCGTGTAATATATTCCCTTTTTGTATGGTACATCTTTTATTCCCGACTTTGATTCTTACCTTATAACTAAAATAAACAATATTTCTGTTTGTTGAAGGGAGCGTTAATCTATAAAACTAATTATCGAAATCAGTCGTTTAAAAATTCGTCTTCCTGAAATACGTGGCTTTCGTTGAATTTATTGCTTAAAAGAGAGGATGAGTTTTTGAAATATTGGAGATGAAGTTTTATCCCGAAAGTATTTTCAATATCGTTTATTTGACGTGAGTCGTGAACTCCTTTTAAAAGAGTTATCCTAAATTGATTTTCCACAGATGAATTTTTAATGAGACTAATTGACTCTGAAATAATGTCGGTATTAATATCAACGCTGCACAATTGTGAATACATATCGAAAGATGCTTTTATATCCATAGCGATGAAATCAAGGATATTTTCATCGATAAGCATTTTTAACATTTTAGGATTACTTCCGTTTGTATCCAGTTTTACAGGATAATTTAATCCTTTGATTTTTTTTATGAATTCGGGTAAATCATGATGAAGAGTTGGTTCGCCGCCGGAAATTACAACTCCCTCAATTCTGTTTATCCTTTTGGATAAATAATCAAAAATGGTTTTTTCGGGAATTGTTTCTTCAAAAAAATCAGGTAAAACAAGCTGCGGGTTGTGGCAAAACCCGCAACGAAAATTACAACCCTGGGTAAAAATCACCGCGCTTAATTTCCACGGGTAATCTATTAAAGATAATTTTTTTAGCGCTCCTATTTTCATGTACTGAAAACTTTTCTCATTCCAAATTCTGCCTGCTTGCCTTTGTTCCATTGCTGAACCGGTCGAAGATAACCGACAACTCTTGAATAAACTTCCGCTTCCGATTTGCATTTTGGGCATTCAAAATGTTCGCCGTTTATGTATCCGCAGTTCGGGCAAATGCTGAATGTCGGTGTTATTGAAAAATAGGGGAGACTATAATTGGTGGCAATAGTTTTAATAAGATTTCTTAATGCAGTCGTATCTTCAATCTTTTCGCCTATAAAAAGATGCTGAACGGTTCCGCCCGTATATTTTGATTGAAGCTCATCCTGCAATTCAAGCATTTCGAAAAGATCATCTGTAAAATCTACAGGCAGTTGTGTCGAGTTTGTATAAAACGGGGAGTTATTATCTGCATATGTCGATTCGTTTGCGCAGATAATTCCGGGATATTTTTTCTTGTCGGATAAAGCTAAACGGTACGAAGTGCCTTCGGCCGGCGTTGCTTCGAGATTATAAATATCTCCTGTCTCTTCTTGGAATCCGACTAGTTTTTCGCGCATAAAATCCATTACTCTATTCGAAAATTCCAAACCTTCCGATGAGCCGATGTTTTCGCCGAGAAGATTAACACAAGCTTCATTCATTCCAACAAGTCCGATTGTTGAGAAATGGTTTTTCCAATATTCGTTGAAACGCTTTTTAACATCGCGCAGATAAAATTTCATATATGGATAAAGATTTTGATCCATAAAGGTTTCTAAAATTTTCCGCTTGAGTTCGAGACTTTCTTTTGCGGTTTCCATTAATTTACCGAGCCGATCAAAAAACTCCGATTCGTCTTTCGATAAGTAACCAAGGCGCGGGAGGTTTATTGTAACAACGCCGATAGAACCGGTGAGAGGTGAAGCGCCGAATAATCCGCCGCCTTTTCTATTTAACTCGCGGTTATCTATGCGTAAACGGCAGCACATGCTGCGCGCATCTTCGGGCTTCATGTCGGAGTTTATAAAATTGGCAAAGTATGGAATTCCGTATTTCGCGGTGATTTCCCAAAGAATTTCGAGCATCGGATTTTCCCAATCGAAATTATCGGAAATATTGTATGTCGGAATGGGAAAAGTAAACACGCGGCCTTTAGCATCGCCTTCTTTCATTACTTCCAGAAAAGCTTTATTGAAAACATCCATCTCTTTTTGGAAACCTGCGTAAGTTTCATTTTGCATCTCGCCGCCGATTATTATGGCTTTGTCTGCGTAATAAGATGGAACCGTTAAATCGAGAGTTACATTTGTAAAAGGAGTTTGAAAACCAACGCGCGTTGGAATATTTACATTGAATAAAAATTCCTGCATTGCTTGTTTTACTTCGGTATAAGATAAATTGTCATATCGGATGAATGGCGCGAGGAGAGTATCAAAATTTGAAAATGCCTGAGCGCCTGCGGCTTCGCCCTGCAAAGTATAAAAGAAGTTTACAACCTGTCCGAGCGCGCTTCTAAAATGTTTTGCCGGTTTCGATTCTATTTTTCCAGTCGCACCCTGAAATCCGTTGATGAGAAGATCGTACAAATCCCAGCCGACGCAGTAAACACTTAACAATCCGAGATCGTGAATATGAAAATCTCCCGACTGATGCGCTTCGCGGATGTTTTGCGGATAAATTTTATTAAGCCAATAAATTTTGCTTACTTCGGAAGAAATATAGTTGTTCAATCCTTGGAGAGAATAACCCATATTGCTGTTTTCATTAACCTGCCAATCGGATTTATCAAGATACCCGTCCATCAAATCAACCTGAGATTTTAGAGAAAGATCTCTGAGTTTTGCGTGCTGATCGCGGTAAATAATATATGCTTTCGCGGTTTTTCTAAACGGCGAGTTAAGAAGTATTTCTTCAACGCAATCCTGCACATTTTCAACCGTTGGTATTTTGTGGATATACAATTGTTGAGCAAGGTTTACTGTTTTAAGGCAAAGCATCCGTGCAATGTCTTCGTTAAACTCTTTTGTTGATTCACCAGCTTTGCGTATCGCAATAAAAATTTTGTGAATATCAAACTCGGCTGTTGAGCCGTTTCTTTTTACAACCTCTTTAATAGTAGAAACAATTTCATTCATCAAGCCTCCATATAGGAAAAATTTGCATTACCGCAAAAAATTAAGCGTGATTTATTCTTAATTGTGGAAATTTTTGTTTAAGTAAATAAAATGAACCGAAAATAAAACCTGAATAAAATAAGTCTCCGGCAATGCTGCCTTTTAAAAACGGCAAACCTGCAGTATAGCATAATAACAATCCATTTATATCTTGCGTATAAAAAGGACTGCCAGGCCAGCATCCGAAATTCGTGATAATGAAAAACAAAACGGAAGAAAGCAGGGAGGCGATCACCATTTTTTTAACAGTAACAGTTTTAAGTAAAAAATGCCCGGTTATCATAATTAGGATATAGCTGCCATATTGCCAGTAAAATCCTTTGTAAAATAATATAAAGTTTGGAAAATAATAACCATATAAAAAATTATTTATAATTAAATCGCTGATCCAAATTGATATTATCGGAATACAAAATGCCTGCCATTTTTTTTGAAAATGAGACACCCCGAATAGTCCGATTGCCGCAAATGGCGAAAAATTAGGGATATGCGGAATTAAACGTATAGACGCGACGGCAATGATTAATAAAACCAAGACCGAAGTTCTAAGATGTATTTTTCTAATTACGAATTCCATTTATTTCTCCAATATGTTTTTTAATAAATTCCAATTGAACATTCCTTTTAAAACACTTGAATTTATCTTTCAATTCGAGCAGACATTCGCGGCAAACGCAATCATCGTAGATTTCCTTAATGAACTGGAGTTCTTCCGTGCTTAGTTTTACGCTGAAGCATTGACATTGAGTAATATTGCCCGGTTTGCATTCAAATTCCCTTGAGCATCTCGGGCAATATTTTCTTTCGTGCTGCGGCATTTTAAACCCAGTGAAAAATATTATGTGTGTTATTTATTTCTTCTCATAATAAGAGCAGCTTCCACCATGTTTTGTAAAGAAGCTTCAGTTTCTTCCCATTTCCTTGTTTTCAAACCGCAATCCGGATTTACCCAAATATTTTCTACTGGTAACAAAGATGCGGCTTTTTCGAGCAAAGCAAGTATTTCATTTGTTGATGGAACGCGGGGAGAATGTATATCGTAAACCCCAGGGCCGATTTCGTTCGGGTATTTAAAATTCACAAATGCATCAAGCAGTTCCATTTGCGAGCGGGATGTTTCAATTGTAATTACATCGGCATCCATATCCGCAATAGATTTAATTATATCGTTGAATTCGCAATAACACATATGTGTGTGAATTTGTGTTTCGTCTTTAACGCCGGAAGAAGCAACTCGGAATGATTTGATCGCCCAATCAAGATAGTTTTGCCAATCCGATTTTTGCAGAGGAAGCCCCTCGCGAATTGCAGGTTCGTCTATTTGAATTATTTTTATTCCCGCGTTTTCAAGAGCAATTGTTTCGTCGCGTATTGCAACGGCAATTTGCAACGCCGTCTCCGATCTCGGTTGATCGTTGCGGACGAAAGACCATTGCAAAATTGTAATTGGCCCCGTCAACATTCCTTTTACGTAGTTACTTGTTTTGGACTGTGCGAAAGCGCTCCATCTAACCGTCATATCTTTTATGCGCTCTACATCGCCGAATATTATCGGGGGTTTTACACACCGGCTTCCGTAGCTTTGCACCCAGCCGTTTTGTGTAAAAACAAATCCTTCTAATTGTTCTCCGAAATATTCAACCATATCGTTTCGTTCAAATTCGCCGTGAACGAGAACGTCTATCCCGATTTCTTCCTGCCATTTAATAACGTCTTCAATAGCCGCTTCTATATTATTTTCATATTCCGTCTGTGTCAATTCTCCTTTTTTAAGTTTTACTCTTAATTTGCGAATATCTTCTGTTTGCGGAAAAGAACCTATTGTTGTTGTTGGGAAAAGAGGGAGATTAAAAACTTCTTTTTGCTTTTGCCGGCGGATTTCAAACGGACTTTTTCTTTTCTTGTCATCGTTAGAGATAGCGGCGGTTCTTTCTTTAACTTTATTATTATGTATTAAAGAAGATGTTCCGCGGCTTTCTGCAGCAATAATATTTCTCTCGAGCAGACTTTTTTCACCGAAGAAAATCCTGTATAAATCGTTCACTTCAAACAGTTTTTGTTTCGAGAAAGCCATCCAGTTTTTTATTTCCGGATCAATCTCTGTTTCGAAATCAAGATCAATCGGCGAGTGAAGAAGCGAACACGAAGGAGAAATCATTAAGCGTTTGCCGCCGATTTTATTCGCGGCTTTTTCAATTAATGCCAGTGATTTTCGATAATCGTTCTTCCAAATATTCCTTCCATCAACCAATCCAAGCGAAAGAATTAAATTATCCGGAGCGTTGTTTAGTACTATGTCCATTTGTTCCGGCGCTCTTACAAGATCGATGTGAAGAGCATCTACGGGCAAAGACACTGCCAAAGCTGTATTGTCTTTTAAGTCGCCGAAATATGTTGCCAATAATATTTTTATATCCGTGACTTGTTTGCGTATTTCGTTATAGCAAAACGTAAAAATTTCTTTTTCTTCTTTTGTCAAATCTGTTACAAGGAAAGGTTCATCAATTTGTATCCATTCCGCACCGTTGTTTACAAGAGATTGCAAAATCTCCGTATAAACATGTAAAAGGTTGTCTATCAAATCTATGCGGTGAAAATTATTTTCCTTTTCTTTGCCTGATAATAGGTATGAAACAGGACCTAATAAAACAGGTTTGGCGTTTGTGCCGATAATATTTTTCGCTTCAATAAATTCTTTGACGATTTTTTGAGAGCCGCATTGAAACTTTTGATTCTTATGAAATTCGGGTACAATGTAATGATAATTCGTATCAAACCATTTCGTCATTTCCATGGCTGTGACGTCGATCCCGTTTTTTTGATAGCCGCGCGCCATGGCAAAGTAAATGTCTAATTCGGAATTATTTATGGAATTAATTTTACCGTAACGCTCGGGAATATTTCCAACCATCGCGGATGTGTCGAGCACGTGATCATAAAAACTAAAATCGTTGCAGGGGATAAGATCAATACCGGCAGTTTTTTGAGCTTCCCAATTTTTTTCCCGAATTACGGAAGCGATATTATATAATTCTTCGCTCGAAATTTTGCCGGACCAATATTGTTCGCACGCCTTTTTTAATTCCCGCCGGGCGCCTATGCGGGGGTATCCTAAATTGTTTTTAAGCATACGCAATAACCTCGTAATAATTGAATGAAAGTATGATTTGGGTTTTGGTATGCTTCCGAGAAATGTTAGTTAAGATGAAGAAAATGTTGTTGAATAAATCTTCATTTCAATTTAGCTTCACATCCCGAAAGCTTATAATAATAAATACATTAGGCAGGTCTCCTGACTCGTTCCTTCCTGAATCGCCTTCCCATAGTTAAAAACCACAGTGGCAAATTGATTTAAGAAAACAGCGGAACTTACAGTTGCGGGAACAGTTCCGGTCTTTCACCGAATTCCCTTTTCATTCTGTATAAGAAACCTAATGCTTACCTTCTTGTACGAAAATACATGAAACCTTTTATTAAAGGCAATCCTAAGAAAAAATTTATTTTTCTTGCTTTATTAGTTTTATATTTTATAAGCGTTCGCCAAATATTTTTTTAAGAGACATTTCCATATAAGATTTATTGTTTATTCGTTAGGAATAATAAACAATAAAAACATAATTTTTTGTAAAAACTATTTCTTTTTATCCGCGTACTTCTTAATTTCATTTAACTCTTTCCTCGTCGTTCTTCTGAAAAAGAATATTACAAATAAATTTCAGTTATACTGTTGAAGTTTTCTCTAATTGTCTTGTAAATAATAATAACCAAGAAACAAAAGGAGATTAGTAATGGATACCGAGAACAGAGTATCACTACAAATTCCGTCGGAAATTCTTACGGAGATCAACACGTTGATTCAAAATGCTTCGGCGAAGTTAAGCCCATATTTAATATCTTTAACGCCAGTTGAAAGAAAAACAATTCCCAAAATGAAAGATGCCTCTATGTCGTTTGTTGAGAAAGCATTAGCATACTCAGAAAGTAATCCTCAATTTGCCCCGCCATATTTAAATGTACCGGAAATGAGAATTGATCTAAAAGCGGCAAGCGATTTAACGACCGTTTTTAGGCCGCTGGAACAGTTGTATTCTTTAATGAATGATACAATAATGTTATGCGGTAGTGAAGCTTATACTGCATCACTTACTTATTATAATTCTGTTAAATTTGCTGCCAAAAAGAATATCTCCGGCGCAAAAGTTATTTATGATGATTTGAAAAAAAGATTTGAGATTACAAAAACAAAGGAAGAAGAAACACAAACTCAGACGCAAAGCTGATATAATGCTTTTTCAAATAAAAATAAATACTTTAGCCGCATTCTAAAGTGCGGCTAAAGCTAAATTAATTATATATTTAGCCGATGTAATGGTTGTATTAAGTTATTGATAATATAGTCATTTCCCTTTTTTTAAAATTATTTACCCTAAGTCAAATAAGTTAGCCTCCGATTTTGTGAGTTTAGCACCTGAATTACATTGATTGGCGACCAAATAGATAAAATTAAATGCCGGAAGACAAGCTAATCCTTCTAAAAAAGGGGGAATAGGGAGCTTTTTACAATAAATTTGAAGCAAAAAGGTTGTCCCTTTCGATAAAAAAGCAGATGACTATAGTAATTCATAACCTAATTCTAACAAAAAGCCATGTCTTTGTGCATTAAAAGTTGAGTAACATGCTCAAGAAGTGGAATGGGATGCTTTTTGATTTTTCTTCATAAAAATTAGGCAAAATACTATTCAATTAGGAAATAATGGACAAAATAAATGTTAACTTTTCCTAGCTTGAAAAGCCAACAGATTACTTATTGTACACTTAATACAGATAAAAAAGAATAAGATGACAGCATGTTATTATCTTTGCTATGAGAATTTTTTGATATTAGATCAAAATTATCAATATTAAATAGAATTATTATAAAGAAAAAATTCATTTAAGGAGATTATTATGGCTTGGTTTTTTGAAAGGAAGTCGGAGATTACAAAAGAAGAAATAAATGCTCTTGTTATAAAAAGCGCAAATGAAATGCTGAAAAGAATTTGTAAAAGTCCTAAAAAGGTTTTACTTCTTCCGCCTGATATTACTCGCGCACATAGCGGTGCCGGTTGGATTACAGAAGAGTTTTATAAATTCTTTTCGCAAACAGCCGATGTTTACATTATTCCTACTTTGGGGCAGCACGTTCCGCATACTGAGGAACAAAACAAATGGATGTTCGGCAGCATACCTGAAAACAAAATAATTAAACATGATTGGAAAAAGGACGGCAAACGCCTTGGCGCAGTTTCGGCAGATTACGTGGAAAAAATTACCGGCGGCAAAGCTGCTTGGGAAATCCCGGTATCAATTAACAAACTTGTTGTTGACGAACCTTGGGATTTAATAATTAATGTCGGGCATGTAGTGCCTCACGAAGTTCTTGGTTTTGCAAATCATAACAAAAATTATTTCATCGGACTTGGCGGCAAAGAAATGATCTGCGCTTCCCATATGGCGGCAGCATGTTACGGAATAGAAAATAATTTGGGAACTCTCGTAACTCCCCTGCGCCATTGTTATAATAAGGCGGAAAGCGAATATCTCGGTAATTTGCCGGATGTTTATATTCAACTGGTGATGGCTTATAATGAAAAAAACGAACTTGTTCATACGGGTTTTTATTGCGGCGATGATGTCGATACATATATTCTTGCCGCGGAACAATCATTGAAACAAAATATTACAATTGTTCCTCCGCTTAAAAAAGTTGTTGCTGTAATGCAGGGTGATGAATTTTTCAGTACATGGGTTGCGAACAAAGCAATATACCGCACACGTAAAGCTATGGCCGACGGCGGAGAATTAATTATTATCGCTCCCGGCTTAAAACGTTTCGGCGAGCAGGATGAAGTTGATAAAATTATCAGAACTTACGGATATATCGGCACAGAAAAAGTTATGAAACTTTGGAAAGAAAAAGAAGATTTACAGGATTTAACGCATGCAACCGCTCACCTTATTCACGGCTCGTCTGAGGGAAGATTCAAAATCACTTATGCGCCGGGACATTTAACGAAGGAAGAAATTGAATCGGTGAATTTTAGTTATATTGATTATGACAAAGCAATGGAAACTTATCAACCCGCTAAGCTTAAAAACGGATTTAATACCCTAGAGAACGGCGAGGAAATTTATTTTATCAGCACTCCTTCCGCCGGTTTATGGACTACAAAGGAAAAATTAAATTCATAATTGTTTATTACCCAAGATGGTTTAAGGTTACCCGTTTATAAACGAGTAACTTTGTGATAAAGAAATCATATAGAAAAGATGAATTCAAAAGAGAAATTAGATAAAGTAAAAAAGGATATTAAAAACTTTGGAAAGGTTGCTGTTGCATTTTCCGGCGGCGTTGATAGTACATTCCTTTCAAAGATTTGTTTTGATGTATTGGGCAAAGATGCAATTGCTGTAACAATTATTTCTCCAATGATGCCTAAAAGTGAAATTGAGGATGCAATTCAATTTACAAAATCAATCGGGATTGAACATGTTTTAATTAGTGATGATTCAATTGAAGAAGAAGTATTGAATAATTCGGTTGACAGATGTTATTTCTGTAAGAAGATAGAGTTCAATAAAATTGTTAAAGCGGCTGAAGGCAAAGGAATTCAATATGTGCTTGATGGTTCCAACGCCGACGATGAATTTGATTATCGGCCGGGTTTGAAAGCACTTAATGAATTGAAGATTATAAGTCCATTGAGAATAGCCCGGTTGGCTAAAAAAGAAATAAGAGAATTATCAAAACGGCTTAACCTAGAAACATGGAATAAACCTGCGTTAGCATGTCTTGCATCAAGAATTCCTTACGGTGAAAAAATAACGATTGATAAACTTTCAACAATTGATAGAGCTGAATCTTATTTGAAAAAACTCGGCTTGATTCAATTCAGGGTTCGTAGTCATGGCGATATAGCAAGAATTGAAATTGCCCCTGAAGAAAGAGATAAACTGTTTGATACTGCATTGATGGATAAAATTTCGAAGGAATTAAAATTATATGGTTTTACATATGTTTGCATGGAATTGGAAGGATATAAAACCGGAAGCATGAATGTAAAAATATCTAAAGGTTAGAAATTGAGTGAAGAACAAATAAAAAACATTCTTGAAGATTTTCGTTTAGGCAAACTTACTATAGAAGCAGTAATAGAAAGAATGAAAAATCTCCCGTATGAAGACATAGGTTATGCTAAGATTGATAATCATAGAGAATTAAGAAACGGTTTCCCGGAAGTTATTTTTTGCCAGGGAAAAACCAACGAGCAGATAAAGGGTATTGCAGAAAAAATGATATTAAACGGAAGCAATATTCTTGCAACAAAGGCCGGAATCAATGTTTTTGAATTCCTAAAAGAAAGAATTCCGAATTGTGAATACTTTACCGAAGCACAGATTATTTTTATTCGAAATCATGATATAGTGACAAGTATAAATAAAATTATTGTTGTTTCTGGAGGCACCTCTGATATTCCGGTTGCAGAAGAAGCGGCAATAACCGCTGAAAAATTTGGCAATACTGTTGAAAGATTATATGATGTCGGCGTTGCAGGCATTCACCGTCTTTTTAATAATCGGCAAAAATTATATGAAGCAAGCGTGATAATCGTCGTTGCAGGGATGGAGGGAGCGCTGCCAAGTGTTATTGGAGGATTGGTTGATAAACCTGTTATCGCTGTTCCAACAAGCATCGGTTACGGTACAAACTTTGGCGGACTTACGGCGCTATTTGCTATGTTAAATAGTTGTTCCAGCGGCATTGGGGTTGTTAATATAGATAATGGTTTCGGAGCCGGTTATCTTGCCGCAACAATTCTAAAACAAATTGAAAAAAAATAATATCACAATCTTTATTCCAGCGCTTAATTCTTGTGCGATTTTTATCGTAGAAGTTTTTTTAGAAACATTCCCGTATATGATTTTTCATTTTTTATAATCTCTTCCGGAGTGCCTTCAGCAATAATTTCACCGCCTTTATCGCCGGCTTCGGGGCCGAGATCAATTACATGATCTGCGCATTTTATTACGTCCAGGTTGTGTTCAATAATCACTACGGAATTCTTATTCGCAATAAGCATTTGAAAACATTTTAAAAGTTTTCCGATATCGTCGAAATGCAAACCTGTTGTCGGTTCGTCGAAAATAAAAAGAGTGTGTTGATTTTTTTTGTGCAATGATAAATTATACGCAAGTTTAACGCGCTGCGCCTCGCCGCCTGATAATGTTGTGGACGGCTGTCCGAGTTTTATATAACCAAGTCCTACATCGGAAAGAACATTTAAAATGGAAGAAATCTTGTCGTGATTAACAAAAAATTCAAGCGCTTCATCCACGGTCATTCCCAAAACGTCAACAATATTTTTCCCGCGGTAAGTTATTTCTCTAACTTCTTTTTTAAAACGTGTTCCTTTGCAATCTTCGCATTCAAGATACAAATCGGCGAGAAACTGCATTTCAATTTTTACAAATCCTTCGCCCTGGCATGTTTCGCATCTTCCGCCGGGAACATTGAATGAAAAATAACCGGGTTTGTACCCGCGCGATTTGGCCTGCGGCGTTGCTGCGTAAAGTTCGCGGATTAATTCTAATCCCTTAACATAACTTATAGGATTGGATCTCGGCGATTTCCCAATAGGCGATTGATCGACAATCTCGATATCGTCAACATAACGCGCACCTTCGATAGTGTCGTACTTTCCGATTTTGGGCGGATTGCCGCCGTTCATTTTTGTTAATCCGCCGTAAAGAATATCGTGAACAAGCGTACTTTTACCGGAACCGCTCACGCCTGTAACAACAACAAGTTTCCGCAAAGGGAATTCAACTGAAATATTTTTAAGATTATTTTCTTTTGCGCCGGTAATCTTTATTATCTCTGTTGTCTTTGTGTTGCGGACTTCGGGTATGGGAATTGAAAGATTCCCCGATAAATATTTTCCCGTCAAAGATTTTTCATTTTTCATTATCTCGGCATAAGTTCCGTGAGCAATAATTTCGCCTCCGTGTATTCCTGCCCGCGGACCCATATCGTAAATCAAATCCGATTCTTCCATCATTTCCGGATCGTGTTCAACAACCAAAACTGTATTGCCGAGATCTCGGAGCGATTTCAAAATATTTATCAAACGTGAATTATCGCGCGGGTGTAATCCGATTGAAGGTTCGTCCAAAACATAAAGAGTTCCCATCAATGCAGAGCCGAGCGATGTTGCGAGATTTATTCTTTGCGTTTCGCCGCCGGAAAGTGTGTTGCTCAAACGGTCGAG
>Ga0153915_10004110_pt1 | contig 13392 bp, 13 predicted proteins | sample Opewatmetagenome_2_FD_107003 | JGI IMG/M metagenome (GOLD analysis project Ga0153915, IMG submission 107003) | Freshwater wetland microbial communities from Ohio, USA - Open water 3 Core 3 Depth 3 metaG | ecosystem: Environmental > Aquatic > Freshwater > Wetlands | place: USA: Ohio, Lake Erie... | reverse complement strand
TGAGATAGGCGTCGGTGTAGTACAAGCGCTCGGTCACTCTCCGGCCCAGTTCGAGATCGTCAGGTTGAAGCCGTCCGGGTCGGTCAGCGAGAAGTCACGGGCGCCCCAGGGCTGGTCGGTGGGTTGTTGAGTGACCACGCCGCCGCGGCGCTCGATGTCGGAGGCTAGGCGGTCCACGTCCTGCGCGGTCACACAGTAGAGCCGGATCGCCACGCCCTTCCTGCGGTCACGGCCCTTCGCGAAATCATCCTGCCCGAGGAGGACCTGGCAGGCGCCCGCCTGGAGCCGTACCGCGGCCAGCGCTCCGTTCGAGGTCATCTCCTCGGCGACGACGAAGCCGACGATATCCCGGTACCAACTCAGGCTTGCGGCGAGATCGCTGACCGTCATCGAAGGCATGATTCCGCGAAGCCGCAACGATTCGGGCTGGTGGCGCGCACGGAGCCTGGGGATTCTGGCGCGTGGGGTGGTCCGTTTGGCGGACTTCTTCTTCCCTGCGGGTCGGCGTGCGGCATTGCGCTTCCCTGTGCTGGTCTTGCCGGCCATGATGCCCTCCTGCGTGGGGTTTCGTACCGGTGCTTCCCCGGCCAACATATGCGACGCCGCTCGGGCTCGAAAGCCGCCCGGCGCCCCTGCCCGCCGGAAGCGTTGCGTTCTAGCTTCTACCCGTGCGCGTTCGCGGTCTTCATGTCCATACCCGGTGAGCGACGATGCGTGCCATCCGTGTTCACGAGCAAGGCGGTCCCGAGGCCTTGCGGCTGGAGGAGATCCCCACCCCGGTTCCGGGGCCGGGGCAGGCCCTGGTCCGGCTCGAGGCGGCGGGAATCAACTTCATCGACATCTACCATCGCACCGGCCGCTATCCCGTGCCACTGCCGTTCACCCTCGGGACCGAGGGGGCAGGGACCGTGGCGGCGACCGGACCGGGCGCTTCGCTGGTGAAGGAAGGGGACCGGGTGGCCTTTGTCGGCGTCATGGGATCCTACGCGGAGTTCGCGCTGGTGCCGGAGGATCGCCTCGTACCGCTGCCCGAGGGCGTGAGTACCCGGGATGGCGCCGCGGTCCTGCTGCAGGGGATGACCGCGCAGTTTCTCGCCTGCTCGACGTATCCGCTCCGGCCGGGAGACGTGTGCCTGGTGCACGCCGCCGCAGGCGGGGTCGGCCTGCTGCTCTGCCAGGTGGCGAAGCTGCGCGGTGCCCGGGTCATCGGCACCGTGTCCACCGAAGCGAAGGCCGGGCTGGCGCGGTCGGCCGGGGCCGATGAGGTCATCCGCTACACGACGCAGGACTTCGTGAGGGAGACGAAGCGCCTGACCGGGGGCGCGGGTGTGCAGGTGGTCTACGACTCGGTGGGGCTCACGACGTTTCTGCGGGGCTTCGACGTGCTCGCGCCGCGGGGCATGATGGTGCTCTGCGGCCAGTCGAGCGGCCCGGTTGGACCGTTCGATCCGCAACTGCTGGCCCTGAAGGGGTCGCTCTTCCTGACGCGGCCCAGCCTCTTCGCTTACATCTCCTCACGCGCCGAGCTGCTGGAGCGCGCCGGCGAGGTGCTGGCCTGGGTCCGCTCGAGACGCCTCAGACTTCGGATCGGCGGGGAGTTTCCACTGGCCGAGGCCGGTCCGGCGCATCGGAAGCTCGAGGGCCGGGAGACGGCGGGGAAGCTGCTCCTGGTGCCTTGAAGCCCTGCTGGGCCGCCACAAAGGCGCGCAGCACCGCATTAATGCGCGTCTGATACCGCGGCCCCTGGCGCTTGAACCAATCCAGCACCTCGCGGTCCAGCCGGATCGAGACCGGGACCTTGGGCTCGGGAATCACCAGGCGCGCCCGGCGAAACCAGCCCTCGTCGGGCATCAGCGGCGCCTTGGGGTCCGCCGCTGCACCGTTGGTCGCGGCAGGCTGGGCCGGATCCGCCTGCGGCCAGACAGCGCCTGCCTCAGCCTGCTCCTCCGTGAACTCTCGCTGCTTCCGGATCATCGTCATGGTCCTCCTCCGTCTTCAGTTCTGCCCGGCTACCCGTGGGAGCCCGCCGCCAATCGCGGCCAGCAGGTGGCGAATGGTGGGTGGCACGGCCACAGCCGGCGTGCCTGCCCATGTGTCGGTGCGTCCCGCAAGCCAGGTGCGGAGGCTCGCGTACTCTCTCCCCGCCGAGGCGTCGCTGAACGCGATCGTGCCGGCGGAAAGCCGGTAATTCCCCTCCTGGGCGATCAAGAGCGCCAGGGCGTTGTCCATCTGGTTGAGCAGCAGGTCGGCCGACTCGGCCGCGTCCCGGGGCTCCTGCAGGGTGAGTTTCGCGGCGGCGGCGCTGACGTCCTTCGGCCCGGCGCGCCCACCCCGCTGCAGCTGGACCAGGGAATCCTGGTAGGCCCGCTCGATCCGGTCGGTGCGGCTCCGGTAGTCCTTCATGGCCTGGGATGCGGCCGTGAGCGCGTCCCGGGCGCCCTCGAGGCTGCTCCGCGAGGCAAGCCGTGACGGCGCGAGCAGGTTTTCGAAACCGACCTGCGTCATCCGGGCATCGAGCTGGGCGCGGGCAAGGCCGTACGCCGCGGTGTAGTGGGTGGCCAGTTCGGTGGGTGTGAGCCTGGGGCCCGACCCCGACGCCGTAGAGGAGCCGAGTACGTCGGGGCTCAAGTCGAGGTTGGCGGTCGAGACGTTGAGGTCGACCTTCGGAGCCGCCACGAGCTGTGGGGCGGTGGGAACGGCGCTCTCTCCAGGCGCCGGGGCCGGTGCGGTCGCGGTAGCTGGAGCGGGGGCCGGCCTGACGGGGGCCGGCGTCGATGCGGGAGCGGCGGCCCGGGTCGCGGACGGAGCCGGAGCTGCCGTGGTCGGCTCAGGCACGCTGACAGCCGGCGCCGGCGAAGCGCTCGGGGCATTCGTGCTCGCGCTGAGCTCGGTCGTCTGGGTCGGGGTGCCGCTGGAGTTGATGACCGCCACCGCGACCGCCCCGATGGCGCCGACGGCGACCAGCACCGCGGCGGCGATGCGGACCGGGCGGCTACCCCTACCGGGCCGCGCGGCTCTTTCGGGGACGGAAGCCGAGATGGCCGCCGGCTCGATCGTGCGGAGGGAGAGCGGCGGGATCTCGAGCTCCTCGTCGACCACCCTGCTGGCGATCGATGGTGCGAAGGGCTGGACCGGCGCGGCCAGGGCCGGAGCCGGGGCGACCGGAGGAGACGAAAGCTCGGCCGCGGGGCTGATCGGGGCGGGGTGCGCTCGCCGCGGCGCCGGGGTCTCGTAGACGAACACCAGTTCACGGCTCCGGCGCGGGGGCAGTGCGGTCGCCGCGGGTTGGGAGCCGGAGTCGTCCTCGGGGCGGGCTGGTCCTGGCTTGTCGAGTGTGGCAACAGGTGCCTGGGGCGCGGATGCCCGCACCGCGGGCCGCTCGCCCGAACTGGCCGGCGCTGGCGGAGTCGCGGGCGCCGACGCTCCGCCCTTCGCCATGTGATAGTGAGGGTGGGACGTGATCGGTATCCACCGGCCGGCCTTCTGGTGATAGATCTGCGCTTCGGGGCTCACCACCCCGCTGCGCACGGCCCGCGTGAGCTCTTCCAGGGACTGGAATACGAGCTCATTCCCTGACTTGAGGAGGATGCGGTACATCGGCCTGTCCTTAAATGAGACACACCGGGCTTGCCCCAGAGCGTCTCATTAATAAGCAATAGGTAGGCCATACTTAAGTATATGAATATGAATGTGTTAATATATGTACACCGGCGCACACCGTATCAATTACTTGCAAACGCTGCGGTTTGCATGGCTCCAAGTATTGCCACCTGAATGCCGCCGCGGCGTGCTCCCCGTGGTATCCGGGTGTGAGGAACCCTCGCGCTGCCTGGCTTGCGGAGTGCCACCTCGGTCCCTACCTTGTTCCTCGCGCGGCGATTTCCCCGACTTGACGGGCCGCGCATCCGGAGTTCGCTCCGGCCATCCGTCTAAGTCGCGGCAAACGGCCCGCGACACAGTTCGCGGGCCGTTCTGCTTTCCAGTACCGAAGACCCGGCCGCTTCCGTTCCGGCGGCCAGCATGGAGAGTGACGGATCTCCTCCGTCCGCCAACCGTTGCCCTCGACGGTGGCACGGCCCGCTCCGGGCCCATGTGCGAATGGGACGGGAACCACTCACGAAAGGGCAGCGCCATGGCGAACCAGAGCGTTCCGCACCTCGAGTACCGCCCGGTCAGCTACTGGGATCACCAGGATCCCGTCTCGGTCGTCCTCGTCAACCTCGGGGGTGACCTGCGCCGGGGGGTGATCCGCGACTTCGTCACCGGGCCGGTCCCGGGCCCGCTCGGCGCGCTCGAATCCCAGTCGCTCGGGAACGCGGTCGACGAGCGCCAGCGCGAGGCGCTGGGCCGGATCCATCCCTGGTCCATGGGCGGCGAGTATCTGCCCGGCTACCTGCCCGGCGAGGCGGAGATTGCGCGGATCGCGCTCGATTCGACCACCCGCGATGTCATCTGCGTGCGGGCCCGGCGCCGCAGCGGGCGGATTCACTACCGCATCGTCGATGAGTACGAGAGTCCGTGGGAGTGCCGCCCGAAGTCGTCGCGGCTCCCGCTGACCTTCGGCCAGCTGATCCGACTGCTCGACTCCGCCAACGTCGATGACTGCTATTCCGGCGGAGATCTCGGCGACGCGCTGCGTGACATCCGGCTCGCCGGCAGTGGAGATCCGGAGGATGCGGCCGGCTTCGTCGAGGTGAGTTCCGTGTTCTACCCGGAGGTGGAGGGCTACTACCGGAGGAAGGCCGAGGACTGGCTCCGCCGGAAGCTTCCCCCGAAGGCGGTAAGGGCCGCCTGAACGCGGTCGCGTTGGCGGTCGATTTCATGCCGGGTGAGCCGGCCCGGTCGAGCAGCTCGAAGCCCCGGGCGGAAACACAGCGCGGGAGCGGCAGGGGGTGACCCCGCGCTCCCGCGTGCTCCTGCGGTCGACCGAAGGTGCGACCGGTCCCGCCGCCTAGGCGGGGATCGTCATCCCTCGACGATGATCAGGTACTTCGACGGCGCCCAGAAGGCGTCCGGCGACGCGATGCGAATGCCCCGGGTCAGCTTGGTGTCCTTCTCCGGCGGCGGCGACAGCGCGGTGAGGTCCTGCCGCGTCACGATCTTGTAGTTCTTGGTGCTGTCCGGAAACTGGATATCCAGCACCGCGCGCCGGTCGATGGCCGTGAACGCGGTGGGATCGAGGCTCCGGGCCGGCTGCAGGGTCTTGCTGCCGAAGATGAGGAACTTGCTGCCTTCCTCGACCACCACGCCCTTCTCGAGCAGGTCCTTCTTGCTGCCGATGATGTAATAGACCGTGTTCTTCTCGGTCGTGAGCGTGGAGATCGTGTCGGCGAGCGCGAACTTGTCCTCGGCGAGCCGGGCCCGCTCCTGCCGCAGAGTATCGTTGACGGCCGTCAGCACGCCGAGCTGCTCGTTCAGGTTGTCGATGGTCGCGCGCTGATTCTCGATGACCGCCTTGAACTCCGCCACCTGTTTCCGCAGCGCAATCGCTTCCTTCCGGTTGGATTCCATTCCGGCCAGTCGCTTCTCACTGGCCGCGAGGCGCTGCTCGCTCTCGTTGATTCGCACCGTCAGCTCCTTGACCCGCATCAGGACACTGTCGCGATAGGTGGGCACATGCTCGCCCGCCACCTGCGGCACCACCGGCTTCTTGAGATCCTTGACCTTGGCCATTTCCGCGCTGATGTCACTCATCAACTTGGTGTTTTCCATTACCTCGCGGAGGAGGCTGTCCTTCTCGGCGGAGACTGCGGAGATCTGCGCCGAATCGGCCTTGATCTGGGCGGCCTGCTCGGCGTTGGGCCCGGTGCAGGCGGCCGCGGCCGCCATGGCGAGCACGAATGCGAGGCCGCGGCCGCCGATCATCGACTTGTTCATGACACTTCGCTCCTCAAGTGGTCCGGAACTGATGGTACCGTGTCGGAAACAGAACACTGAACATAATGGCATCAGCCTTGGTGCGGTGTGGGGGCGCCCGGGCTCGTCCCGCCGCCCGGGTCCGGGGGTACATTTCGGCCATTACGGGGGGGATCCAAATGACCGACGCGCCAGAAGACAATTTCGAGGCCGGAACGCCGGCCGGGGACGTCACGGTGAGCACGACACCAGTGCCGCTCACCCTGCGACCGTTCGCGGACGAACGGGTGCCCGAGGGCCAGACGGGGATCAGCGCGTTTCTCGGCGACCGGATGATCGCGCGCAATACGTTCCCGACCGAATTCATCGAGCGCATTCCTCTCGACAAGGTCTTCGAGACGCCGGTGCCGCTGGTCTTCCATGCCACCGAGACCGGGCCCGGCATCCAGGGCACTCTCTACGCCGTGGTGCCGGCCGACCTCCTCGAAGCGGAGGAAGAGGAGCCCGAGCCCTGGGCCGCGAGCCTTCCGCGCTATGAGGACGCGATCACGGAGGAGGATACCGGGGAATCAGCCGACATCCACGCGATGTTCCCGCTCGGTGTTCTTGTCCGCATGCGGCGCGACCGGAAATACCCGGGTGATCTCGCCAGGGAAGCCGGCGATCTGCTGCACACGGTCCTGACGGGCCGCACCCACGAGCCCATCGACCGGGTGCTCGACGACCTGCTCAACCCCTGAGCCGCCCGTCCACCGCCGGTTGCCGATCCTCGCCGCCCTCCCATTCAGACCGCTTCAGACACGAAAGCATTCACATCCGCACTCGGGGCAGGGCCGGAGCACGAGGGCGGACGGAAGGCGGGACGGCCGGAAGACGGAGCAGCCTCCCCCACGGCTCGGCCCGTGCGGAGCGGACCCGGCGCGGCTAGATTGCTGCACCTTCTGCCTACCCCGATTCCACGCAAATGAGACTTCACGCATTCCGCGCGCTCCGTCCCGCTCCGCCCCTGGCCGCGCGGGTTGCCGCCCCTCCGTACGACGTCGTGAGCCGTGATGAAGCGGTCGAGATCGCCCGAGGCAATCCACTGAGCTTCCTGCACGTCGGACGGTCGGACATCGACCTGCCGGCGGAGATGGATCCCCATGATCCCCGGATCTACGCGAAGGCGCGGGAGAATCTCGAACGGTTCATCGGCGACGGCGTCCTGCTCCGGGAGGACCGGCCCGCGCTCTATCTCTACCGGCAGGTCATGGACGGCCGGTCGCAGACCGGACTGGTCGGCTGCGTCCACGTCGATGATTACCAGCGCGACATCATCCGCAAGCACGAGAAGACGCGAAAGGACAAGGAGGACGACCGGACCCGTCACGTCCTGACGCTGCACGCGAACGCGGAGCCCGTCTTTCTCACCTACCGGCCGAGGGCCGATCTGTCGGCGCTGACGGCGGAGGTCACGTGCACGGTCCCGCTGTACGACTTCGTGGCCCCTGACGGGGTCGGCCACACGGTCTGGAGCGTGCCGGATCCCGCGCCGTGGATCGCGGGCTTCGGCGGGGTCGATCTCTGCTATGTGGCGGACGGCCACCACCGCTGCGCCAGCGCGTGGAGGGCAGGCAGGGAGCGGCGGGCCGGCAACCCTTCCCACCACGGAGACGAGGAATACAACTGGTTCCTCGCGGTACTGTTCCCGTCGGACGAGCTCCGGATCCTGCCCTACAACCGGGTCGTCAGAGACCTCCAGGGCCAGACCGCCGGGCAGTTGCTCGAGCGGCTGGCCCCGCTCGGCCGGCTCTCGCCGACCTCGAATCCGGTTCCGCCTCGCGCGGGGACCTTCTGCTTCTTTCTGGCCGGCGGGTGGCACCTGCTCGAGCTCGATCCCGCGCGGATCGACCGCGGCGATCCGATCGGATCGCTGGACGTCTCGCTGTTGCAGGCCCTCGTCCTGTCCCCCCTCCTCGGAGTGGGCGATCCCCGCACCGACAAGCGGATCGATTTCGTCGGCGGCATCCGGGGCCCCGCCGAACTCGAGAAACGGGTGAACTCGGGCGAGATGGCGCTGGCGGTCTCGATGCATCCGACCACGCTCGACCAGCTGATGGCGGTAGCCGACGCAGGTCAGGTCATGCCGCCCAAGAGCACCTGGTTCGAGCCGAAGCTGCGGAGCGGGCTGTTCGTGCACACGCTGGATTAGATGTGCGGTGACCGGGGCGGGGAGGGCCGGCCCCGGGGCAGGTCATGGCGGGTGGTGAAACGGTCAATGGAGCCAACGCATGCAAGTCCTGATCGCTGACAAGTTCGAGAAGGTGGGGGTCGACGGACTCAAGGAACTCGGTTGCGACGTGGTCTCACGGCCCGACGTGAAGGCCGAGGAGCTCCCCGCAGTCATGAAGGAGGTCGACCCCAGCATACTCATCGTCCGGAGCAAGAAGGTCACCGAGCCCACGCTTCGGGCGGGGGTCAGCCTCAGCCTGGTGATCCGGGCCGGCGCGGGCATCGACACGATCGACGTCCCGACCGCTTCCTCGCTCGGCGTCTTCGTCTCCAACTGCCCCGGAAGGAACTCGATCGCCGTCGCGGAGCTGGTGATGGCGCACCTCATGGAATGCGATCGGCGGATCGCGGACCAGGTTACCGATCTGCGCCAGGGCAAGTGGAACAAGGCGGAGTATTCCAAGGCGCGCGGGCTCCATGGCCGGATATTCGGCATCGTCGGCCTCGGCCAGATCGGCCGCGAGGTGACGGTGCGCGCGAAAGCCTTCGGCATGAAGGTCGTGGCCTGGTCGCGCAACCTGACCCTCGAGGAGGCCGACCGGCTGGGCGTCGGCTACTGCCAGACGCCGCTCGACGTGGCGCGGCTCAGCGACGCGGTGTCCATCAACGTGGCGGCCACCGGCGAGACCAGGCATCTCGTCAACGCCGAATTTCTTGCCGCGCTCAAGCCGGGGGCCTACCTCATCAACACTTCGCGCGGGAGCGTGGTGGACGAGGCCGCTCTTCTCGCGGCCATCAAGGAGAAGCGCATCCGGGCGGGGCTCGACGTCTTTCAGAACGAGCCGGCCGGCTCGGTGGCGGAGTTCGTGAGTCCGATCGCGCAGACGCCGGGGGTGTACGGCTCGCATCACATCGGCGCCTCCACCGACCAGGCCCAGCTTGCGATCGCCCACGAGGTCATCCGCATCGTCCAGGCCTTCAAGGATGCGGGACAGGTTCCCAATTGCGTGAACCTGCTGGCGCGGAGCACCGCCTCCCATATCCTCGCCGTGCGGCACCTGAACCGGCCGGGCGTGCTCGCCCACGTGTTCAAGGTCCTGGCCGAGGGCGGGATCAACGTCGAGGAAGTCGAGAACATCATTTATCATGGCGCCCAGGCGACCCTCGCCAGGGTGCATCTCGACGGCCAGCCCGACCAGCAGATGCTCGATCAGATCAGGCACGGCAACCCGAACGTGATCAGCGTGGCGCTCAAGGCGATCTGAGATCTCCAACCCCTCACCGGGAACCACCACCATGTCCGACCGCATCCACAACTTCGGCGCCGGGCCGGCGGTTCTGCCGGAGCCCGTGCTGAGACAGGCCCAGCAGGATCTCTGGAACATCGCCGGCAGCGGCATCGGGATCGCCGAACACAGTCATCGGGGCAAGGTCTTCGACCGGGTGATCGCCGAGGCGGAGCAGGCCTGCCGGGAGCTGGCGGGGATTCCCGACAACTACAAGGTGCTGTTCCTGCAGGGCGGGGCATCGCTGCAGTTCGCGATGGTTCCGATGAACCTCCTGCCGAAGGACCGGACCGCCGACTACCTGGTCACCGGGGTCTGGTCCGAGAAGGCGGTAAAGGAAGCGAAGCTCTTCGGCGCGGTGCACGAGGCGGTGAGCGGCAAGCCGAACGGCTTCGCCAGCATCCCGGCGGCCGGGGAGATCAGCTACTCGGCGAACCCGGCGTACGTGCACCTCACGACCAACAACACGATCTACGGGACCCAGTGGGCGACCGAGCCGGTTCCGCCCGCAGGTGTGCCGCTCGTCGCGGACACTTCGAGCGACATCCTCAGCCGCCCGCTCGACGTCCGCAAATACGGGCTGATCTACGCCGGCGCCCAGAAGAATCTCGGCCCTTCGGGCGTCGTGCTGGTAATCATCCGGGAGGACCTGGTCGAGGTCGGCCCGAAGACCCTGCCGACGATGCTGCAGTACCGTACCCACGCGGGGGAGCGTTCGCTCTACAATACGCCGCCGACCTTCGGCATCTACATGATGGGTCAGGTCTTCAAGTGGATCCGGGACACCGGGGGCCTGGCGGCGATGGCCGAGCGGAACGCCGGGAAGGCGAAACTGCTGTACGACTTCCTCGACGGCAGCAGACTGTTCCGCGCCCCGGCGGAGCGGGGCAGCCGCTCGCTCATGAATGTCTGCTTCCGGGCGACGACGGAGGAGCTGGAGACGAAGTTCATCTCCGAGGCGACCAGGCGGGGTCTCGATGGGCTCAAGGGCCATCGCTCGGCCGGTGGCATGCGGGCGAGCATCTATAACGCCTGCCCGCGGGCCGCGGTGGAAGCGCTGGTCGGGTTCATGCAGGAATTCGAGCGGGCACACTCCTAGGGTTCCGGGGCCGGGGGCGGCGAGCGCAACAGCGAGGGACATCGAAGCCTCCCGGGACGGCGCGCGGAGGCTGCGCCTGATTATCGTTGTCGCCATGTCCAGAGCATTCGTCAAGGAAGACGAGGGCGACCGCGAGCCCGTCGCCCGCTACGAGCTCCCGCCGCGCGAGCACCCGGGGTACGACGAGGCCGCGGCGTGGGCGCTGCTCGAGGGGGCGAACCGGGGGGACACCGCGGGCGCCGAGGCCGCGACGGGCTACCGCTGGGGCGAGCCGGCGCTCCGTCCGCAGGTGAATCGGATCCTGGAACACGCTCGGTCGCGCCAGAACGACCGGCTGGAACAATTGGCCGAGCGGTTTCTCGAATCGGCCGGCTGACGCGACCGCCCGGGTAACGGACGGGCCCAACCCGGATGAGGCGATGACCATCCTCCTGCTCGTGGCGCTGCTGACTCCGCCGACTCCTTCAGCTCCGCGCCCGCGCCCCGCTCCGCGGCCGGACGCTCCCGCGGTCTGGAAGATCGACCCGACTCACTCCGAGCTGAGTTTCCGGATCCGGCATCTGGTCGGACGGGTGCGGGGGACGTTCAACGACTGGGACGGCTCGATCACCGGCGATCCCGCCGACTGGAACGGCGGAACCGTGGAAGTTCACATTCGCACGGCCAGCATCGACACCGGCAACGAGAACCGCGACAACGACCTGCGCTCCGACCGGTTCTTCGGCGCCGAGCAGTTCCCCCAGATCAGCTTCAGGAGCAGGTCGGCGGAGTTTCACGGGGACGAGGGCACGATCACCGGCGACCTCACCGTGCGTGACGTCACCCGGCCGGTCGTACTGAAAGCGCATTATCTCGGCCTGGCGCCAGGCAAGGAGGGAAGGGACCGGATCGGCTTCGAGGCGACGACGACGATCGACCGCATGGACTACGGGGTCAAGTACAACCGTGTGGTCGAGGGCGGCGGCCTCCTGCTCGGCGACGAAGTCGACCTGGCGTTCACCATCGAGGCCATCCGGCAACCCTAGCCCCGGCGTCCGCGTTGACGGCGGCGGTACAGGCAGGTAGAATTCAGGTACCAGCGGGGGCTGCGCGGCGCGCAGTCCCTGACTCGTTTCCCGCCACGTCTCACCGGCGATCCTCCGGAACCCCCATCCGCCGGCTCGCTCCGCGGTCACGACTCACGCCGGTGCCGTCCCACGCAGGTGATTGTGAAGTACCACTCTTACGCGGGAGACGCTTTGCGCCGCCTCCGCATCACCATTCTTGATCTCGTCACCAAGCGACCGACCCAGGCCCTCTACGCGCGCCTGATGAACCCGAATCTGGCGAGCATCATGCCCCAGATCATCGGGGTCTGGTGCGAGCAGGCCGGTCACGACGTCCGGTTCGTCTGCTATACCGGCTTCGAGGACCTGGACAAGGAGCTGCTGGTCGCTACCGACGTGCTGTTCGTCGGCGCCTTCACCCAGGCTGCCCAGCTTGCCTATGCCGTCAGCAACCTGTTCCGCAAGCGCGGAGCGGTGACGGTGCTCGGGGGTCCGCACGCGCGGTGCTATCCGCAGGATGCCGCGAAGTACTTCGACTACGTGCTGGGCTTCACCGATCGCAGCCTGGTCGACGAGGTCCTCGCCGAGGCGGGGCAGCACCGGCCCATGGGGCGGATGATGTCGGCCGAGCGTCAGCCGCTCGAGCTGCCGGGCATCCGTGAGCGGTGGAAGTTCATCGAGCCGACCCTGGCCAAGGCCCCGACCATCAAGATCGTTCCGATGCTCGGCAGCCTGGGCTGTCCCTATACCTGCAGTTTCTGCATCGATTCGACGGTCGACTACCAGCCGCTCGGCTTCGAGCAGCTGAAGGACGACCTCGCCTTCCTGCTCACCAAGTTCAAGAACCCCATCGTCGGCTGGCACGACCCGAACTTCGGCGTGCGCTTCGATGATTACATGGAAGCGATCGAATCCTCGGTGCCGCGGGGGAGCATGCGTCATATCGCCGAGAGCAGCCTGTCGCTGCTGTCGGAGCCCCACCTGCAGCGGCTGAAGGCGAACGGCTTCCAGGCGATCCTGCCGGGCATCGAGTCCTGGTACGACATGGGCAACAAGTCGAAGACCCGGCGTACCGGGCTCGACAAGGTCAAGCAGGTCTCGGAGCACATCAATCTGGTCATGCGGTACATCCCGTACCTGCAGGCCAACTTCGTGCTGGGACTGGATTCCGACGAAGGCCCCGAGCCGTTCGAGCTCACCAAGCAGTTCCTCGACCTCTCGCCCGGGGCGTTCCCGGCCTTCTCGCTGTTGTCGGCCTTCGGCAAGGCGGCGCCGCTCAACCTGAGTTTCCAGCGGGTCGACCGGGTACTGCAGACGCCATTCCATTTCCTGAACAACAATCACGCGATGAACGTGAAGCCGCTGCATTACGACTGGATCACGTTCTACGACCACGTCGTGGATGTCACGCGCTACGCCTTCTCCTGGCCGCGGATCTGGAACCGCCTCAAGGCCAATCAGACGCTGATTCCGAAGTGGATGAACGTCGTGCGAGCGGTGTCGTCCGAGGGCTTCGGCCGCATCCGCTACCACACCGAGATCGCCCGCCGGCTGCGCGAGGACCCCGAGTTCCTGCCCTATTTCAACGGGGAGACCACCAGCATCCCCAGCTTCTACCTCGACCGGATCCGCAACGATCTCGGCGCCCTCTGGGAGGCGCTGCCCGAGGGCGCCCTGCAGCACGACCAGAATGCGTACCTGCACTCCCAGGTGCTCGAGACCGTGCAGCTGGTCTAGCTCTCCGGCAGGTGACCGACCCCGGTTCCCTACGGCGGCGCTTCGAACCCATCTGGTTCGGAGCGCCGCGTTTCGTCCGGACCGGCCGCCCGGGTTCCCCGTTCGGGGAGTCGGCATGGGGCATTCCGGGGCAGCGCCGCGCCGCCGGGGCCGGCGA
>Ga0153915_10004109_pt1 | contig 13393 bp, 10 predicted proteins | sample Opewatmetagenome_2_FD_107003 | JGI IMG/M metagenome (GOLD analysis project Ga0153915, IMG submission 107003) | Freshwater wetland microbial communities from Ohio, USA - Open water 3 Core 3 Depth 3 metaG | ecosystem: Environmental > Aquatic > Freshwater > Wetlands | place: USA: Ohio, Lake Erie... | reverse complement strand
ATCATCTTCCTCACCGGGGTGAATTATTTCGGGGTCAAGAGCGGGGCCATCGTCCAGAACGTTTTCACCTTTCTGCGGATCGGGTCGGTCCTGGCCTTGGTCGTACTCGGCTTGACCGTGGGCAACCGGGCCGGGATCGGCAGCGTCCAGGAGCTCTTCCGGGGCGGCCCGGGCTCACTTTCGGGTGTGGTCACTCTCTTCGGTTTGGCCCTGATCGCGGCGCTCTGGACGTACGACGGGTGGTACGCCATCAACTGCACGGCCGAGGAGATCAAGAGGCCGGAGCGGAACATCCCGCTCGGGCTGCTCCTGGGAACTCTAAGCATCACCCTCATCTACCTCCTGGTCAACGTCGTTTATGTCCTCGCTCTTCCGGTGGACAAGATGCGCGGCGTCGCCCGGGTTGGTGAACTGGCTTCGAGCCAGCTCTTCGGTCCGATGGCCACGTCGATCTTCGCCGGGGCCATCGCGGTCTCGATATTCGGATGCCTGAGCGCCAACATCCTGTTCGGCCCGCGTGTTTACCTGGCCATGGCCGAGGACAAGCTCTTTTTCCGCGGCATGAGCTATATCCACCCGCGTTTCCGCGTCCCCTCCAAAGCCCTTATCGGGCAGGCCATCTGGTCCTGCCTCCTCTGTCTCTCGGGAACATACCAGGACCTCTACGAGTTCGTGGTCTTCGCTTTGGTCATCTTTTTCGGCGCCACCGGCGTGGCCGTCATCGTCTTGCGGCGCAAGCGGCCCCATCTGACCCGGCCCTACCGGACATGGGGCTATCCGGTCGTCCCCATCCTCTTTGCCCTGGTCAACGTCTTCATTTTCATCAATACGGTCGTTTCGCAGCCCCAAAAATCTCTTCTCGGCCTGTTGCTGCTGGGGCTGGGCATCCCCGCCTATTTCTATTGGCGGAATAAGTCGAAAGCCGAGGCCGCGCTCGAGAAAGGAGTTCCCCAATGAGCGACAAGATCAAATCCGTTTCCAACCCAAGGCTGAGCCTGAATGTCCTTGGCCCCGACGAAGTGCAGAAGATCCATGAGGCCAGCCTCAAGCTGATCGAAGAGGTGGGCGTCAAGTTTCCCTCGCTCCGGGCCCTGGACATCTGGAGGTCCCACGGCGCCCAGGTGGATCCAGGCTCGATGGTCGTCAAGGCCCCCCCTCATCTGATCGAAGCGGCTCTTCGCAAAGCTCCTCCTGTCTACACGCTAGCCGCCCGCAACCCGTCCTTGGACCTTCCCCTCGACGGACACCATGTCTACGCGGCGACCGACGGCTGCGGGGTGGAAGTCATCGACATCCATAGCGGCGAGAGACGGCGGTCTGTCCTCCAGGATGTGGCGGACATCGCCCGTGTCGCCGACTTCCTGGACGAGGTGGCCTTTCACTGGGTACCGGTCTCCGCCCAGGACTGTCCGCCCGAGACGCGCGGCCTCCACGAGTTGCTGGCCATCTGGAGGAACTCGAACAAGCACGTCCAGACGGAAAGCATCTACTCGGCCAGGGAAGCCCGCGGGGCCGCGGAAATGGCCGCTCTGCTCGCCGGCGGGAAGGCCGCCCTCCGCAAACGGCCGCTCCTCTCCATCATGGAGTGCACCGTATCTCCTTTGGCCCACGATGGCGGAAGCCTCGAAGCCGCTCTGGTCGGAGCGGAATATGGACTTCCCGTGGGCTTCATGAGCATGGCCTCAAGCGTATCCTCGGCGCCGGCGACGCCGGCGGGAAACCTGCTTGTAGCGAACGCGGAGGTGGTGAGCGGTCTGGCCCTCATCCAGCTCGCCTTCCCCGGAGCGCCCGTCTATTACGCGGCGGCGCAGACGGTGATGGACCCCAGGTCGGGCGCCTATACGGGAGGGGGGCCTGAGGACTTTCTCTTCGGGGCAGCGAGCAACCGGCTGGCCGATTTTTACCGGGTCCCGCTGTCCATGGGTTCGTTTGCCACCGGGGCCAAAGAGCCGAACTGGCAGGCCGGGCTGGAAAATTCCCTGTCGACTTTCATGGCCTCCCTGTCCATGTCGGACATGCTCCTCGGCGTCGGACTGCTGGCCGGGAGCACCGTCTGGTCCTTTGCCCAGATGATCATGGACTGCGAGATCTTCGGGATCGTCGTCAAGATGATGGAGGGGATCGCCGTCAACGATGAGACCCTGGCCGTCGACGCCATCAAGGAGGTGGGTCCGGGAGGGACGTTCCTGACACACCCGCATACCAAGCGGCACATGCGGGAGCTCTGGCTGAATTCCCTTCTCGACCGCCGGCCCATCTCCGTATGGGAGCAAAAGAAGGACGGCGCGCCGGATTGGGCCCTGGAAAAAGCCCGGAAGATTTTGGGGAGCCATCAACCGGAGCCGCTCAGCCCGGAGTTGGAGCGGGATCTCCGCGGGGTCATCGCCTCGGTTAAAGACTGAAGGCCGCTCGGTAGTTCCGCAGCATCAGAGAGCCCATCTCGTCAACGGGCAGACCCCTGAGGCCGGCCAGCACTTTTGCGGTCTCGAGGACGAAAAGGGGTTCATTCCTTTTCTTGGCGCCGCGCAGCGACTGCGGCACCAGGTAGGGGGAGTCGGTCTCGACCAGGATCTTTTCCAGGGGGAGTGCCGCCGCGATCTCGCGGAGGCCCCGCGCGCCGGGGTAGGTCAGGATACCCGAAAAAGAAATCAGGAACCCCACCCCGATCATCCGCTCGGCGGTTTCCCGGTCTTCGGTAAAGCAGTGGAGAACGCCGCCCCGGCGGAACCCTTCCTCCTTGATCGCGGCCAGGACCTCTCCTCCCGCCTCGCGGCTGTGAACGATGACCGGAAGCTGCAGTTCTCCGGCCAGCCGGAGCTGGGAGCGGAAGGCCTCGGTCTGGGCTGCGAGGGGTGAATAATCGTAATGGTGATCGATCCCGATCTCGCCGACCGCTGAGATCCGTCCTGTCTCCGCCAGCCGGCGGAGCGTTTCGAGATGCCCGGGGGTGAGGTCCTTGGCCTGATGGGGATGGACGCCTGCGGCGGCCGAGACCCAGGGGAACTCCTGCCGGAGCGCAGAGACCCGGGCGGAGCTCTCCGGGGTCGTCAGGTCAATAGGGCAGAGAAGGCCCTTAAGTCCGCCCTCCCAAGCCCGCTGCACGACCTCCCGGCGGTCCGGGTCGAACTCGGCCATGTCCAAGTGGGCATGGGAATCGGCGATTTCCATAGCGAAAAGTCTTTCCCGCCGGGGTCAGCGGCCGGCCTCCGTCGAGACGGAATGTCCCTCTATTGAGCGAGCCTGGCCTTCAGATGACGGATGGGCATCGCTCCGTAGCTCAGCAGGCGCTGCAGGAACTCCTTCTGGCTGAAGGCCTCGCCCTTGAGCTTTTTATAGTCTTTCTCCATGTCCCGGATCTCTTGGATGCCGATGTACGGGTAGGCCGCCTCGCAGGGACTGAGCAGGATGCGGTTCCACTTCGATTCGGCTTCGGCGGGGGTCTGGAAACCCCGCTTGGTCATGTAGGAGATGGCCTGCTCCTTGGTCATGCCCGCCTGGTGGATGTTGAGCTCCATCTGGAAATCCATGACGATCTTGAGCTGGCTCTTGATCTGATTGAGGCGCTGGCGAAGGTCGAAGTTACCGAACCCTCCGAATACCAGCATCTCCTCGACATAGACGGGCCAGCCCTTGAGCAGGGGTCCATTGGGATAGAGCTTCCTCAGCAGCGTACCGGATTTGTTGGTGAAGAAGGCCGGGACGAACGAACCCGGGTAGACATGCCGCGTCATCCAGAAAGGCATAAAGAAGTTGTTGTACTCCTCCAAGATTTCCCGGGCTTGATCGTCCGTGAGGCCATCGGGGATGGGGCTGAGCTCAACGGTGTACGTTCCGCCCGTATCATACGCTCCGGGACCCACGAGGGTCGTCGGGGCCAGGCCGCGGGAGGCCGCGGGCATCGGCTCGATGGCCAGAGGCGCGTCGGGGAGGTCGACGATCTTCGCCTGTCCGAAGAAGGCCTTGAGCTCCTCGACAGTCTCCTTTTCGTGGTCGAAGAATTTGTCCCGGGTCGGATGCTCAATCTTAATCTTGTCGAACACCCCCTGGATAACGATGTCCCGGACCTCTTCCTCACCGCGCTGGGTGGTCAGCTGCTCCAGGTTGATGTTGGGATACATGATCCGGTAAAAGGGGATGCAGACCAGGAACATCTCCCGCCGGAGGTTCTTGAAGTCAGCGCCCGCCCGGGCCACGAGCTCCTGGGCCGGAATGCTGAACTCGCTGGTCAGGGTCAGGAGCCGCGAATGGACCTGGTCGCCGAGCCGGAAATTGCCCGTTGACTTGGCCAGGAGCTGGGTCTGAAGGAACGACTGGTAATCCTCCAGGGCCGCCACCGCCTTGGACCATTCCGCCTGGAACCGGGACTTCAGTTCGGCCGGGGCCGGCTCGATGAGCTTGGGCAGGTCGACCTTATAAAATTCCAGGATGCCGGGCAGCTGCTTGATGGCCGTCTCCGTATATATTTGGGGCGGGGTCTGGAGGTTGGCCTTGGCCTGCTTGACCAGACCGGGCAGGCCCTTGGCCCGCTCGATGACGGCCTTCAGGCGCGTATCCAGGGAGGTATTCCCAGCGGTCAGGAGGCTGCGCAGACAGTGATTAAAGATTTGGTTATAAAAAATGGGGTTGTACTGCCAGGGGACCAGGCTCTCATGCCGCATCAGCTCCAGGTCCAGCGCGTTTCTCAGGATGTCGTAATCGATCTGGGCCTCGGCGCCGAGCTTGGTCTTGTCCGCTTTGGTCACCATGTCCTGGCTGAACACATCCAGCTCTTCATGATGCTTTTCTATGTTGTTTTCACCCAGGTCCTCGAGCTTATCATCGTACTTGTGATAGCCCGCCATGGTGGCCGCGGTCGGGTAGAACTTCCAATAAGCATCGAGGTAGGCGTCCATGACTTTTTGGAACTTGGCGTCTTCCTGGCTCTGCTGGGAGAGCAGAAAACCAAAGCCCAGGAAGGCAAAGACGAAGACGAAAAGAACGAGGGGGACGAACTTTTTTCTCATAGAAGCCTCCTTACTTATAGATACAATCCTTCCCCTGGAAAATTCCTAACGGGGCATCCTATCATAAAAAGAGAAGCGATTTCCAGACCCTTTGGCATCACCATCTCAGGACTGCCGAGGCCCAGGTGTAACCGGATCCAAAGGCCGTCAGCACGATGATATCCCCGGGCTTGACGCGGCCTTCCTGGATCGACTCACTGAGGGCGATGGGGATCGAGGCCGCCGTCGTGTTGCCGTACTTGTGGATGTTGCGGGCGACCTTTTCCAGCGGGATCTTGAGGCTGTGCGCGACCATCTGGCTGATGCGGTCGTTGGCCTGGTGGGGGATGAGCAGGGAAATGTCCTCCACTTTGAGGCCGTTGCGCTCGAGGGCGATGCGCACCGCCTGAGGCATCTTCTCGGAGGCGTTCTTGAAGACGTTCTTGCCGTCCATGCAGGGGAAGAACTTCCTGGCCCGCGCCATCTCCTCGGTGACGCACGGCTTGTCCAGGCAGCTCGGCTTTTCCAGCCAGAGGTCGGAAACATGGCGGCCGTCGGCGAAGAGGTGCGTGGACAAGATGCCCCGGCCGTTGTCCTGCGTGTTGGGCTCTAGAATGAGGGCCGCCGCGCCGTCTCCGAAAAGCACGGCCATGTCCCGGCCGCTGTCGGAATAGTCCAGGTTCGTCGACTGGACCTCGGACGCCACCAACAGGATCTTTTTATAGTCCCCCGTCCGGATGTACTGGTCGGCCACGGACAGCGCATAGATGAAGCCGGAGCACTGGTTCCGGACGTCAAGGGCTCCGATGGGATAGAGCCCCAGCTTGGCCTGGATCTGGACGCCCACGCCCGGAAAATAGTGATCGGGGGAGAGGGTGGCGACGATGATGAGGTCGATCTCGGCTTTGTCGATGCCGGCGTTCTGGATCGCCCGAAGCGAGGCCTCGACCCCGAGGTCCGACGTCCCCACTCCCGGCTCGACATGGCGCCGCTCGATGATGCCGGACCTCTGCCGGATCCACTCATCCGAGGTGTTCATCAGCTTTTCGAGGTCGAAGTTGGTGACGACGCGGGGCGGGACGTAATGGCCGATGCCGGTGATGATCGTCCGTTGGCTCATGATGTGGCCCCCATTATAGCGGACTGGTTTTCAAAAATAAAGGCGAAATTTGGGCCCCGGTTGACGGGCTGGGCGCAGGGGAGTACCATAGCCGCGGAAGAGGATCCGGATGAGGAAACTGGCCGTTTTGCCCGCAGCGCTCCTCTGCGCCGCCCTCTTTGTTCCGCTTCCCGCCCAGGAAGACTTCCTCGAGATCGAAGCCTCGATCGTCCCGCGAAAGCTTTCGCGGGGCGAGGAGGGGGCGGTCATCCTGAAGCTCAGCCTCAGGGAGGGCGTCGCCGTGAGCCCACGCCCGGATTTCATCATCGAATTCAAACCTTGTGCCGAGATCGTCTTCCCCAAGAATTTCTACACCGCCATCGACCTTGAAGTCGGGACGGTTGTTCGGGAGGACGAGGAAACGCTCGACCTCGGCAAGGAGGTCCGGGTCCCCTTCACCGTCAGCCCTCAAGCCAGGAAAGGGAGCCATATCCTCGAGGGCCGGGTCAAGTACTTTGCCCGGTCCCGGGCGGAGGGCTGGTGCGTCAAGAACACGGCCAAGTTTTTTGTCCCTTTTTCTACCCGGACACCGGCCGTCCGGGAGCGGCCCTGAACACGCTCACAGCCACCCTTCGGCGAGATACCAGGATATCGTCTCCCGGACCGCTTCCTCCAAAGAATACCGGGCGCGGAAAGAGAGCAGCTCAGCGGCTTTTCCGATATCGGACAACCAGGCGGCCTGGGTCAAGTCCCGGTACTTATCCCGCGTGATCAGTCCCGGCGCGCCTCTGAGGCGGTGGGTCATCTCGTAGAGAAGCGAAATAAGGTAGAGGATGCCTCTCGGGATTTCCAGTCTCCGGCTTTTTCTCCCCAGCGCGGCGGCCGCCGCGATTCCAAGCTCATCCCAGTTATGGGGACTGGGGTTAGCGATATTGAAGATCTCTCCGCTGGGGAACGTTTTTTGCGCGCCGAGCCAAAGAGCTCGAGTGAGGTCCTTGACGTAAACCAGGCTCGTCTTCTTGCCCCCTTTGACGGTCGGTATGATCCCTTTGGAGATGAGACTGAAATAGGGAAGAAAGTCCCGGTCCCCCGGCCCGAAGACGGAGCAGGCCCTCATGATCGCGACCGGGAACTGGTCCTTGAACTTGAGCGCTTCCTGCTCGCCTCGCAGCTTGCTACACCCGTAGGGCGTGACCGGATGGGGCGGGTCGCTCTCCTTGACCGGCCGCCCGGTCGACGACGGTCCGGCCGCCGCCTGGCTGCTCAGGACGATGACCTTGGGACGCTCCTCGAGGCCGACAAGGGAGCGGAAGAGACTTGCCGTTCCGTCTTGGTTTACAGTATAATAACCCGCCGCACTCAAAGATCGTGTTCTGCCGGCAAGGTGGAAGACGGTGTCGAGGCCGGCCGGAAGCGCAGGGATAGAGAAGAGATCCCCCCTCAGCAGCCGGACGTTTTTTTCCAGGAGGGCGGGTTCCTTATCCGGGTTCCGGACTAGGAGATGGACTTCTATCCCTTCGGTCAGCAGGAGGTCGACCAGATGAGTGCCGATGAAACCGGTGCCGCCGGTGAGAAAAGCCTTCATCGGAGCGATTGTATGAAAGATGTCCCTTGGGGTCAACAGCGGACGAGCCGCACACGGAGAATTCGAGAATGGATGTTTATGGGGAGAAGGGTGGCTAAGCGCATCGCGGCGCTGGCCGTCGTCTTGGGGATCGGCTGTGGACTGGTCCAGGCGGCCACGCAGACGATGCCCATCGAGCAAGTGAAGCCCGGCATGAAGGGCAAGGGCCGGACCGTTTTCCTGGCTGGGAACATCGAGGAATTCGACGCGGAGATCCTGGGCATAATCCCCAATAACCAGGCGAAGAGGAGCATCATCATCGCCCGGCTTTCCGGGAAGGGCCTGGAGACGACCGGTATCATCCAGGGAATGAGCGGAAGCCCCGTCTATATCGACGGCAAGCTCATCGGCGCCGTCGCCTATTCTTTTCCCTTCTCCAAGGAGCCGATTGCCGGGATAACGCCGATCGGCGAGATGCTGGCCGTCGCGGAGCCGCCGGGTGCGGCCAAACCCTCCACACGCCCTTCCCTGCCTTTCCGGGCCAGCCTCGCGCTGGGCGACCTTATGGAAGCGGCCAAGGACCTCGTCGCCGCCCGGCCGGCCGTCTTCTCCCAGGGGCAGACGCTGTCGACGATCGGGATCCCCCTGGTCTTCGGCGGGTTCTCTCGGGCGGTCGTCGAGCAAGCCCGGCCCTACCTCAGGAACTGGGGCCTGAACCCCGTGGACTGGGGCGCCGCCGGCCAGTCCGCACCGGCTGTTCCGCAGGCGCAGGCCGCCCTTCGTGAAGGGGACCCCGTGGCCGTTGAGCTCGTGGGAGGAGACCTGAGTTCGGCTGCGGTGGGGACCGTGACCTATGTCGACGGAGACCAAATCCTGGCCTTCGGGCATCCTCTTTACAACCTGGGAAAAGTGGACTACGGCCTGGCCGCGGCCAACGTCGTGGTCGTTGTTCCGAGTTTGGAAAGCTCGTTCAAGCTGGCGACAGCCGGTCGGCGTCTGGGGCGATTCACCCAGGATCGGACGGCCGGCATGCTGGGCGAGCTGGGCAAGATGCCGCAGCCGGTGCCGCTGGAGATCCGGCTCAATGCGGGCGGGGGAAGAACAAAGGAGTTCAAGCTCGAGTTGGCCAACGACAAGATCCTGACGCCGCTCCTCGTGAACATGACGCTGGCTTCGGTCCTGGCGAATGAAGGGCGCTCCGTGGGCGACCTGTCCTACGGCCTGGAGGGCGACGTTTATCTCGACAACGGGACCAGCGTCCACCTTGAAGACCTCTTTTCCGGCAACCTGGATGCCGCCGGGACAGGACTCAGCGGGCTGCTGACGGCGGTCGTCTATTTCCTCGATAACAACGAATTCCAGCCCGTCGGCATCCACCGTATCAGCCTGAACATCCGTGCGATGGAGGAGGCCCGGTTCGCTTCGCTGGAGCGGGTCTGGCTTGATAAATACGAAGCCAATCCCGGCGAGCGCATCCAGGTCAAGCTCTACTGCCGGGCCTTCGGAGGCGAGACGTTCGAGGAGGAAGGCGCCATCGAAGCGCCCCCGCTCCCGGCCGGCTCCGAGTTCAACCTCATCATCGCGGACGCCGCCTCGATCCACCAGCTCGAAACCCTCCAGTATCGGAGCCAGGACTTCGTTCCGCGCAGCCTTGGGCAGCTCATCCGGCTCCTCAACAACCTGCGCAAGAACAACCGCATCTACTTCAAGCTGATGGCCTCCAAACCCGGGCTCTTCGTCAAAGGGGAGGAGATGCCGAACCTGCCCCCGTCGATGAAGTCCCTGTTCGCCTCTCCCCGGGCCGCGGCCTCGGCGCCGACGGAGCTGACCCGGTCCACCCTCGGGGAGTATCAGCTCCCCATCCCCTATGTCTTCCGGGGGATGGCCTCGATTCCCATCAAAATCAAAGAATAGGAGACTCGGGATGAGATTGCATGGGGTCCGAAAGGCTATTTTTATCATCGGAATAGTAGGGTTAATCTCCTCTCTCGAAGCCGTTGTGCCGCGCAAGTGGGAGCTCCGGACCAAGGACGATTTCCTCAAGGGCAAACTCGACGGTGTTTCGGTATCCTATGAGGGCGTGCTGTCCCTGGCCTCCCGGGAGGACAAGCTGGAGGGCCCGGCCGAAGACTTCTATCTCTCTTTCCAGGCCGGACCGGACGGGGCCGGCTATCTGGGCACGGGACACGGGGGGAAGATCTACCGGATCGGCCCGGACGGCAAGAGCGAGCTCTTCTACCAGGCCCAGGAGATGGATGTGACCTGCTTGGCGATGGACGCCAAGGGCGTGCTCTTCGCGGGGACGTCTCCCAACGGCAAGGTCTACAAGATCACCGGGAAGGACCAGGGGCAGGCCTTCTTCAACCCGGAAGAAAAGTACATCTGGGATCTGGCTTTCACCGAGGACGGCTTCCTCATGGCCGCCGTCGGCGAGACGGGAGGCATTTATAAGATCAATGCGCAGGGCGAGGGCCAGCGTTTTCTCAAGGCCGAAGAGAACCATGTCCTCTGTCTGCTGGCGACAAAAGACGGAGGCTTTCTCGCCGGGAGCGGGGGGGTCGGAGTCATCTATCGGCTTGGCGCCGACGGCCGGGCCTCGGTCCTTTTTGAATCAGCCTATGAAGAGATCAAGAGCCTGGCTCTGGACGGCGACGGCAACATTTATGCCGCCTGCGGCGGCACGCCGTCACGGACCAAAAAAGAGGAGCCGTCCCAGCCTCCCGTTCGCCTCGCTGCGGAGATCACGGTCACGGCCTCGGCTTCGGCCCCGTCGCCGGGGTCGGCAGCGCCGGCTGCCTCGCTCCCTTCGGGAAGGGAGCCGGGTGCGCTTTTCAGGGTCCGGCCCGACGGCATCGCCAAGAAGCTCTGGGAATCTGAAGACGAGCTCATCTATGCGCTGCTCTGGAAAGACGCGGAGAAGAGGCTCCTTTTTGGGACAGGAGGAAAAGGCCGGATCTACACTATCGACCGCGAAGAGCGGACCTCGCTTCTCCTCCAGGGGGGCTCGGAGCAGGTCTATGCGCTCGAGCCCGCCGGGACAAAGGTCTATGTCCTGTCCGATAATCCCTCGCGGTTAAGCCTGCTTTCCGCTGAGCAGAGGTTCAGCGGCGAGTACATCGGCGACGTGCTGGACGCCCGCACCATCTCCACCTGGGGCCGGCTCGAGTTCGATGGCCAGATGCCCGCCGGGACGACCATCCAGGTCCAGACCAGGAGCGGCAACGCCTTTGAGCCGAACAGCATGTGGAGCGACTGGTCCCCTCCGATCCAGAAGCAAGAGGAGCAGATCCTGAGCCCGAAGTCCCGCTATCTTCAGGTCAAAGTCCTCTTCAAGACCCAGTCCGGGAACGCTTCGCCGTCTCTGCAGCGGCTGACCCTGTTTTACCTGCAGGCGAATATTGCCCCGGTCATTCAGAAACTGGACCTCCTTCCGCCGAACGAGGTCTACCTCAAGCCCCCCGAGCAGGAGGAAGTGATCTGGGGCGTCGAAGACCGGCCGGCCGCCCGGGCTGATAGCCAGAAGGACGAACGTCCGCTTTACCTGGCCAAGAAGGTCGAGCGCAAAGGCTTTCAGACCATCACCTGGGAGGCGGCCGACGACAACGGCGACCAACTGCTCTACTCCATCTCGATCAGGAGAGAGGGTGAGACCGCCTGGCGGCCCGTCAAGGGGGAGTGGCCGGAGTCCCTTTTTGTGTTCGACACGCTCTCCTATCCCGACGGGGTCTATTTCGTCAAACTCTCCGTCAGCGACCTGAGTTCCAACCCGGCGGGCTCGGAACTTGAATCCGAGAAGATAAGCCCTCCCCTCGTCATCGACAACTCCCTGCCGGTCGTTAAGGCCCTGACCGCGGTCCGGGCGGGGAGTTCCCTCGACGTCGCTTTTCAGGCGGAGGATTCTTTTTCCTCCATCGAGGAGGTCGAATACCTCGTCCGGCCGGGGCAGTGGCGGGTGGTCTTTCCGGTCGACGGGGTCTGCGATTCCCGGGCGGAGGGATTCAAGGTCCGGGTGACGCTGCCGGTGAACGCCGAGAACCTGGTCACCGTCCGGGTGACCGACCGGCATCACAACGTCGGCGTCTACAGACAGGCGTTCTAGCGCCGCGCCTCACAGGACTTTGGAAAGGAATTTAAAAGACGGGACACTAGCCGTCACGCGCTCTTGACCCGTTCGAGATACTTGTCCTCACGCGTATCGATGCGGATGATATCCCCCTCGTTCAGGAACTGGGGGACGCTGACGATCAATCCCGTCTCCAGCGTCGCCGGCTTGCTGCTGGCCGATTGAGTCGCCCCCTTCATGAACGGGTCGGTCTTGACGATCTTCATCTCGACGGTCAGAGGGGGCCGGGCCGCCACCGGCCGGCCTTCGTAGAATTCGACGGTAAAGATGATGTTGGGCGCGAGGTAATTGACCCCGTCGCCCATGATCTCGGGCGAGAGGCGGATCTGCTCGTAGTTTTCGAGGTTCATGAAGACCGCGTCCTCACCGGTTTTATACAGGAACTCCATTTCCACCTCTTCGAGGAACGCTTGTTCGACCCGGTCCTCGGAGCGGAAGCGGTAGTTGAGGAGCGTCCCGTCCTTGATGTTGCGCAGCTTCGTCTGCATCATCGCCTTCCATCTGCCCGGAGTCACGTGGATGGCCTCGAGCACGCGGTAGAGCTGGCCTTCCAGGATAATGAGCATCCCTCTGCGGATCTGCGTCGCGTTGATCATACGTCCTCCTCCAGGCTTCGGCCGCCGCGCGGCCTCTTCTCTTTTAGCCGAACTCGGCGTATCTGTCAAATAGGCTGCCGCTGCCCCTCGCCTGGCCGTCAATAGGAAAACTGCGGATTTGATTTTGCCTGGACCATTGGATTAAATTGGCCTCTTTATCAGGCACATGGCGCAAATATATTTCCTCGGCACGGGCGGCTGGATTGCCACACCGGAACGGGACAACACATCGCTCCTTCTCCGGGCCGGCGGAGAGCTCGCTCTCATCGACTGCCCCGGGAGTGTCGTCGCCAAGCTCAGAGCGCTGGATTTTGAGCCCAGCCGGGTGTCGACCGTCATTCTAACTCACACCCACCCGGACCATATCTACGGGCTTCCGTCCCTCCTCCACAGTCTGATGCTCACGGACGGCGAGGTCACGCTTCTGGGCTCCGCGGAGACCGTCGCCTTCGCCCGCCGCCTTCTCGACCTTTTCGGGCTGCGGGCCAAAAGGGTGAAGACGCGGGTGCGCTTCCAGGCTCTCCGGCCGGGAGCGGTTTGCCGCCTCAACGAAGCCGCGTCGATCAGCGGCCTGCGCGTTCCGCACCACCGCTCGTCATTGGCCTATCATATATTCTTGAATAGGGAAGGGAGGGAGATTGTCCTATCCGGAGACACGCCGGCTTACGCGCCGCTCTTCGCTGAGGCCCGCGGGGTTGATTGCCTGATCCATGAGGCCAGCGGTCCGGCCGGCTACTTCCGAAGATTCCCCCGGCTCTACGATATCCACACGGCGGCGCTCGACCTCGGGAAACGGGCGGAGGCGGCCGGGGTCAAGTGCCTTGTCCCATGCCACTTCCTGGCTGATGTTTGGCTTGCGCCCGGCCGGATCCGGGCGGAGATCCGGCGCCACTACCGGGGCCGTTTGATCATTCCGCGGGACCTCCAGTGTCTGACCGTCTGAACCTGGAGCGATACTTACCCGTCGCTGCGAGGAAGCATCTTCTTATGTGCTGGATAACTTGGGGATGGATAAGCGACCTCGAAGGT
>Ga0153915_10004108_pt1 | contig 13394 bp, 23 predicted proteins | sample Opewatmetagenome_2_FD_107003 | JGI IMG/M metagenome (GOLD analysis project Ga0153915, IMG submission 107003) | Freshwater wetland microbial communities from Ohio, USA - Open water 3 Core 3 Depth 3 metaG | ecosystem: Environmental > Aquatic > Freshwater > Wetlands | place: USA: Ohio, Lake Erie... | reverse complement strand
GCCAAGTATTAATTGCAGGGTGAGGGCAAGCGCAAGCCAGAGGGCCGTGATAATCACATGCCTGGAATGCGGTCATGTGATGCGCCACCCCTACAGAAGGGAAAAGAACGTGCGAAAGAAGGTGGCATAGCCACCTTCAAACGAATGAACAAGGCGTTAGCTAATGAGAATCCTTATACTAATCGGCATGGTCATAATCTTCATCTCAGCCTTCTTCATACTTTTCATTTTCGATTCAGTTGTGAAGGACCAGGTAAGGTGCATGGCAGGGTTCGAGTCAAGTTCATGCGACACAAGGGAAGCCAGCAAAACCCTTGTGATAGGCCTGGCATTCATAGCCATGTTCCTGATAATAGACGGCGGGGTCCTGTACATGATAATAAAGAGCATAACAGAGAGCGGCTCTGCTTATATTGCGTATAGTGTGTGATTGGGAGCTTCCTGTTCTAAAACATTTATATATCTGCTTATAGAGATATTTACAATTCAAAGGGGAAATTATGGCTTCGATACGAGAGGTAGACACACAGCAGTTGGTAATGAAGGCAGCTGAGGCTCTGGAGGGAATGGAAGAATTCAAGCCTCCTGAGTGGGCAGTTTTCGTGAAGACAGGCGTGCACAAGCAGAGGCCTCCTTCCCAGGCGAACTGGTGGTTTATCAGGTCAGCCTCAATCCTCAGGAAAATCTATCTTAACCAGCGGTTTGGCGTCTCAAAGCTCAGGAAGGTTTACGGCGGAAGGAAGAACCGCGGCCACAAGCCCGAGCACAAGAAGCGCGCTTCAGGCTCCATAATAAGGAAAATCCTCCAGCAGCATGAGAAAGCAGGATTTGTCAAGACAGAGAAAGGGAAGGGTCGCTCAATCACCCCGAAAGGCCAGAAGTTCCTTGATGGGATAGCAAAATCCATCAAAAAGTAATTTATAACACATTTCCCTAATTCTAATGTGATTTTAATGCCAGACGTGATTGCAGTAGGGAGCATAGGCCTTGACACTATTAAGACGCCGTTCGGCTCCGTTAAGGACGAATTCAGCGGGACGGCCGTATTTTTCTCTGTTGCTTCTTCCCTGTTCTCACAAACAGGAATCGTCTCAATAGCAGGGACAGATATTCAGAAGAAGCACTTCTCCTTCCTCAACAAGAGGGGGATATGCACGAAAGGCATCCAGGTAGTGAAAGGGAAGACCTTGAGGTTCAGCTGCTATTATGAGTATGACATGAATGAAGCCCATGTCCTGAAGACGGACGTTAACGTATTCGGGAAGTTCAACCCGGTCCTTCCGGAAGAGTACAGGAAAGCAAGGCATTTTTTCATAGGCGCTGTAAATCCAAAGATTCAGACAAAGGTTATAAATCAATTGGAAGACCCTGAATTTGTGGTCATGGACACAAAACCTTTCTGGATTGAAAAATCCAGGAAAACTATCCTTGATACAGCCAAGAAGTCCAACCTCCTTCTCATCAACGAGTGGGAGGCCAGACAGCTTTTTGGCACCCCGAACCTCCAGAAGGCCGCCAAAGAGGCCCTCAAGCTGGGGCCCGAATACGTGATAATAAAGAAAGGGGAGCACGGCTCGCTCCTGTTCACAGACGGGGCATATTTCTCCGCTCCCAGCTACCCGCTCGAAACCCTCATAGACCCCACCGGAGCAGGGGATTCATATGCAGGAGCCCTCATGGGCTGGCTCGCAAAAAGCCGGACTGTGACAGAATCCAAATTAAGGAAAGCCATGATTTACGGCGCGGTAGTTGCCTCATTCACAGCAGAAGGATTCGGCCTGAGCAGGCTCAAGTCCATAACCTTAAAAGACATAGAAAGGCGCTACCAGGAGATAAAGAAGATAACTTGTTTTTGAGGGATTATGAAAAGCCTAAAATTCTCAGAACCTTTACCAAGTTTAATTCTGAAAGGAAAGAAAAGCATTACCTGGAGAATTAATGATGAGAAAGGCATCACAACAGGAGACAAGCTTTCCCTTTGCCACAACAACGGCAACGAATTTGCAAAGGCAGAAGTTATTTCGGTAAGGGAAACTGTTTTTGGGAATTTGACTAAGAAGGATAAAGAAACCCATGAAAAATTCTCATCCGTCAAGGAGATGCTTCAGAAATATTCAAAATATTATAGAATGAAGGTCACCCCTAAAACCAAGGTCAAGGTAATCAAATTCAAGCTTTTAAAACGTTAAACGCAATTATAACAGTCATTTTTCAAGGAGGAATGATTGAATGAGCAAAGTGAAAGACCCCTCTCTTGCGAAAGAGGGAAAGAAGAAGATAACATGGGCAGAGGACCACATGCCTGTTCTCATGCGAATAAGGGAGGAGTTCCGGAAGGACAAGCCGCTAAAGGGATTGACAGTGGCAGCCTGCCTTCATGTCACGAAAGAGACTGCTGTCCTCATGCGCACCCTCAAGGATGGGGGCGCGGTTGTGGGGCTGTGCGGCTCCAATCCCCTCAGCACACAAGATGACATAGCAGCAGCCCTGGCAGAAGACGGGATTAATATTTTTGCATGGAGAGGCGTCTCGAATGATGAGTATTACTGGTGCGTGGACCAGGTCCTCAATCTGAATCCAAACATAACCATGGATGATGGAGGGGACCTTGTAGCCACCATACACTCCAAGCGCACAGGCCTCCTCAAGAATATAATTGGCGGTACAGAAGAGACCACAACAGGAATAATCCGCTTCCGCTCCATGGAGAAGGACAAGGCCCTGAGATACCCCATAATCTCCGTGAATGATGCTTATACAAAACACCTTTTTGACAACAGATACGGGACAGGCCAGTCCACCATAGACGGCATAATGCGCTCCACCTCTGTGCTCCTGACAGGAAAGAACTTCGTGGTGGGAGGATACGGCTGGTGCGGAAGAGGCATAGCCACCCGCGCAAGGGGAATGGGCTCAAACGTGATAGTCACAGAAGTGGACCCGGTTAGGGCGCTGGAAGCATACATGGACGGATTCCGCGTAATGAGCATGTCCGAGGCCTCAAAGATAGGAGACATTTTCGTGACCGCTTCCGGGGACAAGGACCTGATACGGAAAGAGCACATGGAGAAAATGAAATCAGGCGCGATCCTCGCGAACTCAGGCCATTTCAACGTGGAGATAAACATAAAGGACCTTGAATCCATGAGCACCTCGAAATCCACAGTCAAGCCCAATGTCGAGGAATACAAGCTCAGGAGCGGGAAGAAGCTCTACCTTCTCGGGGAAGGGAGGCTCGTGAACCTCGCGGCTGCGGAAGGCCACCCTGCAGAAGTGATGCAGATGTCCTTCTCCAACCAGGCCCTGTGCACCAAATACCTGAAGGAGAACAGAGGGAAACTGGAGAACAGGGTTTACAACGTCCCGAAAGAGATAGACATAAGGATAGCAAATCTCGCGCTCAAGGCAGCAGGGATAGAGATAGACACGCTAAGCCCTGAGCAGAAGAAATACCTGGAAAGCTGGCAGGAGGGCACTTAAGAACAGCAGGGATATCATGGAACAATATGGTGTTTTTGTAGACTGCCCCAAGAAGGAGATGAAGGGACTGCTGACGGAAGGAGGCAAACCCGATATCTACAAAACAAGCAACATGCATGATGCGGAGTTCGAGGCGAGGAACTGCCTGCTGTTGTTCAGGGATTGGGATATGGATACTACAGGCATGAGCACCAGCGTTGTCCCGTTAAACGATGATAACAGCTTTGGCCCGCCCATAAAGAAATATCGATTGGATGACAGGGAGGCTGTTGAGGAACTATGAACGGCGGAATAGACCCGAATGAGTTCGCGAAGATGAGGCAGATAGAGGAGATGAAGAAGAAGCTGCTTGCAACCATCCTCTCCAAGGAAGCCTATGAAAGGCTTGCCCGGGTGAGAGTAGCGAACCAGGAGCTTGCGGGCCAGGCAGAACTCTACCTCCTGCAGATTTACCAGTCAGGCAAGCTTGAGGGAAGGATAACAGACGAGCAGATGAAAGAGGTTCTTAGAGTGCTCTCATCAGGCAGCAGGTCAGGATTCAACATCAGGAGAAAATAAGCTTATATACATTAAACCACCATTTCTGTCAATAGGAGAAATTATGAGCAGGAACAAGCCCCTCGGAAAGAAGCTGAAGATGGCTTCTGCAGGAAAAGTGCGCTCCGCGCCAAGATGGGCGGACATACGCAAGTTCAGCCTCAAAAGGGCAAGGAGCCGGAGGATTCGTGTAAGGACAAGGAACTGGAGAAGGAACAAGCTCAAGATTTAGGTGTATTATGGAAAAACAGGAGCAAAAATTAAAGACAGCAGAAGAAGCATTGAAAGAGATATATGCAGACCACAGACCGCCAGGAATGGCAATAACAGAGTTCATTGTATCAATGGAGCAGGCAATCAGCGAGCTGTGCCAGCCGGAGCCAAAATTATCAAAGGAGATTTCAGCGGCAGTAGATGAAATAATCGGAGACTATTTTAAATCTGATAAAGAGGGCATGATAGGAATTATAAAATATCTGGATGAGGCAAAAAATCCTTATTACAGGAAGGATCAGTGCCTTCAAAGTTTTCTTGACGGCTCTTATAATAAAATAGACACAGACAAAGGGGTATAATGGCTGAAAAATCCAAAACCGAACGGAAGAAAGAAGGCGGCTCGGCCGCCTTCAAACAGGAAGAGAAGGTCTTGGTTATCCCTCTCAGGAGAAAGGCCAGGAAATCCCCCAGGAACATGAGGATGAACCGCTCTGTAAAGGAGATAAGGGTATTCCTCTCAAGGCACATGAGAACAGAGCCATCTAACGTTCATATATCCCAGCAGCTTAACGAGTTTTTCTGGAAGGGAGGAGTGCACAACCCACCTTCCAGGATAAAGATAAAAGTGAGAACAGGCGAGGAAGGTAAGGTCTTCGCAAGCATGCTTGAGGAGAAGGAGAGGCTAAAGAAGGAAAGCAAGAAGAAGCTTGGCCTGAGGGAAAGGCTCGCACGCAGGAAAGAAGGCGCTGGTGAAGAGAAAACAGAAGAGAAACCCGAGAAACCAGCCGCCCCTGAACCCTCAAAAGAGAAACCCAAGAAGGAACGCCCAAAGGAAACTCCTGAAGAGACAGAACAGGAGCTCATGCTTGAAGAATAGCAACCCAAAACCTTTTATCACTCTTTTTCTTATATATACATCATGCCAGGATTCCAGATTATCGGAAGCATAGCAATTCTCAAGCCAGGGGTCCCGAAAAAAGAAGGGCAGGAGCAGGCCCGCAAAATCCTGAAAACCCTTCCCAGGATAAAATCCGTGTACAGGTACTCAGGCCATGTGAAGGGAGAACTCAGGATCCCAAAAGTCTCCTATGTGGCAGGCAGGAAAAATCCCGTGACCATCCACAAGGAGAACGGCTGCTTCTACAAGCTGGACATCATGAGAATGATGTTCTCAAAAGGGAATGTTCTGGAGAGAGCCCGCATACCCAAGCTCGTGAAGCCAGGAGAAGTCATAGTGGACATGTTCGCGGGGATCGGATATTTCTCCCTCCCGCTCGGGAAATACTCCCCTGCCAGGAAAATCTACTCCATAGAGCTGAATCCTGTCTCCTTCCGCTTCCTGAAGCAGAACATAAAGCTGAACCATCTTGAGGGAAAGATAATCCCTATAAAAGGGGATTGCCGCACTGTGAAAATCCCCGAGAAAGCGGAAAGGATAATCATGGGCTACCTCCCCAAAACCTGCAAATACCTTCCCCACGCTTTCTCGCTCCTGAAGCCCGGGGGCATAATCCACTACCATGATTCCTTCAGGAAAGAGGAATTGTGGGAAGTCACGGAAAGAATCCTGCGGGATTATGCGGGAAGGAAGGGCTTCTATCCAATCCGCATGGAAAAAAGGGTGGTGAAGCAGTATGCACCCGGAATCTTCCACGTCGTGATAGACGCGGAGTTCAGAAAAACATCCCAACCAGAACCGCGAAAATCACGAGGTTGAGCAGGTCAGCCACGCTTGTTGTGATTGGAATCAGGAAGTTGTTCGGATCCTCATTCTTCCCGTATATCCCAAGCCCTCCTATTATGGAGATGCAGAATATTATAGCCACGATTATGAGGTTTGACAGCACGGCAATTGAGAGGATTTTCAGGAACACATCAAACGTGAGCGAGAAGCCCTGCCAGTACGCGATAACAGACGCAGCCACTCCAATGAAGACCGATGTAAGGAACGAGGTGAAGAGAATGACCAGGAAAAGCGTGTGCAGGTGCCTGGACCTCCACCACTTCCTGTTCACCTTCCCCAGATAGAGCATTGTTGTGAACTTTGAAGAAACAATGCAGCCGAAATCCCCCACCATGTCATTCATGGCAGGCATGAGTATAAGCAGCGGGGTTATCACAAGAAGCTGCGCTGTGATGGACTCCATGCTTATCCCGCCAATGGAGCTTATTATAGAAGCCAGCACCAGTATCTTGAGCGACTCCCTTACTATCACATGAGCCACATGCGAGCGCGGGCCGTACTCCTTCATGTAGAACAGCGTGCGCCTTGATATCCCGTACTTCCTGTGCACATTATGGAGGACAGGATGGTGCTCATGCCTCCTTACCTTTGTAACCTTCTGGAGCAGTTTTTTCCTGTGACTCATACTATCACTATAGCTATGAAAATGGAGAGTATGCTGGATATGTCACCTGTTGTCGTGACATAAGGCCCCATTATATTGTTCGGGTCATGGCCGTGCCTGAATAGCCAGAAAGTGGTCAGCACAGTCAAAGGGATCTCTATCAGATTGGAAAGCAGGCCCGCTATGAAAGCTATGGCTATTATCCTGTAGTCAAGTATATGGAAGAAAACCATGTTCGCGAAGAAAGCCACGAACCCCAGCATGGTGCTCACTACAATCACCAGCAGGACGGAAGCGAGCACGTTCCCTTTCATTATCCTGTTCTTCCTGACTTTTGGCTTTGCAGCCCCAAGGAAAAGCGCGGAGCTCAGCCTCGCGGAAAGCGACCCGCTTATGTTCCCCCTCATCTCCAGGAATCCGGGCAGCAGGATAAAGAGCGCAGGAACAAGCTCAACGTGGTGGGTTATGTAAGCAAGGAGAGTCCCTGCCACAATCCCTCCTGATATGGAAGCCATCTCCGCGGTAAGAATCTCATCAAAGTCCTTCCAGAAGGCCATATTATATTATTGGCGAGGCGGGTTAAAATTGGAGAATAAGAATAAATAACTTGCTTCTCTTTTATGAGTATGGCAAAACGGGCAAGAATGTCAGCAGAGGAGCTAGGGAAAGGAAACCTGGATTTCATTTTCCAGGCCGCTTATAGAATCGGTACTGACCCGGCTTTCAGTCATATGCTCAGAAGAGCAGAATTAAATTATGAGAGAGCACGGTATGACGGCCTGCAAGCGAACCGTCCGCCGCTTGGCTATATATTCGCTGACCCTCTTGATGCCGGTGAAATAGCAAACATGATAAGTACAAAGCCAGAAACATTGACCGAATTTATGAAAGCCGTGCACGGAGACTCAAGAGAAAATACAATGAAACATTTCAAGCGGGAAGACCTCTCGCTTGTTGAAGTGCCTTTCCAGAATTATTATGGAAGCCATCTGATTTATCTGGATATCACAGGCTATACGTTAGGCGAACCGCCTTTCAGCGAAATTCCAAAACCCTTGGAATTGCCAGCAGGAATACCACTGGAAAGATTTTCGAAGATAGGATACAAATCATTAACACATTAGTCCTTTCTGAAAACCCCGAAATACATGTTCCCGTAATCTCTGGGGAGCAATCTCTCCACCTTCAGGAGCAGCTTCTCCCGAACAGAGAAATCCGAGAAATTGTTCCACCTGGGCTTCACAATCCTGTAAATGGAATCAAACCCCTGGAGGGAGAAACCCTCAAAGAGCGAGAGAAAATCCCTTTTCGTGAACAGCCTCAGTTTCGCCCTCTCTCCCGAGACGCGGAAATTCTTGGTCCTGAACTTCTCAGGATTCGTGCGGATTTTTCTCCAGAAAGACATGTGCGTATGGTCCCACACGCTCGCCACTGAAACAATCGCAATCCCTCCAGGCTTCAGCACCCTCCTGATTTCCCGCGCAGTTTTTCCCGCGTCACAAACATTCAGAACCGAGAACAAGCACAAAACAGTATCGAAACTTCCGTCTCGGAATGGCAGCTTCTCCCCCTTCCCCAGAACCAGCTTCTTTCCTTTCACCTTCGCTTTCTCAAGCATCTCCCTGCTCGGGTCCAGCCCCATGATATCCTGTATCAAATCCAGGTGGTATCCTGTCCCGCACCCCACATCCAGGCTCTTCCCGTGCGCGTATCTCCTTATGAGGGCCTTCTCGAGAACCCGAACCCTCTCTGTGGTGGGAGAGCTGTGCCTGATATCATACACGTCCGCAGTTTTCTGGTAGAGCGTTTCTGTGGGCATGGTTTTAATGTGAATTGATTTCTTAAATCTTTCCGCGAACTTATTGGTATGCTCCATAAAGGCCAGAGAATAGGGAGCCTGATACTTGTAGGCGCAGGCGTTGGAGAGATAGAGGGGAGAGGACCGAGGGAAGTTTATATATTCACAGACATGGAAGGAAAGGAGTGCATTTGCATAGGGGCTTATGACAAAGGCCGGAAAATCTCGGAGAAAGAGCTGATAGAAATCATAAACAGGGAATATCCCGTCCAATAATGTATTTAAATTCTTGCGTGCAATCTGTTAGTCATGAAAGCAACAGTCCTTAGTTACAGGAGAGGGATACACACCATGCACGGGAACCAGCTGCTCCTCGAGATAGAAGGAGTGGATTCCAGGGAGCTCGCCTCAAGGTACATAGGCAAGCGCGTGATATGGACCTCCCCGGCGAAGAAGCAGATTTTCGGCAAGATCACCACTACCCATGGGAACAACGGAGTGGTGCGTGCCCGCTTCCCGAAGGGCCTCCCGGGAACAGCCATAAGCGCGAAAGTGGAGATAATCGAGAAGTGATTCTTGGAAAGAAGTTGGAATTTCGTTGGAAGGTGGTATGCCACCTTCGGTCTCACGTTCCAACTTTGAACTTCCATCCTTTTTCTGCTCCAATTTAAGCGGTCCTGACCAACTAATAGATAATAGAGTGAAGGTGACAAGAGTCACCTTCTGTTTCAAGTTCATAAGGTCGGGAATCATGTATCGCGAGCTCAAGAACCTCTTTGAGATGGCCAAGCTCAAGGATGACATGCACGAGATTTATTTCAACCAGATTATAGAAACGTTCGCGATCTCCCTCATAAGCGTATTCATCCCCATATATCTCCTCCAGAACGGCTTCCCTCTCGAGAGCGCTTTCACATTCATGCTCGTGTACTGGGGAGCCTTCCTCTTCACCCCCATCGCGGCCGAGATATCCTCCAAGATAGGCTTCAAGCACACCATAATATACCGCGCCCCGCTCCTGGTAATCTTCTTCCTAATGGTCTTCTTTGTGAATCACTTCCCGCAAATCCTCCTGTTCATAGCCCTGCTCGGAGGATTCTCCGCAATACTCTACTGGGTATCCACCAACGCAGAGTTCGTGAAGAGCGCGGATGAGACAAAGGGGGCGAAACAGGTGGGCTACCTGAACGCCCTCCCCCAGATATCCGCTGTGATAGCGCCCCTCATAAGCGCGCTCCTTCTCACAAATATGGGCTTCCCCATAGTCTTCACGATCGTGATAATCCTGATAGCCCTCTCGCAGCTACCCTTCCTGCTCACAAGCGATTATAAGGAGAAGTTCATCCTGAAGATGAAGGATTCCTGGCTCTTCCTGGACAAAAGGTTCTTCCTCCTTTTCATGATACAAGGAGTGGTATTCTCGAACGAGTTCCTGGTATGGACCATTTTCGTCTACCAGAAGTTCGGCCTGATATCAGCAGGCCTCACAGCCTCCCTTTTCGGGGCAGGCATGGTCATCTTCACCCTTATCATAGGAAAGGCCAGCTCCAGCTCAAGTGCAAGGAAGAACATGCTCATCCTCGGCTCCATAGGCTATGCATTCCTGTGCATCCTGAGGATCTCCACCTCCACTGTCACAGAGGTTATACTCATATCCCTGCTCGCGGGAATCTTCACCACCATGATAAGCATCCCTATTTACGTGGCTTTCACGGAGCGCGCGAAGAAATCCGGAATCCTGAACTGGGTCACTTTCAGGGACTTCTCGCTCGCCTCAGGCCGTGTGGTTTTCATGCTCCTGGCAATAGCCTTCCTTCTCTTCTCCATAGAAAACGTCTTCTACACGGCCTTCACAATCGCGGGAATTTTTTCCATCCTGCTCGTGCTGCTTGCCAAATAATCCGCAGGTGATTCAGCGCTTCATCATCACTACGACAAGCATGGCTATGAACCCCATCGCCAGCCCCAGGAAAGGCGCTATATCCCACCTTCCATAAAGCGCCCCGAGAGCCATGCCCAGGAAAAAGAATCCGACGAAAGCTATGCCGCCAGTCTCCTTGCCTTTGTCCTTCTTCGGAGTTTCAGCTTTTTCTTTTGCCATGGTTATTATTTTATTTACAGATTTAAGAGGATTTCCCGGCATCCCTATTTATCCCTTCCCTCCAACTAGAATCATGAAGCTCTCCATAATCTCTGACCTGCATCTGGGTTTCGGAACAGGCAGCGAGCGCGAGGAGGATTCCTTCGAGGCAGCTTCCGAGGCGATAGAGATGAGCGCGGACTGCGACGCGATTCTTGTGGCAGGTGACATCTTTGACACCCGCATCCCCACGACCGAGACCCTTATCCGCGCTATGCAGCTTTTCATGAAGACCAATTTCTGGGAAGGAGGGGCAAGAGTCTCAGAAGGCATAGGAAAAGACCTTTCCGGATACTCCCCCCTTAACCTGACAGGAGTCCCGATCATCGCGATACACGGGACCCATGAAAGGCGCGCAAAAGGTTTAATGAACCCGGTGGAGGGGCTTGAGAAGGCAGGCTTCGTGATATACCTCCACTGCAACGGGATTATGCTGGAAAAGAAAAGAGAGAAAGTGGCTGTGCAGGCCATGTCCGGTGTCCCTGACCAGTACGCGGAATCCGTGCTCTCCCAGTGGAACCCCCAGCCAGTGGAAGGAGCCTTCAACATCTTCATGTTCCACCAGTCCGTGGCCCCCTTTTTGTATGCAGACAGGACCATAGAGCTGGAATCCCTCCCCAAAGGCTTTGACCTTTACGTGGCAGGCCACATGCATGAGCCCCAGCAGTCCAGCCATTCGCAAAACCCGTTCCTGATTCCCGGCTCCACCATCCAGACCCAGCTTAACAAGGAATCCATCCAGAGGCGCGGCTTCTGGATTCTGGACACAGACTCCAAAGAGCTCGAGTTCCGCGATTTGGGGAGCCAGAGGAAAGTATATTACAGGGCATTTGAAAACCACTCTCTCCAAGAGATAGCGGGCGAGATCGAAAGGATACTGGAAGAGGCTCACGAGAAGAAGCCCATAATCCGCATCCGCCTGACAGGAAAAGAGATTGACATCTCGGAAATTCAGGAGAAGTTCCAGGACCAGGCAATCCTCTCCTTCAAGAAGGATTTCGAGGAAGAGCCGATTGCAACCCGGACTCTGGAAGAGCACACGCTCTCAGTCCAGGAACTGGGCCGCAAAATCCTCCGCGAGAACCTGGAGGCAGCAGGCCTTGACCCCGAGAGATTCGAAAGCATTTTCGAGCTGCTTCTCGAGAAAAAGACAGAACAGGCACAGGAGATGCTGTACAAGCCTTGATTACTTCTTGCTTTTTGAAAACCATAGCAAAGAGTTAAAAATCTAATTGCCATAAAGAACCCATGAAATTGTTTCAAAAAGCATTGCAGAGCTACCAGGTATGGAAAGCCGAAAGGCAGGACAGATGGAGGGATTTAAGAATAGGCGATGTTTTGGAATTTGATGGCGAACACTACGTTTATTGCATGCTTGACAGAAACGGAGGCCCGGGAATGGCAGGGATAACAGAACCAGTATTCACAACAGAGGAGCCTACCTGTCCGCGCAAGATATTTTATATAAGGGATACTGCAGACCCGCGTTTCCCTGAACATATTTTTGGGAAGGATGAGGAACAGACTCATTTAGACGGGAAAACAAAGATTTGCTGGATAAACTCCTATGGTTACAGAAAGGTTGGGCATATTGATTTAACGGTATAGCGCGAATCACTTCTTCTTGCTGAACAATTTTTCTGCCGGGCACCCGAGCTCCCTCTGCCTGCAGTATCTGCATACGAGCTTCCCGTGGACAAATGCATTCCCAGGGAAGCTCAGCACGAACAGGAGGATTACCAGCCCCAGGATAATCCAGCTGAAATTCAGAAACAGGAGCGCGCCGCCTATCGCCATGGGGATGACAGAGACCATGAAGTCAGGCAAGATGTCCTTCCAGCTCATCTGCCTCTTGCAGAAGCTCGCAGGGTTGCCTTTCTTGAAAAGGAGCGAGCTCAGCTTCCCTGCCCCGTTCGCGCACCTCTTCCCGTAGTAATAGCAGTCCGGGCAGTGGCCCCTTATCAGCCTGACCTCAAGCGCCAGAATGAAAGCCAGGTAAAGCACAACCCAAATGCCAAGAGCCTGCCAGATTATGTAAGCCCCTGCAAGCCAGATGGCGATAGAAAAGGCATTCACTGTCAGGATTATCCAGGCAGGATAATTCTCATACCCCTGGGCCTTCTCCATATCTGGATTTTGGATTATGCAAATATAAACCAGATGGGGAATCATTCCCCTTCACGATAAAATCAGTTCCAGGGAAATCGTGGCACAGCTTCAGAGCCAGCAACTCAAGCTCCTCCGGCAGCAATTCCTTTGCGGCGGCTTCACGGGGCGGCGCCTCGCTCTTCAGGGCAACGGGCCTGTTATACAGCCAGAGGGGATGCAACTGCAATCTCTTTTTCATGTATTCCCTTGCATCGTCCAAGCCTTCTATGGAGTAGGCATTCCCGGAATTTCCGATGCTCTCCCCGGTGAGAAGGTAAGAGCTGATGCGAAGGGTGCCGTCCGGATTGTAATGCAGGTCAAAACAATGCTCGCCTTTCTTCTTGGGCACGTACTTGCGGGTTTTCATGACCCCATTAATGCAATAATCTTTTTAAGGCTTTCAGAGGAGCCATCATCCTAATAAATCCGCATGGGGAATAACTTACCATGACAGAGAAACCTGATATCAGGAGGGTGGCCCGCATAGCGCGCCTGAAGCTCTCGGACCAGGAAGTCCAGAACTTCTCAAGGGATTTCGAATCCATACTCGAGGCCTTCCAGGACCTTGAAAAGGTCCCCACGCACGGCGTCAAGCCCTCCTTCCAGCCGATTGAAACAAAGAACGTGCTCAGGAAGGACAAGATAGAGCCCTCCCTCACGCAGGAGCAGGCCCTCTCGAACGCCAAGAACAAGGAGAAGGGCTTCTTCAAGGGCCCCAAGGTGGCCT
>Ga0153915_10004107_pt1 | contig 13394 bp, 11 predicted proteins | sample Opewatmetagenome_2_FD_107003 | JGI IMG/M metagenome (GOLD analysis project Ga0153915, IMG submission 107003) | Freshwater wetland microbial communities from Ohio, USA - Open water 3 Core 3 Depth 3 metaG | ecosystem: Environmental > Aquatic > Freshwater > Wetlands | place: USA: Ohio, Lake Erie... | reverse complement strand
AGGGTCGAGGTGTTGATGATGATGGGAGTATGCGGTTCCAGGACGGTGTCCAGCTCCGCAATCAGCGCCCGCTTGGCCTCGAAGTCCTCGTAAATCGTCTCGATCACCAGGTCGCAGCCGACGGTCCTCTTTACGTCGGTGGTGAACTCGATGCGGGCGAGGATCGCCTTCTTCTCGGACTGCGTGAGCCCCCATCGCTCGATCTCACGGTCGAGGTCTTTCTCCAGCAATTCCCTGACCTGGGCCGTGCGCTCGTCGCTGATGTCGCGCACCACGACCCCCAACCCGGCCTGTGAGACGCGAGTTGCGATCGAGCGTCCCATCATCCCCCCGCCGACGACCGCAATGCGGTGAAGCTCACGCTCGCTCATGGTTGTGAAACGTAGCACAAGGTTCGGAAACTGTCAACGGCGTGGTAGGATACGCCGGATGGAGAGAAACCTTCTCCGCGGTGTTCTTCCGGTTCTGGTGCTGACCGCCACGGTCGCTGGGGCGCAGGCGCGTCCGGCCTTTCCTCCGATCGAGGTCAGCGACCTCACGGGCCAGACTTACGCTCTCAAGAACTTCCTCGGGACCGCGACGGTGTTGAACTTCTGGGCCACCTGGTGCGGTCCGTGCCGGGTCGAATTGCCGGAGCTGCAGAGGCTCTCCAACGAGCTCGGTGGCAAGGGACTGGTCGTGCTGGCGGTGGACGTTGACTTGCCGCCGATCTCCGGGGAGGGCGTGGCCCAGCAGCTCGAGCTGGTTCGCCCGCGGATCCAGACGTTTCTGAGCCGCACAGGGATCACTCTTCCGGTCTACCTCGTTGACGGCCCGACGCAGGCCACGCTGGGGTTGGATCGGATTCCTTTCTCGGTTCTTCTTGACAAGGATGGAGGCGTGGTGCGGATCTACCCCGGGTACTCGGCGGAGTCCTTCCAGGACCTCCGACAACAGGTGCTCGGGGTACTGGCGGAAAGGCCGAAACAGGGAGGGAAGTGAAATGCGCAGATTCTTAATTACCGTGTGTTGTATGCTCGCCGCACCGCTCGCCTTCACCCAGGGGACGCCGAACACGATCGAGCTGACCCCGACCGTCGGCTACTGGTTCGGCGACACCATCTCACAGGGAACCGTCAACGACATCAACTTCGACATGACCATCGACGACGCCACCTCTTACGGTCTCCGTTTGGCCTACCGCTTCAACCCGATGTGGGCTGTGGAAGGCTACCTGGTCAAGCAGCGCGCGGACCTCGTGACCGGGCGTGGCGAGTTCTTCGGCGGCCAAAACAGGCTCGGACGGATGGACATGACCACCGCGGAGGTGAACGCGGAGGTTTCGTTCGGCCACAGCCGTTTCGTGCCTTTCCTTGCGGGCGGTGTGGGCGCCATGCGTCTCGACCCCAGCCTCACCGTACAGGGGGGCAACGCCAATCTGACGGCCGACACGAAGTTCGTCGGTGACTTCGGCGCCGGATTCAAGCTCTTCTTCAATCCAAAGCTCGCCTTGCGATTCGACTGGCGCGCCCACAGCGTGAACATCAACACTCAGCATGATAACTGCGACTGGTGGGACGACTGCCACAACGATGGCAACTGGCTGACCTTCTCGGAGCTCGCGCTGGGCCTGACGTTTGTGTTTTAGGGCCGTGATCTTGCGAGCGAGCTTTTGGTGTTGGCTGCGGCCGGCGTTGGGTCTGGCTCTGCTCCTGGCTAGGCCCGCTCCTGACGCGGCGCCCCCCGAGAGGAAGGACACCTTCAGCGCCTCCACGGAGGTTTCCTCGATCCTCGTCCCAGTGACGGTGCGTGACGGCAAGGGTCGGCTGGTCTCCACGCTGGAACAGAATCGCTTCCATCTCTTCGTCGACGACATGGAGTTTCCCATCAGGTCGTTCTGGCGCGAGGGGGGGCTTCCGATCTCCTACACCTTCGTGGTCGACACGTCCGGTTCGATGAACGGCCGACGCCTCGCCAAGACCCGCGAGGCGATCATGGAGTTCGTTCGCCAGCTCCGACCAGACGACGAGGTGTGCCTCATCACCTTTGGGGCCGGCGACGTGAAACGGCGCCTTGCCTTCGGAACCGACCCCGGGCTCTTGGGCCGCATCCTCGAGTCTCTGCGGGGCTATGGGACGACAGCGCTTTATGACATGCTCACGGCCAGCCCACAGGCGATGGAGGGTGCGCACAACATACGCCGGGTCGTCCTGCTCTTCACCGATGGCGTGGACACCGCCTCGGAGTTCACCCCGACCGACGCCGTGCAGGTCCTCGAGGGTCTTGCGGACCCTCTATATGTTCTCGGCATCGAGCCACCGCCCCCCGAGGAGGGGTCGCCGGACAGCTATGAGGCTCTCCTCGAGAGATTTGCCACCGCCTCCGGTGGGCGCTATACGCCGGTTGCCAACGCCTCCAGGCTCCCCAAGTTCGCGAAGGACCTGAGGAGCGAGCTCGCGATGCGGTACATCATCACCCTCGATCCGTCCGGACTGGGGATGGTGAAGTGGCGCAAGCTGGAAGTGAGGGTGGACGGCGGGTATGGGGTGATGGCGCGGCAGGGGTACCGCGGGACGCTGCCCTGACAAGACGCAACGGGGCTTGACATGTGGCAAGGAAACTGTGATATAAGGACACGGTTGCTAAGGAAACGAACCACTTAATAGCCGGGAGATGAGGGAGCAAAGGGAGGATTTGCCATGAGAAAGTCGCTGTGGGTTGTTCTCGCGGTGGGGCTGGTCGTTGCACTAGGTGTAAGCGGCTGCGCCACCAAGACTTACGTCCAGGAGCAGGTGGCCAGCGCCGCCAAGGTCCAGGACACCAAGATCGGTGAAGTGCAGAAGCAGGTCGAAGCGACCCAGATGGACGTTACCAACTTGAAGAAGTCCGACGCGATGCAGACGGAGCAGCTAGCCAAGCTGTCGGACACGACCAAGGAGGCGCTTGCCCGCGCCAACGAGGCAAACAAGTTGGCCAACCACTCGTTCCTGTTCGAGGTGACCCTCACGGACGACGCGGTGCACTTCGGCTTCAACAGGAGTGACCTCTCCGCCGACGCGAAGGCCGCGCTCGACGCGTTCGCCAAGCGCGTCAAGGACGAGAACAAGAACGTTTATATCGAAATCCAGGGAAACACCGACAGCGTCGGCTCCGAGCAGTACAACGTCCAGCTCGGCCAGGCCCGCGCCGAGGCCGCGATGCGCTACCTCACCATGCAGCATGGTTTCCCGCTGCATCGCATGAGCGCAATCTCCTACGGCGAGTTCAAGCCGATCGCCGACAACAAGACCGCGGACGGACGCGCCAAGAACCGCCGCGTCACCCTCGTGGTTCTGTACTGAGTCGACACAACAAGACGCAGCTTCCGCGCCCCGGGGCTTGCCCCGGGGCGTTTGCGTTTCTGAGGGGCAGGTGGCGAGAAGGCCAGGCCCACGGCCGCAGAGAGCGGTTTGCCACCCCGTTTTCAGGCCTAAATATTGCCCCTGGGGGTTATCATAGTAATGAGAGTGGCGGGAGGTGCGAGGTGAAGAGACTGTCAATGCTCGTGCTGGCACTCATGGTAGCCGGGGAGGGGTGGGCCGTCACCGTCGTCCTGACCGGGGGCAAGCGGCTGGATGTCGCGACCTACACCGTGAGCGGCAGTTACGTGACCGTGCAGTACGCAAACGGCCGCCGCGAATCCTATCCACTCTCGGCGGTCGATCTTACGGCGACGAGCGCGGCCAGCGGGGAGAAGACGACGGGGTCGCCAGCGCCACAAGCGGGCGGGCCGCATAGCCCGTTCCTGGGCGCCCGGTCGTCCACAGGGGCCGGAGCCATCGTAGTGACCGACGCGGACGTCCAGCACGTCGAGCCACCCGAGGCCGAGGAGGAGAAGAAGGAGGAGGAGGAGCCCGAGTCCGGCAGCCAGGTTGTGCTGGTGAGCTACGAGAAGAGGAAGGTGTCGGACGGGGAGTGGGAGATCTCCGCCACCGTCGCGAACCAGGGCAAGACGCCGGTCCAGGGCGTGGCCGCCCTGATCCGAGTGCTGGATGCCAAGGGCAAACCGGTCGCGACCGGTTCCGGGTCGCTGTCCGCCAAGCTGGACCCGGGCAAGCAAGGAACGATCACCTCTCGTGTCACCGTCGCTGGTGAGCCGGTCCAGGTTGCGGTGGACCTGTCCTGGCAGGAAATTCGGCCGGCCCCCAAACCGGTCGGCAGCCCCGCCCCGGCACCCGCCGCCGGAGGAGCCGCCGCCCCCCAAGCCCAACCCGCGCAGGGGGTCGCGCCAGCACCGCAGCAGGGGTGGGCGGTCGCCCCCGGTTCCTCACCCAACTCGCTGCCGGCAAACCTGATGGCCGTCCCGGCAGCGAACGTGCTTGGCTCGCCGGGGCAGGTGCCGCGCGGCGAGCCGAAGCAGCCGTAGCCCGAATCGGCTACCGCGAAAGCGCGCTAGCCCTCGATCCTGCCCTTCTGTGCGTCAACGAACATGTATGCCACGAGGCCGGCATAAAAGAGTAGCGCCAGCAGCTCGGCTCCGGACCCTTCCGCATGGTTGAAGAGGTTTACGCCGAGATTGACCTGCACCTTCCAGCCGAGCCAGGGCAGGACAAACCCCTGGCTCAGGAACTTCAAGAACGCCGCCACGACTCCCATCACCGCGCCACCGGCAATGAAGCCCGACGCGATCAACGTTCCCCGGCTGTTTCGAGCCTGCGCTAGCTTCTCGTCACCTTTGGCCGACGCGGCGACAAAGTGTGCGACGAGTCCCCCAACAAGCAGCGGCGTCGTGAGCTGCTGCGGTAGATACATGCCGAGCGCGAACGGGAGTGCGGGGACCTTGACCATCTGGAGCACGAGGATGAGCAGCGCTCCCACCCCGTACAGAAGCCAGGGGACCGGCTGGTCCGACATCAGGGTCTGGATGACCGCGGCCATGGCGTTGGCCTGGGGGGCCTCGAGCGGCGTCGGTGTCGCTGGCGTCTGCACGAAACCGTACACCTTGTTGAGCAGAAGCATCACGGCCCCGACGGTTAGTGCGGCGGCGAGGCTCCCCAGCAGCTTCGAGCGCTGCTGCACGGCTGGGGTGGCACCGATCCAGTACCCTATCTTGAGGTCGGTGACGAAGCCCCCCACGGTGGAGAGTGCAGTGCACACGACGCCCCCGATCATGAGCGCAGCCAGCATCCCGGCGTTGCCCGTGAGGCCCACGGCGACCAGAATCACCGAGGCGAGGATCAGAGTCATGAGCGTCATGCCCGAGACCGGATTCGTGCCGACCGTCGCGATCGCCTGCGCCGAGACGGTCGTGAACAGGAACGAGATCACCAGCACGACCAGGAGTGCGATGATCGCAAGGCCGAAGTAGTTGGGCTGCTGCCGCAAAACCCCGAAGGTGAAGAAGACCAGCATCACGACGCTTACCAGAAGGATGCCACCCAAGACGGTCTTCATAGGGAAATCGGTGTCGGTCCGCTCCGGTTGAACGGCATCTGCGGCCTTCTTCCCGAGGAGCTCCTTAAAGCCGAGGCCGAAGGCCGAGGCGATGATCCGCCAGCTGCGCAGGATTCCCAGAAGGCCAGCGCACGCAATGCCACCGATCCCGATGAGCCGCACGTAGGTGCGGAAGATCTGATCCGCGTTCATCTGCGAGATCAGGGCTCCGCCAGCACTGCTGCCGAGGGGCGCGGTCAGCGCGTCGCCGACCCAGCCGAAGAGCGGGACGAGAAGAAACCAGGACACAAAAGATCCGGCACAGATGACCGCCGAGTAGCGCAGGCCGATGATGTATCCGAGACCGACCACCGACGCGAGGACATCGAGCTTGAACATCAGCTTCGCCTTGGAGGCAAGCCCCGCGAGGAACGGCACGGAGCGCGTGGTGAACACCTCCGCGAAGGCCGAGAAGTGGATCACGAGGAAGTCGAAGATGCCGCCGATAATGGCCGCCACAGCGAGCACAACGGCCTGCTGACCCCCCGCCTCCCCTGCCACCAGCACCTCCGTGGTGGCCGTCGCTTCCGGGAACGGGAGCTCGCCGTGCATCTCCTTCACGAAGTAGCGGCGCAAGGGGATCAGGAACAGCACCCCGAGGATTCCCCCGAAGAGCGCCACGAGGAAGAGCTTAAACAGGTCCACCGGCAGGCCGATGATGAACAGCGCCGGCAGCGTGAAGATCGAGCCGGCGACGATGAGGCCGGAGGCCGCACCGATGGACTGGATGATGACGTTTTCGAGGATGGTGGAGCGCCGTTTCATGGTGACGCCGATCCCGACCGCGAGGATCGCAATCGGAATCGCGGCCTCGAAGACCTGGCCCACCTTGAAGCCGAGGAACGCGGCGGCGGCCGAGAACACGACGGCCATTACGAGCCCGATGACCACCGACCGCGCGGTCCACTCCGGAATCCGGACCCCCGCCGGCACGACGGGGACATAGCTCTCACCGGGTTTCAGAGCGCGGTAAGCGTTCTCAGGCAGCGTGCGGCGGGCGGCGGTCTCCATGAGAGTCTCCCTCCTTGCTGGTGACAAACGGCGGGAGCTTACGGGTGCGTACCCCCGAAATCAAGCCGCGCCCCGCCACTTGTCGTTGCCCCGTTCCCGGGGCGATACTACCGCCGGAGACCTGAGGGCGAGTGCCGACACCGAAGAGGATTCTGGTTGCGAAGCCTGGCCTGGACGGCCACGACCGCGGGGTCAAGGTCGTCGCGCGCGCCTTGCGCGATGCCGGTTTCGAGGTGATCTACACCGGGCTGCGCCAGACGCCGGAGCAGATCGCGCAGGCGGCCGTGCAGGAAGACGTGGATGCGGTCGGGTTGTCGAGCCTCTCGGGCGCGCACAGGGAGCTGTTCCCCGCGGTGGTCCGGGCGCTGCGGGAGGCGGGCGGCGGCACCGTGCCGGTCTTCGGCGGTGGGATCATCCCGGACGAGGACATTCCCGGGCTTCAGCTGCAGGGAGTGGAACGTATCTTTCCCCCCGGTACCGACACCCGCGAGATCGTAAGCTACCTCCGCTGGCGCCTGGGCATCGAGAGCTGACGGGCGCGTGCCCCAGGGTGAGTCAGGAACCGGACTACGGCCCGGCGCTGGCCGAGATCAGGAAGCTCCTCTGACGGCTTCCGCCGTGACGCGGATGTCGCCGCGGCCGACGAGCTGGCTTTCGCCCGTCCAGACCTCGACGCGGTAGAGACCAGGCTCGAGACCGTCCGGGCCGCCTCGGAGCCCATCCCAGACACGGAAGCCCCGCCGGTGTGCAACCAGGTCCAGGAGACGGGAGGTCTTCAGCAGCTTTCCGTCACGGAGAAACCGCAGCCGTGCGCGCACGGGCAACCTCCCGGGTGAGAAGATCGTTGCCCGCACGCACAGCCTCCCGTGCGGGAGCTCCGAAACAGAGACGACCCGGCCGAGTTCGCGGTCGAGCTTCAACGTGGTCGGGTCGATGCTGGCCGCAAAGCTCATCCGGCTCAACCGGAGGGGCACCGGCGGGATCAGCGCGCGCCCGACCTTCAAGACCCCGATGATGGCCGCCAGCGAGACGACAAAGAGCGCCAGCCTGCGGGGCTGCCGCAGCTCCTGCCAGGAGTAGGCCACCGGGAGCGAAGCGAAGAACGCCAGCTCCGCCGCGAGGTAGGCGCCGTTGTGGACCTGTACGTGAAGAACCAGCGGCAGGAAGAGCTGCAGCGCGGAGTACGTCACGACCGCGAAGAAGCCGACGGCGAAAGGGCGCCGGGTTCGAAGGAGGGGGTCGAACACCATGTCGAAGCAGGAGAGCACGGCAAGCGCCGCCAGGACCACCACGTAGCCGCTGTTCCAGGACGGGAAGGTTGTAGAGTAGAAGTAGAACGGCAGCAAAAAGAACAGCGTCTCCTGGTACATCACCCTGGTGAGGTAGGAAACGAAACCGTGAGCGAAGCGCAGCCTTCCTGACTCTCGTCCCGCGGCGAACCGGGAGAAGAACAGCGTCGAGGCCCAGGTCAGAGTGAGGAAGAGCACGACCCACGGGAGGAAGCCGTACCGGTTGTGGGCCAGGACCAGCACCACCAAACCCGTGAAGAGGGCCCAGGCCGAGTGCAGGGCCCAGAACCGCCGCGAGTAACGCCGGTGAAGCACCTTCCCTAGCGCCACCGTACGATCACGGCGCTCGCGCATTCGCTCCCGCCAGGGCAACCCGTTCCCCACCATCGCGGTGCATTCTAGCCGTCACCCGGCGCGTCGGCGCGATCCGGGCTACACTTCGGGGCGTGGAGGACGTTCGCTTCAACGGCCTGACCAACTGGCTCGAGGTCTCGGGTGGCGCGCTTGAGCACAACATCGCGCTCTTCCGGCACCTGCTGAACCCGGGAACCGCCCTCCTCGCCGTCGTCAAGGCCAACGCATATGGACACGGTCTGGAACAGGTCGCCGGGGTGTGTGTCTCGTCGGGAGTTGAGATGCTCGGGGTTCACACAGCAGGCGAGGTCGTGGCGCTCCGTGGCATGGGGGTGGACGTTCCCATCATGGTGATGGGGTACCTCACGCCGCAACAGATCCAAGACGCGATTGACCCCGACGTCCATGTGCTTCTCTCCTCGTACCAGGTCCTGGAGGCCCTGGCAGCGCGCGGGCGCGCCCTTGGAGCCTCGCTCCCGGTCCACGTCAAGGTCGACACCGGCACTCACCGGCAGGGGGTTGACCCCGGGGAGGCGGCAAAGCTGGCCGCCGCGGCGCAACGAGCGGGGCTGAAGGTGGCAGGCGTCGCAACCCACTTCGCCAACATCGAGGACACCACCGACCACAGCTACGCCTACCTGCAGCTCGAGCGCTTCCGCGGGGCAGTCACGGCGGTGCAGGAGCAGGTGGGGAGGGTGAGGTGGGTGCACGCGGCCTGTTCGGCCGCCGCCCTGCTGTTCCGCGAGGCCGACTTCGGGATGGTTCGAGTCGGAATCTCCCTCTACGGGCACTGGCCTTCCAAGGAGACCCACCTCTCGTGGCTGCTCGAACACGGTCGCGACGGGGTCAAGCTCGAATCAGCCCTGTCGTGGCGAGTGCGGGTGGGCCAGGTGAAGAAGGTCGAAGCGGGCGCGCCGATAGGCTACGGGCTCACGTACCGCCCCACCCGCACGAGCCTGATCGCGGTGCTGCCCGTCGGTTATGCGGAGGGGTACCCGCGGGCGCTCTCGAGCCGAAGCAGGGTGCTGCTGCGCGGCCGTGCCGCACCGGTCGTGGGACGGGTGTGCATGAATATCTTCATGGTTGATGTGACTGACATCCCCGATGTGCGGGACGGGGATGTGGCCACTCTGATCGGGGCGGATGGTGACGAGCGGATTACCGTGGAGGAGCTCGCGGAAAACGCGGGGACCATCAACTACGAGATCCTCTCGCGCCTGTCGCCCACGCTGTCCAGGGTCGTCGTTAAGTAGCTATCATCAAATGGTGCAGGCAGACGAACTCCGCCGCCTTTTGCAGCGCGTCGCGCGGGGTGAGATCTCGCCCGCCGAGGCCGCCGAGGAGCTGGCCCACCTCCCGTTCCGCCTGGGTGAGGGCGTGATGGTCGACACGCACCGCGCCCTCCGGACCGGAGAATCCGAGGCGGTCTACTGCGCGGGGAAGAGCGCCGAGCAGGCAGCCGCGGCATTCGCTGCCCTCGCCGTCGGCGGCGGACCGGTGCTCGCGACCCGGGCCGAAGAGCACCACGCCCGAGCGATCGTCGAGGCTGTCCCTGCCGCCGTGCAGCACCCGGAAGCGCGCATGGTTGTCCTGCCCGGGACCCCTCCCGCGTTGGGTGAGGTGGCGGTGGTGTGCGCCGGCACCTCGGATCTTCCGGTGGCGGAGGAGGCCGCGGTCACGGCGGCGGCACTCGGCGCGACCGTGACGCGCGTGGGGGACGTCGGCGTGGCGGGCCTTCACCGGCTGCTCTCGCACTTGGAGGGCCTTCGCCGCGCCGAGGCCGTGATCGCGGTCGCCGGCATGGAAGGCGCGCTGCCATCGGTGATCGCCGGGCTGGTGCCGGCCCCGGTGGTGGCCGTACCGACGTCGGTCGGCTACGGGGCTGCGTTCGGCGGTTTGGCACCGCTCCTCGCGATGCTCAACGCCTGCGCCCCCGGCGTGGGAGTGGTGAACATCGACAACGGCTTCGGCGCCGCGGTACTGGCCGTGCGAATCCTGAGGCGGCGCCGGGAGAGAGCGTGACGGTCCTGGAGCTATCCGGCCGGGGCGAGAAGGCCCCCTATCACGTGGGGGAAGGGGTGCTCGCGGATCTCCCGGAACTGGCGAGGCCGCACCTGGAGGGGCGCCAGGCGTTCGTGATAACCGACGCAAACGTGGGGCCGCTGTACGGCACCGAGATCGCCGAGCGGCTGGACGCCGCCTGCCTCGAGCTGCCCGCCGGGGAGGAGCACAAGCAGTGGCCCGCGGTCGAGCGCGTGCTGCGGTGGCTCGTGTCCCACGAGGCGGACCGGCAGAGCGTGCTGATCGCGGTGGGCGGCGGGGTGATAACCGACCTGGTTGGGTTCGCCGCGGCCGTAATGCTGCGCGGCATTCCGTGGATCGCGGTGCCCACCACGTTGTTGTGCATGGTGGACGCCGCCGTCGGCGGCAAGACCGGCATCGATCTGGACGTGGGGAAGAACCTGGTTGGCGCGTTCTGGCCGCCCCGTATGGTGGTGGCGGACCCGCTGGTTCTTGCGACGCTGCACCTGCGCGAGATGCGTTCGGGCCTGGCCGAGGTCATCAAGTCGGCGATGATCGCACCCTCGACCCTCGAACCCGTCCTGGACAGCCACCTCGCACCGGTGGCCGCTGGAGATCCCCTGCACGCCTGGGAGCTGATCGTCGGGTGCGTGCGCGTAAAGGCGGACATCGTAGAGATGGACGAGAGGGAGAGCGGCCCGCGCCAGGCGCTCAACCTGGGACACACTCTCGCTCACGGCCTCGAGGGGGCGGGGGAGTACCGCCGTTTCCTGCATGGGGAAGCGGTGGCGTGGGGTCTTCTCGGGGCGCTGCGTCTCGCCCGCGACCGCGGCCTCCTCTCAACCGCCGAGGCGCAGACCTGGGCGGAGAGGATCCAGACACTCGCCCCGCTGCCGGACCTCGAGGGGCTGCCGTGGGACTCGATCGCGCAGTACGTGGCCCGCGACAAGAAGCGCCAGGGAGGCCGCATCGGGTGGGTTCTCCCGCGGCTGGGCGGCGTGGTCCTGGACGTCGCTTGCGGCGACGTTGAGGTCGCGGCAGTGTACGCGAGGCTGGCGTCGCTCCCTGCGCAGGGCCCGTTCAACTCCCTGTTCTAGAGCAGGCCGAGTCGCCCAGCGATTCCACCTCAAACGCGGTTCGGGAGCACGGTCGCGCCGAAACACAAGGCACAGAAGACATGTTCCCGGGGATGCTAGACTCGCTGCCAGACTGGTGCGCGGGGGGTGGTGTGAGCCGTCTGGAACAGCTGCCGACTCGCTTCGATCCGGCCTCGTTCGAAGCGAGGTGGTACGCGGCCTGGGAGGCGTCGGGGGCGTTCACCCCGGAGCAGCCGTCGGACAAAGCTCCGTTCGTGATTCTCATTCCTCCTCCCAACGTGACCGGCAAGCTGCACATCGGACATGCCCTTCAGTTCACCCTTCAGGACCTGGTGATCCGCTGGCGCCGGATGCAGGGGCGAAACGCCCTCTGGCTGCCTGGAACGGATCACGCGGGGATTGCGACCCAGGTGATGGTGGAGCGGGAGCTTGCCAAGGAGGGCACCGGCCGCCGCGAGCTCGGGCGCGAGAAGTTCCTCGAGCGGATGTGGAAGTGGAAGGCTCAGTACAAGGACAATATCTCGCACCAGGCCAAGGCGCTAGGTGCCTCCTGCGACTGGACGCGCGAGCGGTTCACACTCGACGAGATGCTCTCGCGTGCGGTTCGGCACGCATTCGTCTCCCTCTACCGGGAGGGGCTGATCTATCGCGCCCACCGCCTCATAAACTGGTGTCCACGCTGCCTGACCGCGCTCTCCGACCTCGAGGTCGTTCACAAGGAGATCGACGGCGGGATGTGGGACTTTGCATATCCGCTTGTGGACGGCGGCGAGATCGTGGTCTCCACGTCCCGGCCGGAGACGATGCTGGGGGACACCGCAGTCGCCGTCCACCCTACCGACGAGCGCTACCGCCAACTCATCGGGCGCCAGATTCAGCACCCGTTGCTCGAAAGGCGATTCCCGGTCATCGCTGACGAGGTGCTGGTGGACCCGGCGTTCGGGACCGGGGCGGTGAAGGTCACGCCCGCCCACGACCCCAACGACTTCGCGACCGGCGAGCGGCACGCGCTCGAGAAGATCAACATCCTTAACGAGGACGGGACGATCAACTCCAACGGAGGCCCGTTTGCGGGACAAGACCGTTTCGCGGCGCGTAAAGCCGTGCTCGCAGCGCTCGGTGAGAAGGGGCTCCGACGCGGCGAGAAGACGCACCGCCACGCGGTCGGGCATTGCCAGCGGTGCGACACGGTGGTCGAGCCCTACCTCTCGAAGCAGTGGTTCTGCTCGATGCGGCCGATGGCCGACCGCGCCCTCGAGGCGGTGCGCTCGGGCGAGGTGAGGCTGATTCCGGAATTCTGGGTCTCCACGTACGAGAACTGGCTCGAGAACATCCTCGACTGGTGCATCTCGCGCCAGCTCTGGTGGGGGCACCGGATCCCCGCCTTTTACTGCCCCGACGGCCACACGACCGTCTCCGAGGAGGACGTCACCGCCTGCGGTGAGTGCGGGAGGCCGGTCGAACGCGATCCCGACGTTCTCGACACCTGGTTCTCGTCGGCGCTCTGGCCGATCTCGACCCTGGGCTGGCCCGAGGACACCGCCGACATGCGCGCGTTCTACCCGACGAGCGTAATGATCACCGGCTTCGACATCCTGTTCTTTTGGGTGGCGCGCATGGTAATGATGGGCTGCCACTTCAAGGGGAAGGCACCGTTCGCCCACGTTCACCTTACCGGCCTCGTCCGCGACGCCCACGGCCAGAAGATGTCGAAGACCAAAGGGAACGTGATGGACCCGCTCGACCTCGTGCAGCAGTATGGCGCCGATGCCGTGCGCTTCACGCTCGCTGCCCTGGCCTCACCCGGTCGGGACCTGCCGTTGGACGCCAAGCGGATGGAGGGGTACCACGCCTTCGGCACCAAACTGTGGAACGCCGCGCGCTTCGTACAGATGAACCTGGAAGGCTCCGAGGCCGGACTCGAGCAGCTCGATCCGGGCAGGCTGGCGCTCCCCGAGGCTTGGATCCTCTCGGAGCTCGAACGCACCACGGCAGCGGTCAACCGCTCGTGGGAGAACTATCGCTTCGACGAGGCCTGTCGCGAGTTGTACCAGTTCGTGTGGAACGACTTCTGCGATTGGTACCTGGAGATGGCCAACCCCGTCCTGCAGGAGGGTGGGTGGGACGGACGCAGGGCCGACGACGTCCGTGCGGTGGCCCGCGGCGTGCT
>Ga0153915_10004106_pt1 | contig 13396 bp, 10 predicted proteins | sample Opewatmetagenome_2_FD_107003 | JGI IMG/M metagenome (GOLD analysis project Ga0153915, IMG submission 107003) | Freshwater wetland microbial communities from Ohio, USA - Open water 3 Core 3 Depth 3 metaG | ecosystem: Environmental > Aquatic > Freshwater > Wetlands | place: USA: Ohio, Lake Erie... | reverse complement strand
CGGGCGCTGGAGCCGGAGCGCGCGACCGAGCAGGCCGCGCTCGCGGATGTGGGGACCGGCATGCGCGTCGTGGCGGGTGGCGGCGAGCGCGTGTGCAAGCCGGAGGAAGTCGTGCGGGAGCGCGGCTACGCCGAGCGCGTCCCGATCATCGCCCAGATCGCGGCCGGGCCGGACGATACGTGGCTCGTGCGCCGACGCGGGCGGGGGGGCGAGGGCGCGGACGTGTTCGCGGCCGACGGCGAGTACCTCGGCACGCTGCCCGGGAGCGCGCCGTACCCCGCGCTGGCGCTCCCCGGGAATCGCATCGCGTCCATCCTGACCGACAGCCTGGACGTGGACCGCCTCGTGGTCTACCGGGTACACACCGGGCGGCGTTAGCTCAGTCGCGGGCACCGGCGCCTTGGGTGACACCCGCGCGCGTTGCTTCAGTTCTCACGGCCGCTGGACGCCCGCCGCACCGCCAGGGTGATGACGACGATCACGCAGAAGTAGAGCGTGAACTCAAAGAACGCGAAGATCACCGCGGCGACGGGACTGGCGCCCTGCAGCATCGGCGGCTTGCTCATGATGCCCCGGTACACCGCCCATACGTGGGACACCGATCCCCAGAGCCCGCCGAGCAGGCAGAACGTGACGACCGGGCGCCCGGGCAGACGCAGCGCGGCCCAGACCGACAGTGCGGCAAGGGCTGCGAACAGGAGGGCCTGGGCCGGCGGCAGCAGCCAGCGGGCCCACGCGGGGAACACGTAGGAGTAGACCGGCTCCCAGAAGACCGTCGCGGCGACAACGAGCCAGATAAGGAACCAGAAGACGGCAGACGTCGCGGGGAGCAGGCGTCGAATCTCGCGGAACCGCTCAGCCGTGACGAAGTGGGCGAGTGCCAGAACGAAGATCAGGTCCGCGGGCGCGAAGATGAGCGTCCCGCGCCAGAGGACCTCGGTCGTGACATGCACATTCTCCCAGTCCATGGTCACCTCCTGCGCCTACCCCCGCGCGGCCCAGGCCGCGAGGATCTCCGCCTCCCGCTCGGGAGTCAACACGAAGCGGGCGTGCTGGCGCCGGTCGTCGGACACGAGCGGGGAGTACCACCAGTCCAGCGTGTCCCGCACCGTGACGGCGAGCGGCCGGAACGTGAGGCCGGCGGCGAGCGCCCGCCGATTGGCGATCCGCGCCGCGCCGAGCGAGTCGCCCTCCGGCAGCAGCCACGGAATCGCGTAGCGCAGCCGCTGCGCTCTGAGGAACTCGTAGTCGTCCGCCCACACCCAGCGCACGGGCTTCGCCGTGACCGCGCGGAGCCCGTACACGAACTCCGCCATGGTGAGCGGCGCCTCCGGGCCCACCGCGTTGAACACGCCCGTGGTGCCGCCTTCGAGCAGCCGCACCATCCACTCCGTGAGGTCGCGCACGTCGATGTACTGCACCGGGTCGTCCCGCTTCCCCGGCACCAGCACCGTGCCGCCGCGGTCCACCCGCACCGGCCAGTAGGTGAACCGGTCGCTGCCATCAGCGGGCCCCACGATGTACTGCGGCCGCACGACGATCGCGCGATCGCCGAACTCCTGCTGCACCGCCCGCTCCGACAGCGCCTTCATCACGCCGTAGCTCGGCTGGTCGCGCGGCGGGTCGTCGGCGAGGGGCACGGGCCCGTCTTCCGGGATGTCGACCGTGCGATAGGGGAAATAGACCCCGGTCGACGACACGTAGAGGTAGTGCCGCGCGCTGTCCTTGAGCAGCCGGGCGGAGTCACGTGCCCATGTGACGCGCTGCCCGGAGTTGTCGATCACCGCGTCCCACGGACGCCCGGCGAGCGCCCCGAGGTCTCCGTCCCGATCACCGGTGAGGTGCTCCACCCGCTCGAACAACTCGGCATGGATCGGCGGCTGGGTGCGCCCGCGGGTGAAGATGGCGACGCGGTGCCCGCGCTCCAGCAGCACCCGGACCAGATGCGGCCCCAGGAACGACGTGCCGCCGAGGATCACGACGCCGAGCGGCTCGGAAGGGGGCTGCTTCCGTCCTCGCGGCCTGCGCAATCCCAGCCGGGTGAGGCCGGCGGCGGCGGCGGCGGTCATCGTGGTTGCGAGGAACTCGCGTCGTGTGCTGCGCATCGTTGCCCTCCGGACGCCGGACTCGACAAGGACCTGGAACGATACGCGGTTTAGCGGGCGAAGCCAGATCGGGCGGCGGGGCCTGCCGCGGCCACGCCGTTCGCCGGGGGGGGAGCGGCGGCCGCACCGTTGGATGGGCGGCGCGCGATGACTAGACTGATGGCACCCCCCCAGGGAGCGACGGACCGATGACGGCAGGGCGCCCCGAGCACTCACCACGCGCGTTCCGCAGGTGCGGCGCCTGCCGCCAGCGTTGGCTGAGCCCGGAGGCTTTCCTCGATGACCCGCGCCTCCGCGTCGTCGGGCTCCAGGTCGCTCCGCACGCGCCCGAGGCCAACCTGCTCGTGTTCGAGCACGGCTGCGGCTCCAGTGTCTCCGTGCTCACCAGTCGACTCCGATCGCTCCTGACGATCTCGGACCCGGAGAGCGACGTGGACGACCTCTATGGCGCCCGCGAGTGCAATCTCTACTGCCGGCGGCTGGAGGAGTGGGCGGCCTGTGACCGCCCTTGCGTCAACGCCCGGGACCGCCGCCTGCTGCAGGTGATTCTCGCGCGCAAGGGCCAATTCTCGCCGCGCCGATCGACGCCGTAGCCACGGGCCGTCCCGCTCGCTCCCTCCGCCTGCCGTCCCGCAGTACCTTACGCAGGCCGTCTCGGCCGCATGCCGTTCCCGGAGGCCTTCATGTCGGTCCGGTTCACCCGCCTGCTCACCGCCGCGCTCGCCGGCGCCGCCCTGCTCGGCGCCGCCAACCTCGCGGCCCAGGACACCGCCAGGCGTGCCCTCACGCCCGCCGACTACGGCAAGTGGGAATCGCTCGGGTTCGCCAGCCAGATCTCGCCCGACGGCAAGTGGCTCGCCTACCCGGTCGAGCGGGTGAATGAGGAAAACGAGCTCCGGATCACGCCGCTCGACCGCGACACCACGATCGTCGTGCAGTACGCGCAGAGCCCGCGCTTCTCCAAGGACGGGCGCTGGCTGGCGTACGCGATCGGCGTTAGCCCCAAGGAGCGGGACAGGCTCACCAAGGAGAAGAAGCCGATCCACACGCGGCTCGGCCTCAGGAACCTTGTCACCGGCGACACGCTCAGTGTCGCCGACGTCGCGGGCTTCACCTTCTCCGAGGACAGCCGCTTCCTCGCGATGCGGCGCTACGCCCCGGACGAGGCCGGGAGCCGCAAGCAGCGCGGCGTGGACCTCGTCGTGCGCGACCTCGCCGCCGGCAGCGAGACCAATTTCGGCAACGTCTCGGAGTACGCCTGGCAGCAGCAGGGCACGTTGGTCGCGATGCTGATCGACGCGGAGGGGCAGGCGGGCAACGGCGTCGAGCTGTTCGAGCCGGTCTCCGGTCGGCTGCGGATGCTCGAGTCGAGGAAGGCGCGCTACGAGGGGCTCACGTGGCGCGAGGATGACGACGACCTCGCGGTGATGCGCGTCCGCGACGACGACAAGCGCTACAAGGATTCGACCTGCGTGGTGCTCGCCTGGCGGGACCTCTCCGGCAAGCGCCCGGCGGCGTTCGTGTTCGACCCCGACTCCACCCCGGGCTTTCCGGCCGACATGCGGGTGGTGACGTACGCCGGCGTCCGCTGGTCCGACGACGCGCGCACCCTCTATTTCGGCATCAAGCAGCGCGAGAGGGCGAAGCAGGAGGTGAAGGACTCGACGGCGACGCAGGACTCGACCGCCACGCGCGACTCCACCAAGGGCTCGCGCGACAGTGCCGGGACCCGGGCGGATCGCAAGCCGGCGACCGACGAAACCGAAGAGCCGAGCACCGTGCAGATCTGGAACGCCAAGGACGTGGACATCTATCCCGAGCAGAAGCTCAGGGCCAATCAGGATCGGCAGCGGAACCACCTGATCGCCTGGCATCTGGACGACGCGCGGTTCGTGCGACTCGGCACGGAGCTCACCGAGGACGTCACCCTCGCCAAGGGCGACCGCTGGGCGATCGGCAGCGACCGGACGCCGTACGACGCGGACCGGATGTTCGGACCCGCGTACCAGGATCTCTACCGCATCGACGTCGCCACGGGCGACGCCACGCTCATCATGCGGAAGGTGCAGTACAACTACGGACCCAGCTCCGCTGGCCGGTACTTGCTGTACCTGATGAACGACCAGTATTGGACGTACGACCTCGCCACGGGGAAGCACACCAGCATCACCGCCGGACTCGCCACCTCGTTCGTCAACCGGAAGGACGACCACCCGGTGGCACAGAAGCCGCCGTTCGGGCCCGGCGGCTGGACGCAGGACGACCGCAGCGTGCTGCTGTACGACGAGTACGACGTCTGGGAAGCCCGGCCCGACGGCTCCGGCGCGCAGCGTCTCACGGCCGGAATGACGGACTCGACGCGCTATCGGCGCGTGCGGCTCGATCCTGACGAGAAGTACGTCGACATGGCGAAGCCCGTGTACCTCGCCGCCACCGGGGACTGGAGCAAGCGGAGCGGGTACAGCCTGGTCTCGGGCGGCAGGGTCGAGCGGCTGGTATGGGAGGACGCGGCCGTCAGCCGGCTCATCAAGGCGAAGGACGCCGAGGTCTACCTCTACGTCGCGCAGGACTTCGACCGGTCGCCCGACTTCTACGTGGCGGGCCCGACCCTGGCGAACGCGCGGCAGGTGAGCCGCACCAACCCGTTCCAGCGCGAGTACCGCTGGGGCCGCTCGGCACTGATCGAGTACCAAAACGATTGGGGCGAGCGGCTGCAGGGCGCGCTGTTCTACCCGGCGGACTACGAGCCCGGCAAGCTGTACCCGATGATCGTTTCCATCTACGAGATCCGCTCGCCGTCGGTGCATCAGTACGTGGTGCCGTCGAACCGCTCAGCGTACGACCCGACCGTGTGGACCAGCCAGGGCTACTTCGTGCTCCAGCCCGACATCGTCTACCGCGACCGCGATCCCGGCCGGTCGGCGGTCGCCGCGCTCGTCCCGGCGGTGAAGCGGGTGCTCGAGACCGGCATGGTGGACCCGAAGAAGGTCGGGCTCACCGGGCACTCGTGGGGCGGCTACCAGACCGCGTTCGTCGTGACCCAGACGGACATCTTCGCCGCGGCGGTGGCGGGTGCCCCGCTCACCGACCTCGTGAGCATGTACCTGTCGGTCTACTGGAACAGTGGCGGCACGGACGCGCGGATCTTCGAGATCAGCCAGGGGCGCATGGCGGTGCCGTTCTGGGAGGACATCGACGCCTACATCGCCAACTCACCTGTGTTCCACGTGGAGCAGCTCCATACGCCGCTGCTCGTGGCGCAGGGCACGGAAGACGGCGCCGTGGACTTCAACCAGGGAGTCGAGTACTACAACGCCGCGCGGCGCGCGGGCAAGGACTTCGTGTTCCTGGTATACGAGGGCGAGAACCACGGCAACGCGAAGAAGGCGAACCAGATCGACTACCACACCCGCATCCTCGAGTGGTTCGCCCATTACCTCAAAGGGGAGCCGGGGCCCGACTGGATCACCAAGGGCGTGAGCTACCTCGACCAGGAGCAGGCGCGGAAGAAGGACGGCAAGACCGGGGCGCGGTAACATCGGGCGCAGCGGGTTGCCGGCGCGCCGCCCCGGCGGCGCGCCCTCAGCGCGCGTCCTCCAGCCGCGCGCGCTTCATTTCGTACAGGATCCGGTCGGCGGTGCCGATCAACCCTTCCGCCGACTGCCCATCGGAGGGGTAGACCGCCACCCCCATGCTGGCCGTGACCGGGGGCTCCTCCGCATCCAGCGCAAGCCGGGCGGCCACGCGCCGCGCCACTTCCTGGGCCGCCGCCTCGCTGGTCTCGGGCAGCACCACCGCGAACTCGTCGCCGCCGTACCGCGCCGCCGTGTCCACGGCGCGGCAAGTCGCGCGGAGCACATTGGCCAGCCGGCACAGGGCGCGGCTGCCGACCAGATGCCCGTGCCGGTCGTTGATCGCCTTCAGCTCGTCGAGATCGAGAAACAGCAGGGCGAACGGCTGCCCCGTGCGCTTGGAGCGCTCGACTTCTCCCTCCAGGACGGCCACCAGGCGCCGGTGGTTGGCGAGGCCGGTCAGCGAGTCGCTCACCGAGAGCGTGCGCAGCTGCTCCTCCGCGTGCCGGCGCTCATTCACGACCGCCGCCGCGATCAGCGTCATGGCGGCGGCGACGCAGGTGAACGCCTGGAGCAGCAGCAACGACTCGTTCGCGTTCGCCCGCGCGAACGGGCCAAGCCCGCTCAGCGTGCCCCGGGTGGCGATGGCGGACAACACCAGCACCGCGGTGGCGGCCTCCCGCGGCCCGAGACGCAAGGCCGCCCAGAGGAGCGGCGGGAGGCAGAGGAACTCCAGTGGATACCGCCCCACCGCCGCCGGAGAGAACGGGCCGAATACCACCAGCCCCGCGACGAGGAGGCCGAGAAACACGCCCGCGCCCTCGGCGGTCTGGCCGCGACTCCATCGGACCATGGGGTGGGTGGCCCACAGCAGAATGACGGACCCGACCACGATGTCGCCGCTGAAGTGGCCCAGCCATCGGGTGACCCAGAAAGAGCCGAACGCCGTCCATGGCGCAATGCCGCCGAGCACCAGGCTCGCCGCCCCGACCGCGGCGCCGATCGTGCTGACCCCCGCCGCCAGCACCGTGAACTTGAGGGCCCGACGGGCACGGCCGAACGCACCGGGGCCCCCGACCCAGCTGATCACGAGCTGGGCGCCCAGCACGGCTTCGAGCGTGTTGCCGATCGCGACGCCGCCCGACGCCGCCACCGCACTGACCGTCGTCAGGCTGACGAGGAACGCGCCCAGGAGGACGGCCGGCCAGGCGCGCGGGCCGAGCAGCACCAGGGCCGCGAGGCCGATTCCGGCCGCCGGCCAGAACGGGCTCGCCCCGGCCGGGCCAAGACTGAGCCGCACGCCGAGCACTCCCGCGACGAAGTAGGCCGCGGTCAGCGTGGGGAGCCGCACCAGGTATCGCACCGATGGGGAACGCAGCGCTGCGTGTGTCAGTTGCCAACCCTCCGTCGTGTCGCGTCCGCGTCACGTCTGCCACTCGTACCCTGGAGCGCGGTCCGAGTGCGGGATGTGACCGCCGTCACCAGGCCGTCGTCCGCGGCCGAGCGCCGCGATTCCGCGGGCGGTCCAGGACGCGACCGCCCGATCGCTCAGAGCGCCGCGTCGAACACACGGCTGAACCGGTCCACCACCTGCACGCGGACGGCGCGCGCGTCGGCCGGCACGGGCGCGTAGAACAGGTGGTCGGTGACGTACGGCTCCACCCACGGCCGCCGCGGCGGGAGGTCAGGCCCGGCGTGCAGCTTCACGCTCAGCGGATCACGCCCCCGGCGCTGCGCCATCGCGCCGCGTCGCTCACCGCCCTCGTACCACACCACCGTCCACTCAGGGTCCCAGTTCCACACGTTCGCCACGATCTCGTCGGGCGCCGCCGGATCGGCGCCGCGCGGATACACCCGCAGCTGGTGCGTCGCCTCCTGGCCCGTGGCCTGGTAGTACCATGAGACCGACTCGCCGTCGATCTCGTAGACGCTGTAGCCGGACGGCGTCCCGTCGCCGCAGATCGGGCCGCTCCACCACGCGCCGCACACGGTGCCGCTGACGTGCTCGTGCACGCCCTGGGTGAACCCGTGCTCGCTCTCGTGCGTGTGGCCGGCGAGCACGTGCGCGCGGTACGGCTCGAGCAGCCGATAGAGCGCCGCGCGGTTCATCACCGCCATGCCGACCTCGGGGCTGCGCCGGCCGGCCCGCACGTAGCCGCTCCCCAGGACCGGGATGTGGAGCAGCACGATCACCGTGCGCCCCGGCTCGATCCCGGCGAGATCGCCCGCGAGCCACGTGAGCTGCTCGTCGTCGAGGTAGCCGATGTAGCCCGACCCGTGCCAGAACACGTCGTCCAGCACTACGTAATGCACCGCCCCCCGGTTGAACGAGTAGTACCGCGGCCCGAAGTGCCGGCTGAACGTGTCGCTGGCCTGGGCGTCCCCGCTCGCCGTGTAGTCCATGTCGTGGTTGCCGATCACCTGGAAGAACGGCACCGCCATCGCGGCGACCGCCTTCTCGTACTCGGGCAGCAGCTCCAGATGGTCGAACATGAGGTCCCCGCAGGCGACGCCGAACACGTCCTGATCGCCGAGCGCCGCCACCGTACGCCGCACGTCGGGCACCGTCTGCTCCTGGAGCCACCGGGTCTCCTCCAGGGTCTCGGTCTGGGGATCCGGGAGCAGCAGGCACGTGTGGCGCTCGTCCCCGTGGGGCAACGGCTCGAGGTCGAACACCGCGCTCATCTCCGGTCCCACGCCGGGGGGGATCGGTCGGTAGTGGCGCGCCGTGCCCGTCGGGTTCAGCGGGATGCGGTATCCCGCCGGCAGCGAGACCGCCACGAACGGCCGGTCGGCGGTGGTGACGAGATCGAACGAGCCGTCGGGTGATGTGAGCGCGGTGGCGAGCCCGTCAGTCACGCCGACCCGCGCAATCCCTTTGCCGCCGGATCGCACCCGGCCACGAATCCGCAGCGGCGCCGCCGACGGCGCGAGCGGGTGCGGCGCGTACGGGTCGCGCAGCAGGGAGGACAGGCGGACGCCGGGAAGCGCCGCGCCGGCGGCGATCACGAACTGGCGGCGGGAGAGACCCCTGGTAGCCATGACGGACCCTCATGCGAAGCGTCGCCAATAATGCACTCCCGACGCCGCGGACGCACCCCGGGTCCGGTCACCACGGCCGGGCCGCGCGATCGCTTCCGCGCCGCGGTTTCCGCGCGACCCGGGACTGATGGAACGAATCGCCGGTCACATCCGTCCAACGCTGGTATCCCAGCGCCGGAGCCCAGATGAAGATCGCCCTGTTACTGGTTCTGCTGATGGCTTTCGCCCCCCTCCGGGCCGTCGCCCAGAACCCGCTGCACCACTGGGCTGACGCCATCGAGGCGCGCTTCGCCGATTCGGAGCCCGCGCTCGCGTATACCCTGCGGGTCGACTCCGCCGACCTGAGCGGGTTCGCCGTGACGATCGACGTCCGCGGCGCGCCCGATACGTTTCGCCTCGCCCTGGCGGTCCACCCCGAGTACGACGACCGGTTCTACCGCTTCGTCGAGGGGGTGACCGCCGTGTCGCCGGCCGGCGCCACGACGGTGGCGCGCGAGGACAGCACGCTGTGGCGCGTCGTCGCGCCGGGCGGGGTCTGCACAGTGCGGTACCGCGTTCGCGTACCGCCCGAGGTGCTGCCGCGCGCCGCGTGGCGCCCGTTCCTGACCCCCACTGGCGGGCTCGTCGGGGGCATACACGCGTTCATGTACGTCGTGGGCGCCTCCCTGGCGCCCGCGCACGTGACCCTGGACCTCCCGGCCGGCTGGGCCATCGCTACCGGCCTCGAGCCGACGTCCGACCCGGCGACGTTTTACGCGCCGAGCGCGCGAGTGCTGACGGAATCGCCGATCCTGGTCGGACGCCTGCGATCGTGGACGTTCCGGGTGGACGGAGTGCCCCATCGCGTGGCGTATTGGCCCGCCCCGGACGCCACGCCGTTCGATACGCTCGCCCTGGTGGACGGACTGGCCCGCCTGGCGCGCGAGGCGGTGGACCTCTTTGGGCGCGCCCCGTACCGCGAGTACGACTTCCTGCTGCAAGATCGCGCCAACGGAGCGCTGGAGCACGCCAACTCGGTCACGATGGGCGCGCCCAGCGACCGGATCGCCCGGGACCTCCGCGAGGTGTTCGGCGAGGCGGCCCACGAGTACATCCACGCGTGGAACCTGATGCGCATCCGGCCGGCCGAGTTCGGCGACGTGAGCTACCGCCCGCCGCCGCGCTCCCGCGGCCTCTGGTGGGGCGAAGGCGCCACCATGTACGTCGCCGACCTCCTGCTGCGCCGCGCAGGGCTCGACACCTACGACTCCACGCGAGCGGCGCACCTGGAGTCGCTCATCGCCCGCTATCTCGCCCGGCCAGGCAACGCTCGTTTCGCGCCGGAGAGCGTCAGTGTCGTGACCTACGGAGGCGGGCCGTCGGCGCTGGGGGACTACGACGCGAGCGTGCACCTCCAGGGCGAGTTGATTGCGACGCTGCTGGATCTCCAAATCCGGGACGCGACCGCCGGCCGGCGCTCGCTGGCCGAGTTGATGCGGCTCATGCTGGAGCGGTTCTCGGGCGAGCGCGGTTACACCGGCGAGGATATCGAGCGCGCCGTCACCGACGTGTGCGGCTGCGAGATGAAGCGCTTCTTCGACACCTTTGTGCGGGCCGGGAACGCCCTGGACTTCGATCGGTACCTCGGCCTCGCCGGCCTCGGCGCTCCGGTCACGTGGGGACCGGCGCTGGATCGGGACCGGAACCCCGCCGCCGACCTCAGGGTCTTCGCCTGGCTGCCGGCGGGCGATTCCCTGCTCTCCCTCCGCATCGTCGATCCCAGCGGCGCCTGGGGGCGGGCGGGGCTCCACACGGGCGACGCGATCGTGGCGATGAACGGCGCGACGTTGCGAGATGCGCCGGCCTTCCGCCGTTTCCTGAGCGGTCTCCGCATCGGGGACTCCGTCAAGGTGGAGGTCCAGCGGAGCGGACGGCCCGTCCGACCGACGGTCGTGATCACCGGCTACGATCAGCCCGTCGTGCGGCTCGAGGAGCTGCCCCGGGCCACCGAGCGACAGCGCCTGCTGCGCACCCGCTGGCTGCGGGGGGACTGGTGAGATTGCGTCGCCCATAGCCGGCCGGCATACTCCCGCCGTGCGGGAGGTCGCCACTGCATGCCCGAGCTCCCCGACATCGAGCTGTATCGCGCGGCGCTGACGGCCCGCGTCGTGGGCCGCCGGCTGGACGGCGTGCGGATCGCGAGCCCGTTCGTGCTGCGCACCGTCGAGCCGCCCGTCGCGGCGCTCGCCGGTCGTGTCGTCTTGGCAGTGCGCCGGCTCGGCAAGCGGATCGTGCTCGCACTCAAGGGCGACTACTTCGCCGTGCTCCACCTCATGATCGCCGGCCGCCTGCGGTGGAAGGCCCGCGGCGCCGCCCTGCCGCGCCGCACCGGCCTCGCCGCGTTCGACTTCCCCAACGGCGCTCTGCTGCTCACCGAAGCGGGCAAGCGGCAGCGCGCCGCGCTCCACGTCGTGCGCGGCGCAGCGGCCCTCGCCGCCCACGATCCGGGTGGCCTGGAGCCGCTCGAGGCCGACCTCGCCGCGTTCCGCGCCGCGCTCACGCGCGAGCGACACACGCTCAAGCGCGCCCTCACCGATCCCCGGCTGCTCAGCGGGATCGGCAACGCCTATTCGGACGAGATCCTCCACGCCGCCCGGCTGTCCCCGCTGCAGCTCACCTCGAACCTCGCGGCGGACGAGCTGGAGCGCCTGTTCGCGGCGACCCGCGAGACGCTGACCCGCTGGAGCGCGCGGCTCCGGGAAGAAACCGGCGACGCGTTTCCGGAGAAGGTGACGGCGTTCCGGGAGGGAATGGCGGTGCACGGCCGTTATCGCAAGCCGTGCCCCGACTGCGGGGCGCCGGTACAGCGCATCCGCTACGCGGAGAACGAGGTGAACTACTGCCCGCGGTGCCAGACCGGAGGCCGCCTGCTCGCCGACCGCGCGCTGTCGCGGTTGCTGCGGGACGACTGGCCGCGCACGCCGGAAGAGCTGGAGGCGCGGTTCGCCGCCGGAGTCGCGGGCGCCCCCGAACGGCGCTATTCTCCGCCCACCGGAACCCCACGAACCCAGGAGCCGCCATGACCACGCAACGCGGGCTCTACACCGCGCCCGTCTTCCTCGGCACCGCCTTCCTGCTCTTCGGCCTCGCGCTGATCGAGAAATTCCTCAACCTGTTCGGCGGGAGCATCCCGTTGCTCAACATCTTCCCCAGTCAGGTGCTGAGCTGGGCGGTGACGCTGCTGATGTTCGAGATCGCGCTCACGCTGCGCCAGCTCGTCGAGGCGCGCCGGGAGAGCGATCGCGGGCGCGGCGCCGCGCCGGCCTCCGGGCTACACTAGCAGCGGAATCACGGCTACGTGCTCACCGCAGAGGACGCAGAGACGGCAACGCCCCTCTTCTGGCCTCTGCGAGCTCTGCGCACTCTGCGGTTGAACCATCGCCCACATGTCGTCGTACGTGCGCCGGGCAGCAGCAAGCCCCCTGGCGCTGAAAGGAGACGCGCGATCATGCGCCACACAACCGATCCGCTGATGCTTTCCCTCACTGCGCTGCTGCTCGCGGCGAGCCCGCCCGCGCGCCTCGCCGCGCAGGACACGGTCCGGTTCATCCCCACCGTCGGCTACCCGACCTTCGCTGTCCGCGAGCCGGTGCTGCGCATTCACCCCAACACGGTGCTCATCTCCAAGACCAATTTCGGCGGCTACTACACGGCGGCCGGCGGCGACTTCCCCGGCGAGGTCGGGCCGATCTACGTGGACGGGGCGACCACCAGCGACATGCTCGTGGTCGAGATCGTGTCGCTCCGCCCGAACTACGCGACCGCGGCCTCCCGCGTCCGCGCGGGCAACGGCGCCCTCTCGGGCGACGACCGGCTGCGCGTGCTCAACGAACCGATCCCCACGCGGCGCTACGTCTGGCAGCTCGACCGCGAGCGGATGACCGGCACGACCACGCTTCCCAACAGCCGGATGCGCGAGGTCACGATCGATCTCCAGCCGATGCTCGGCCGGGTGGCGGTGGCACCCCGCGGCGACGAGGCGTTCGGCGGGCTGTGGCCCGGCGACTTCGGCGGCAACATGGACGCGCCCGAGGTCCGGGCCGGCACCACGGTGTACCTGCCGATCTTCCATGATGGCGCCTACTTCTACTTCGGCGACGGCCACGCCCGTCAGGGACACGGCGAGGTGGCCGGCACCGGGCTCGAGACCAGCATGGACGTCGTGTTCCGGATCGGCGTGGTCAAGGGCAAGGCGATCGACTGGCCGCGGCTCGAGGACGACCGCTACATCATGGTCGCGGGCAGCGGCCGGCCGCTGATCGACGCGTTCCGCATCGCGCATGTCGAGCTGGTCGAGTGGCTCGAGCAGGACTACGGGTTCGACCGGTGGGACGCGTACGCCCTGCTCGGCCAGGTGGTGGAGAGCACGGTCGCGAACGCGGTGGATCCGCTGTACACCGTGGTGGCCAAGTTCCCGAAGCGGTACCTGCCCCGGTGAGAGCGTCCGGGGACAGCGACGATCGCGGGCTGGCAGCTGCCCTCGCGGCCGTGCTCGTGATCGGGCTGGTGGCGCGAGCCCGGGCGAGTCTGCTCCCGGCGATGATCCCCGGGGACGACGGGGCGTACTACTTCGTTCAGGTGCGCGCCATCCTGCGGGACGGCAGGCTCGCCTTCCCGGACTTCCCGCTCGTCTTCTAT
>Ga0153915_10004105_pt1 | contig 13396 bp, 18 predicted proteins | sample Opewatmetagenome_2_FD_107003 | JGI IMG/M metagenome (GOLD analysis project Ga0153915, IMG submission 107003) | Freshwater wetland microbial communities from Ohio, USA - Open water 3 Core 3 Depth 3 metaG | ecosystem: Environmental > Aquatic > Freshwater > Wetlands | place: USA: Ohio, Lake Erie... | reverse complement strand
TTCCGACAACTGCACACGGATCAGGAGAAACCTTAATGTGCTACTATGATGGATACACTGTCAAAAAAACAACAGAAAGGATCAATACAATACAATTCTATTTTTATGCAGCTGTAAAAATAATTACAAAAATTCTGGTTACGGCCTGTCTTCTATGTCACATAAGTTGTGCACAAAATCTTCATTCAGTTAGAGATAAAAAAGTTGAAAACACACCGACGATTTTGCAAGACATCCTGATATCAGGGGCTGGGAATAATATAAAAATTGAAATTATTGCAAACAGACCTTTACAGTATAAGTTTTACAACATTGCCGAGCCCCCTCGGGGAGTTGTTGATATATACCCGGCTTTGCTTAATCCTTTTAAAAATCCTTTAATAGTGAACTCTCCGCTTGTCAGCCAAATTGATATCAAAAAACTTAACATCGACGGCCGTTCAGCAACAAGGATTATCTTTAAACTGAAGCAGCCTGTTGTGTTTTCCGTAAGTGAAGAACCATCAAATAAGAATAATATTTTATTGACAGTTGCAAAGACCAAGGAAGGGGCAAAAGACGGATCAGCCTCAAAAACCGATTCCTCGCATACCGGTCAGGCAAGTAATCGTAACAATCCTATAGTAGCACTGAACAGCGGAGAAACTGGAATGCCGACACCTTTTGGTTTTTTTTCGGGAATCGTCAAAACTTCATCTCCAACTAATGCGGTTCTGGTTGAAGCCCCCCCCAAAAAAAATCTGATGTTTTCCGAAACAGATAAAAAACATCTGTATAAACCTGTTGAATTGGGACAAACCAGTGATTGGATGACCATTTACAAAGTGCACGTAATTGAAAATGGAGTTGAAATAGTAGTGAGTGGGGTCGATAAAAATTTCAAGTTTATCAGGCTTAGAAAACCAGCACGACTGGTTCTCGATATATTTGGTGCCAAAAACGCTTTAAAAAACACGTTTATTCCGGTTGACAACTTCGGGATTAAGGCCATACGGCTGAGCTCGCACCCCTATAAGGTACGGATAGTATTCGATTCAACCAGAAAATTTTTTCCCGCATATAAGGTCGAAGTGGACGACCTGGGAATGAAACTTCTCTTTTAAAGGGATAGGACATCCCAGTAGCTGAACCATGGCGTGACAGCGTAATTGAGCACTTCAATGGTATCTATGACAAAAAATATTTTCGACGTCAGTGGTTCATAAGATTTGCCACTACCCAAATAGGCCAAATGTAAAGAGATAATTATATTGCACTTTTGACTGCTTGGTGGTTACTACCCCTGGTTGCGGAGCGCAAAAATGTTGAAACGAAAAATACTTGGCGTTTACCTGGATGATCTTCATCATTTTCCATCGGAGGAGCTCGTCAAGGAGGGGTGGAATCTTCTGACGGCTGCAGAAATCACATCAGCAATGCATTTGATTGATAAAAATCCAGATTGCTATATTGGACTTTTTTATATAAATGATTATAATTCCAAGAGGCTGGAAAAATTTGAAGAGCTTTTGCTTGTTAATAAAAACATAGAATGGGTCGCCCTGATGCAGTCCGGTTGCCTGCAATCGGAAAATTTCTGTAAATTTGTTTTCGATATTTTTTATGATTACCACACTCTGCCGCTGGATATGCCTCGTTTGCTGGTCACCCTCGGACACGCATACGGCAAGGCATGGCTCAAAAACAGGCTTATCATACGAAACCCGCATATCGGAGAGTTTCAGATGATCGGCGTAAGTCCTGTGATGCAGGATCTCTATGCCAATCTACACAAGATCCAGAATACAAATTCATCCGTGCTTATCTACGGAGAAAGCGGTACTGGCAAAGAACTTGCCGCACGAGCCATCCATGAACATTCTACGCGCTGCCGGGCACCTTTCGTTGCAGTGAACTGCGGAGCACTGCCTAGCCACCTCATTCAATCCGAATTGTTCGGCCATGAGAAAGGCGCATTCACTGGCGCTATTCAAAGGAAGGCAGGCCGTATAGAGGCCGCAGATGGCGGGACGATCTTTCTCGATGAAATAGGAGATCTGGCTATGAACCTGCAGGTGAACCTTCTGCGTTTCCTACAGGAAAAGACTATAGAGCGGATCGGTTCAAATCAAACTATAAAAGTCGATGTGCGCGTTATTGCAGCATCACATGTGAATTTGGAAAAGGCCGTAGAAGAGGGGCGTTTCCGCAAGGACCTGTTTTACCGTCTCAATGTGATAAACCTAAGAATCCCACCCCTGCGTGAAAGAAACGGTGACATAGAACTGCTGGCGCGGACCTATTTAGAAGAATATTATAGAGAATCTAACCATACGGCCAAGGGTTTTAGTCAACAGGCACTGCGCGCCATGTCCGTTTACGACTGGCCTGGCAATGTGCGGGAATTGATGAACAGGGTGAATAGCGCAATGGTTATGTGTGAGCACCGTCTTATCACACCCACTGATCTGGGACTGGAGCAACTGCCTGTGTCTAGAAAAGTGACATCACTTGATGACGCAAGAACAAGGGCGGAAATTGAGGTCATCGAACGCTGCATGCAACTGAATATCAACAATATATCCAAAACGGCACGTGATCTCGGGGTATCTCGCGTAACACTTTACAGGCTGATCAACAAATTAAACATTATTGTGTGATTCATGAATATCGGGTTTTAAACTCCCCGTTTATTCTTATCATTGCTTAGGAGGAAAAATGAAAGTAGCCCCGCAATTGTTTATTCTTATAACGGCATTCAGTCTGGCTTCCTTTTGTCAAGCGGAGACTTCTAGCGGTCAGGACCAGCCAGCCGATTTGAACCGGCTCGGGCAAATTGTGGAAAAACAAGGCAGGCAGATTAAGGAGCAGCAAAACCAGATCGAAAAGCTACAGATGCAGACGGGTGTGGATGGGAAATCCCTCGATACCCGGGGGCAGGGCGACCCCGGTCAGTACCAGGCTCCTGAAACCGAAAGCAAAGATAAAGAAAAAAAGGCGGCTGGCAGCCAGACCTCTCAGACACAGAACCAGCTCCCCGCGCAACCAATTGGGCGCCCTCCAGATAAACCGCCCATTTCCAAGCAGTATAAGGAGATAGAAGCGATCTTTAGAGAGCAAGGCGTGCTCACTCCAAAAAATACATTTGTCTTGGAACCTTCTTTCCAATATGCGTTTTCTTCGTCCAACCAGGTTGTACTGAGCGGTTATACAGTAATTCCCGCTCTCACTGTTGGTTTGATTAATACAGAGAAAGTGGAGCGCAACACTTACATTCCTGCTTTATCAGTCCGCTACGGCTTGACCAACCGGCTCGAAATGCAGGTTTATGTGCCTTATGTCTACAGTGAAAATTCCACGGTTTTCACCGCACTTAATGTTAAGGAAGGCACCCAGCAGATTTTCAACGCCAGTGGCAGCAATCTCGGTGACATTCAATTCGGCTTTCGTTACCAGTTCAACATGCCGACAAGCGGCGGACCGATATTTATCGGCGGCCTTCTCGCCAAGTCGAATACCGGGAAAGATCCTTTCAGTATTCCAACTGATCCGACTACCGGAATACAGCAAGAGATGCCGACCGGCACGGGATTCTGGGGGATCCAGCCAAGTCTGTCCGTGATATTTCCGTCCGATCCGGTGGTTTTTTTCGGTTCGGCCAACTACCTGTATAATTTCGAGGCTGACTATATTGTCGGCGGAGTTCCGACCACCATCGAGCCAGGCGGAACATTTGGCTTCAATTTCGGTATGGGTTTTTCCCTGAACGAAAAAACCTCACTCAGCATCGGCTACGAGCATTACATAATTTTTCCGACGGAAATACACAACAGCTCCGTCGTTATATCGCCTATTGCAACACAGTCTTCCACTGTAGGCAGCTTGGTTTTCGGAGCTTCTTACCAGTGGAGTGATAAGGTCACCATCAATTTATCTCTTGAGGCTGGAATTACTAAAGATGCGCCTGATATACAACTAACGTTGCGGATCCCGTTCAGCATATGAACCAGAAAAAGCTGTTGAAATATTCGAAATAGTTTAAGCTCCTGCTAAGAAAGCTAGGGGGAATTCGGTTAGAACCACCTGCGATCATATCCATGACCAAATCGGACGACAAAGGTCATGCGCTGCAACAGTCATGACCACCTGCTTAGCAGGTGGCTTGAGGAAAGCCCCTGAAAAAGGGGCTGTAAAACAAAGTTAAAAGCTGAGGCTAGTTACCTATCACCTTCTCAAACAGCCTCATAAATTGTCGTGGCGAATGTTCCATGCATCCCGAATGTCGCAAAAAAAGAACACGCCGGAACGGCATAGCCTTTTATAGTCACACCGGCATAGCCGGTGGTTTACAAAAAAAATCAACTACCACAATATCGGCATTTGAGCGGATCCCGGCCGCTCATCTCTTGGTAGCGTTCCCGGTAGTTCTTCCCTGCTGCCACTTCATAGGCTCCCTTGATAACTCGCCCAACTCTCCGTAATCCTTCTTGAGCCGACCTTCCAGGCCGGATCAATCCTTATAGGTTTGCCCACACACTCCCCTTGATGGAACGGTTATATCTCCCACTCGACATATCCATGAAATTTTAATTGCAGCTACCGGCTCTGACCCGACTCTACCCCAATAAACAGCAAACAAGCGAAAAGGTTGCTGTCAGTCCTTAATCGCTTGTGTATCAAAAAAAATACAATATTGCGAAATGTATTATCGAAAAATAAGACCTGAATAATCAACGTGTTAGCTTTCATATCGTTAATTAATTAAAAATATGTGTTTCACTGTCTTTACTATTGATAAGTACGGGTGGTTTATTATTGATATGCATATTAAGATAACTGCTGAATAAACAGTATGTTACTGGTTTATATTGTAGATGGTACAAATGTTGCGTATGTAGGAAAAGAATGATTTTTGGCATGGGAACATGCCCTAAAAAACAGCTAAACAAAAGGAGAATGTCATGAAAAAGTCCACAGCGCTTGCAGCAGTACCCGTAGCAATAGCCCTTCTGTCTTTAGGAGTTCCCGGAAAGTCGATGGCCACCGACATTGCAGTACCTGTAGCCGTAGCATCCCACGGCAGCGAGGCGACTGCCGTCTCTGCCCAAGACAACCTTAATACCAAGGATAGCAACAACACTGAGTACAATGCAAAAGCAGTTAATGGCAGCGCGGCAAGCAACACAGGCGACGCAACCAACATTGAGGTGAAGAAAACTTCGTCGTCGACGGCAACTAAGGGAAATGCAACGGCAAGTTTATTAGCGGTAGTTGGTGATATCACACTCAATGCATCAGTCGCCGCACTGAGCAACGCAGTTTCGGGGAATATGCTTGCTTTTGGGAACGACCTCGAAAACGAAAATGGATTCATAGCTAATCATAATCGTTCATCGAACATCGTTTCCCTCGACACCGGTAAAAACTCGATCAGCGGTACGATAACTGCTAATGGCATCACCCCTATTGCCATGAACACTGGTATCCAGTCTTCGATTCAGCAGCAGGTTAACGTACAGGCTTTCGCTGGTAAATCTGGTAATTGATTTCGATTGTTGAAGTGAAATTGCCATTCTTGTGGCGGCCGATCGGCCGCCACAAGAATGGCTTTTGCCAACTGAAATCAGATTAGCAAAATCGACCAGGAGGCAGTACAAATGCGAAAAATATTAATTCCCATAATTGCTGCAATTGCCTTTTTCGGCGGCATTTTGTCAGTGCATGAGTCGAATGCAGGGCAATCTTTGTCGTCTCCCGGGAAAGATCAATCATTATTGGATGTTTCCGGTTTTGGACAATCCCTGTCCAGCGAGAATCTAAACGCTCTATCGGGACGCCAGGCAGTGTCGGCCATCAATTTAGAGATCATGTCTGTAAACGGCACCCAAAATGGCAATAGTTTGTTAGTAGGTGAAAACAGTGCTTTAAATACAGGCTACAACTCCGTAAGCGGAAGCGCATTCGCTGGCGCGAATGGATTTTCCACAGTTATTCAGAACTCGGGGAATCAAGTGCTCATTCAAAATGACCTGATTGTCAATGTAAACATGCACTGATCTGAAGGAAACCATGCAAAAGTTTTCAGTAGTTAAAATTGTCATTTTGACCTTAGTCCTCACTGCAGGGGGTTCTTATGCCGGAGCGGGGATGGTGGTAGTACCCGGTGTATCTGGAAGCAGCTTCACGGTCGGTAAGGTAACAAGCCTGAAAGAGGCCCATTTTCTCTCGACGGTCCATCAGCAATTTGACTACAGCTGCGGGTCCGCAGCTCTGGCAACCCTGCTTTCCTATCATTTTCAGGATGCCGTAACAGAACAGGAAGTCTTTATTTGGATGTACAAGTACGGCAATCAGGCAAAGATCCACAAGGAAGGGTTTTCACTGCTGGACATGAAACACTACCTCGAAGCTAACGGATACCATGCGGATGGTTTCTATGTTTCCCTGGACCAGTTGGCCGATGCAGGCGTGCCTGCAATCGTTCTAATCAACATAAAAGGCTATAACCATTTTGTGGTGGTAAAGGGCATAACCGATAAGCGAGTGCTGGTGGGAGATCCATCTGTGGGTATCAGAATCATACTGCGTGATAAGTTCGAGAAAATGTGGAATGGCCTCGCGTTTATCATACGCAATAGAAATATATTAACTCAAAACAATTTCAATCGCATGGATGAATGGCGCCATGTAACTGGAAAAGCACCTGTTGGCCTCGCTTTGAGAGACAGCGCACTTGCGAATATAACTATGTTGATGCCACCGCTAGGAGGAATAAGTCCATGAGAAAGTCATGTATAAAAGCAATTAGCTGCGCTGCGTTACTGGTGGCAATATTTGTCCACAGTGAGGGGCTTTCGGCTTCCGCGAACCAGTATGCTCTTGCGGACTGCCAGACTGTTTCAAACCTCGAGTTGGATGCCATGCGAGGTGGGTTTGTCACAGCCAGCGGATTACAGTTTTCTATGGGTATCACAAAAGCCGTTCTTGTTGGTGGTGTGCTTCAGACGTTCAGCGAGTTGAATATTCCGAACATGGCAAAACCGACTTCAGTTAGTTCGGCATTCGTTCGAAACTCCGATGTCAGCATGCTGATTCAACAGGGAAACCAAAGGGTCATTTCTCACGCTAATGGTTCTACACTCGTACAAAATACTGGCAACGGTACACTGGTTCAAAACAGTGCAAACCAGAAGGTTATACAGAACATTACTACGCTTAATATGACAACGAACAGCGCCAGCATGTTCCGTAACCTGAACATCATGACAAATATTAAACATCAGTTTATTGACATGCTACATTAGGCGCTAAGTGTCAACCGCCAGGTTTATGTCTCTCAAAAACAGTGAGCGGCCCGTGTTAGTCACCGCATTAATCTGAATAGCTGGGACGGCATTATTTCAGAATAAGTTGACAAGGCGCACGTGGTTACCGGATTATCTGGACCTTCAGAAGAGGTCCTTTTTATGTCTGGAAAATAAAACAGGGCGGAGAGTTGGCCAGAACTCTCCGCCCTGTTTTCAACCGGGGGTTTGCCCCCAAACACGTGAGCTGCATGATATGGGAGAGGCCCGAATGCGGTCCGCGATGCAACCACCACAAGGTCCATGGAAAGCCTAAGCCATTTGAGCACGCTTTGCCTCCCATTTGGCTTTTAGATCCTCATGACCGGTCCATTCGGTATCTTTGACTTGCTGTTCATCGGCCCCCGCGTGTGAACCGGTGATCCACCCAAACGGAACATTTAGTCTGTGCACACATTAAACCACGCTCAAAAAGCCCTGTTTCTCCAATCTAAACTATTAGTTATAAGTTTAGATTGGAGAAACCCGACGTGAAGCCTTGATACATAAGGCTTTACGCCGGGTTTTTGCGTTTTGCGATTGCGCCGTCGGTTTTTTAATGTAAAGTTTATACTTGTTTCAATATAAAACTTTAGATGTAAGGGCAATGGTTATGCAGATGCAGGCGTTCAACAGGCCGCAAAAAGGATCGACAATCAAGGTGGAGCCAATTCGCGAGCTGAAGGATATCCGGCTGATCAAGAAGCTTCTGGGGGACAGGCCGCGAGACCTGGCGTTGTTCACCCTGGGGATCAATACCAATCTCCGGGCAAGCGATCTGCTCCGGATCACCGTGGGCCAGGTGCGGAGTCTTAAACCCGGGGAGCATTTCAGCGTCAGGGAGAAGAAGACCGGCAAGCTGCGGGATATCACCGTGAACGAGACGGTTCACAAGGTTCTGCAGGGGCTTTTGGCTACGCTGTCCGGAGCGGACGAGGGGGCGTTTTTGTTTCAGTCCAGGAAGGGCAGACAGGCGTTGTGCGTCTCCTACCTGAACAGCCTGGTCAAGGGCTGGTGCCGGGAAATTAATTTGAAGGGGAATTATGGCGCTCATACCTTGAGAAAGACGTTCGGCTATATTCATCGCACAGTATTCAACACAGACATTCCGACGCTCATGCAGATGTTCAACCACTCCACCCAGAAACAGACCCTCGTCTATCTCGGAATCCAGCCGAGCGAGATCAAGGATGCGTATCTAAGGGAGATATAGAGGGTACTTGTGTCCCGTAATCGCCTTAAAAACGAAGTTGGTGACCACTTTCTTGACAGCCTGCCTCCTTTTGATATACATGTATGACAAAAGGAGAATTAAATTATGTTAGCACTCAGACTCCCGTCAGAGATTGAAACACGCCTTGATAACCTTGCAAAGTCAACGGGCCGCACCAAGAGCTATTACGCCCGTGAAGCCATCCTTGAGCACTTGGACGACTTGGAAGACCTGTATCTAGCCGAGAGGCGACTTGAAGACATACGGGCTGGCCGCACCAAGACGCTACCTCTCGAAGAAGTGATGAAGCATTATGGCTTGGAAAGTTGAACTTGACCCCGCTGCAAAGCGGGAGCTGGACAGGCTTGATGCACAGATAGCCCGGCGGGTTTTGAAATTTCTTTATGATCGTGTCGTTCACCTGGACGATCCCCGTAGCATTGGAGAGGCGTTAAAGGGCTCGCGGTTGAGTGAGTTTTGGAAGTATCGGGTGGGAGACTACCGGATCATTGCCAAGATCGAGGACGGTCAATTGCTGATCCTGATTGTTCGCATTGGCAACAGACGAGAGGTTTATCGTTGAAGACGCTTACTTTTATTCGCCATGCTGAAAGCGTGTCGAACGCGGGCGGCGTGACCATGTCACACGAAGCTATTCCACTTTCTGATTTGGGACACCTGCAGGCGCAAAAACTAGCTGCTTTGCGTAGCGTGCCGCCTGTGGCTGTTTTGGTGTCAAGCATGGTTCGTACGCATCAGACCGCTGCATCTTTTTGTAACCGCTTTTCCGTGGTTCCGCAGGTGCATCCGAACTTGGATGAGTTTTCAGTGATCGACCCGGCCTTGATAGCCGGACTCAATAGCGCCCAACGCAAGCCCTTTGTACAGGGTTATTGGGATGATTCCGATCCGCTACGCCGCATGGGCGTCAACGCTGAAACCTTTGCCGAGTTTGAAACCCGCGTGAGTTCGTTCATGGTGGACATGCAGACCCTGCCAGATTCGACCGTCATCTTTGGGCATGGAATCTGGTTTGGTTTGCTGCACTGAGGTACAGCGCGAATGACACCGCCGACATGCGAGCCTTTCGCCGCTTTCAGCTGGCCTTGCCCATGCCCAACTGCGCGACCTTCAGTCTTTCGCATGTCGGCGGGAAGCATTGGAGCATCCAGGCCAACATCGACCTAATGTGCCATATAGCATCAGTTCACTGATGATTTAGTAAAATGGCTTTCAAGCCGTGCTGTCTTGCGCTATGATTTCGGCCGACAGGACAGGACAGTCAAAGGACGGTATTGGACATGGCAAAAGTCAGCATCTCCCAAGCTGCAAAACTGGCTGGAATAGCGCGATCGCATCTTTACGAAAAGTATATTAAATCTGGAAATCTCACGGTATTAACTGAAGATGATGGTAAGAAATGCGTGGACACATCTGAGTTGTTACGCGTGTTCGGAACATTGAAAAAACTGGACAGCAAAGACAGCGGCCAGGACAGTGAAAAAGACAGGAGCGGACATCTGCCAGACGAGGAAAAAAACAGGCACGGACAGCAGTTATGCGACAGCTTGAATCTATTACTTGAGGAAAAGGACAAGCATATACGGCTTCTCCAGGTTCAACTTGAAGAAGCTCGGCAGCGGGAGCACTGGCTACAGGACCAGGTGAAGACGACAACGAAGTTGCTGGAAGATAAACGACCACCGACGGCACCTGCCATGGACCCTGGCATAGAAGTCGCTCTGGAGGCGGAGCGCACCAGGGTGCATGCATTAGAGACCGAACTTGCAATAGAGCGTAGAAAGGGGTTCTGGTCACGGCTATTTGGCCGTTGAGAATCGACTGAATAAGTGCAGGGAGTTTGGAGGGGTGATGATTACCAGACGAACAGAACGTCTCTTGGCTGAAGCCGTGGCTATTGAGGAAGAAGCCGCAAAGGAAGCCGGAACACTAGGATTCATGGCTCGGGCGATGGTGCAGGCTACCCTTCCGCACCGCGACCCTAAGACAAACGAATTTGAGCGAAGGAACGGAAACTACACCTTGACTCTCCTCGCCCCGTCGAAAGTAGGGCTTCCTTTTGGGATAATCCCTCGTCTACTGCTGGCATGGATGAGCACCGAGGCAGTCAGGACGCAAAGCCGTTCCCTGGTTTTGGGCGATGGCCTATCGGAATTCATGAGGCAGTTGGACATGGTACCGACCGGGGGGCGCTGGGGAACTATCACCCGGCTACGAGAGCAGATGAGGCGGCTATTTTCCTGTAACGTCTCCTGGAATTTTGACGGCAAAGACGAGACGGATCTAGGCGGATATCGCCTAGTTGACAGGGCACATCTTTGGTGGACCCCGCAACATCCGGACCAAGCAGGGCTATGGCAGTCCACAATTGAGCTAGGGGAACGTTTTTACAACGAGGTGATAGGTTACCCTGTTCCCATCGACATGAGGGTGCTGAAAGCACTGAAAAGTTCGCCGTTGGCTCTGGATATTTACTGTTGGCTTACCTACCGGATGAGCTACCTTAAAAATGACACGGTGATCCCCTGGCCGCTGCTGGTCGCGCAGTTCGGATCAGGCTATGGACGGGAACGGGCCTTTAGAGAAGCTTTTGGCGAGTCGCTGCAAAAAGTCTTGGTTGTCTATCCGGAGGCGAAGGTTTCGGCGGCCCCTGTAGGTTTGGCGCTCAAACCTTCGCCGACGCACATAGCCCGGTGAATAACCCTGTTCATTCGAGAAATTATCCACGCATTAAAGGTGGCGCTTTCGAACGAACTTTACGCATTAAAGGTGGCGCTTTCACGCATTAAAGGTGGCGCTGTATTTATATCCTGTATGTCTCCTGTAATTTAAAAGAAACCTGTAGTAGGCATACCCCTCCTGTGGAAAACTCACCTGGCCCGCAACAAATCCCAAACAAAAAAAATGCGCCGGGACCTGGCCGATAAACCCGACCACCCGGCGACCCCTCCCTAACCATCCCCTCAAAAAGGGGAGGGAACAACAAGCGCCGCATTAGTGCCGGTCTCCGACCGACGCGGCGAAACACAAAACAGTAATTGGAACGCGAGACACTATATCCCTATGCCAAGTTCCTTCTCCGCGATGGTTGCTATTCGAATGGGGCCAGAGCCATCTTCAAAAACCACCTTCAGAACTCTAAATTCTGTTTCTGAGCAGTTTTTTGGCATTTAATGTCCATTTCCTTATAATAAAACTTTGGCATGGCTCAAAAAGGCTGTTTCGAGCGTGATTGGCCATACAAAATTTTGTATATTCTTTCCATGACTGTTTCCAAGCTGATCGAATTTCGTGGTAGCACCCTTGCTGATCTGCGTGACTTCCCTGTTTTGGCACGGCGTGAGTCTGGATATCGGCTTGACTAGGTGCAACATTGTGGCGAGCCGGACGACCGGAAACCGATGAATACGGTAGGCCACGGTGTACAGGAAATCCGGATTCGCGACGAGGCCGGCGCATTCCGGGTGATCTACGTTGCCAAGTTTGCCGATGCTGTTTATGTGCTGCGCTGTTTCCAGAAAAAGACACAGAAAACAAGCAAGGCTGATCTTGATTTGGCTGCGAAACGCTACCGTGATTTAGTGAAGGAGTTAAAGCTATGAGCAAGAAACAGCAATTTGCCAGTGTGTGGGATGCTATCGAGGACACCCCGGCGGCAGCGGAAAACATGAGGCTTCGCTCGGCCTTGATGATGACTTTGAAAAATCACATCATCAGCACCGGCCTGAGCCAATCAAAGGCTGCCGATCTGTTTAGCGTTACTCAGCCGCGTATCTCCGATCTCATGCGCGGCAAGATCAACCTGTTTGCCATAGACGCCTTGATAAACATGGCCACCGCTGCTGGCCTGCACGTAGAAATGTGCGTCCGGAAAGCCGCATAACTGCCTTATCCCTGCACCTCAACATTCTTGATATTATCAAGAAAAAGAGAGTGGAAATTATAGTGTAGGATAGGCACAAGGTGCCATTTGTAAGACATTAGGTGAACACGATACCCGCATATGGCGGATAGTTGACCATTACGTAGAAGAAGCCCGTGCCTGTGCAGACTTCTCTGAAGTCAAGCGCCTAGGTGCCGACGAGACCTCTGCGAAAAGAGGGCATAATTACGTTACCCTCTTTCACGACATGGACGAGAAACGCCTTCTTTTTGCGACTGAAGGAAAATATCATACGACCGTCAAAGCTTTCACTGAGGACTTTAAGCTCCATAATGGATGTCCGGAAAATATCACCTCAGCCTGCATCGACATGTCTAAGGCTTTTATCAAGGGAATCCAGGAATAGTTACCCAATGCTGAAATCACCTTTGACCCTTTCACGCAAGCACAGTATTGAGGATGAGTGACGATTTGAGAAGAATCTCCTCCGCAGCTATTCGCGTTACATAGGCACTCACCTCGCCGAGTTCGCATATTGTGTATTTGACAGAATAATATTTGGAGGTAAAATTTCTTAATTGATGTTTTGGAAAGATTAAACATAAATACAATAAGAACAAGATCTTTTCGAAAAGAGCAAACCTAGGGCAACTTAGGGACGCAGAGTCACGGGTTCGCAATGAAGCGGATGGCCGGTCCGCCGAAGAAAGTCTTCTACACTAGCCCCCTATCTTCGGCAATAAAAAGATAGGGGGTTTTTGTGTATTTAGCTTAGTTTTAATCTTGCCGAGCACGAACTGTTCTTGGGGTTTGAAGTCCAGTGGTACCAAATAATTCCGACAACTGCACACGGATCAGGAGAAACCTTAATGTGCTACTATGATGGATACACTGTCAAAAAAACAACAGAAAGGATCAATACAATACAATTCTATTTTTATGCAGCTGTAAAAATAA
>Ga0153915_10004104_pt1 | contig 13397 bp, 13 predicted proteins | sample Opewatmetagenome_2_FD_107003 | JGI IMG/M metagenome (GOLD analysis project Ga0153915, IMG submission 107003) | Freshwater wetland microbial communities from Ohio, USA - Open water 3 Core 3 Depth 3 metaG | ecosystem: Environmental > Aquatic > Freshwater > Wetlands | place: USA: Ohio, Lake Erie... | reverse complement strand
ATTTATCTTTCTATGACAAAAACGATGTTAAAACGGTGTGAATCAATATTTTAAATTTTTAAACACCCTCTTAGGAGCTGTCTAACAATAAATTGAACCATTTCGCTGCATCAAAGCCCGTAGAATCGGCGATCGCAAGTTGATTCGTATTGCATTAATACGGATCAATTTGCGAAGCCTGCGGTCGTCGATTCTATGAAGCTTTCACGCTACCCAAACCGTTCACTTTATTGTTTCACAGACCCTAACTTGAAAAATCGGCTTTTTGTCTTGTTTTAGAACATAACGACACAAAAGATAATAATATTTTTTTAAACAAACAATACTGCAAAAATATCTATACATAAACTAAATAGCTTTGTATAATAAAATACAACCGTTTACATAAAAGGTTGTTATGAGCGTAACTAAAACAGGAAATAATGATTTATTAGAGTCTTTATACGAGAAACGAGATCCACAACCTTCCAGCCCATCTTTAGAGGCTCAACAAGAAATGGCTCGCCGCGTTTCTCAGATTTCAGATCGCATTGCCTATTTGATCCAAGAAAGTCAACCTCTCAGCAATTTCAGGATAGTTCCGCCAGATCAGCTATACAAATTGTTCATTGATGCATGCCGATGGGAGCGTGCTCAAAAGCGCCCTTACCAGGCTCTTGATTTTGATGAAAGGGAACCTGGATACATGATGGCAATGATGCAAGCATTTCTTACATTGATGGGCCATCCAACTGAATTATCGCCAGATTTTATCGAACACCTACATGATACTGCAGTCATGGAAGTCCAATGCGCAAAAACAGCAGAGGCGCTGAAAACAAAATTTCGCGAACGGCAAGAAGACGGCAACCTAGTGGCAGTTCGGTTTGAAGTTTTTGCATCTTCCCGCTCGACTCCGCTTCCCACTATGACTCCCCAAGGCGTAGAAGAATTGAAACAAAAAATGAAAGACCCCAGCTATCAATTTACACTTGAAGACGATCCCAATGTATATCACGCGATTAAAGATAACGTTCGATTTATTGAAACACCTGCGGGAGGGATCATTTCGCTTCGTCCCGTTCCTTCAACATTTTTACGAGCAAGCGTTCAAAGACTGATTGATAAGTATCATAAAGATCTTCACTCGGCCCAAGATGAACAAGGCCGTCTGAAAGTTATTGTGACATTCATTCAGAACTTAGATCAGATACATCCATTTTCAGATGGAAACATTCGGACGTTCGCTATTCTGTTACTGAACAAGCTTTTAGTAGACAATGGAATGAGACCGACATGTCTGGAAGACCCAAATTGTTTTGATTGCCTGAGCATTGCCCAAATCATGAGTCAGGTAATGCAAGGCCAGAATCGTTTGCAATCAATACACTAATACCAAATAATAAAATAAAGTGTTTATACAACTTCATTTTTATTGTTTGATAGCCCCCATGACACCCCATTGCAATAATCATTAAACATTGCTATACTAAACGGAAACAAATTCACTCGTTAATATAATCATTGCATGACAACCAGAATCTCATCAGCTCCTATTTTATTCACACCAGATTTTGCTGATCGTTCTGCAGAAATGATTTTTCAACAACTACGCCCTTACAGATTCGCTTCGGTAGAAAATGTTTGGAAGCTTGTTTTTATGGAGCGCGACAGGATCGATCAAGGATGTTTTTCATACGAAAGAGAAGAACCGGGTTATTTACAAGGCATATTGGAGGGATACCTCTATATGCTGCAAACTCTTGACGACCCCCTGACAGCCGATCTGTACGAGCGTTTGCATGACACCGGCGTTAGAGGCGTTTCGACTGCCAGCCTCAGCGAAGGAATTCCAACGGGATTTCGACTGTGGAGAGATGGTAAAGAGGCATTTCAATTACAATTGAACAACACGCTTTCTCCAAGAGGATACCAAGAGCTGATCCATCGATATAAAACTTACCGGTTCATAGACGGCGATACCAGCAATGAACATTTTATACTCAAAGAAGCCATGGAAAACCCTTCGAAAACAATCGATTTATCGGGAAACTTTCCTTCTTTTATCAAATTAAGGCCTATGCGGCCGGAAACATGCCGTTTGTTTGTCGATTATTGCATATCGATTTATCAGCAAGCGCCAAAACACAGTGACAATCAAAAGCTTCATGCAATTGCCCGTTTATGTCAGGATCTCGATCAATTACATGTATTTGTCGACGGGAACATCCGAACATCGGGAATTTTATTATTGAACCGTTTGTTGATTGAAAATCAACTTTCACCGTGCGTTTTGCGCGACGTTAATCAGCTGGATTGCCTTTCAGAAGACGAAATTATTGAATTAATTCTCGAAGGGCAGCAGTTTTTTCGAAGCCTGACACATTCGCCCTATTGATGAGTGGGTATAAGTGGTATTACATCCGATCTACAGTTTGCAAGCCTAAAATTTCCAAGCCCTGCTTAAGAATGCGTGCGGCTGCATGACATAAGACTAAACGGCTTCCCTCTTGGGAAGTCCCTTCAACACGGCAGTCGCGGTAAAATGCATTGAACTTTTCGGCGAGTTCATAAAGATAATCGCTCAGACGATTCGGCAAAAGATCGCGAGCTGTCAGCTCCAAAATTTCTCCGAACCGGCGCAAATGCAAGGCTAAAGCGATTTCCGATGGATGGCTTAAAGAAACTTTGCCAAACATCGTATCCAAATCGATTTTCATCTTGCGCTGGATGCCATTGATGCGCACATAGGCATATAATAGAAATACGGCAGTATTTCCTTCGAAACGGAGCATTCGATCATAGCTGAATACGTAATCTTTCAGCCGATGGCTGGAAAGATCCGCATATTTAATCGCATCGATTCCGATCACGCGGGCGAGATGATCCACTTCCTGCTCGCTGGCATCCGGCAGACGTTCGCGGACAACAGCGCGTGCACGATCAACAGCTTCCATCAAAAGATCAATGAGCTTTTCAGTTTCTCCGCTGCGCGTTTTAAATTTTTTACCATCCGGGCCTAGCACGACTCCAAATCCGACATGCTCGACTTGCACTTTAGCGGGATCGTACCACTCGGCTTTCTCCGCTGCCTTGAAGACCATTTGGAAATGCAAACTTTGGCCATTGTCGACGACATAAATGATCCGATCGGCTTTTTCGACAAACAGGCGGTGGCGCAATGCAGCGAGATCGGTCGTATCGTAATTGTAGCCGCCGTCAGATTTCTGGATGATCAAAGGAAGGGGCTCTCCCTCGCGGTTTGCAAATCCCTCAAGGAAAATGCATTTTGCATTGTCCGAGATCGTTACCAGGCCTTTTCTTTCCAGCTCCTCGACGACGTCTTTCAAAAAGGGATTATAAAAAGATTCGCCGCGCTCAATGAGCTTCACATCGAGCAAATCGTAGATCTCCTGAAATGATTGGCGGGAAATGTCGCAGATCATTTTCCAGATGCGGATGCTCTCGGGGTCGCGCGATTGCAGGCGAACCACCTCGAGCTGCGAGCGATTTTTGAACTCCGCGTCTTCATCAAACTTTTTCTTCGCGCTCCTATACCAATGCATCAGAGATGAAAGATCCGTTTTTTCTTTTCCGCTCAAAACCGCTTGCGCATGTTCTTTCATATAAGTGATCAGCATGCCGAATTGAGTGCCCCAGTCGCCAATGTGATTGAGACGCAGCACATCGCATCCGAGAAATTCAAACAGGCGCGACAGGCAATCGCCAATGATCGTCGAGCGGATGTGGCCGACATGCAGCTCTTTAGCCACATTTGGCGCAGAAAAATCGATGACCACTTTCAGAGGATGCTCAGGCAATGAAGCGCCCAAATGCGGATCAGCTAAAATGTGTTCGATTTCATGTGAGAGAAAAGCCGGAGAAAGAGTGATATTCAAAAATCCAGGGCCTGCGATCTCGACCTTCTCGCACATTTGACGCGTTTTAGCATCCAGCGCCGCTTCGATTTCCTGCGCCACTGACCGCGGATTTTTCTTGAGAATCTTTGCTAGCGGTAGAGCGCTGTTGCATTGGTAATGCCCAAAGCCTTCCTGATGGCAAGGCGCGATCTCGGCCTTGGCATCATCCGGAGAAAGGTCTTTGAAGGCATGGCGGATCGCTTTTGTAAAACCCGCCTGCAAAATATGATGCACCGTTTCCATACTGCTCCTTGCAACCGCTGGGCGGATTATTCAATCGTATGGTGGAATGTTGGCGGAACCAGCCTTTTGCCAATGCCGTATTTAATGCGATAATCGCCAAGGGCAATGGCCGCTGCATGAGTCGAGTCGTTGCTCTTTTCAGCAATGTCATAAATGGCCAGCAAACAATCATAGATGCGATGGATCTTATTGCGAGAGAACGACGGGCTATAACCCATTTCTTCCAGCTCGGCAGCCACATTCAACAAACCGCCGCCGTTGATCACGAAGTCCGGCGCATACAAAATGCCGCGGTCTTTAAGCGCATAGCCATGGCTATCGCGCAGCAATTGGTTATTTGCGGCCCCTGCAATCGCTTTGCAGCGGAATTGCGGGATTGTCTGATCATTGATGATGCCGCCAAATGCACAGGGCGCCAAAATATCGCATTCGGTAAACAAGATTTCCTCGGGAGATACGATCTTGGCATCATAACGGCTTGCAATGGATTTCGCTCGCGCGCTATCGATGTCGGCAACAATAAGCTGAGCTCCGGCCCAAAACAGATAGTCGGCGAGAATCGAACCGACGCATCCAAGACCTTGGATCGCTACAGTCCGTCCTTCCATCAACTCGGTGCCGAATAATTTTTTCGCCGCTGACTGCACGCCGCGGAAAACTCCCCAAGCCGTAAACGGCCCCGGATTTCCACTGCTTTTCGCCTGAGGCAATCCAACGACATATTTCGTCTCGCGGCGGATAATCCGGCAATCTTCAGTCGTCGATCCGACGTCTTCGGCACAGATATACTGGCCGCCTAATTTCTCGATAGCACGGCCCATCGCGAGCATCATTTCGGGCGTCTTTTGCGTTTTGGGATCGGCGATAATCACGCTCTTGCCGCCGCCATAACCTACCTCAGCAATGGCAGACTTATAGGTCATTCCCTTCGATAAACGAAGGACATCTTCCAGAGCATCATTAAAGGAAGCGTAGGGGTGAATGCGGACTCCGCCTAGCGCGGGTCCCATTGTGGTATCGTGAATTGCAATGATTGCCGTGAGCTGCGCTTTGCTATCGGTCACTTTCACGACTTGCTCATATCCTTTAACGGGCAATGGCTCGATGCGCAGAGTCGAATCTTTCCGTCCCTCTTGCACCAATGCGGCTAAACGTTGCTGCGAATCCAAGGTTTCTTTTTCTAAAAGTTGGGGATTCATCGGCGATACCTCGCGTTCATTTTTCAGAAAAGGATAACACGCAGCCAACAACAAAGCAACATAGGATCAATAAACAACGGCTAGCAGCCTTAACAAAAATTCTCAGGGATTAATTATTGAAATTTTAATATTGGAGCCAATAGCTAAAATTTTTTGCCAGGCTCTCAAACTTCACCACGCCGATCGGTTGAATCATTCCGTCTATTCCTTGAATCTTAAATAGATCATCCTGTAGATTATTGACCTAAATTAGAGAGCCTTTGGGAAACACCGTTTCTTGAATCCTTGACCGTCTTTGACGAACTTACTAACAACCAATGTGTTAGCATGAGGATTGATCCGGGTTTTTCCCAATTTCATTAGAGGATTGGAGCCGCCATGAGCAATGCTCTTGTTATTACCGACGAGCAAAAAAATGATTTGCTTAAGTTTCTCAAAAAAAACCGCAACGCAGATCTCGTAACGATCTATTTGGCGTTCATTGAGGAAAAATTTCATTTGAAGCCGATTCTCTATCCGCGCGACAAGACGATCTACCAAAGCCAGGAAGATCTGATCGACAAGCTGGAAAAACAGGGAAAGCTATGGCGAGAGACCGAAATTACTATTCAGTTCGGCCAGCAAAGCGTAAACGATCAGACAAAAAAGATTTACATTTGTCCTTTCACCGGGAAAGTGTTTGGGGACAATACATGCCCTAATCCCCAGGATGCGATTTATGATTGGGTATCGAAATGTCCGGAAAACAAAGAACGGGTCGGCGGACTTCCCGCAAAACGTTTCTTTGTGTCCGAAGATCCCGAAGTGATTAAAAATTATATTAGCGAACGAAAAGCGTCCGTTAAAAAAGTCGTATATTCTTCGGCGATCACTGGCAAGCTGTTCAATAGCCGCCAATCGGTCATCGACGATTTTCTGAAAAATTATATTAAGTCGCTCACGATGATTGAAGTGCAAAACCAAAACCGCTATCAGATCGACGAGACGTTTTTGCATTTTATCGAAAAATATTTGAATGAAGAGAAAATCGCTACATTCGTCGAGGCGCTTTCGAAGCATCCCGAGTTCGAACAATATCTCGCGAAATGGGTCGAAACAGAATAGAAATTATATTGGAAGGCTGTGAGGCAACGCGATCATTCGCTGCGGCGTTTTCGCAGGATCTTCTCCGGCATAGCCATTCTTCCCTGATTGCATTATCCGGCGATTTGGGCGCGGGTAAAACAACATTTATGCAAGGGCTCGTTGCGGGCCTCGGCGGATGCGAGGCCATGGTGCAAAGTCCAACTTTTGTCTATCTCCATCACTATCCAACGGCAACGCCTGTGTTCCACTTTGACCTGTACCGGCTGCGATCGGCCGATGATTTTCTGGCCATGGGCTTCGAAGAATATTTTGACAAACCGGGAATTACCGCAATCGAATGGCCGGAGCGCATTGCCTCCATCCTCCCCTCGACCGCCATCCGAATCCATCTATCAGTCATTTCCGAAACAGCCCGCTGCCTGGTGATCGCATGAAAGGATCGATGCGCTATATTGCCTCCGCGTTGAAAGCCGATTCATGGCCCCGCATTCTCTCGCCGCAAGGAACGCCTTTGCCGGAAATTGCGCTTGCAGGCCGTTCGAATGTCGGCAAATCGAGCTTCATCAACTTGCTGTCCGGGCGAAAAGATCTCGCCAAAATTTCTTCCACTCCGGGAAAAACGCAGCGGCTCCAATTCTTTTGCTTCGAGGAACGATACGTTTTCGTCGACTTGCCAGGCTATGGATTTGCTCGTGCGCCCCAAAACGAGCGTCTCGAATGGTCGCAAGCGATCGATGAGTATTTGAACACGCGTTCGTCTCTCAAGCTCGTACTCTTGCTGCTGGATATCCGCCGCATCCCCTCAGATGAAGACTTAAGTCTGTTTGCGTGGGCGGAAAATCGCAAGATTCCCATTTTGCCGGTATTTACCAAAACCGATATGCTGTCGGAAAAAGAATGCGGACAACTGCGCAGCGAGGCAATTGCGCGGCTTTCTTCCAAGCCAATCGAAACGATTGATGTGCCCAATTCCTGCCGACGGATCTGGCCTTTTTTAATGCGGTATTTATGAAACTGATAGATGAGACATTCGTTTGCATTGACTGCGAAGCGACGGGCCTCGATACGGCCAATGACCGCATCGTTGAAATTGCAGTTGCGCGCTTTACTTTTGACAAGGTGCTGCAATCATTTGAAACCCTGATCGATCCCGAATGCGAAATCCCGCAGACATCGCAAGACATTCACAACATCTCGCAAGACATGGTCATCGGCAAACCGAAAATCCGCGAAATATTGCCGAAAATTTTGGATATGATCGGCTCTTTTATCATCGTGGGCCACGGCATCAGCTTTGACATCACGCTCATTGCCAATGAAGCCAAACGCGCGCAAATCCCTACCCATATCCTCTCGCAGCCTTTTATCGATACGCTGCGCCTGGCCCGCCTCTACGGCGAAAGTCCGGTCAACTCCCTGGAACGCTTGCGCCAGCATTTTAATATCGCCCCTGAAGGCGCCCACCGCGCCATGAGCGACGTCATCGTCAATATCGAGGTATTCAAATATCTCTCCAAAGGCTATCAAACTACGGAACAAATCCAGCAAATTCTTCAAAAACCAATTAAAATTAAAACTATGCCCCTCGGCAAACATAAAGGGCGGAAGTTCGATGAAATCCCCCTCGAATACCTTCTCTGGGCTGAAAAAAAAGATTTTGATCAGGATCTGCTCTATTCCATCCGCCAGGAAATCCGCAACCGCCGCCGGGGCGGAGGCTTCGAACAACAATCAAACCCATTCGCCGATTTATAATATCAATCCGCTTATTTAAAATTAAAAACGTATTGCATTTTCACAAAACTCTATTTTAGTTGAAACACGAGAACGTAATTAGATAAAATTAACACAAACAAGCAACAAACTATGGAGTTTTATAAAATGGCAACAGGAATAAATTTATCGATAGTTTCGCAATCCATTAAAACGAATACCCAAGCAGCGATTGGCTGGACGAAAAACCATAAAGTTATCGTTGCAGGCGCCGCAACAACTACTGCGCTGGCGGTAGCCGCAATCGCAGGATCAATATTAACCGGCGGTATCGCTGCCATCATTTTGGGCGCAGTATTCGGCGGCGCATCGATCGCCTGCGGAGCTCTTACAAGAATCCAATACCACCAAGACACTACAAGGGAAAAAGAAATCGCTTGGGCAAATCACATTATTGAGCTAGCGCAAACAGAATAGGAAGTAAGGAAAGTTTTTAAGTCAAAAGAAGGGGCGGAATCTCGCCTCTTTTTCATTTGGAGAACATCCTCCGTAAACGGAGAAGATTCTTCCGCCGCTTAGGGAGACACTGATTAAATAGACCTCTTTCGAAACTAAAGTTCTGTCGCTTTTCGGGTTCTTTTGAGCCGTTTTTCGACTCCAAATTGCAGGGATAAGATCAACTTCGTATATTACCCCTGCAATTTGGATTGAAAACCGGCCAAAATAATCCCAAAAAAACGACGAACCTTTCATTTCGAAAGAGGTCTAATGCTGTTTTGAAGATCGATAGTGATTGTCGTCGTGAGATCGAGTTTGGAGCACGAAGCTAACTTTTTATAAGTTAGCGAAGTGCGAAAACTTGATCGGAACAGAAAATTCGCATCGAGATTCAAACATGATTTATTCAGTCATTCCTTAGGGATTGCGGCAAGCAGTTCGTTCAAATCCTCGGATTTTGATTATCGGGGTAGGCGAAGTCATCCAAGTAAAAATTTCAGTCAATTAGCAGATCGTCACCTGTTTGGGTGGCGGATTAATACAACAAACACACGAAACAGACAACATTATTTTAATAAACAAAACATTAATATTTTGTTTTAATAGAAGATTGTATTTTAGTTGCAAACTAACGCAAAAAAAGCTATCATTGAGCCAACCAAAAACAAACAACCAGGAAAATAAAATGGCAACAACTGCAATTTCACAAAAATTGGCGGCAGCTTCTCAAGCCGTTAAAACTAACGCCCAAGCAGCTATTGGCTGGATGGGAAATCATAAAGTTGTCGTTGCAGGCGTTACAGCAACGGCATTTGCGGTAGCTGCAATCGCAGGATCTATCCTAACCGGCGGCACTGCTGGCATCATTATCGGCGCGGTACTGGGCGGCGCATCGCTTGCATGCGCAGGTGGCGCGGCATTCATCAATTGTTATAAAAATATAACCAATGAAAGAGAACTCCGGGAAGCGCTGCTTGCTATTCATCGCGCAGAGCATCCCGTTGGAATATTGATCCCAGCCCGCATTAAAAGACGGGGCGAATTATTTGATCAATTAAAGGTTACAAAAGATCACTCAGTAGAAGCTGTACCTGCTCAAGCACGCATTGAAGAAATAGACCAAGAAGCAGCAGCGCATCAAGCTAAAGCAACAGATGAAGCCGCACAAAACACTCAAGGCCTAGTTCAATGCCATCTTCAATGCCATCGTGACCAAAGATCAACAATTCAAGAAAAAGATGAAGCCGCACAAAACACTCAAGGCCTAGTTCAATGCCATCTTCAATGCCATCGTGACCAAAGATCAACAATTCAAGAAAAAGTTGATCGAGCAAATGCACAGTTCGAAGACACCGCCGCAAGCCTTCGCAATCTATATGATCCTTGGGATAGCGTAAGAGAAACAGTAGCATGCATAAACGCATATAGAGACGCGGAAACAAACCGTCCTTGGTATATGCGCTTGTTTGGCCGACACTATACACCCGCACAATTTGGGTTACAGACAAACGCTACTCCGCGAGATCCTTCTTTAAGAGAAGCAAAACACGAAAAACATCTAGAAGCCCGAGTAATAAAACAAAGAAAAGCTCAACAGGCCCAAGAAAGAGCCAAACAGGCCCAAGAACAGGCCCAAGAACAGGCCCAAGAACAGGCCCAAGCTGTTCTTAATTATCAACCAGCAACGTCACGGGTTGAACTCGTTACACCAACACCTCCGCCTGTTAGTGTAACAATATAATCAACGATAGAGTACAAAGAGCCTATCCCGACATTCGAAAAATATGTTTTTTGAATATTGGGGTAGGTTCATCTCAAACCAATCATTTTTCAATTTAATAATACTGCAACCAGTGTGTATTCGTTTCGTCAGAAATTGTCATTCTTTTGAATCTCAGGTTATACAAAATACGATTGAAGAACATCCTCCATAAACGGAGGAGATTCTTCTTCGACTAAAGGCGAACGCTGATAGCGCCCGATATAGAGTCATAGCTCGGCTTACTCGCCCTTTCAAGAGCGAGATTGCGCATCGAACAAGCCGTTCAAGAATGTTCGAGATAATAATCTCTAGCGAAAAACAAAGCGTGATGACAGCAGACATATTTTCAAGCGGTTGTTTTACCATTTTTATGATTTATGAGCTTTGCAACCAGCTCTTATAATAAATTTTCACCAACAAACAATTCAAATATCTTTTACAAAAAAAACTATCCTCCCGTTTAGTTTCAGAATGTATTTTAATAGAATCGACGACCGACAGGCTTCGCAAGTCGATGTATTAACGCAATGCGAACCAGTTTTCGATCATCGATTATATGAGCCCATCTCAATAAATTTTTATATGGCATAATGTTCCGACTTTTCGGAGGACATTATGGCTCAATTCCAAGAACTTAACGATAAACAATGAGAGCTTATCCAAAGACTTATGCTCTGGTCGCCGCATAAAGAACGCGGCAAGCCAAGAAAAAATCTTTGTAAAGATTTTACTATTGGAGTAGCTTATGGGCATTGCCAATCAAGTAAAAAAGATCAAGAGGCATTTAGAGAAATGCAGGTACACCTGGATCGTTATCAAGAACATCTTGATACGATGAGAGAAATAGCAGATAGATACGATCCGTTGAGTCAACAATAATTATTGTAAATTAAATTAAGGTTTTTATGTCTTCAATTTCTCAAATGATAGAAAGCGAACAAAATGCATGGACAAGATCTGAAAAATATCTTCAAAACATGTTGTTTGTTTTAGAAAGATTGCAAGCTACCCACCCTCCAGAAATGGCAATGCTTTCAGAGACGCAGAAAAAAATTGAAACCATCGTTTATGAGCAACAGAAGCGACTGGAGCAGATCCATCTATACAAAGGACTGGAAGCTTTTGGGAACGATAGGCAGAACAAACACCAGGTAGAGAGAATGCGCGGAACAAATTCCTGAAAGTGCCGCATTAACCGCATCGCCACCTAAGGAAACACTGAATAAATCATGTTTGAATCTCGATGCGAATTTTCTGTTCCAATCAAGTTTTCGCACTTCGCTAACTTACAAATTTTTCAGGTTTTGCAATTGGCTCTTCAGATATTAACCAGAGCCAAAAACAGATGACATGCGTGGCGAGGCAAAGCCAGATTGATTTTCGCAAGGAATATCGTTTTGAATATGAAGGATTCCGATCGAAAATTGATATGGCTCAGCGGCAACAAGCATTGTGTTTTCTAATTGCGCGCAAAAGGCCCTCTTTTTCATTGTTTCTTACTCGTGTCACCTATTTTTGGCTCTGCAGATAAAATTGATCACAATTTTTGATTATGACACTATCCTTCATGATATATTACCAAAACAAATTCGAAGACTTTCATGAAATTGCGGTTGAATCAACTTTCTCTGCGTAACCATCGCGTGTTAATGCGCGTAGATTTCAATGTGCCGCTAAAAGATGACGGTTCCATATTGGACGATTCAAGAATTCTGGCAGCGCTGCCCTCGATCCGGTATGTTTTGGATCATGGCGGATCGCTTATTTTGATGAGCCATTTGGGACGGCCGAAAGGCGTTGATCCCAAAGCATCATTAGCTCCATGCGCTAAACGCCTCTCCGAATTGCTGAGTCAGCCGGTCATTATGGCTCCCGATTGCATCGGCCCCGCCGTCGAGTCGCTCGCAGGAAAGCTCAAAAGCGGCTCTATTTTAATGCTCGAAAATCTACGCTTTCATCCAGGAGAAGAAAATCCCGATAAAGAACCCGGATTCGTCGAAAGTCTGGCTCGATTGGGCGATGTATACGTCAACGATGCATTTGGAACTGCGCACCGCGCACACGCTTCAACAGCGCTGATCGCCCGCAGCTTCCCGCAAAAAGCGGCGATGGGATTGCTTATGGAAAAAGAGCTTGCGCATCTCGAACCGCTTTTAAAAAATCCCAAACGGCCATTTTATGCAATCATCGGCGGTGCAAAAGTTTCATCCAAAGCAGGCGTGGTTAAAAATCTGCTCAACAAGCTCGATGGCCTGTTCATTGGCGGTGCGATGGCTTTTCCATTCTTTGCCGCTAAAGGCATCTCGGTCGGCGCTTCGCTATGCGATGCAACTGACATTCCGCTCGCCCAAGAAATTATATCGTTAGCGGATCAACGCGGCATTGCGCTGCATTTGCCTAGCGATATTATCGCTGTGAAGGAAACGGCCTCTTCGATTTTTTCTGACGGCGTTCCCGATGGATGGAAAGGAATGGACATTGGGATCAAAACAGTGCGGGCCTGGGAAAAAGAGCTCTGCAAGGCTGCGACAATCTATTGGAACGGCCCTCTCGGCGTCTACGAACAGCCGCCCTTCGATCAAGGAACTCAAAAAATCGCGCAAGCCCTTGCAAAAATTTCTGCAACAAAAATTGTCGGAGGAGGCGATTCCGTCGCAGCTATTCAGCAAATGGGACTGGCATCCGGTTTTACCCACCTTTCCACCGGCGGGGGCGCATCGCTGGAATTTCTCGAATTCGGCCGCCTTCCCGGCATCGATTCGCTAAGCGAATACCGAACATGATTTGCCATGAACCTATCCCGATATTTGAAAAACATGCTTTTTGAATATCGGGATAGGTTCATTGGTTCAGAATATTTTTTGCACTCCATTTAGGGTCGGTGAAACAATAAAGTGAACGGTTTGGGTAGCGTGAAAGCTCCGTATAATCGACGACCGCAAGGCTTCGCAAACGGGTACGTATTAATGCAATACGCGCCCGTTTGCGATCGTCGAT
>Ga0153915_10004103_pt1 | contig 13401 bp, 7 predicted proteins | sample Opewatmetagenome_2_FD_107003 | JGI IMG/M metagenome (GOLD analysis project Ga0153915, IMG submission 107003) | Freshwater wetland microbial communities from Ohio, USA - Open water 3 Core 3 Depth 3 metaG | ecosystem: Environmental > Aquatic > Freshwater > Wetlands | place: USA: Ohio, Lake Erie... | reverse complement strand
TGCAATCATCTTTCCCTCTTGTGCTCCCCTGACATATGCCTCTACCATTGATGCCACAAGATCAGCCTCCTCACCGTAGGAGCGCGTGTTGACAATAATGTTCTCGGCGTTGTTGTTGACGTCTGCGACGGGTGAGTTGCTCCAGTGAATGCCAACCGCACGGGCCTCGAGTGCAGTGATACGTCCTAGTTCATATGCATAGCGCGGAATGCCAGTGGCGCCAATCGCCATCTGTGAAGGGAACTGTGTTCCCCCGCCGGCGATGTATTTCGGCAACCGCTCACTCCATCCACGGGGTAAGCGCCAAGGATGAGTGTATGACATCCCGGCCTCCAGATCGGCGTTGATGAGAAGAGGAACCCTCGAGGCCTTCTGGAGCCTGTTGGTAACCATTGGGATGTCGAGTGTATTTCCTCCCCCCAGGATGAATGATCCGACATGATAGCGATGGATCATTTCCAGTGCATACTGGAAAGCAGGGTGGTCCTCGTGGGTGTATAGGGCTACAAGCTCGGCAACAAAGAGTTGCCCCACCCTTTCTTCCAGGCTCAGAGACGCCAGGGTGGAGTCGACCCACCGCGCATTCTGAGCGACAGCGCAGCAAGAAAGGCTGAGGAGCAATATGAGAGCACCAAGATTGGCTCTGCTGTTCACGGTCACCTGTTTCTTTGTTCTCTTACGTGCAATATACGAAATTGGATCCAGCGAGGGGTACGTACCCCGCCGTACTATCCAAGTGTCATCAGGAACAGATAGAGTCCGATGACAACTGCCACAAGGATCCAACATCCTACGAATCCCCAAACATCAGCCTTGGTCGGCTTCCAGAATTCCCAGTCAGTGTGAGGAAACAACTTCCGCTGCTCGACAATCTCAGGATGGTCAATTGCTTCGCGTACGAGCCGGGCGTCCTCTATTGGGTCGGGAACGGTGGGGGTGTGAACGGCACCGTAAAACTCGCGCAGTGTCTTCTCGGAGTTGCGTTTTGTTGCCAAACTTGCGACGAAGAGCACGAGAAATGGGAAAATTACGTCGAAGAGAAGCGACACCGTAGAGAGTTGTGCTTTGTTCATCGTCTCCACGGGGACTCCGAGTAAGGAGCAGTAGTAGATTTGATTCTTGAACGACCCCTTTCCAACAAGTCGCGACGTCGGATCTGATTCGTCCTCCCGTACGACCTCGTCGAAGTACACTGCGATCGGCGCCTGAACCATTCGCTTCTGGATCAGGTGCCCTACCGAATCTGCCTGACCGCGGGCGACATCCTCGGCAACTGCCTTCGTCGTAATAAGAAAGACCCGTTCTGGTGTTTGGACTGTCAGTGCCGGGTTGGTTCTCACGAAATCTAACATCGGTCCAATGGCGGGAATCACCGCAGTGATGAGTATCGACAAGCACATCTGTATCACCACAGCCTTTGTTGTGAGCCGGCGCCAGAAGTACACTAGCCAGAGTGCAGGGCCGATGATGGTTCCCACTGAGATGACGTTCTTGAAAAGCACGAAGATATCTTCGAGCCGCCTGGCAAACAAGATCGAGGCGACGAGCATCGTGATGATGATCAGCCGCCCGACATTGACCTGGGTGCGTTCACTTGTCTTCGGGCGAAGGGGGAGGAGGATGTTCTGAGTGAATGCTGCTGACCACTCGAGCGCGGCAGCTCCCTTACTCGACATATTGGCTGCCATGATGGCGGCAATCATAAGACCTACGAATCCGGGGCCCAGGAGTTCCCGAGTCATGACGCCCCAGATCATCGTTGGGTCGGCGAGTCGGCCTCCAAAGAGTCCGACTGCCATGAGACCTGTGAATACCCAGCCGATCATTACGAACCGCTTGGCGAACGATCCAGTGACAAGCCCGACGCGAGCTGTCAAATCGTCTTTTGGCGCGCCACCGCTGGTGAAACCCCTGGGCGCCAGGCCGATCAGATTCGCGGTGGCAATCACGACTACAAAATACCAGGTGTATTCGCTGACCTCGGCGGAGCCAAAGAGATCGAACATGTAGTCCGGCACTCGTGCGTGCAAGCCCGTAAGTCCGCCAAGCTTCACCATCCCGAGGGGGATCATGGCAAAGGAAAGGAATAGAATAAGGATGCCTTGGAATACGTCGGTGATGGCAACTGCGAAGAGGCCACCCAGCATTGTATACGCACCGACACACGCCGCGTAGGAGACATAGAACCAGTCTATGTGTAGGTAAGAGATGAATGACTGCAATCCGTGTCGTTTGTCTTTCTCCTGGAGCAACCTGAGTTCGTCAGTCTCCTCCCGGCCGAGCGGGGCTGAGGCTTGTTGCTCGAGGAGTTTCTGGTATCGATTGAATTCACGGACCGATCGCGCCTCCTCCGCGGTATATTCTGTCGGCGGCTTCACCATCACCGCCTGAAGGGTCTTTCCCGTAATTACAAGGGCGAAAGCTCCGCCATACACGGCAACGAGCAACAAGTAGACGGCGAACAACATGCCGAGGCCTTTGCTTTCGAAACGGTGAAGGTACATATCTCCTGGACCAATATAGCGGGTCCGCTTCTGAAGCACGGAGGAGAACCAGTAAAACGGCGTGACAAAGAGTGTGAGATTTTGGAACCACAGACCCGAAAGACCTTGGCGATAGATCTCTCGGGTTACCCCCGCGGCCTGATCGGAGCTCGTGATGGAGCCGAAGCTCAGAAAGGTAGAGAGAACCTTACCGAAACTGCGGCCGCCCTGGTAGAAGTCGCGTGTGCCAGAGATCTTTCTACGCGCCCATACACCAATCACCACCATCATGAGGAGATAGAGTGCAATAACTAGCCAATCCAGGAGATCAAGGCCGAATGCACTCATAGCAATTCCAATCTCCTCACATCTAACGAGCCGCACCCAGAGCGTTCCCAGATCCAACCTGGAGTGCGGACGGTGACCATAGTAGATGAATCCGCCAAAAGGCGGGGATCAGAACGATGGCTGTCCCCTTTCAGGGGTAAAGGAGTGGTGCGGGTGGTTATCGGCAGGGCCAGGGCGAAGGACAATCGGGATGAATTCATTGGAAAAAAGGTAGAGAATGGCGGAAGGAGAATCAATTGAATTCAGAAATCGGATTTCTGACATCTGATTTTGATGCCGTGCCCTCCCCGTGAGGAGAAATAGAGTCAAGCTGATTGACACCCGCTTTCGCAAATGCTATATTCGGGCAGAGAAACGTTCGGCTGCGAGAATCTACGACACAATCCGACCTTGGTGCATGCGCCCCAGGAACCTTCCCCGAGTGAAGATCTGCTGTATCTTGAATCAAACCGAGGCCTGGATGGCAATTGAAGCCGGGGCCAGCGCCTTGGGCCTCGTTGCACATATGCCCAGCGGTCCTGGACCCATCCCCGATCGCCGGATTGCTGAAATTGCTGCTTCCGTCCCGCCACCCGTTGCTACATTCCTGCTCACTAGTCAGCAGTCGGTCCGTGAAATCGCGGCGCATCATCGGCGTGTGCGCACCACCGCGATTCAGATCGTGGACGAGCTTCTGGAGGGAACGTATGAAGAACTACGTGACCAGTTGCCAGGTGTCAAGCTGGTGAAGGTGGTCCATATCGTCGGACCGCAGGCGATTGATCAGGCGATCGCGTTGGCTCCCCGCGTTGATGCGCTCTTGCTTGATTCAGGGAGGCCCGGACTCTCGGTCAAGGAACTCGGTGGCACAGGCCGGCGTCACGACTGGACAGTTAGCCGATGTATTCGAGAGTCAGTCGAGGTCCCAGTTTTTCTTGCAGGTGGCCTCCGGCAAGAGAACGTGAAGGAAGCCATAGAGATCGTGGGACCGTTCGGTCTGGATGTCTGCACGGGGGTCCGAAGTGACGGCCAGCTGGATCCAGACAAGCTCGCTGGTTTCATGCGGGCGGCTGGCACGTAAGAAGGCCTTGACTTTGCGGTTTATTGTCCTGATCATTCTCCAGCATCAAGTCCACTAAGCCTTTCACCTCTCCAAGAATTGCCTCCGCATCCCTCAATCACTTTCTTTCACCCTCCAACAATCTGTGAGGTGCTCTGATGAACAAACCTTACTCCATCTTCTCGAAGAGCTGGAGCGCGGTGGTGGCTGTGGCTCTTCTATTGATCATTTCGAGCGGACATCTGCGCGCACAGGGCGTGACGACCGCATCGGTGACCGGCATTGTCACCTCTGACAAAGGAGAGGCCATTGTTGGCGCCAATGTGGTTGCGCTTCATGAGCCGAGCGGCACGCGTTATGGGGGGATAACACGTGCGACGGGCCAGTTTAACATTCCGAACATGAGAGTTGGTGGTCCGTATACCATCACCGCTTCGTATCTCGGCTATAAGAAAGAGGTCAAACAAGATATTAATCTCAGCCTGGGCCAGGACACCAGAATAGACTTCCGGCTTACAGAGGAAGCGGTGGTCGGCCCGGAGGTAGTCGTCACAGGTGCGGTAGACAAAGTCCTCAACAGCGGGAGAACAGGTGCTGCTACCTATATCAGCCCGCTTGAGGCGTCCGAGCTTCCGACCATCAAACGTAGCACACGAGATCTGATAAGATTGGACCCGCGGAGTGACGGCAACTACAGTTTTGGTGGACGCAACTGGCTGTTCAACAATATTTCTCTCGATGGTTCATATTTCAACAACCCATTTGGGCTTGACGACCCTGCACCGGGCGGCCAAACAAACGCCGAGCCCGTACCGTTTGATGCGGTCGAACAGGTCCAGGTGTCCCTCGCGCCGTACGATGTTCGCGAGGGTGGCTTCACAGGTGCAGGTATTAACACGGTGACCAAGAGTGGGACCAACCAGTACAAAGCGTCCTTGTATAGCTTTTTCCGGAACCAGGATCTGGTGGGCAACAAGGTCAGAGGGAACAAGGTCGTTGCCAATCCGGACCTGACCTATAACCAATCTGGTTTCAGCGTGAGTGGGCCGATAATTCAGAACAAGTTATTCCTCTTTCTGAACGCTGAGATTGAAAGGAGGAAAGACCCCGGGACGGACTTCGCCGCGTATCGTGGAGTTTCCGGATTTGGTATCTCCCGTGTACGAGCCTCCACGATGGATTCCATCCGCGCTCGCATGATCAGTGCTTATGGATACGATCCTGGCCCGTACGATGGTTACATCAATGAGACCAACAACGAAAAGTTACTTCTGAAGTTGGATTGGAATATCAATGAGAATCACAATTTGACATTCCGGTATAATCTTCTCAACGCACGGCGTGATCTTCCGCCGCATCCGTTTGTCCTAAGTTATAACGGCACAGGGCGTGGACCCAACGAGAACAGCCTCCCGTTCCGGAACTCAGGGTATCGGATCAACAACAAGCTGAACTCGTTCGCCCTCGAAGTGAACAGCCGGTATGAAAAGTGGGCGAATCGATTTTTTGCTAGCTACAACCGTTTCCGTGATTTTCGGGACCCATTCAGCAGGCCATTCCCAACGATCGAGATAGCACAGGATGGCGTAACGTACACAACCGTTGGACATGAGCCATTCTCCATCCACAATATCCTTGATCAGGACGTCTGGCAGTTCACCGACAACTTCAGCTATTTTGCCGGGAACCACGCACTAACACTAGGAGCGACGTTCGAGACGTTCAAGTTCTTCAACGCCTTCAACCTTTTCAAGTACGGCAATTTCTTGGGATTCCTTCCGACGAGTGCGAGCAATCCGCTTTTTGCATCCGTCGCCGACTTCTTCCTGCATACAAACCCTGCTGATCCTGCCAACTTTTTCGATTTCCAAAAGGTTGTGGACGATGCCTCCAAGGTGCCATTCAAAGGAGAAGACATCAGCGTCGGTCAGCTCGCGATCTATGCGCAGGATTCATATCTTGTGACGGAAACCTTCAGTCTGGTACTCGGACTCCGTGTGGACTTTCCGATCTACTTCACTCAACCGATTGCCAACCCCTTTTCTGCGTCGCTGACATTGTTGGACAGCGATCGCAAGCCAGAAACCATCGATGCGAGCAAACTTCCGGCGATGAAAGGCTTGTTTTCGCCGCGGGTCGGCTTCAACTGGGATGTCAAAGGTGACCGATCGACTCAGGTGCGCGGAGGTACCGGGATATTCACGGGACGCGTGCCGTTCGTCTGGATCGGAAACATCATATCCAATCAGGGTCCCAATCCAAATCTGCCGATACAGGAGCAAACATTTGACATCAACGCTACCGCGAAAGATTTCGTGTGGCCTCAAGTCTGGACGTCGAATGTTGCTGTGGACCACAAACTGCCCTGGGATTTGCTCGGCACCATTGAGATAATCTATGGTAAGGATATCAACGCGATCTATTTGAGAAACGCCAACCTTGCTCCACCAGACCGATATCTGCCTTTTGACGGTCGGCCCCATTACCCGGGGGTCAACAACCTCAACGCCAGCAAGAACTTCTTTGGCGGTGTATACGTTATCGACAACACCAACGAGGGGTACAATTACAGTATCACCGGACAGCTGCGCAAGCAGTTCGAATTCGGTCTGAGTGCCTCGTTGGCTTACACGTACCTTCAGGCTAAGAACGCTTTGAAGTCAACTGAGATTGCCAGCGTACTCTGGCAGGGGAACCCAATCCAAAGGGATCCCAACAAGCCAGAACTTGGCTTCTCTGAATTCGGAGAGAGGAACAGGATTACCGCCAGTGCGACGTACAAGCATCATTGGTCCGCCAGCTGGGCCACGAGCTTCGGCGTCTTTGTCGAGGTTGGGGAAGGGAACAGATTTGCCGGTGCAGGCGGCAACAGGTATGCCTATACCTATGCGGGCGACGTCAATGGCGATGGCCAAGCTGGTAACGATTTAATTTACATCCCAAGAAATCAAAGTGAGATCGTTTTCGGTCCCTACACCGATGCCAACGGACAGACGGTCACACCAGCGCAACAGTGGGCGGCGTTCAACGCGTTTATCGAGCAGGATGACTATCTTAAGTCGCACCGAGGCCAGATCGCTGAGAGGTTCGGAGGGTTGAACCCCTGGTTCAGCAACATCGACCTGCGGATTCTGCAGGATTACACCTTTGCCTTGGGGACGCAGCAACATACCATCCAGCTGAGCATTGACATCCTGAACCTGGCCAATCTCCTCAATTCTGATTGGGGGGTTCGGAGCGTGGCAAGTGCAGCAGCGACTTCACCGCTCGAATTCCCTTACCCCTATAATCAGTACGATGCATCTGGTTCGCCCATCTTGTACTTCAAGGGGAATGCAAAAACCACCTACATAGATGATCCGAGCGTGTACTCCCGCTGGCAGATACAGATCGGTCTACGGTATCTCTTCAACTGACCTTTCGTGAGCCGCTGGAGGTTACCGTTGCGAGGTGTCACCCGAAGAGGTGACACCTCGCGTTTCGTGCTCACGCGCCAGATCACCGTCCGAAAGGGACACTGCAATGGGACTGAAGATTCAGTCTGCATCCGATTGTGAGTTTGACCTCCTGGCATTGGGCGAATGCATGATTCGTCTGAGTCCGCCGGGTCATCAGCGCATCGAGCTTACACCGGTCTTTGAGGCATACGCCGGCGGCGGGGAGTACAATGTGGCGTATGCGCTTGCGCGATATGGGATGCGGACAGGCTGGATCTCCAGGCTGGTGGATAATCCGCTAGGGCATTTCATTCGAAACCATGCGCATGCCAGCGGCATGGATTTGAGTGAAGTAGTCTGGGTGCCGTATGACGGTGTCGGCCGTGCCGACCGGATTGGTCTCAACTTCACTGAAGTGGGAATCGGCGTTCGAGCGAGTGTAACCCTCTATGACCGGGGGCATACGGCAATCGCCCACATGAAATCGGGGGATGTCAATTGGAAAAGGATTTTTCGAGAACGAAGGGCTAGATGGTTCCACACGGGGGGCATCTGTACTGCGCTCAGCGACAGCTGCGCTGATGTTGTTCTGGAGGCCATGACAGCAGCCCATGACGCCGGAACTATCGTAAGCTATGACTTGAATTTCCGCAGCAAGCTTTGGTCGAGCAAACGGGCGATAGAAGTGACGAAAACACTCATCCCGTATATCGATGTCCTGATCGGCAATGAGGAAGACTTCCAGAAGGTCCTCGGGTTTACGGTTGAAGGCACGGATGAAAAGCTGAAGACGCTTCCAGTGGAGGGGTACAAGAAGATGGTGCAGAAAGTGGTCAGTGCCTATCCCGGTATCCAGGCGGTAGGAACGACGCTGCGAGAAGTGGTGAGCGGCCTTGTGAACAATTGGTCAGCAATCATGTATTATGATGGTGCCTTCTACAGTTCACGTCGATATGAGAATCTCGAGATCGAAGATCGGGTCGGAGGCGGCGATGGCTTTTGCAGCGGGTTTGTGTACGGACTCCTGCACGGCATGCCCCCTCAGCAGTGCGTTGAACTGGGTGCCGCGCACGGAGCGCTCCTCCAGTCGACGCGAGGGGACACCAGCATGGTCACCATAGATGAAGTGAATCATGTTATGGGCGGTGGCACTGCACGCATCAAGCGATAGGTACTGCCAGTCGCGGAGTGGGTTCCCACCGTCCTCGCTGCAGGCGGCTCTCTTCGAGCCAACAGGGCTTAGCCGAACAATGGTGAAATGAGTAGTCCAATGGAGTATGTTATACCGGCTTCTCCCAATCCGATCAGAGTCATCTCGGAACCGCTTTTCAGCCAAGACCGGCCGGTCACGATCACCTTTGAGGCTCCTACCGCGAAGTGGGCCAGAGTACTGACGATGAGGGAGGCGATCAGGGCTGTCATGCCATGGGCAAAGATGAATGGGATGACGGGCACAGCGGCCCCAATGGCAGTGCTGAGCGCTGCACTCAGGGCTGATCGCCATACATTCGGAAAGGTCTGCTCGGAGAGTCCGAGTTCTTCGTGCGCTAGGGTGCGAAGCAGATGTTCAGGCTGGGTGGCCAGCCGGGACGACATTGCTTTTGCTTCAGATTCGGAGAAACCCTTCAGTTGATAGAACAGCTCCAATTCCTCTCGTTCTTCTTCAGGATTACTCTCGATCTCCCGCCTCTCTCGGTCCATCTCCGCCTCGTAAATCTCGCGCTCTGACTTCGTAGCGAGATATGCACCACTCCCCATCGAGAGTGAAGAAGCAAGCATTGCGGCAAATCCACTTAGGAGCACGAAGTCGCCGTTGGCATTCGTTGCGCCTGCAACGCCGCTGACGACACCAAATGCTGCCCCCAGTCCATCGTTGACTCCATAGATCGCCTGCCCGATCCATCCTCCCGCCCGCACGTGCCATTGTTCTCTTCCCAGTATCCGATTTAGGCGACTTTGCGGAAGGCCCGGCGGATGCTCGAAGTCCTCGAGGAGCATGCTGTGCGCGCGCTCCTCCCGCTGGGTCTCATGGATTGCTGCGCGATCGCTTTCAGTCGGAGCTGTCTGCAGCATGACATCGTATAGCCGATCCGCGGATCTCTCACCTTCCTCTAGCATCCTTGCTGCTGTGGCACTGTCGCTTCGAGAGAGGAGCCATCTGCGCAGGCGGTCGGTGAGAGATTCCCGAAATGGTCCGGGGTGATCGCCGAGCTCTGCAAGGCGCTTCGCCCAGGTTTCGGCATGGTGGTCCTCCGCTTCTGCCATCCGCTCAAGTATCCTCTTCTTATCGGCGTTCTGTTCGCGATGTGCCATCTCCCGGTACGCGCGGGCACTCTTCACTTCGTCGTGCCACGCTTGCCTGAGCCCGCGAATGAACTTTCTTTGTCGTTCCATTCTATCCTGATCTCCAACGTCATGCAATGGTGCAACAATCGCCGACCAGAATCAAGGAAGATGTGTTGCCACGGATTGATTTTGAGAACAGACCCCTGTACCTTGTTCGGAAGTCCGCCGATCTCCTCGGTGGAAACCCAATAGGCAAGGAGGGTTTGCGTCTATGTGGAATTCAGTGCTATTCGTTTTCCTTGGGCTTGTCGCAGGGATTCTTGGCGGCCTTGTTGGAATCGGTGGAGGTGTGATCATTGTACCCGCGCTCGTCTTTCTTTTTGGCTTCTCACAGCAGCAAGCGCAAGGGACGACTCTTGCTCTAATGGTGCCACCTATCGGAATTCTTGCTGCTTGGACCTACTACAAGATGGGGTTCGTCGACCTTGTTGCTGCTGGCCTCATCTGTGTGGGCTTCGTCGCAGGGAGCTTCTTCGGTGCCAGGATAGCCACCAGTCTACCTTCCCAACAGGTGGAGCGATTGTTCGGCGTGGTGCTGTTCATTATATCGATGAAGATGATTCTGGCGAAATAACAAACGCAGATAGAGCTCCTGTATGCAGAGAGAGAAGTCTATCATTCTGTTTACTGTTCTTGTTGATGTAATAGGTTTTGGTATTGTGATACCGATCCTTCCGTTTTACGTCACTGAATTTGGTGTTTCACCCACAGTAGTCACGCTCCTCTTCGCGTCGTTCTCCCTCTTCTCATTTATCAGCGCTCCAGTGTTCGGAGCTTGGTCAGACAGAATAGGACGACGGCCCGTCTTGATTCTCAGCATCTTCAGCACCGCCGTCGGATGGTTCGTCTTTGCAGGCGCGCAGGCAGTCTGGATGCTCTTTTTGGGAAGAGTCATCGATGGTGCCGCCGCGGGTAACTTTACGACCGCTCAGAGCTACATGGCTGACATCTCAAAAAGCGACAGTGAACGGACGAAGAATATTGGCTTGGTGAGCGCAGTCTTCGGGGTGGGATTCTTGCTCGGCCCCATCGTTGGTGGAATCCTGAGCAAAGTGTCGCACAGCTTTCCCTTTTGGATAGCGGGGACGATGGCTCTGCTCAACGCAGTGAGCGCGATAATCTTCCTACCGGAGACGCACCACCATCGCACTTCTAAGGAGGCCCCAGGGTTCAATCCATTGCGACCACTGAAGAAGGCTGCGGAAGACAGCCCACTTCGCCCACTGTATCTGACATGGTTAATGTTTGCACTGGCCTTCGTGACGGGGCAATCTGTGTTTGCCCTCTTTGCGAAGGATGTCTTCGGGTTTACGGCATTTCAGGCAGGGTTGGCATTCACTTTCGTCGGCGTTGTCGTCGTCCTCAATCAGACCCTTTTGCTGAATCGATTCTGGCTGGCCCGCTACTCAGAGCAGCAACTCATCAGCATCATGCTCGTGATTCTCGCTGTTGCGTTGCTGTGCATCGCGTCTGAGATCCTCCTGCTCTTCTTCGTGGGATTAGCGGGCTTAGGCACAGGACAAGCCGTTCTGCGCGTAGTGGTTACTAGCGAGGTATCAGGTGCAGGGGGGCAGGAGCGGAAAGGCGAAACGATCGGGATACTGTCAGCCCTCATGTCAGGCGCAATGGTCGTCGCTCCGGTCGTGGCTGGGGCGCTGTTTGAAATAGACCATGCAGTTCCTTATTTCTTCGCCGTATTCTTCCTCTTGGCAGGTCTGGTCTTCATCCGCCAGCTTCCTGATCGTGCAACGACAAATCCATAGCTACCCATTCTCACCGGCAAGCCTTGCAATCTGGAGCAGGTAGAATCTCAATTCTTCCTGTTGTTTAGGCGGGAGAGCCTGTTCTTCGATATGCATGATCCGTTCGACTTCTTTCAAGGCCCTAACTACAGCGGTAGGAACCTCGAGCTGTTGCTGGCTGAGCTCGGTGAGATACTCCGAGGCGGCGGAAAGAAACTGACGAAGTGAATCGTCCGTGGAATCCATCTCTTCCGATTTCTGTGATGCAAGCCGGATCTTCCGGGGGAGCGAGCCGGAGAGGGAACGTTGTTGAGGAGCCGGAGCCCCCGAGAGTGATGCAAGTGCCAAGGCAAGCTCCACGAAGCTCTGAACACGGCTAAACACCGGTTCATGAAGGAGCTTCCATGCCCGCGCCCGCCAGAAGCGAATCTTCTTGGGGATCGTAAGAAGCCTGTTGACTTCGGCCACCCACCTATCGTCGAGGGGGCCCCGCAATCTGCCCAAGAGTACCTCCGTCTCCGTGTTGAAGAGCTCTGGCTGAAGCAGGACAGCGAGGTCCGGACGAACGGCGGGAAGGAGCTCTGTATGGAATTGGTCTCCGTCAAAGAAATCAACTACGTTAAGTCCGTGACGGCGGATCAACTCTCGCCTCAACAGGCCAAGAGACTGAGCCATGGCGTCGATGTCCTCGCGCAAGGCCGCGAGCGCAGAGTTCGCTGCGGGAAAGGCGCTCTCCATCTCCCGAATGAAAGTCTGCCCCACGTCATGATACAGACGGAGTGAATTCAGGATCTCGAATACCGGCAGATGCGGAAGCACGCGGTCCCCGAGAAGGGCTGCTCCTGTGCCCTCTGGATAGTGCCGACTGGCGAAGAGATGAAATGCCCGAAACATACCCGTGGTCAGCTGATTAAGGCCAAGCACGGCGGTTTGCGCCTGGTTGTGGGCGATCGCCCGCAGCAAGCTTCCGTATTTCGAAAGAGGAATGGTCTCGGCAATCTTCTCCAGGATCTGGTGTCCACGGCTCTCTGCCATTCCACGGCCGGGACGAAACGTCGGCCTGTCACGGAGCGGTGGAGTGGTGCGCGCGATGAAGTAAGAAAGCAGGTGGATTCCTACAACATCTTCATCTTTTCCATATACGATGTGACGAAAATTATCGGTAGACAATTGGACGAAATCATCAAACACGGGATCCCGCTTGCCAATGGTCAACCGTTCCAGTTCCTGCAAGCCGCGTACTGTGAACTGGAGTCGAGTATCGATGAGCGGTTCTGCGGCTCGCGCTAGCTCACGGTCATGGAAGCGCTGAGACTCATAGACGTGAATCAGGAGTCGGGCATATTCGCTAGCAGGAAGCCGACGCAGCTGTTCAGCCAGATTACTCTGGAACGTGCGCAGGTCGCCGGAGGCAAACACGCCCATGAGGGGACTTGTTGCATATTCGACGCTCTTTTTCGTTGATCCAGGCAGTGATAATGCAAGCCGATTCTTGTTTTCTCCCGATGTGCTGAATGCAGGTAACCCGGACTGTGCGGCATAGTACCCTCCCTGGCGCTGCATTGGTTCGCCACTTCCCATCTTGATTCGCACTTCCCCGACCAAACCACGCTCGGCAAGCCAGCTGACGACTTGCTGTTTTGCCTCTTTGTATAGAAGTGATCCTGCCGTTTGGCCAACCTGCTGGCTCAGGTCCGACCCCGCTATAAACACCTCCGGGATTACCTCCGTGAATCGGTCGCGTGTCTCCTGGTCCAGACGTCGACTTCCGAGAGAGTACTCCCAGATCTTTCCAAGGTACTCCCTGATTCCCTTGATCGCGTCGAGATCCTCGAAGAGGGGAATAAGCCACACTGAGGCAAGGTCAGATGACGTTGTGGTGCGGACTGTTTCCTCCCGGCGAGCCCGGAGCTTGCGATCGAGAGATACAAGCGCACTCGGCGTGGTCGACATGCTGATCTGCAATCCCAGGATCATCCCGGGGTTCCCGTAGGAACCCGCAATGT
>Ga0153915_10004102_pt1 | contig 13403 bp, 11 predicted proteins | sample Opewatmetagenome_2_FD_107003 | JGI IMG/M metagenome (GOLD analysis project Ga0153915, IMG submission 107003) | Freshwater wetland microbial communities from Ohio, USA - Open water 3 Core 3 Depth 3 metaG | ecosystem: Environmental > Aquatic > Freshwater > Wetlands | place: USA: Ohio, Lake Erie... | reverse complement strand
GTAGCTTCTCCTGCCATCGAAGAACTCGTGGTCTCCCATGATGGCGATTCGGTCGCTGTGCGGGTTCCAGGCGGTGCTCGGATACCATGCCTCGATGAGCTCGTACTTCCAGGTCGTGGGCATCATGATGACAGCCCAGCGATTGTCGAGCGCCACGTGCTCGTACACGCGGTACTCGCCTATGGCCGGGAAGGTCTTCGTCGTCTCCAGGAGATGGAGTCCGAGATTGGAATCCACCGCGGTTATGCTCCATCGAGTTGGCACGAACCTGCGTCTCTTGCCCACCCCAAGGGCCCCGACGCTGAACACCCTTTGAATCTGGGAGACCAAAGTCCCCTGATTGTAGAGGCCCACAACGGCGTCCTTCGCCTTGAGGTCGATGTCGTAGAATGCTTTTTCGAGCCTGTTGTCGAATCTGTAGTTGCCGACATCGAACTTTCTCAGAGGAGCCGACGGCCCGAACGGCTGGACATCATCATCGACAGCCAGCCTGCCAGCAGGCTTCCTGTGGAATTCGGCGAACACATCCGGCGGGTCTTTGGCGAGGGCGAGATCCCTCGTGCGGACCACGAGCTTATTGGTGTTGTCCACGTCTTCGACCTTGACTCTGTGCATTCCCCTCACGAGGGTCGACCTGAAGTCTATGATGTCGTCTATGGATAAGCCAGCCCAACGCTCCGGGGTGTCAAGCATCGATGTGTCTCCATGATATGGCGGTATCATAGGACCGATTGCGACACTAGGATACCCGAACCGACCGACGAATACACTCGGCGGAGATGCCCCGTCGATGTCGGTCGCATCGATTCTCGGTTTCATCCGAGTCGCGGAGTAGAACCTCGCGACAACCGAGCACCGGTCCTTCCCGCAGAGCATCTTCGAGCCCTTGCAGTAGACGCACCTCGAGGATTTCGCCGATACGCCGTCCAGCGACAGTATCTCATCGAACATCGAGGAGCTGTCCGCCATTGCGCTGGAACGCCCGAAACTGGATAGATCCATCCCAATCTTCCTAGCGCGGTATGGATAGATAAACTCCTCTGAGGCACCCCTGAAACTGCGGGCAAAGGTACTGATGGTTTTATGGCGAAAAGGTGAAGAACCCTTCCGCCCTCCCATTGGACTGAGATCACGGATTTCGCCAATGCGCGTGACTACACTAGTTGGGACGGAACCTAAACCTAGATATACGCTGAATGGTTTCGCCGAGATAGGTTGAAGAGGGAGGCCATTAGTCGAACATGTCGATGATGGAAGCGGTTATTTCGCTCAAAATACCACTTCACTGGATGAGCGAGATACCAGAGAAGCACCCGGTGACAATCAAAGTCCTTGATAGAGTACCCTATTCTGACAAGGGCGTCAAGGACCTTGTCGAGATCGCGGGCCCTCAAGAGGACATGGAGGAAGTCCTCGCGGACATCAAGAAGAATCCGACCGTGTCCAAGATGGAAACGACTGTAACTGAGCGGGGAAAGATAGTCGGATCGGTCACCACGGCCAGATGCGATATTTGTCGGATCCTCACGGACTCAGACGTCTTCCTGATATCCGCGGAATCGCGTGGGGGCGGCAAGGTGGATTGGACGCTGGTCATGAGCGACAAGTCCGTCCTCAAGGATATCTTCGACAGACTCAAGACGAAGAACGTCGAGGCCGAGCTAGTCAAGCTGACAAAGATTGACGACAAGGAGAGCTTGACGGAGCGTCAAGACAAGATCACGCACGTCGCATTCGAGCGAGGATACTTCGACTATCCGAAGCGGATAAGCCTCAGGGAACTGGCGAGGATGTTCGATGTCTCACCGTCCACGCTTTCAGAGATACTGAGGAAGGGTCAGAGGAAGATCGTGCTCGACTATTTCAGGAAACAGAGGCATCAACTGTGACTTACCTAACGAGATTGGCGTCAGGTTGATTAGCCATCGGATAATCCAGAAACGTAGTAGGAACAGGAAGGGAGAACGGGAACAGAGATGCCAGCGAAAAAGAAACCAGCAGCCAGCCCGAAGAGGCGCGTGGCCAACTCGAAGGCAAAGAAGGAGACTGCTCAGGCGATATCTCAGCTGAGGTGTATCATAGACCCGCACACGAACATCAGTGTGTACGACATGGGACTAATCTCTGAACTCATGGTTGGTATGGGCTTCGTCTCGCTGACATTCCGGCCGACTTCCCCCTTCTGTCCTCTCGCGATGCAGCTGGCTATGAACATCAAACGGAGTATGCACGATCTTGACGGTGTCAAGAAAGTCAGGGTGACCGTCGTGGGCCACTACCAAGAAGACAACATAAACCAGGCCCTCCAGCGGAATTGAGAACCCTTCGAGACGGCCCCTTGGAAGTCATGCACCGAATTTCTTCGCCCTATCGGCGACGCCAAGAAGAGTCGGCAGAAGGTCCATTCCTCTCAACCTCCCGAGCGCCCCGGACGCGGCGGAGACTTCGTCAAACTCCTTGACCCCGTCGATTCTCGCACCGCCCCCGCAAATCGCAATCGGCACTGGGTCCGCGCTGTGTTCTCTCACGGAGACCGGTGTCGAATGATCGCAAGTGAGGGCGACCACGACGTCCTCCTTCAGATCCTTTAGTATGAGTTCCAGCATCATGTCGATGCTCTCGACCACTCGGACTTTCAGTCGGAAATCGCCATCATGGCCAGCGATATCGCCTGCCTTGACGTTGATGAATACGAAGTCGTTCGTGTTCATAAGGCGAAGGGCAGCCCTTGCCTTCGCGTTATAGTCCGTGTCGACCCCTCCTGTCGCACCTGCCACGTCGGGAACAGTCATACCGACCATCCGGCAAATCCCTTTCACGAGACTCACGCCCGCCACCGCGGCACAGTTGATGCCATAGCGCTCGCTCAATGGCTCGAGCGCATTTATTGTACCGGCACCTCTGGGCAACACGATATTAGCTGGCGGGAGGCCTTTCCTGATCCTGTCCTCATTCACAGGGTGCTTCGCGAGTATGGAGGCGGCCTTCCTAACGTATTCGTTCAAGGCGTCCGCGGTCTTCCGAGCCTCAGGGACAAGGGGCTTCGAATCCAGGATCTTGGATTCCCTGTGCGGGTCCACGTCCGAGACCCTGTGATCCAAACCCTGCCCCCTAAGCACCAGCGCCCCGCGGTGCTCGGAGCCCTCCCTGAACAAGGCAGTCACGCCATCGATCCTGATGCCTGATATTGCCTTCGCGAGCTCAGAGGTCCCGGATCTGATTCGACCTGCACGTCTGTCGGTGACCTTCATCGATCGGTCGACGGTCGCGAAGTTGCACCTGAAAGCTACATCGCCCTTACGCATCTCGAGACCCACCCCCACCGCCTCGATAGGCCCCCTTCCCGTGTAGACCTTGTGAGGATCATATCCGAACAGCGCGAGATGGGCTGTGTCACTCCCAGGCACTATGCCCGGGCCTATAACGTCCATCGTTCCGCTGACTCCGTTCCTGGCCAACGCGTCCATCGCGGGTTTCCTGGCCGCCTGGAGAGGGGTCTTCATCGCGAGCTCCTTCACTGGCCTGTCAGAGAGGCCGTCGCACACAATCAGGATCATCTTCTTTGGAGCCATTGACATACCAGATGAACGCTCTGCCGTGTTATCAACCTCTTCTTGGGACTGGAAGATGGCGCCGAGGGGGAGATTTGAACTCCCGTGGTGACGAGCACCAGTAGCTCTCGAGGCTACCGCCTTAAACCGAGCTTAGCTACCTCGGCAATCCTCTGGCGCGCGCCCATGCATTATTCGACAGGTATTTGGCGTTTTCAATGCACACCTGCGCAGGGACGACACAGCATAGTCGTGCGAGAAAGTGTTATTATCGGCCGGGTTCTTCACGAGGAGGACGCATATGAAGATCAGGGTACGGCTACTCCCGGGTAACAGGCGAGCCAAGGTTCTTGATTTGGGCGCTCGCGCCACCGTCGAGGACGCGATCCGATCCCTCGGGCTCTACCCGGATGCGTGGATCGCGGTCCGAAAGGAAACGCCAGTGCCACTGGACGAACGGCTCCGTGACGGCGACGACCTGAAGCTCATTTCTGTGGTTTCGGGCGGTTGATTTTGACATACTGGCCGAGTCGTTTCCGAATTTTATAATAAGGACGGAAAACTATTTATCACGGCGAGCAATAGTAGTATCGAAGAACAGCTCACAAAGCCTCAAAATGACAATCATATCATAATCAAGTGAGTGTCACCGGGCTGGCGGACCGCCGTGGGCGTCCGACAAGCCCATAGAACGCTGATCCGTCTTAGCCGCAACAGCGCGACCAAAGGCGTGGGAGCCGAGGTTCGAAGCAGAGCGCAAAAGACGGACCGAAAGCTGTTTTTCAGGCAAAGGAAGTGCGAGAATGGACATAGATCCGAGTACGACTAAGTACCTGATTCAAGCAAAGCTCTCGACGGATGGCATCGTAGAGAAGCCGGATATCGTCGGGGCGATCTTTGGACAGACGGAGGGACTCCTCGGCGACGAACTCGACCTGAGAGACCTCCAAAAGAGCGGTAGGATAGGAAGGATAGAGGTTGAGGTAAGTTCGAGCAAGGGCAAGTCCGAAGGCACAGTGTACGTGCCTTCAAGCCTTGACCAGGTGGAGACCGCCATATTGGCGTCTTCCCTCGAGACAATCGACCGAGTGGGCCCATGCAAAGCGAGAATACAAATCGAGAAGATCGAGGATGTGCGGGTCTCAAAGAGGAACAAGATCATAGAGCGAGCCAAGCAACTGCTGAACGAGCTCATGAAGGCCTCCAAAGTCAGTGGCGTTGACCTCGCGGATTCCGTGAGGCAGTCCGTCCAGATCGAGGAGGTCGTCCACTTCGGGAAAGAGAGGCTCCCAGCAGGCCCGAACATCAACGATTCCGATGCGATTATCGTGGTCGAAGGCAGGTCGGACGTCCTGAACCTCTTGAAGTACGGCATCAAGAACGTCATTGCCGTCGAGGGGACGAACGTTCCGCAGACAATCGTCGACCTATCGAAGGAGAAGGTCGTGACGGCGTTCGTGGACGGCGACCGCGGAGGAGAGCTGATACTAAGGGAACTTCTCCAGGTCGCCGAGATCGATTTCATCGCAAGAGCTCCAGCGGCCCAGGAGGTCGAGGAGCTGACGCAGAAGCAGATCGTGAAATGCCTTCGGAACAAGGTCCCCGCGGATCAGTTCGCGGAGATGCTGAACATTCCTCAGCCACAGAAGAATGGCGACAAGGGACATCGAGATGAAGACCGCGGGGAGCGCCCCAGGCGAGATGAGGACAGAGGCAGGCACGGCAGGGAGCGGGAGAGAGAACAGAAGCCGGCGCCGAGACCAGCACCTGTGGAGGAGAAGAGCACCGCAAAGAGGCTATCTCCCGAGCAGATTCGGTACAGAGGAGTCCTCGACGAGCTGAACAACTCATCGAAGGCGAAGCTGCTTAACGCGAGCGGGAACGTTCTAAAGGAAGTCCACGTGAGCTTGCTGGCCGACACACTAAAGGAGGGGGTTGAGGGAGTCACGACTGTGATCCTCGACGGGATAATCACTCAGAGGATACTCGATATCGCTGTGGAAAAGAATATCACTGCGGTCGTTGGTGTCAAACTGGGCAACATCGCCAAGCTTCCTACGAACGTGGAGATATTCACCAAGGAAGACTTGACATAGACCCAGTGAACGGCAATGTCTGATGAGCAAGGGCGCACTGAGCGAACACCGAGACTGCTTGAGGACATCGAGACGACCGAGGACATCAGACTGTCATCGGACCCGCTCCAGAGGGTCATCGGACAGGACGAGGCCGTAAGACTGGCACGCATCGCGGCGTCGCAGAGAAGGCACTTTCTGCTCGTGGGCCCGCCCGGAACGGGGAAGTCGATGATTGCCCAGGCCCTCTCTCTGCATCTCTCGAGGCCGACAGAGGAGATCAGGGTCGTCCACAACCCGGAGAACCCGGAGAGGCCGCTGGTTGAGGTCAAGGGCATCGACGAAGTGTCCAAGGAGCTCGAGTCCAGGGGATTCGCAGAGGGGGAGTTCATCGACCCCAAGGAGGCCCCGGTAAACGTTGCCGAGCGCCTTGGTTACAGATGCGAGAACTGCGGAACATATTCCTCCCCCAGGGAGAGTTTCTGTCCCAAGTGCTCGCGATCTAAAATCGCCACTGTAAGGTCCACCCCGAACAACCCTTTCGGGGACCTCCTCGGAGGGTTGGTCGAGGTCACAATGGGCCAACTCCCGGGAAGAGAACGCGTGACGACCACTAGAAAGAGATTCGGCAAGGAGGAGGTCGTTGTCTTCGAGCGGGCCGGAGAGATGATCAAGATTCTGGATCAGCAGGCGCTGGAGAAGAGACGGGAGCTCGAAAAGGAGAGCCCGCGCAAGGTCATCGTGCCCATCGACAGGAACCCATTTGTTTTGGCGACCGGAGCGAGTGAAGTCGAGCTGCTCGGTGATGTCAGGCACGACCCCTACGGCGGTCACCCGCAGCTCGGGACCCAACCTTACGACCGCGTCGTGGCTGGGGCAGTGCACAGCGCTCACCAGGGCGTCCTGTTCATTGATGAGCTCCCCCATCTCGGACATCTCCAGAGATTCATCCTGACTGCCATGCAGGAGAAACGGTTCCCCATCACGGGCAGGAATCCGCAGAGCTCAGGTGCAAGCGTGCGGGTCGACAGCGTCCCATGCGACTTCATTTTCGTCGGCGCGTGCAACATACAGGATCTTCCGCACATCCTTTCTCCGCTGAGGTCGCGGATAAACGGTGGCGGATACGAGGTCCTTGTTGAGACGACGATGCCGGACACCGAGGAGAACCGGTTCAAGACAGTCCAGTTCGTGGCTCAGGAGATAGTAATGGACGCGAAGATCCCGCATGCGACGAAGGATGCGGTCGCGCTCGTCATAGACGAGGCCAGGAAACGAGCCAAGACCATCGACAACAAGGACAAGGCCCTGACGCTTCGACTCAGAGAGTTAGGCGGGCTGATTCGTGCGGCGGGTGACCTAGCGATCCTTGAAGGCGCGCCCTACATCGATGCGGGCCACATCAAGGACGCCCTGAAGAGGGCGAGGCCAGTCGAGGAGCAGATCAAGGACCGCTACGGCAGCTACATGGGAGGTCTCTCATCCGACATTAGCACATCCGAGAAGGAGTCTTCCCCATACCATTATTGGAACTATCACGTCCACGACGACAAGCGCGGCTACCAGTAACTCGTTCATGTCTGCAGGACCTTCATCATTTTGAATGCGTCCTCGCCGTTGCTGTAGAAGGCCTTGATCTCCACATAGATCGAGAATCCCTGCCTCTGGTAGAATAGTATCGCGTCCCGGTTGCTCTTCCTGACCTCGAGTATCACTGTGTCCATCCCTTGGGCCGTGCAGTTGGCGTTCAGCTCGCTAATGAGTTTCAAGCCGTGCGAGCGCTTCCTGTATTGCGGCGAAATTGCGAGCATGAGGACCCGGGCGACCTTGGCCCCCGCAGGGACAGCAGCGACGAATCCCACGATCCTGTCGTCTTCCAGCAGAACGAGAAAGCCGTCTCTCCAGAGACCGTGGATCGTTAGATAGAGTGAAGGGGGGTAGGTCTCGCCCAGCGATTCCCCCACGATCTTCGTGATCGCAGGGATGTCCGTTGGCGAAAATGACCTTATGAGTATCATTCCGCAACCTCAAGCCACACCTCAATGATTAATCTTGTGAGCGTGGACCCTTTTCCTTGCGATCAGAATTCCCGCAAGGGTTCCCAAGACACCGGAGGCCATGGGCAGCCACCAAACGTATCGTTCTCTCTGCATGGGAGCACGGACGCTAGACGCATCGGCGACGTCGATGTATACCGTGTCCGAATCCTCGTTGCCCCACGCATCCGTGACTATGAGAACTACGCGATATCTGCCGGGGCGGTCGAAAGTCAGCTCGTAGACGGCATCGGCGCAGTCTGTCGATCCGTCTCCTCCGAGGTCCCATGACCAGTCCGCAATTGCGCGGTCGTCCTCCGAGCCGCGCGCGTCGAGGACGACCTCGCCACCAGGCGAGACCGTCCTGTCGAATCCTGCGTCCGCGACGGGCGCGGTCGTGTCCGGAACCCAGTCGGTCTCGAACACCCTGCGGAAGAATGCCGCTACTTCCGTGGATTCGACGAGCAGTGCTAGCTCCCGGTTCCTCGCAAACGACGCAAAACACCAGTTGTTGCTCGATATGAGGGTCGTCTTCTCGTTCAGAATCACGCCCTTGTTGTGCAAGATGGCTGCTGGGCTGCGCGTGTTGAGCTGAGCGAAGACACCGTCCAAGCTCTCGTTCCTCGCCACGCCAGAGAGAAGATCGACTATGCGCTTGTTTCCGTCAAGGTTGTACCAAGAGGAATCGAACAGTCCCCTGACCGATGCCCCTCCTCTCATCGCGGATATCGCCGAATCCACGAGCGGGCTGGTCTCTGCCCCCGTCCACCGGAAATTCCAGGTTGTGTCCGCCTGGAATTGGGATATCAGAACGTCGCTGGAGTGCGCGATCAAAGAGGCAAGATATGGCGCGTTCACGCTCGCGTCTGGCGACACGATGGCTTGGACCCAGACTTCGTTCATGGTGACGAGAGGCATGAACTCCGGCTCATGCTGACCGAGTTTTGGAGCCACTGGAAGGACTGCGGACCTGTTGTTCCTGTGATCCATCCACCATTCGACAACATCAGGTCTGTCAGACCTGCTGTCTGAATCAAAAACCTGTGAGAGATGAGCTGCCAAACTGGCATCGACTACCTCGATCCCCCACCCTCGATTCCCGAAGAGCGGGTCACTTGGTAAACCGCTATCGACGAAATTCTCAGAGAGGACGAAGGATTTGAGCCCATCCACCACCATGTATTTGGCGTGCAGCGCCCCAATGTGCTGGACGCAACGTTCGCTCAGATTGCCGTTAATCGTGACCACGCTGATCCCCACAGACGCCAGGACAGACAAGCACGCGACCTCGTCGCCTTTCAATCCGCCTGCAGGCGCACCGTCGACGAGGAGTCTGACTGCCACACCGCGAGAATAGGCATCCAGAAGCGCGCGGCAGACCGGGACGGACGCGATTTCATAGGTGCATATCTTCAGCGAGGATTTGGCAGACACAATTCCGGACAGAATAGTGTCCAACGAACAATCAGGGCTCACGAAGGCGACAACTGAACCACCGGCCACCCTCGTGCTGAACGAAGGAATATCAGTGAATCCGTACCGGTACTCCCTGAACGGACACCAATCAACAGAACCGTTCGTGTCCAGCATGGTAGACCCATGCAGAACCCGTTTGGCGACCTCTCCTTGCTTGATGCGAGGTACTGATTGTCCCATCCAACCGGTTGAGTCCGTGTCAGCATCCCCGTACACTACGAAATCTGACAACGAGCCGTCAGGCCTCATCAGCCAAACAGCATCTCCCCCGTCGGCCAGTCTGAATGAACCTGAGCAGGAGACGGCAGAACGATTGGCGAGAGAGACCTCTGGATCCCTTCCGAAGGCGCATCTGAACGACGATGCATTCTCGGAAACAGACACTCTCCCGTTGGATGGCACTGCCAAGTCGCTAACAAAGAGGATGGCGCCTTCGCCGTCAGTAACCGTCCAGTTCCGCAGGTTCACGGAGCCTGATCCAACATTGGAGATTACGAAGTACTCGTCCGAACGGAGAGCACACGGATAGAATTCCGAGATCAGCAGAGTCGAGGTTCTGTCAAGTGCCAATGGCGCGAGAATCAAGGGATGCGGCGTGGACGGGATTGACAAGAAGAGCAAGGCCGATGACACCGCCAATCCCACCGCACACCGCATCAGCGCATCAGCGATCCTACGGCATGATGGGATACCCGACTACAGTTAGACTTATTCTACTTCCGGAGACCGCCGACGAGATCCATCAAAGTCGCCCTCGGATCCTTTGACTTGACGACCCCGCTCGCCAGCAGTACGCCGTCCGTCCCCAGCTCGACCGCTTTCGACACGTCCCGGCCGTTCTTCACTCCAGCCCCACACAGGACCTGGACTTCGTTCCCGATGTGCCTAATCGCGCGGACAGTATCAGAGACAATCCTTGGATTCGCACTCGTGACTGAAACGTCGCCTCCAATCAGCTCCGGTGGTTCGATGGCCACGAAATCGGGCTCCATCGCAGCGCTGGCTTTGCTGACGGCGAGGTTGTTCGTACAAACGATTGTCGTGAGCCCCGCCGACCTGCATCGGTCGATTACTTCGTGGATCTCGGCGATCCTCAGTCGCCTCTCCGAATGATTCACAAGTGTGCCGTCCGCCCCCGAGGCCTTCGCATTCTCGACGGTCAAGTGGCCTGTTGTGCTGCCGGACACGACGCTGTCGAGATGTTGTGCGAAAACCGGGATGTCGACAGACCTGGCAACGAGAGCCAGGTCCATAAGCGGCGGAGCGACCACGATCGACGCACCTGTCTCTTCTGCTACCTTGCCACAGATCTGTGACAGTTCGACCGATCTCTGGCCGCTCGCCTCTGGGTAGGTCTTGAAGTTGACCACGATAGCTGGCGTTCGGATCCTCAAAGCGTGCGCCTCACTCAAGCGGTTTCATACGCGGCTCGAGCTTCTTCAGGATCTCCGGCCTCGTCGTGTATTCGAGCTCATCTGGGGAAACGATCCCAGGCATGAAGGGCCCGTGGCCCCGCATGTAAATCGATATCTCCATGGCCTTGTTTCGCACGTAGTCCCATTCCTTCCCTGCGAAGTAGTCGATCGGCTTGTGGTCCCCAGGTTTTCCACCCGGATACTCGCTGCCAAGAATCCTCCCGACCGAGATTTGTATGCCCAGCGCGCACACCCTGGGCGGGCCGTCATGGTACGATGGGTCGGACTGATCGACTCCGCAGGGGTACCACGCTCCGTAGTGCGAGCCCCTCATCCAGCCCGCAACGAGGGCTGGGAACGCGAACGGCTGCAGCACCTCGCCCACGGCCGGCAGCCCGGACTGGCACCTGACGAGCATCACCGGGTCGTCCTTCCCGACGTATTTTCCTGCGAGCATGTTTAGCTTCTCCGTCGATACGACTGCCGCGATGCCGACCTGCCTGTGCATGACCCTCTTGACCGCGTACCGTGTGGTGTCCCCCAACAGGGCGAGGATGTCATACATCTCCGCTGGCGAACTCATGACGACCTTCTTGTGGTCAACTACATCGACGATCTCGAGATCGTAACCTTGGTGGGCCCTTGGGTCGATCACGAGGCCAGTGGTGGTGAACGCGTCCATGAAGATCCTGCCAATCGGGAGGGAATATGCAGAGGGCCCGCACTTGTCTGCCATCAGGACCAGCATCGGCTCCGTCGGCCTCTCCTCAAACTCCATCTCCGCGGCTCCTGGGCCCTGTCCCCTGACATTCCCCGAGAAGGCGTCCGTGAGGAGGTCCTGTCCCGCCGCATAAAGGTGCATCTTCTTCGCCTCGTTCGCGGCGCTCATGAATGCGTTCCATGCGAGTTCGTGGACCGCTCTATTGTTCTCTCCCTTCCTGTGGGTCATCAACAGTTCCATGTCGTCCCCGCATCTAGTGACATAGTAGTCGATCAGGAGTCCATCTCTGACAGCTCTTCCGAGGGCTTCGGCCGCGACTTCCATCATCCTTGGATGCGGTCTAGAGTGCCCGGCAATCGATCCGACATCCGCTTTTATCAGCGAGACCGTGACCTTCTCTGGCATGTTCCGTCCTCCGACAACACTGGTTGTTCAAACCAGCTCTTCAGCGGATAACACTCTAGACATATATTAACGGTTCCCGCTGGCACGGATTTCATCCAGGTCCTCTACAACAGAAAACCTGAAAACGGTGCAGAGCCCTCACGGGTCAGATGGCGCTTCCTGAGGAGATCCGCCGGGTGGTGGAGGAATCATCCCGGAAGCTTCGTCAGAGGGCAACGCCGCCGGTCAAGTATTGGCTTCTGAGGAATGTTCTCGGAAAGGATAGGGAGGACCTAGTCCTGCAGAGCGCCCTTGACGAGTGCGCGCAATATCCTCCGAAGATCAGGCTGCTCGGCAGGCTCCGGGAGGACGGAACATGGCCAATCCCGAAGGACAAGAAGTTCGCAGAGGATTCTGGTCCGGGTCCGCCGATTGGGGACACCTATAGGACGATGTTATTCAATCTCCAGACACTCTGGACATATGCAAGCACCATTGACGAGGGTAACATCAGTGCCTCGCTCGGAAGGATCCTTGGCTGGCAGACCAGGGAAGGCTACATCCCCGGCCCGTGGACGGACGCGTTTCCGCTTCCGCATTTCAACGGCCACGCTGCGCATCACCTGAACGCATTTGGCCTCGACAACGACCCCCGCACACGCAAACTCGTAGAATGGCTCCTGAGAGTCCAGCGGCATGATGGAGGGTGGAATATCCCATACGAGATGGACGTGCATTACCTTCCCGAGTACCGAGCGATGAAGATCAACGATTTCCGAGAATTCATCAGGACCAGCGCCAAGTCTCGATTCGACCTGAGAAGTTTCACCGACGTCCCGAGCTGCATCTGGTGCACGATGCTTGTTGTCTGGGGGCTTGCCCAGAACGATAGGCTGGCGAGGACCAAGGAGGTCAGGATGGGCGCGGAGTTCTTCCTAGACCGATTCTTCAAGCGCAATCCGCACCCGAACTTCTATCTCTCAGAGTCACACTGGACAAGACTGAGGTATCCCATCCGATTCGGGAGCGGGCTGATGGCGTTGGGCGTCCTGACGAGAATGGGCTACGGGCAGAACGATCCGAGGATGGAGAAGCCAATTCGCTGGCTGCTGAACTCGCGCTCTCCTGACGGTTTCTGGGCCCAAACCGGGAGGCCAAACGCAAGTGCCGACCAATGGATTACGCTGATAGCGCTCAGATCTCTCCAGAGGTATGCGGAGTGTAGGTGACATGTACAAGGGACTGAGGCAAAGGATTAAACCAGCATATTCCACTAAGCGGCAAACGAGCTGGTAAGTGATGGGAATCGTCGAGGAGCTCAGGCCAATATTCTCTCCGAAGTCCATAGCTGTCATAGGCGCTTCCAGAAGTCCGATGAAGATCGGCTATGAGATACTCCAGAACATCCTCGTGCAAGGGTACACGGGAAAGGTCTACCCGATCAACCCGGAGACTCCCTTCATAATGGGCCTCAAGACCCAGCCTAGCGTGATCGCCGTGAAGGACGAGATCGACCTTGCCATTATCGCGGTACCCGCTGAGTTCGTACCCAAAGTCATGACGGAATGTGCCAAGAAGAAGGTGAAGGGCGCAATCGTCATCTCATCTGGATTCGCAGAGGTGGGCGAAAAGGGCAAGCTGCTGGAGGACGAGGTTCTCGCAATTGCGCGAAGAGGCGGGATACGCCTCATCGGCCCGAACACGCTTGGGTACAAGGACCCGATTGACAACCTGGACGCCGCCTT
>Ga0153915_10004101_pt1 | contig 13404 bp, 13 predicted proteins | sample Opewatmetagenome_2_FD_107003 | JGI IMG/M metagenome (GOLD analysis project Ga0153915, IMG submission 107003) | Freshwater wetland microbial communities from Ohio, USA - Open water 3 Core 3 Depth 3 metaG | ecosystem: Environmental > Aquatic > Freshwater > Wetlands | place: USA: Ohio, Lake Erie... | reverse complement strand
CCCTGGGTCGCGAGCCCGCCGGCGAAGGTGACCGCGTGCCCCTCGGCGATGCCGACGTCGAAGAACCGCTGCGGCCACCGCTGCTGGAAGATGCTGGTGCCGGTGCCCGAAGGCATGGCGGCGGTGATCACGACCATTTCGGGGTGCGCTTCCGCCAGCGCCGTGATCCCGTCTCCGAACACCTGGGTCCAGGTGGGCGGTCCGCTGGATTTCTTGCGCAACTCGCCGGTCACGGGATCGTAGGCGGCCAGGCCGTGCCACTTCTCCCGGTTGGACTCCGCGAAGCCGAAGCCCTTCCCCTTCTCGGTGAGAATGTGGATCACCCGCGGCCCGGTCATGCCCTTCACGAAGTGCAGGGTCTCGGTGAGCTTGCGGAGATCGTGGCCGTCGATCGGCCCGAAGTAGCGGAAGCCCAGCTCCTCGAACAGCATGCCCTCGGAGAAGAGGTTCTTGGCGCTCTCCTCGACGTTCTTCGCGAACTCGATGACGCCCTCGCCGAAGACGCCGGAGAGCCGGAAGGTCAGGTGCTTGATGCGCTCGCGGAACTTGTTGGTGATCGGATTGGCCACGATTCCGCCGAGCATCTTGCTCACCGCCCCGACGTTCGGCGAAATCGACATGCCGTTGTCGTTCACGATGAGGATGATGTCGCGATCCGAATGGCCCGCGTTGTTCATCCCCTCGTAGCTGAGCCCGCAGGTGAGCGCGCCGTCGCCGACGATGGCCACGACCTTGTGCTGCTCGCCCTTGAGGTCGCGCGCCGTCGCCATACCGAGGGCCGCCGACATCGCGGTGCCCGCGTGGCCGGCGCCGAACTGGTCGTGCTCGCTCTCGCTTCGCTTGAGGAAGCCGGAGACGCCCCCGGTCTGGCGGAGGGTGGGGAACTCCCCGTTTCGCCCGGTGAGCAGCTTCCAGGCGTAGGCCTGGTGCCCGACGTCCCAGACGATCTTGTCGGTCGGGGAATCGAATTCGGAAAGCAGCGCGATGGTCAGCTCGACGACGCCGAGACTCGCCCCGATGTGACCGCCAGTGACCGAGCAGCATTCGATCAGGCGGTCACGGACCTCCTGGGCCAGCTGGGGAAGCTGGTCCCGCTGCAGTCGCTTGATGTCGGCGGGGCCGTGAATGGTGTCGAGCAGGCTCATGACAGATGCCGGGTATCAGGGGCGGGGTGTCGGGGGCTCGGCAGGAGGCGCCGGGGCCTCGACCGCTGTCCCGGGCACCCGACGGCAGGCGCCCCACACCCTCACGATTCTCGGGTAACAATATAGTGCGCCAGAAGGGACAGCGCCTTCGAACCTACGCCGGCGCGGCTCAGATGCTCGACCGCCCGCTCCGCGAGGCGCCGCGCCTCCTCGCGCGCGCCGTCCACGCCGAGCAGGCCGACGAACGTCGACTTGCCCAGCTCGGCATCCCGCCCCGGCGTCTTGCCGAGCTGCACGCTGGTCCCGGTCGCGTCGAGAACATCGTCGGCGACCTGGAACGCCAGGCCGACGTCCTCGCCGTATGCCCGGAGCGCGGCGACCTGCGCCCCGGTCGCCTCCGCGGCGATGCCACCGAGGGCACAGGCCGCGCGGATCAGGGCGCCGGTCTTCCCCTGATGCATCCGCGTGAGCTCCGAAATGTCCAGCGCCTTTCCCTCGGCCTCGAGATCCAGCCACTGGCCACCGACCATTCCCTCAGCCCCGCCGGCCTCGAACAGCTCGCGGGCCATCCGGCCGAGCGCGGCCGGTCCCAGGACGAGGTCTCGCGCGGCCTGCGCCAGGACGAGCGCGGCGACAGGCACCAGCAGGAACCCCGCGCGGGTGGCGGTGGGCACGTCGAAGGCCCGATGGGTCGTCGGTCGGCCGCGCCGCAGGTCGTCGTCGTCCATGCAGGGAAGGTCGTCATGAACCAGGGAGTACGTATGCACGGTTTCGACGGCCGCCGCCACGCCGGCGATCGCCGGCGAGAGCCCGCCCACCGACCGGTACGCGGCGAGGACCAGGGCGGCGCGCACCCGTTTCCCGGGGCTCTGCAGGGCGTACGCCAGCGCCGCGCCGTCGCGTCCGGGCACGAGGTCGAGCGCGCGCTCCGACCAGGCCGCGAGGAGCTTGTCGGTGCGCTCCCGGGCCTCGATCAGCAGCGGCGCGGCCGATTCGCGGGCCGCCTCAGGCGCGAGCGGGGCCTTCGGCATCGAGATCCGTCAGTTTGAGGGTTCCATCCGCCTCCTCGACCACTTTCTGCACCCGGGCCTCCGCGGCGGTGAGTCGCTCGCGCGCCGAGCGGAGCCGGGCGACGCCCTCCTCGAAGAGGGCCAGCGCCGCGTCGATGTCCGCATCATCCGACTCCAGCCGCCGGACGATTTCCTCGAGCCGCCTGAGGTCATCGGCCAGGGAGACCGTCTCCCCGGCCGGCTTGGCTGCCTTGTTCATGAGACTTCCTCCACCCGCGCCCCGACGGCGCCATCGCTGACCCGGAGAGTGAACGGCATGCGGACCGTGAAATCCCTGCGCCGCCGGAGCACCCGGCCATCGGCCCCCTGCGCCACCCCATAGCCGCGATCGAGCAGGCGGAGCGGGCTGAGGGCCTCGAGCTGGGCGGCGAGATGCGAGACCTGCAGCTGGCGGCGCTCCAGCTTCTGCTCGAGCGCCGTCTGCAGGCGGTCCGCGGTCCGGGCGAGGCGTTCGTCGGCCACCCTGGTCCTCCGCGTCAACCCGCCCGTGAGCCGGCGCGCCTGCGCGCGTACCCGCTCCAGCAGCTCGGTCCGGTCGGGCACCACGAGTTCGATCGCGGCCGAGGGCGTCGCCGCGCGCACGTCGGCCACGAGGTCGGTGAGCGAGATGTCGGTCTCGTGCCCCACGGCGGAGACGGTCGGGACCCGGACCGCGGCGAGGGCGCGGCACACCGCCTCGGTGTTGAAGACGGAGAGATCGTCCTTCGACCCGCCGCCCCGCCCCACCACGCAAACGTCGACATCGGCAAGCCGGTTCACCAGACCGAGCGCGCGAACCAGCTCCGCCTCCGCCTCCACGCCCTGTACCCTGGTGCCGATCACCCGGAGCGGCAGCGCAGGCCAGCGTTTCCGGGTGACGATGATGATGTCACGGAGCGCGGCGCCGTCGAGACTCGTCACCACCGCGATCCCGCGCGGCAGCTCCGGCAACGGCCGCTTGCGGGCCGGATCGAACAGCCCGTCCTTGTGCAGCGCCGCCTTCACCCGCTCGAGCGCGAGCTGGGCGGGGCCGATGGCCTCGGTGGCCAGCAGCTCCGTCACATTCAGGCGGAACTCGCCCTTTTCCTCCCAGACGGTCGGGGTGCCGAACACGAAGACCTGGGCGCCTTCCGCCGGAGGGGCTCCGGCGCGGCTGGCATGGCTGCGCCACATGGTGCAGCGCACCTGGGCCTCGGCGTCGCGGAGCGAGAAGTACCAGTGCCCGCTCTGGTAGGCGCGGAGCCCGGTGATCTCGCCCCGGACCCAGAGCGCACCGAGATCACCCTCGACGGAGCGCCGCGCCGCCCGGGTCAGCTGAGCGACGGTCCAGGCGGTATCGGAGGGTGCGAAGGGGAGAGTCATGACCCGGTCGTGAGCGGTGGGCGGTGAGAGCGACGTTCCACGAGGACTGCGCCTGGGCCAGCGGCGGCCCGCGCGGTACGCGGCGGAGACTCCCGCGACCGGCCCGCCGCCTAGCGCGTGCGGCTCACTGCAGGGTGGCCTGCTTCATGGCCTGCAGGGTGTTCATCATCAGCATCGCGATGGTCATCGGGCCGACGCCGCCGGGAACCGGAGTGATCGCGGCGGCCAGCTCGGCACACTCGGCGTACTTCACGTCGCCGACCAGCCGGTACCCTTTCGGGCGGGTCGGGTCATCCACCCGGTTGATCCCGACGTCGATGACCACCGCGCCCGGCCGCACGAAGTCACGGGTGACGAACTCGGCCTTCCCGATCGCGGCGATGAGGATGTCCGCGGCACGACAGACGCCCGGCAGGTCGCGGGTGCGCGAATGGCAGACGGTGACCGTGGCGTCGCCGCCCGGGCCCTGCTGGATCAGCAGGTTGGCCATGGGCCGCCCCACGATGTTGGAGCGCCCGACGATGACGGCGTGGGCACCCCTGGTCTCGATTCCCGACCGGATCAGCATCTGCTGGACGCCGTAGGGGGTGCAGGGGCGGAGCGCGGTCGGGTCGCCGATGACGAGCTTGCCGACGTTCATCGGGTGGAACCCGTCCACGTCCTTGGCCGGGTCGATCCGGTGCAGGACCTTCTCGCTGTTCATGTGCCGCGGCAGCGGCAGCTGCACCAGGATGCCGTGGATGGCGGGGTCGGCGTTGAGCTGGTCGACGATTCCGAGCAGGTCCGCCTCGGGAATCTCGGCCGCCCGGGTGATCTTGACCGAGCGCATCCCGGCCTCGCGGCACGCCTTCTCCTTGCTGCCGACGTAGGCCTTGCTCGCGGGGTTCTCGCCCACGAGGACCACCGCCAGGCCCGGCTGCCGGCCGGCGGCCGCCAGCTTCCGGGCCTCGACGGCCACCTCGTCCCGGATGGCCCGTCCGATCGCCACTCCATCCAGAATGCGCGCGCTCATCGTGCGATTCCCACGGCTCGAGTCTCCCTGATGACGACCACCTTGATCTGCCCCGGATACTGCAGTTCGTTCTCGATGCGCTTCGCGATCGCCTCCGACAGCTGGGCCGCGGCCGCATCGTCCACCCGCTCCGGCGTGACCACGACCCGGATCTCGCGTCCCGCCTGGATCACGCTGGTCTTCTCCACTCCCTCGAATTCGTTCGCCAGCTCCTCCAGCCGGGTGAGCCGCTTCACGTAGCTCTCGAACGCCTCCCGCCGCGCCCCGGGCCGCGACCCGCTGATCGAGTCCGCCGCCTGGACGAGCACCGACTCCGTCGACTCGTGCGCCACGTCGTCGTGATGGGCGTGGATGCAGTTGATGACGGGCGCGCTCTCGCCGAACTTGCGGGCGAGGTCGACCCCCAGCTCCACGTGGGTCCCCTCGTGCTCGTGGGTCAGCACCTTGCCGATGTCGTGCAGCAGTCCGCCCCGCTTGGCGAGCGCCACGTCGAGCTTGAGTTCGGCGGCCATGACGCCCGCCAGCCAGGCCACTTCCTTCGAATGTTCGAGGATGTTCTGGCCGTACGAGGTCCGGTAGCGCATCCGGCCGATCAGCTTGATCATCTCCGGATGCAGGCCGAGGACGCCGGTCTCGTAGGCGGCCTCCTCGCCGAGTTCCTGCATTTCCTTCTCCAGCTCCTGCTTCGACTTCGCGACCAGCTCCTCGATCCGCCCCGGGTGGATCCGCCCGTCGGTGATGAGCGAGGCCAGGGCCCGGCGGGCGATCTCGCGCCGCACCGGATCGAAGCACGATACGATCACGGTGTCGGGGGTGTCGTCGATGATGACGTCCACGCCGGTGGCGGTCTCGAAGGCGCGGATGTTCCGGCCCTCGCGGCCGATGATGCGCCCCTTCATTTCGTCGTTGGGCAGCGCCACCGCAGCCACCGTCGACTCGGCAGTATGCTCCGCCGAGATCCGCTGGACCGCCATCGAGACGATGCGCTTCGCGTCGCGCTCGGCCGATTTCTTGGCCTGTTCGCGGATGTCGCGCGCCAGGGCGGCCGCCTGGCTGCGGGCCTCGTCCTCGGCCCGCTGCAGCACCTCGCGCCGCGCCCCCTCGGCCGTCAGGTTGGCGATGCGTTCGAGCCGCTGGCGCTGCTCCAGCACCAGCTCCCGGAGCTCGCTGTCCCGCTGCTGCAGGTCCCGCTCCCGCTGCTCCAGCGAGGCGAGCCGCGCGGCAGTGGTCCGCTCATGCCCCTCGATCTGCTCGGCCTTCTTGTCGAGCAGCCGGTCGCGTTCCTCGACCCGGCGTTCGAAACGCTCCCACTCCTCTCGGCGACGCCGGACCTCGTGGTCCAGTTCCGCCCGCAGCTTGCCGGTCTCCTCCCGGCCTTCGCGCATCAGCGCGTCGCGGCTGACCTCCGCCTTGCGCCACGCCTCGGCAAGCAGCGCCTCGGATTCCTGGCGCGCCGCCGCGAGGACGCCGGTGGCGGCCCTGCGCTGTGTCCGGAGGTAGATGAGGAAGAAGGTGCCGGCGACGATCACGCCAGCGACAATGCCTTCGATCAGAGGCAGGACGAACGACTCGAACATCGATCTATCTCCACACGCAGCCCGGCAGGCCGCATGACAGCAATGGGTCGGCGCTACTCTGGGGAGCTCAGGGTGCCGGAGGCCCGGGACGCGCGCTTGGCCGGCGGAACCAGCCGGGTCAGGTCGGCCACGAGCACGTTCATCCGGGTGGCGATGTCACGATCGCCGCGCCGCGCCTGAAACAGTTCGTCGGTGATGGCCAGCGCCGCCAGGATCGCGGCCTTGTGCGGCTCGACGCTGGGGACCAGGTCCCGCACCCGCTTGAGAGCGGCATCCAGATAGGCCGCCACCTCGCGGGTGTACTCGGGAGGAAGCTCGGACCTGACCGTGAAGTCTTCGCCGCCGATGGTGACGCGGACCGAATTCTTGGGAGCGTTCACCCGGCGCCGTCCTCCCGCTCCTGCTCGAGGAAGCTCATGCGCGTGGCCAGGGCGCGCACCCGCTCCCCGGCGAGGTCGATGCGCTGACGGAGCGCCTGGTTCTCCAGCTCAAGGTCCACGACCCGCTGCCGGGCCACCAGCAGCTCGGGCCCGGACATGACGCCCCCCTTGGAGCGAGCCTCCTGCAGTTCGGCCTCCGCCTTCAGGCAGCGACGGCGCCACGCCGCGAGCTCGTCCCCCGCCTGGCGGACCAGGTGCTCGAGCTCCTCCAGCGCGTGCTGATCAGGCCGTTCGTAGGCGTACGCCAAGTTCCGTCTCCAGGGCGGCGACGACCCGCGCCACCGCCGCATCCACGTCGGTATCCCTGAGCGTCCGGTCCGGCGCCCGGAATGTCAGATGGAACGCCACGCTTCGGACGCCGGGCGGGAGGCCCGCCCCACGATATTCGTCGAAGGCCTCGACCGACTCCAGCAGCCGGCCCGCGACCGCCCGCATCCGGGCTTCTACTCCGCCCGCGGTCACAGCGACGGGCAGGACCAGCGCCAGGTCTCGCTCGACCGGCGGGGTGGCCGGAAGGGCGCGGAAGCGCATCCGGGTCTCGGCGGCCGGGTCGATCCGGACCTCGAATCCGAATACCGGCGCCGCCCATGCCGGCACATCCGCCGCCAGCGGCTCGGCGTGGCCCGCAACTTCGCCGCTCTCCAGACGGGCGACGAACCCCGTGCCCTCAACTTCGCACCGTGCCGCGGGAATCGCCAGACCGACCGCCGCCGCAAAGAGAGCCTTGAGGTCCCACAGATCGTAGTCGCCGCCGCCCTTCCCGGTCCAGTGCGCCGGGTGCCGCGCGCCGGTGATGACGCCCGCCACGTGCGGCGCTTCGAGCGGCCGGCTGCCGGGCGTGCCCAGCCGGAATACCGTGCCGGTCTCGAACAGCCGCACGTCGCGCGTGTGCTGCGACCAGTTCGCCTCGACCTGTCGCAGCAGTCCCGGCAGGAGATGCTGACGCAGATACCCGTCCGGAGCGGACATCGGATTCACCAGCGGGACGCTGCCCGGCCCCTCCGCCGGCCCGAACGCCAGGGACTGCGTTTCCAGCAGACCGTGGCGTACCAGGCCGCGCCGCACCCGGGCGGCCGCCCGCTCCTCCGGGGGATCCGCCAGGGTCCCGGGTCGGAAGGCACGGAGATCCGACGGGAAGTTCCCATACCCGTGCAGCCGGGCGATCTCCTCGATCAGGTCGATTTCAGCCTGCAGATCGGGCCGCCAGCCCGGAACGTCCACCGCGATCCTGCCGTCGTCCGGCTTGGAGAGCACGGTCGCCCCGATGGCGACGAGGTACTTCTCGATACTGGCCCACGGCACCTCGACCCCCAGCACCCGCGCCACGCGGGCCGGCCGCAGGAAGATCCTCGGCGGATTGCCCGGAGCGGGCCACAGGTCGGCCGGCTCGCCGACCACGGCGCCGCCGGCGGTCGCCAGCACGATGTCGATGCAGCGCCGGATGACCTCGCCCGCCGCCCAGAGGTCGACGCCCCGCTCGAAGCGGTAGCTGGCCTCGGTGGTGAGCCCCAGTGCCTTGCGGGTGCGGCGGATCCGTCCCGGCTCGAAGCAGGCGCACTCCAGATAGACGTCGGCCGTCCTCTCGGACACCTCGACGTGCGCGGCGCCCATGACGCCGGCGACGCCGATCGCGCCGCCCTCGTCCGCGATAACCGGCATCTCGGGCGTGAGGCGGCGCTCGACGCCGTCCAGCGTCACCAGCTGCTCGCCGGGGCGGCCCCGCCGCGCGACGACCGCCGGCCCCCGCAGCTTCGCGATGTCGTACGCGTGCATCGGCTGGTTGAGCTCGAACATCACGTAGTTGGTCGCGTCGACGACGTTGTTGATCGAGCGCATGCCGACCGACTTGACACGGTCCGCGAGCCAGGTCGGCGACGGTCCCACCTTGACGCCGCGCACGACGGCGCCGTGGAAGCGCGGACATCCCTCGGGATCCTCGATGGCCGTCGTGACGCCGGCGATGATGGTCCGGGAGCCCTCGGCGCGGCGCGGCCCCGGGCTGCCCGCGGCGGGGGCGCCGGGCACCGGCGGCAGGCGGAAGGGAATGCCATAGGACGCGGCGAGTTCGCGCGCCACCCCCTTGTGGCCCAGCAGGTCGGGCCGGCTGGGCGTGACGTCGAGGACCAGCCGGTCGTCGGCCACGGGCATCGCCGAGAGGAATGGTGTCCCCGGCGCCGCCTCGGTATCGAGCTCCAGGATGCCGTCGTGCTCCTGCCCCAGGCCCAGCTCGCGCGCCGAGCAGAGCATTCCCTCCGACGGCTCGCCGCGGATCTTGCGCTTCTCGATCTTCACGCCGCCGGGCAGCGTCGCACCGAGCGGCGCAAAGGGGTACTTCCGCCCCGAGGCGACGTTGGGAGCCCCGCACACGACGTTCCTCCGCTCGGCCGTGCCGTCGTTGACCAGGCAGATCCGGAGCCGGTCGGCGTTCGGATGGGGACGAACCTCCTCGACCAGCCCGATCACGATCTGGGCGAGGCCGGGGTGCAGCGGCTCCACCGCATCCACCGGCGCGCCGAGCATCGCGAGCCGCTCGACCAGGTCGGGGACGGCGAGCCGGCGGCGGAGGAAGGCCTCGAGCCAGAGACGCGAAACGTTCACGCGAACTGTCCCAGGAACCGCATGTCGCCCTCGTAGAACAGCCTGATGTCCGGGATGCCGTAGCGGAGCATCGTGATCCGGTGCGGTCCCATGCCGAAGGCGAAACCGGTGTAGCGCTCCGGATCCACCCCGCAGTTCTCGAGCACCTTCGGATGGACCATCCCGCAGCCCAGGATCTCCATCCAGCCGGTCCCCTTGCAGGCGGGACAGCCGCTGCCGCCGCAGAGTTGACAGCCGATGTCCATTTCGGCCGAGGGCTCCGTGAACGGGAAGAAGGATGGGCGGAACCTGACCTTCGTATCGAGTGAGAAGAACGCCTGCGCGAAGTGCAGCAGGGTCCCCTTCAGATCCACGAACGAGATCCCCTCGTCCACCGCCAGGCCTTCGATCTGCGAGAACATCGGCGCGTGCGAGGGATCGAAGGTGTCCTTGCGGTACGCCGTGCCCGGAATGGCCACCCGGATCGGCGGGCGCACGCGGAGCATGGTGCGGATCTGGACCGGCGAGGTATGGGTGCGGAGCAGGATTCTGCCCTCCCGGTCGCCCGGGGGCTGCGCACCGGTATCGAGATACAGCGTGTCGTGCATGTCCATCGCCGGATGGTCGGCGGGAAAATTCAGCGAGCCGAAGTTGTACCACTCCGTCTCGGCCTCGGGCCCCACCGCGCGCGCGAACCCCAGCCCGCGGAGGATTTCGAGAATCTCCTCGGTGACGCGGGTCACCGGATGCTCGCCACCCACCCACCCCGCACGCCCCGGCATCGTGAGGTCCGTGACCTGCGCCGCGCGCGCCGCGGCGGCTTCCCGGAGTCCGGCGCGCCGGGCTGCGACGGCCGTCTCGAGCTCGAGCCTGAGCCGGTTGGCCTCGGCACCGACGGACCGCCTTTCCTCGGAGGCAAGCGACGGCAACGCCTTGAGGAGAATGGTGAGCTCGCCCTGCCTGCGGCCCAGGAGCGCGATGTACTCGGCCTCCAGCTCGTCCGATCCGAGGGTGGGGATCCGGGCAAGCCGGGCGCGGATGGCCGTCAGGGTCTGGGTCGCTTCGGGTTCAGGCATCGGGCCGGCATGGGATCAGGTGTCAGGCATCAGGGAACGGGCCCCGGGGGTGGGGAACGCTCAAGGGTCAGTGCGCCGGCCCAGCAGTTCACGCCGGCGTCGCGCCCTGACCCCTGAGGCCCTGCCGCCGGGAGCTACTGCTGGGCCCGCGCGACCTCCGCGATCCGCGCGAACGCGTTCGCGTCGTGCACGGCGAGATCGGCCAGGACCTTGCGATTGATCTCGACGCCGGCCTTGCGCAGCGCGGCCATGAGCCGGCTGTAGCTCAGGCCGTGCAGCCGTGCCGCCGCGTTGATCCGGGTGATCCAGAGCTGGCGGAAATCGCCCTTCTTCTTGCGGCGGTCCCGGTAGGCGTAGCGCATGCCGCGCTCGACGTTTTCCTTGGCCGCCTTGTACAGCTTGCTGCGGGCGCCGCGTCCACCCTTCGCGGCCTCCATGATCTTCTTCTTCCGGGCATGGTGGGCGACGCCGTTCTTGACGCGTGGCATGGTATCTCCCTTACGCCTGGAGGAGTCGGTTCACACGCGGGAAGTCGGCGGAACTGACAACGTCGCTCTTCTTGAGCTTGTTCTTCCGCTTGCGAGACTTCTTCGTGAGGATATGGCTGTGGTTCGCGTGCCAGCGCTTGAGCTTCCCGGTCCCGGTCCGCTTGAAGCGCTTCATGGCCGCCCGCTTGGTCTTCATCTTGGGCATGTCACTTCTCCATAAGTGTCGAGCCGCGCCCTATTTCGGCGCGATCACCATCGTCATGTTCTTGCCTTCGAGCTTCGGATCCATCTCGATCTTGCCGATGTCGGCCAGCGCCGTCGCGACCCGATCGAGCACCGCCTTGCCGAACTCGAGATGCGCCATCTGCCGACCGCGGTACATCATCGTGACCTTGACCTTGTTCCCGTCCAGCAGGAACTCCCGCGCATGCCGGGTCTTGAAGTCGAAGTCGTGGTCGTCGATGCCGGGCCTGAACTTCACTTCCTTCAGCTGGATGACGTGCTGCTTCTTCTTGGCCGCCCGCGCCGCCTTGGCCTCCTCGAACTTGTACTTGCCGTAGTCCATGATCTTGACCACGGGAGGCCGGGCCGTCGGCGCGACCTCGACCAGATCGAGCCCCCGTTCGGCCGCCGCGGCCAGGGCCTCCTCGATCGGCAGGACCCCCAGCTGCTCACCATCGCCCGCGATGACGCGAACCGGGCTGATGCGAATCTGGCGGTTGACGCGGATCCGCTTTTCACGCTCGTTTGTGGACAGTGAATGTCTCCCCGAAAAAAGAAATCGGACATCCCGCACGATCCGGATGTCCGAGCATGGACGGCCGGCGGGAGCAGTCTCCCGGCGGCACGTCAATACGGGGACCCGGTCGCTCCATCCTCACCACGGATGGGCTGGGGGGTGGGGGGCGGCACTCCTCCCCCGCTTCAAGAGCCGGACGGAAACTAGCGTGGGATGGGGGGTTAGGTCAACGGCAGCGGGACCACCTCGCCCAGCGCCACACCCTTGCCCTCCTGCACCGGCCGCCCCCGGATCACCCGGTGGTCGTGCCCGAAGAAGAACCACCAGCCCTCGTTCACCCCGTCCCGGAGCAGCCAGCGCCGGGTCTCGAGGGTACGCAGTGGCTCGAGGTCGTACCCCATGATGTAAGGCAGCGGCAGGTGGGCGCTGGTGGGGATGATGTCTCCCAGATAGACCAGCGTCTCGCCGCCGCTCCTGACGAACACGCTCTGATGGAATGGAACGTGGCCCGGCGTGAGCCGCACCGAAATGCCGGGCAGCAGCTCCTGGTCACCGTCGCTCAGCCGCCAGCGTCCGGCCGCGGCGACCGGCTCGAAATTCGGGGGCAGGTAGCTCGCCCGGGTCCGCTCGTTGGGGTGCCGGGCGAACTCCAGCTCCCCCCGCTGGACCATGTAGCTGGCGTTGGGAAAGGCGAGGCGGACTGCAGCTCTCGAGCCGGCGGGACCGGCCGGCCCGGCCGCCGCGTCCGCCCGCAGCGTATTCCCCCCTGCATGGTCGAAATGAAGATGGGTGTTGATCACCCAGCGGACCTCTTCCGGCCGGTGCCCGCTCTGGTAGATCGCATCCTCCAGCTGGGTCGGCCCCTTCACCCCGCGGTTCTCGATCCCGTAGATATCCAGGAACTTCGCGTCCTCCTTGTCGCCCAGCGCCGTCTCGATCAGGACCAGGCCATCGGGATGCTCGACGAGCAGGCTCCGCATCGCGAGCGGAATCCGGTTCCGCTCGTCCGGCTCGATCTTCCGGGACCACAGCGGCTTGGGCACGACCCCGAACATGGCTCCGCCGTCCAGCCGCTGGAGGCCGCCCTCGAGGGCGTGGCAGCGAAGCGAGCCGAGGGTGAAGGTGTGGACCAGAGGCATTGGGGATAGGGGCAAGGGGAACGGGGAGGGCTATCCGACCGCCCGTTGCCCGCTGCCTCCGCGCCGGTCACCGAGGGTCTCCAGATCGGCCAGGGTGCGCGCCCCCTGCTCCCGGGCCAGGCCGAGCAGGCGGAGCAGGAGGTCGGCGGTGGCCAGCGCGTCGCCCGCGGCGCGGTGCCGGGCGGGGTTCTCGAGTCCGAAATACAGACTCAGGCTGTCGAGCCCGCGCGAAGGGAGCTGCGGGACCAGGCGGCGGGCGAGACGGACGGTACACACCCGCGGGCCGCTCAGGGTCAGGTCCCGGGCGCGGCGCAGCTCGGCGGTCACGAAGCCCCAGTCGAACCGGACGTTGTGGGCCACGAATACCCGCCCCGCGAGGGCGGCGACGACCGCTTCGGCGACCTCCCCGAACGGCGGCGCCCGGCGGACCAGCTCGTCAGTGATGCCGGTCATCGCCGCGATCCGGGGCGGGATGGCGCAGCCTGGATTGACCAGCGACTCGAAGACCAGCTCGCGCCGGGTGCCTTTGACGAGCACCACGGCGAGATCGGTGATCCGGTCGTCTCCCGCGGCGTGCATGCCGGTCGTCTCGACGTCCACCACCGCGAAGCAGCACTCCTCGAGCAGCGGCGCACCCCGGGCCTCCGCGATGACGCTCCAGCGGCCGTCGTCGAGCTGGCGGACCCGCGGATCGGCGCCGAGCAGGGCGATGATCAGGCGGTCGCAGACGGCGGGAGGGGCGGCGGGCAGCCCCAGGATTTCGCGCGAAAGCTCGACGCTGGACCGGGAGCCGGCGGTGG
>Ga0153915_10004100_pt1 | contig 13405 bp, 12 predicted proteins | sample Opewatmetagenome_2_FD_107003 | JGI IMG/M metagenome (GOLD analysis project Ga0153915, IMG submission 107003) | Freshwater wetland microbial communities from Ohio, USA - Open water 3 Core 3 Depth 3 metaG | ecosystem: Environmental > Aquatic > Freshwater > Wetlands | place: USA: Ohio, Lake Erie... | reverse complement strand
CGTCCTTCAAACAACAGGCGAGTACCGTCTTTGTTCAGCAGGGGATTCTTCGGGTAAACATCTTTTGCAAAGGAATAAGTCGTATGGGGCAGCATGTACCCCCGCTCCATCGTCGTAATCCTGAATGAAGAAAGTTTATTTTTCTTCCGCTCCTCACTTACCATTTTCATGGCTTTCTGCCAGTCATCTGTCGGAAGAGTGAGGCCGGGAAATGCCTCTGCTCCCATCGCACTAAAGATGAACCTTTCATCATCTGGGAAATAGAACAAGTGGCTCATCCCAAAGAATTTAAAATTCGTCAGGCGCGTTTCTTTCCCCGTCTCCAGATCCACCTCCCAGGCGTCAAACTGGGCAGCAGGAGTTCCGCCCCTCTTCCTGATATAGGCAGCACGGGCATAGAGGACCTTCTTGCCGGAATGGGAAAAGGTCGGATAAATCTTTGCGCCTGCACTGGTTGTGATTTTTTTTACGTTCTTCCCGTCCGGGTCCATGACGGCGATCTGCATGTTCGCAAAATCGAGGTACTCTTCCCCCATGGGAATCGTGGAAAGAACGATCTTCTTCCCGTCATAGGAGTACCGCCCCATCGTCCAGCGCTCATTGGGAGGGGACTGATAGGCGCTCAATTCCCCGGTCTCCAGATTGTACACCTGAATCTGACAGACCTCCTCCCGGCAACGGTCGAAAAGTATCTTCTTCCCATCATGGGAAAAACTCAGTTGGTTTATCGCGTCCTTTAGTTCTTCCGATTGCCCCGTCGCACACCCCACCACCAATAATATTAAGGCTAAAAAGATAAATGATGTAATCCTCAACACAAACTCTTTGATGATCAATTTCCTGAAAATTAATTCGCCGGGCATGTTTCCTCCTTTCCCTAATTGATTGTGACGTTCCCCCGTCTTTAATTTCATCACAACAGGCTGCCGTTTTGTCATCCTGAGGCCTGAATCCAGGAAGTCTTAATGTTTGCAAGACTTCTCCCTTAAGAGAAAGAAAAGGGGATTGTCTGCTTTTCCCGTTCCTTTTCGCTTTTACACAGCCACCCCTGTCGTCGAATAGTCGATTCCAAACCCAATGCGGCATATATCTTCACTTGCAGCGTGCCACTGAGGACCGGCTTCCCGCCGCCGGGCGTACCACGAAGGCATGAAACCTGTCTCGAATGTCAAACTTCATAGAGCGTGATACATTAGTACGGGCACGTGAATATCCATTCCCCTCTGTCTGTACTAATATAACGAAAGGGCTGCTCTGATTTTTTCGAAGATAAAGAAATTTTTGATTGGGCATTTATCAGCATTTGTTGTGCGCAGAATCTAATTGAAGCTCTCCGCAGTGAACTGCGGAGAGCTTCGATCCACAAGGAATAATAATGTTCCCCATTCGCTTGCTTACCCCGCAGCAAGCGGGGAATGCGCTCGCTACCGGATTCAACGGTCATGAAAAATAGTCTTACCGCTATACCAAACGATCACTAACCTTCACGGTCACAAATGCCTAATTGTATACTTATATAAAGGGAGCACTACGAACATAGTGTTGCCAGACCTCGTAATAGAATATTGAGGAAAAAGCAATACTAGAAAATATGGTAAGAAATACGGGTACAAAACCAGTATTATGGAAGGACTATAGAGAGCTTGCTCTTCGTCAAGTCTCGATATTACCCTTCTTAGTAAAGATTCGTGTTTTTAAGTTGTTAATCCTTTGAACTTAAAATCATCAATAATTTATTTTCACTTGGAACAAAGGGTTTATTTCCTCTACAAAACAAAAAAGGGCAGAACTCTCACTAAGAATATGATAGAAGGAACAGTGGTAGATTAATACGTAAAATGGATTGATTGATGAAGAAAGGGCACATTATGAAGTTCGATAATATTATTATGCAGAAAGAGAGCGGCGTCACAATCATAAAACTGAATAGACCCAAAGAATTTAATGCCATTAATGCCGATCTTCTCTCTGATTTCATGAAGGCTGTAGAATTCACCATGGACGACCCAGACACCAAGGTTGTCGTCATTACCGGGGAAGGCAAAGCCTTTTGTTCAGGCGGTGATCTGGCTTCATTCAAGGGTTCCCCTGATACTGCGGATACCTTGCGTCAACTCATCAAGATATTTAACATGTTGATCATCGGTATACGGAGAATGCCAAAGCCGGTCATAGCCATGATCAACGGAACAATTGCAGGGGGAGGCATAAGTCTCGCGGCGGCATGTGATCTGAGGGTCTGTGCCTCATCGGTTAAGTTCAAGCAGGCTTACACCTCAGCGGGGCTGGTGCCTGACGGGGCCTTTACACTCATGGTTCCACTCCTCATTGGGTTTGGAAAAACCTCAGAATTATACTTGCTTGATCCCTTATTCGATGCAAAGCAGGCGCTTGAGATGGGTCTTGTAAATAAAGTTGTAGAAGATGCTGAACTGGAAAAAATAACGATGGATATCGCCTTGCAGCTTGCCGAAGGTCCCACTGTGTCCTACGCCATCGTGAAAGAAAATCTGAATAACGCCATGTTCAGCCTTTTGGAAAGGCAGCTTGAACTGGAACGCAGGGGTATGATATGGGCGGGCAAGACGGTAGATGCAAGAGAAGGAATCACAGCCTTCCTGGAAAAACGGAGACCAAACTTTATTGGGCGATGAAGGCATGACCTGTCTTAAGGAACTCGCGAAGATTTATATGAAAAATTGGGGGCATCATAAGGTGCGCTCGAAAAATTACAATCCTTAGTCAACTGATTTAGTTAAAGGAAACCTGACATGAAGAAATTATATTTATCAAATACTGACCGTAAAATCGGTGGCGTATGTGGCGGCATCGGGGAATATTTTGACAAAGATCCTACCCTGATAAGGATTCTCTTTATACTGGTTATTCTATTTTCATTTGGGTTTGGCGTTATCGCCTATCTGGCAATGTGGCTCATCGTGCCGAAGAAGCCTGAAGCATAGCAACCGCTCCTCAATGAGAATTGCTGAATGCGCAATAAAGGTAAAGAGTATTTCAAACAGTAAATGAATGAGAAGAGGTTAGGATCACCCATGGAAGACTTACTCAATCTAGGAAAACAAGTTCTGGCATCACAACCATTTAGTGGTTTAATCGGCGCCGAACTGCTCAGCTTCTCCCAGGGATATGCGGAACTGAAGATTCCTATCCGGCCCGAGCTGAAGCAACAACACGGTTTTGTGCATGGAGGAGTCATAAGCTACGCCGCGGATAACGCACTTACATTCGCAGGCGGAAGTGTTCTGGGAACAGGCGTCACGACGTCGGAGTTCAAGATCAACTATCTAAGGCCGGCCATTGGCGACTTTCTGGTTGCGAGGGCTTCGGTCGTATACTCCGGCAAGAGCCAGGCCGTGTGCCGGTGCGACGTAGTTGTGTCTAAAGAAGGCAGAGAGAGCATGTGTGCAACCTCTCAAGGAACAATCGTTATGCTTGCCCAGTCTTGAACCACTATGAAATCCCCTCTGCCCCCTTTTAAAAAAGGGGTGAACAAGAGATAACATTTATTTTCACCTCGAGAGATCCAGAGATGTCCAGACCGAAAATCGTTTTCATGGGAACGCCGGAATTTGCCGTTCCCTCCCTTGAAACTTTGATTAAGCACAACTACCCGATTGTCGCTGTGGTAACCCAGCCTGACAGGCCCAAAGGCAGGGGACGGCACATGATCCCCTCTAGGGTAAAGGCGTTTGCCCAACGCCATAACCTCCCGGTATTGCAGCCGGAGCGGGTACGGAATAATGAATTCATAGAACACTTCCGGAATCTTGCCCCCGATATAGTCGTCGTTGCGGCATTTGGCCAGATCCTTCCCCGGGAAATTCTGGAAACCCCACGAAGGGGATGCCTCAATGTACACCCATCACTCCTCCCGAAATACAGGGGGGCAGCGCCGATCAACTGGACGATTATCCGGGGAGAGAAAAAGACAGGCGTAACCATCATGCTGATGGATGAGGGCATGGATACAGGCGATATTCTCACGCAGGAAAAAACGCTGATTGCGCCAGAGGAAACCTCCGGCGAGCTCCACGCCCGGCTGGCAGAAATGGGTGCGGCGCTTCTCCTCAGGACAATAGAGATGATCATGAGCGGAGCTGCCGAACGGATACCCCAGGATGCTTCTCTCGCTACATACGCTCCCCGGCTGAAAAAGGAGGACGGCCTTATCAGATGGGACACGGAGGTCTATCACATTGTCAACCTCATCAGGGGATTTTCGCCCGTTCCTTGCGCATATACATTCCTTAGGGGTAAGGTTCTGAAAATATTTTCTGCGGCGGGTGAAGAAGTTCCTCTCACTGATACCCCGGGTAAACTCGGCAGGGAAACAGAAAAAGGCCTCCCGGTTGCCGCACAGAACGGTTATGTCTTTTTACGGGAGATACAACTGGAAAACAAGAAGAGGATGCCTGTCCACGATTTTCTCAGAGGCTTCCCTCTCTCACCGGGGGATATCCTGGGTTGAACGCAATGACAAAGAAAACGCCCCGCCACCTTGCCGTTGATATTCTGAATCGCGTGGAGGCACAAGGAGCATTTGCTGAACCACTTCTGGATGCCTGTCTTTCAAAAAATCGCCAAATACATATTCATGACAGCAGGTTGATCACCCAGATAGTCTATGGCACTCTGCGGATGAGGGGGCGTCTGGACTGGATTATCGGTCGGCTCTACAGAGGGAACTTCCTTTCCATGGAAGTGCGCATAAAGAATATATTGAGAACAGGTATCTACCAGCTGCTGTTCACGGATAGAATACCGGATTTTGCCGTCGTCAATGAAGCTGTTGAAATCACGAAAAAGATGCATCCGGCAGGAGCGGGGCTGGTAAATGCCTTCCTGAGAAATGCCATCCGGAAGAAAGATGAAATCGCATATCCGGAGATGGGCAAAGATCCGTCACTCCATATTTCCATTGTCCATTCACATCCACTGTGGATGGTAAAAAGATGGATCGCGATGTTTGGTGTTGAAGAAACAGCCGCACTCTGTAAAGCGAATAACGAAATCCCGCCTGTCGCCCTCCGGGTAAACATACTCGAGACAACCCGGGAAAGGGCACGGGACGCGCTATTACAGGATGGTTTTGACGTAAAGCTTACCGCCTTTTCTCCAGACGGTCTTATTCTCTCGAATCCGGCAATGTCCATCAGAGATACGACCTGCTATACCGCAGGACATATCCAGGTTCAGGACGAGGCTTCGCAATTGATTGCCCACCTGGTTGATCCGAAAGAGGGTGAGAATGTTCTTGATCTCTGCGCCGGTGCGGGGGGAAAGACCACACACCTCGCGGCAATTATGAACAACCGCGGCAGCATCACGGCCTTTGATATAAACGAAAAAAAAATCGACGCCCTGAGAAAAAACGCCCGGAGACTAGGAGTTACTATTGTGGATGCATACGTGGGAAACGCACGGGAGATGCTTGGGGAAGCCTTCTTTGGAAGGTTCGATAAAATCATCGTTGACGCCCCATGCTCGGGCCTCGGTACACTGAGGAGGAATCCCGAAATAAAATGGCGCTCCTCCCCGGAAGGTGTGTCAAAATGTGCCGCGCAGCAAAAGGCCATAATGAATAACGCAGCCCTATACTTGAAAAAAGGCGGCTCCCTCATTTACAGTACCTGCACTAGTATGCCGGAAGAGAACGAAGATGTTATCGACGGGTTTATTTCCCATCACCGGAATTTTATTTGTATTCATCCGCCGAATACGATAGATTTGCGCTTCGTCAATGCTCGGGGATATTTCCAATCCTATCCGCATCGCCATGGCACGGATGGATTTTTCGGGGCGGTGCTGAGAAAGAAAAGCTGAATTACATTGACTTCAGAATTACAAAAATGTTAGGTGGGCGTCGGAGGAAATGAGCATGTTTCTGAAGCAAATGCAGGTTGGTCACATGGCGGTATTTACCTATATCATCGGTGATCCGGAAAGCGGTGAAGGTCTTGTCATTGATCCGGCGGCAAACGTTGATGGAATCATTGCAGGCGCCAAGAAAAACAATATAACAATAAAATATATCGTGAATACTCATGGACATGTGGATCATATCGCGGGCAATACGGAAATGAAAGCCAAAACAGGAGCACAGATTATTGTCCACAAGGATGATGCGCCATTGCTCATGTTCACACCGCCAGCAGTCTTTCGGATGTTCGGAGCCCAACAATCCCCGCCTGCGGATATCACTGTGAGCGATGGCGATACTATAACCATAGGAAACGTATCTTTGAAGGTCATTCATACCCCCGGGCATTCTCCCGGCGGCATGGCCCTCTATACAAAAGGATATGTATTCACGGGAGATACCCTCTTCGTGGAAGCTGTGGGAAGAACTGACCTCCCCGGAGGATCATGGTCGGTAATGCGTAATTCCATAACAGACAGACTTTGTACCCTCCCCGAAGAGACGAAGGTAATGCCGGGGCATAACTATGGGAGGATGCCCACGTCGACCATAGGTCACGAAAAGAAGCATAATCCCTTTCTGCAATAGAGCGCCATGAAAGATTTTCAAAGATCTCAGGTTATACAAGATGCGTAACAAAGGTATGATAACATCCGATTTCAAAAGTTTGAAACTTTTCAATAAGGGAAAGGTGCGCGATGTCTATGAAGTTGACCGCTACCTCCTTATCGTCGCCACAGACAGAATATCTGCCTTTGATGTCATCATGCCGAATCCTATTCCCGGCAAGGGAGAAATTCTCACGAAAATGTCTGCCTTCTGGTTTCACAGGATGCAAGATATTGTCGAAAATCATCTTGTATCGACAAACCCGCCCGATTATCCGCGAGAATGCGAGCCTTTCATAGAGGAACTCAAAGGCAGGAGCATGCTGGTGAAAAAGGCGGAGCCGCTTCCTGTAGAATGCGTCGTCCGCGGGTATTTAAGCGGCTCCGGATGGCAGGATTATCTTCGGACCAACACAATTTCCGGGATAAATCTTCCGGAGGGATTAAAAGAGTCCGCAAAGCTTCCAGAGCCTCTGTTTACACCTTCCACCAAGGCCCATGCCGGTGCGCATGACATGGCCATAACAAAAAAAGAAATGGAAGCTATCATCGGTTCTGAACGCACAGTAAAAATAATTGAAAAAAGCCTCGCAGTATATACCAGAGCAGCGAAGATTGCCGAAGAGGCGGGTATTATTATCGCGGACACCAAGATGGAATTTGGTATAATCGAAGACCGACTGATTCTGATTGATGAACTATTAACGCCGGATTCTTCGAGATTCTGGCCCAAAGAGGACTATGAAGCGGGAAGACCTCAAAAGAGTTTTGATAAGCAGTACTTGAGAGACTATCTTATCTCCCTCAAGTGGAACCAAAACCCGCCTGCCCCGGAGCTTCCTAAGGAGATTATTGAAAAAACGAGGGAAAAGTATGAGGAAGCCCTGCATAGATTTGTCAGATAACCATGAGACCTTTGAAAAAGGTCTCTCTCCTAAGGGGTACTCTTAGGTTCCCCACATCATACTAATTGAAATTGACATATTTGATATTGACATGAAACAAAATGTTATTATGTTAGGTCAATATATTACATGTGCTTATCGGTTGTAGAATGTCGAAAAAATTACCCAGTTATCGAGAAAAACAGCGAATTCTTTACATAGATCACCGATCAGAACGCGATCTCATTGCATACGGAGACGCCTTTCTCGAGGCAGGGAAAATTTCCGATGCCATTGAATTTTACCAGAAGGCGAATTACACTGCAGGTCTGGAAAAAATCAGAGACATAGCCGAAGAATCAGGTGATGTTATGCTGTTTCAACAGGTTCTGAAGCCTTTAAAACAGACTGTCTCGGATGATGCCTGGAATGAAATCGGAAAACGAGCCCTTGATAAAAAAAAATACGCCTTCGCCCTCCATGCCTTTGGGAATGGCAACAACATCACAATGGTTGAACAAATAAAAAAAATAATGATGTCACAGGAAAACGAGCAGATTGCATGAGTAAACGCTGTTATTATGAATGCCTCGGCGTCGGCCGTAACGCCACGGACGAGGAACTAAAGAAAAATTATAGAAAACTGGCGATGCAGTATCATCCGGACAGAAACCCGGATGATAAAGAAGCCGAGGAAAAGTTCAAAGAGGCGGCAGAGGCATACGAGGTTTTAAGCGATAGAGAAAAGAGAGAGATTTATGACCGCTACGGCCATGAGGGCCTGAACAGCATAGGATTTAGAGGGTTTTCCGGTTTTGACGATATATTTTCAAGCTTCAGCGACATCTTTGAAGACATTTTCGGGTTTGGTTCAGGAAGAGCAAGAACAAGAGCAGCACAGCGCTCAGGGGCTGATCTCCGATATGATATACAAATATCATTCATGGACGCCGCCTTTGGTACCACAACCGATATCGAAGTAGCAAAAGCAGAGAGATGCCAGAAATGCCGGGGATCCGGAGCAGCACCAGGGACTGCTCCGGAGACATGTAGCCAGTGTCGTGGCCGGGGTCAGGTAACACAATCAAGTGGCTTTTTCACGATTAGCACTACATGTCCTCAGTGCAGGGGACAGGGCAGAGTAATTACTAAACCGTGCATGAACTGCAGAGGAACGGGCAGATCGACAGTTACAAAAACCGTGCAATTAAAAATTCCCGCCGGTGTGGAAACGGGTTCACGACTGCGGCTTCGCGGAGAAGGTGAAGAGGGGGAATTTGGAGGCCCAAGTGGTGATCTCTACGTCTTTATCCACGTTGAACCACATGAATTCTTTGAAAGAAAAGATAATAATATATACTGCCAGATTCCGATTTCATTCGTCCACGCGGCGCTGGGAGCAACCGTTGAAGTGATGACGCTGAACGGAACAGAAAAGCTGAAAATACCCAAAGGTACTCAGAGCGGCGCCATATTTCGTTTAAAAGGAAAAGGTATTCCTCATTTAAGGGGGTTCGGGCGCGGTGATCAGATTATTGAGACCGTAATCAAGATACCCACGAATCTGAATAAAAAACAGGAAGATCTTCTCAAAGAATTTGCGAAATTGAGCAGTGACACGTGATTTACCGGGGTATGTACATCGTTCATCATTAATCTGCGTCAACAAAAACGTTCCATACCAAATCTAAGGCAAGCCTTATCCACACGAACTTCCGAGCAAGAAATAATGGACAATTGACAAAACATCATTTATATATGACTGCCATTGTTGCCTGAATTTATTGTCATTCATTGGAGATATGGAGATGAATAAAAGCAGAGATTTCGCCGCGGTTCCCATCGAAAAGCTGAGATGGACATGTGATCCGGATTCCCTTGGCTTTGAGAATACAGGAGAGTGCGAACAGATAAAAGGTATTATAGGCCAGGAAAGGGCTCTGACAGCTATCCGCATGGGTCTTGAAATAAGTAGCCCCGGTTATAATATTTACGCCTCCGGCCTCACAGGAACCGGGAAAACATCGACGATAAAAACTCTTCTCGGCCAGCTCGATGTAACAAAGAAAACCCCCGACGATATTTGCTACGTACATAACTTCAATGACAGCGATATGCCCATATACATCACACTCCCGGCGGGGATTGGCAAAAAGTTTCAGGAGGATATGGATGATCTTGTTGCTTTTTTAAAAAAAGAAATTACTAAAATTTTAGAAAGTGAAGATTTTAAAAAGACTTCCGAAGAGATTATCAATGCTTACAGGACAAAGCAGAAGGAAGTTATTAAGGCTTTCAACGAAAGACTTCAGAAGGAACATCTCCAGCTTGTCCAATATCAAATAGGACCGTATATGAAACAGGACATCGTACCTGTTTTTGAAGGGAAACCGGTGCCTCTCGAACAAATTGAAGTGCTTGCAGAACAGGATAAATTTGATGAGGAAGAGCTGCACACCTTAAGAAAGAACATTGAACAATCCAAAATCGATTTTGATTCCGTCATGAGGCAAACACGGGAGCTGGAAAAAGAAATCCAGAGGGAAATAAGTTCTCTGGAGCATAAATATGGGCTTCCGGTCGTCAGCGGCGTCATCTCCGATATCCACATCAAGTATGCTGAAAACAATGAAAAGATAGACGAATATTTACGCGATGTCCAGGAGCATATCCTTTCTAATCTAAAAACATTCAAGGAGAAAGAGGAAGAACAGCAACCCGTCACGTATGCTGCTCCAGGAATGTTGCCTTACCAAACAAAGCAATTCATCGAATATCAGGTTAATGTTCTTGTCGATAATTCCCATACTGAAAAAGTCCCTGTTATCATAGAGACAACACCGACATATAAAAATCTCTTCGGAACCATCGAAAGGGATATTGAAAGAGTGGGGGTCTGGAGCACCGATTTTACTCGTATAAAGGCCGGCTCTCTTCTGCGCGCAAACGGTGGATACATAGTCTTTGACGCCCTCGATGCGCTCATTGAACCGGGAGTATGGGAATTTCTCAAAAGAACCCTGAAAAACAGACTTCTTACCATGCAAAACTATGATCCCTACAGTATCATTCCCATTGCCATAAAACCTGAACCAATTCCTGTCAACGTGAAGGTCATCATGATAGGAGACGATTATCTCTACAGTCGACTGTACAATTTAGTGGAAGACTTCAAAAAGATATTCAAGATAAGAGCATCCTTTGATACGGAAATGCCAAATAGTAGAGATAACATCATGGCATACGTAAGCTTCATTAAAAAGATCACGGAAGATGAAAAACTATTAAAATTCGATAAAAAAGCTGTTGCAGCGGTGATCGAATATGGGGTTCGGCTTACCGGCCACCAGAAAAAGATATCAACCCGGTTCAGCGAAATCGCAGACCTGCTCAGGGAAGCGAGCTACTGGGCGCAAAAAGAAGGACATCAGATTGTTTCGGACACGCACGTGGATAAGGCCTATGATGAAAAAATGAGAAGGGTAAGTCTCCTGGGAGATAAAATTCAGGAACTGATTGAAGACGGAACCATTATGATCGATACAGCAGGCGAGGCAGTCGGTCAGGTAAATGGATTATCGGTCTATGACATTGGAGATTACGCATTCGGCAAACCTTCAAAAATTACTGCGGAAACATCCGTTGGCAAATCAGGGGTCATCAACGTTGAAAGGGAAGCAAAACTTTCCGGCAAGACTCATGATAAGGGCGTCCTGATCCTTGAAGGCTACTTCCGGGGGAAATACGCCCAGGATAAAAACCTGACCATGTCCGCCAGCATTTGTTTCGAGCAGTCTTACGGAGAAGTTGACGGAGACAGCGCTTCGTCGTCCGAGGTTTATGCCATCCTCTCAAGTCTATCGGATACCCCCATCAGGCAGGACATCGCGGTAACCGGCTCCGTCAATCAAAAGGGAGAAATACAGCCCGTAGGCGGGGTTAACCTGAAAATTGAAGGGTTTTACGATGTGTGCAAGGCAAAAGGCCTTACCGGGACGCAGGGGGTCATTATTCCTGCGTTAAATGTTCCTGACCTCATGTTAAGAAAAGATGTGGTAAAATCTGTGAGTGAAAAGAAATTTCATATCTATTCCGTCAATACTATCGATGAAGGTATCGCCATATTGACAGGCCTTGAACCAGGAGTAATGGACGAAACCGGTTCTTATCCGGTGGGTACGGTTAACTACCTCGTCAATGAGAAGCTAAAAGTACTCGCGAAAAGTTATAAAGAAGAAGAAAACGATGAATTGACAGAGACAAAAGGGAAATAATTGTATGGAAAGGAGAAGTTATGAGTAAACAAAAATGTTGGTTGTTGGTAGTAATCGTCGGCATTTTTTTTACTTCGGGGTGTGCACCTTTGGTGGTTGGCGGTGCTGCAGTCGGAGCAGGTTCGGGAACCTATTTCTATATTAATGGTGAATTAAAAACAGATTACTACCATCCTTTTGATGCCGTATGGTCTGCATGTGAAAAAACAGTGGCTGATATGCGTGGTATCGAGGTTAACCCGATAAAGGAAATCGGCACCGGGACGATTTCTACAACGATTGAAAACGAAAAAGTTCAATTCGCGATTAATTATAAGGCTAAGAATGTCACCACTGTTGCCATACGTGTAGGTTATGTGGGCAATAAACTTTCATCCCAGCTCTTGCATGATAAAATAAGTGAAAACCTCGCGAAAAAATAATGACAAGAGAATCCATATTGTCCTTGTCCATTGACAGGAACAAGTGATGAAAAAAAAACTGGTGGCGGGAATTCTCCTCGGTGCTGTTCTTGTTTACCTGTCTGTCCGCGGGATTAATTTTCAGGATGTTGCTGATGGGTTAAAAACCATCCGGTATGGTTATGTAATCGCTGTCTTGATAACCCTGCTTTTGATGCAGGCCTTAAGATCCTGGCGCTGGGGAGTCATTCTCAGCCCCCTGGAAAAGATTGACCAGCTTTCCCTTTTTTCTGTGACAAGTGTGGGGTTTCTCGCTGTTGTAGCAATACCGGCACGGCTCGGTGAGTTGGCCCGTCCTTACCTGATTGCAAACAAGAGTCAGATCAGGATGACCGCTGCCGTCGGCAGCGTCTTCGTGGAGCGTGTTTTCGATTGCCTCACAGTACTATTCATCTTTATTTTTGCGTTATTCTTTACACCTCTCCCCCCATTGCTGATTAAGGCCGGAACTGTTTTTTTCCTGATTACTCTAAGCTTATTTGTTGCCATGATTGTCCTGATAACGAAAAGGGAAATGTCTCTTAAAGCGTTAAATTCACTCTTCCAAAAACTTCCCGAAAAATATACGCTGAAGATTAACCATCTTTTTCATCACTTTATTGATGGATTCAAAATCATATCCGATGTGAAGCTCCTCCTGCTCCTCACATTTCTCTCTGCACTGATATGGTTGATCGACGTAGCTGCAATCTATTTGATGTTTTTAGCGTTCGGGTTTACCCTGCCGCTGGCAGCTCCCTTCGTTGTGATGATAATCCTTATGATTGGGATTGCCCTTCCCACAGCGCCCGGTTTTATCGGAAATTGGCATTATTCCTGTATCCTGGGACTTTCTTTATTCGGCATTTCTAAAACGGATGCCTTTACCTTTTCGGTTATTTATCACTTCATATCTATCGGACTTGTAATCATACTGGGCCTGGTGTTTTTACCCTTTCACAAGTTTTCCTTTTCCGATCTGAAACAGTAGGAAAATTAATGGTAACAGTATCATGTTATCAGGAGTTGAGGGGTTAAGGAGCCAAAGATTCAAGTGCATGGTTACTCACTTGAACCCTTGAATCCTCGAATCCTTGAACCCTTTTTGCAACTATATGGGAGAAGAACCAATAAGAAATAATGACGCTGTTGCCGCCCAGAAATTAGGTATACATATTATTAAATATCATCCAGGCCATATCTCTTAATTTTTCTATGGAGATTACTTCGTTCCAAACCAATGGCCTCTGCTGTCTTT
>Ga0153915_10004099_pt1 | contig 13405 bp, 9 predicted proteins | sample Opewatmetagenome_2_FD_107003 | JGI IMG/M metagenome (GOLD analysis project Ga0153915, IMG submission 107003) | Freshwater wetland microbial communities from Ohio, USA - Open water 3 Core 3 Depth 3 metaG | ecosystem: Environmental > Aquatic > Freshwater > Wetlands | place: USA: Ohio, Lake Erie... | reverse complement strand
TAGGTTCGAGCTTAAACCGATCACTCAGGATTTTATTTTTAAAGATGAGAACATTACTTTGAAAGCTTATCCGAATCAGCACCTTTTATCTAATAAAGAGTTTATCTCAGAAGAAAATCTGCCCAACAGGATGGAGAGCTACTCATTTGGTCTGGACCTCGGCGGGGAAAGGATTTTTTACTCAGGCGATATTGCGAGTCTGGAGAACATAGAAAACCTGATTGAAGAGGCGGATTTTCTTTTCTGCGAGTCTACTCACATAAAAGTGGAAGAGCTTTTGGATCTGGTTAAAAGAAAAAAGGTCAAGGAGACTATTCTGACTCATATTCACGAAGAGGTCGAAGAGAAAAAGGAGCAGATTATTAGGATGGCAGAGGAAATGGGGTATCGAAATCTGAGGTTTGCTTTTGATGGGATGAGAGTAAGTCTGCCGTGAGGAAAGTAGGTGGTAGGCAGTAGGTAGCATACAGGGGAAAAAGGAAACAGAAAACAGTAGACAGTATACAGGGAAAGATGTAGCGTCGGGTCTTGTGCCCGACGAAGAGCTGAGCCTTGAAGGCTCTGCTACGCGACTTCTTGCAACACCCTCAAACAAGTTTGAGGGTGCCACCCTGTCGTGAAAAAAGGTCGTAGGTAATAGGTGATAGGAAATAGGTAGTAAACAGCAAACAGTAAACAGAATACAGGGGGAAGATCGAAAAGTAGCATCGGGTTTTATGCCCGACGTTTAGTCTGAAATCATTTGACAAGAATTCAAAAAAAAGTATATTGTTAGTCTGTAAATTTCTAATTTGGAGGAGGATTTATGGCAGAAGCTAAGGTTTATAAGAATTACATCAACGGGGAATGGGTTGATTCCGTTACTAAACGAACTTTTGAGAACAGGAATCCGGCTGATACGAGAGAAGTATTAGGGATATTTCAGAAGTCAAATGAAGAAGATGTCAAAAGGGCTGTGGATTCAGCCAGAGAGGCATTTCGAAAGTGGAGGCTGGTTCCTGCGCCCAAAAGAGCGGAGATTGTCTTCAGAATTGGAGAAATGCTGATAAAAAGAAAAGAGGACTTTGCCAGGCAGATGACTCAGGAAATGGGAAAAGTCCTGAAGGAGACCAGAGGTGATGTCCAGGAAGCAATAGATATGAGCTATTATATGGCAGGTGAAGGGCGGAGACAGTTTGGGTTTACCGCCCCATCGGAACTGTCCAATAAGTTCCAGATGTGCGTGCGCCAGCCGCTTGGCGTGTGTGCTCTTATCACTCCCTGGAACTTTCCGATGGCAATACCTTCCTGGAAGACGATGCCAGCTTTAGTCCTTGGAAACACAATTGTCTTTAAGCCGGCAACAGATACACCTATGTCAGCTTATAACCTGGTTAAAATCTGTGAGGAAGCAGGGATACCAAAAGGAGTGATCAACTTAGTCACAGGATCTGGCTCAGATGTAGGTGTACCTTTGATGAAGTCCAAAGATATAAAGGTGGTTTCCTTTACCGGCTCGACTGAAGTCGGAAGAAAAGTTTCCGAGGTCTGCGCTACTGATTTCAGGCATGTGCATTTGGAGATGGGTGGAAAGAATGCGATAATGGTGATGGAGGATGCGAAAATCGATTTAGCAGTTGAGGGTGCGCTCTGGGGAGGGTTCGGCACGACCGGTCAGAGATGCACTGCTACATCCATGGTTATCGTTCACAAGAAAGTGTACAACGAATTCATAGATAAGTTCGTGGCAAGAGCCAAAGCCCTGAAAGTAGGGAATGGATTAGACCCTTCAGTTGAGATGGGACCGTCCATAAACGAAGGTCAGCTTAATACGGTGATGAGTTACGTCAAAATAGGAAAAGAGGAAGGGGCAAAACTGCTTTGCGGCGGGAACAGGCTGAACTCTGGAAATTACCAATACGGATTTTTCCATGAACCCACCATTTTCGGGGACGTAGACCCGAAGATGAGGATTGCCCAGGAGGAGATTTTTGGTCCAGTCGTCTCCGTTATTCCCTGCGATAGTTTGGAACAGGCAATCGAAATCTGCAACGGCACAATCTACGGGCTTTCAGCTTCTATCTACACCCAGGACATGAACAAAGCCTTTGTGGCGATGAGAGACGTTTATACCGGGATATTCTACGTGAACGCATCTACTATCGGAGCGGAAGTCCATCTGCCGTTTGGCGGAACCAACCAAACCGGAAACGGGCACCGGGAAGCCGGAGTTGCCGGGATCGACGTTTTCTCTGAGTGGAAATCGATTTATGTGGACTTCAGCGGCAGACTGCAAAAGGCGCAGATCGACGCTTAAGTGAAGTCTCTTTAGACTCATTGAATAATTAACAAAGCGGGTGGGTCTACGACCCACCCCTAAAACTTTAAATAAGGGAGTTTATGCAGAAAAGAAGAGTGCTCATAATGGGAGCAGCGGGCAGGGATTTTCACAACTTCAATTTAGTTTACCGGGATAATCCCCAGTACGAAGTGGTGGCTTTTACCGCCACCCAGATACCGGATATCGAGGATAGGAAGTATCCTCCAAAGTTAGCTGGGAAGCTATATCCGAATGGGATTCCGATCTGGGCAGAGGATGAGCTGGTCCAGATCATCAAAAAACACAAGATCGATGAGGCGGTTTTCTCTTACTCCGATGTTTCCTACGAATATGTCATGCATCGTGCAGCTCTGGTCTTATCCGCAGGGGCTGATTTCAGACTCCTGGGTACAAAAGGAACGATGCTTAAGTCCAAATTGCCGGTTATTGCGGTATGCGCCGCCAGAACTGGAAGCGGGAAAAGCCAGACCACGCGAAAGGTCTGTGAGGTTTTGAAGGAATTCGGGAAAAAAGCCACAGTCGTACGCCATCCGATGCCTTATGGAAACCTATCTGAACAGATCTGCCAGAGGTATGCAAGGCTTTCTGACCTGGATAAATATAAATGCACAATTGAGGAGAGGGAGGAGTATGAGCCGCATATCGAACGAGGAAATATAGTTTATGCAGGCGTGGATTATGGAGTGATTTTGAAAGAAGCAGAAAAAGAATCAGATATCCTGGTCTGGGATGGTGGGAATAATGATTTACCTTTCTATCATCCGGACCTGCACATAACCGTGCTCGACCCTTTGAGGCCCGGGGATGAGATTAACTATTTTCCCGGAGAAGCAAATCTGATCTCAGCAGACGTCCTCATTATAAACAAGGTCGATTCAGCCGGACTGGAAAATATCGAGGAAGTCAGGGGAAATATAAAAGACGCAAATCCCAAAGCGATAATCATCGAGGCAGCCTCACCCATCTTTCTGGATAAGCCTGAGCTGATAAAAGACAAAGAGGTTTTAGTAATAGAGGATGGTCCGACTTTAACGCACGGAGGGATGACCTACGGAGCGGGAATCGTTGCGGCTGAGAAGTTCGGAGCAAAGGAGATAATAGATCCAAGACCTTATGCGATCGGTTCGTTAAAAGAAACCTACAGGAAATATTCCCATATCGGTGCTTTGCTTCCGGCTATGGGTTATAGTAAAAAACAAATAAGTGAGCTACAGCGGATTATAAACTCAGTCAAATGTGATTCAGTGATAATTGCCACGCCGATAGACCTGCGCCGGGTTCTTAAGATTAATAAACCTTCGGTAAGAGTTAGATACGAGCTGCAGGAGATAGGGAAGCCGGATTTGAAAGAAGTGCTAAGGGAATTCCTGAAAAAAGGTCGTAGGTAATAGGTGATAGGGAGTAGGTAGTAGACAGTAGACAGAATACAGGGAAAAAACGTAGGGGCGAGGTTGCCTCGCCCGAATAGGTTGTAAGTAATAGGTGGTAGGAAGTAGCGCCCGTAGGGCAATGCGACCCTGAAAGGGTCGCGCTACGGTAATCGTTCATAGCTACTTCAGTGGCGTTAGACAGCAGGACCTGACTAAAGTCAGTTAGAACAATAAAATTATTTTCGTAGGGGAACGGAGTGATGTGCCCTACAGGAATTTGGGTGAACACTCAGGTTCGCCCCTACAAAAGGAAAATCAGGTAAAAAGAAATATGAAAAAGAAAACAGCAGTTGTGGCTTTAGGCGGGAATGCTATTACCCGGCAGGAGGAAGAAGATACTATTCCTAACCAGTTCCGGAACACGACCCAGAGTCTCTCTGGTGTGGCTGAGCTGATCAAAGATGGTTATAATTTAGCTATCACCCATGGAAATGGTCCTCAAGTTGGCAACGTCATTTACAGAGTTGAATTAGCCCGCGGTAAAGCTCCATATCTTCCAATCCAGATATGCGTGGCAGATACTGAGGGAGGAATGGGATATATGATTGAGCAATGCCTGAGAAATAAATTGAAACAGGAGAACATTACAAGAGAGGTGGTGACCGTTGTCACCCAGGTAGTGGTGAATAAAGATGACCCCTCGATAAAAAATCCTTCCAAATTCATCGGGCAATTCTATTCCGAAGAAGAAGCTGAGGTTTTTTCTAAAGAGAGGGGCTGGATCGTGAAAAAAGATTCAAATAGAGGTTATAGAAGAGTGGTCCCTTCGCCTATTCCTTTGGAGATAGTCGAAAAGGATTCTATCAAAGTCTTAGTCGAAAATGGAGTGATAGTCATAGCTGCAGGTGGGGGAGGGGTTCCGGTTTGCAGAAAAGAAGACGGGACACTGGAAGGATTGGATGGGGTTATTGACAAAGATAGAGCCTCAGCCGTTTTAGCTCGTGACATAGGTGCTGAATTACTTCTTATCTTGACTGAAGTGGAAAAGGTGGCTGTGAATTACGGGACACCTTACCAGAAGGACTTGGATAAAATGACTCTGGATGAGGCAAAAGAATATCTGAAACAGGGACACTTTCCCGACGGGAGCATGGGTCCTAAAATTGAATCTGCCATTCAATTTTTAGAAGCAGGGGGAAAAGAAGTAATTATCACCTCAATTGCCAAGGTTTACGAATCGGTGAAAAGAAAGGCCGGGACCAGAATAACGCATTAAAAGTAAAAAGGAGAATATAAAAAATGAGACGTGAGACGGAAGACGTAAGACGAAAAGAATGTAGCGTCCTGTCTCTGACAGGACGAAGGATTGTATAAGATAGAAGGTAGGCCCACGTTGCCTTCAACGTGGGGATATGAGTCATGGGGCAATGCTTTAGCCTTGCACTGCTTTTTGAACCAGAGGGCTTGATGAATCAAGCCTCTACGAATTCTCAGATTGTAGGGGTTCGATTTATCGAACCATAAAACTGTCATACACAATAGTGGTAAGAACTCTGAAAAAAATTGTTCAATTATTACAGCTCTCTGCATTATGTCTTCTGCTTATTTGTTCTATTCTTCTGGCGCAGGATATAAAAAACGAGAAGCTTTCAGAAGAGGACTACACCGCCCTAAAGGTTTGCGAGGGGGTCATTCAGCTTTTCAAGCAGTTCCCGGATTCGGTCTGGCCCGGGTATAATTTAGCCCAGAGGTCCTTTATTGTCTATGTTCCGGATAGATGGGCCCTGTTACTCAATTACCCTGAGGAAACTGAAGACTTCACCTCATATCCAGCAGATTGGCCAGATCTGGGGACCCGGGTTCTATTTCACCCTGGACAGTACAAAGACTTGGCTGGACAGTTAGTCTTCGATTTTCTGGTAGACAGCACAAAAGTAGCGGCAATTCCCCTGACAGGAAAATCTGAAGTGGAGCTTTTCGCTTTTGTGGTGCATGAGGCTTTTCACCAGTTCCAGGGGAGCGCTTTTGGAGAGATCCCCTGGGAAAGGGAGGAAAAATACCCGATTCAGGACAGCCAGAATACCGCTCTGGCTTATCTGGAGATGCGGCTGTTGATGGATGCACTCAGAGCGTCGGAAAAAGACCAGACAAGAAAATGTAGAGAGTATGTCAAGCAGTTCGTCGCGGTCAGGAGCTACCGCTGGCAAAAAGGGGACCCACTTGTAGCCAAATACGAACAAGGGCAAGAAATCAATGAGGGAACTGCAAAGTATGCGGAGTTGAGAAGCATTGTCCTGTTTAAGGAGCTGGAATATAAATCCTCACTTGCCGGAGTCACAAAACCTCTGTTTGATGATTTCTCTTCTGTTACAATGCCGGAGTACCTTCTGGCAGATTTTCAAGCGCGGATAACGGATAGTGCAGTTTCGCCTGAGGATATGCCTCGCAACCGCATCTATCCGGTTGGGGCGGCGCAGGGGTTTTTGTTAGATTACTTCAAGATCAACTGGAAAAAGAAGGCTCAGCAGGCAGGATATGAGTTCAGCTTTGCCCAACTCTTCAACCAATACCTCGGAGTCAAGAAAAGCCAGGTGGAAAAACTGGTGAAAAAGGCAAAAAAGGAATATGGTTATGAACTGGTTTTAGCTTCAACTGATAAGCTGATCCAGGAATACCTAAGCGGGTTTAATAAAGAACTGGAATCATTTGAAGCCCAGCCCGGGTACAGAATAGAAATAGAGCTCAATACGAACGGTCTCAGCCGCTCCCGCTCTTCCTTTGCCAAGAACTGGGTAGTAGACAAGGGGACCCGCGAGCTGCGCAACCATTACAACGTCTATGTCTTGAAGAACAGCCTCCTTAATCTGCAGTTGCACGATATTGGAGTATATGAGCAGAACAACTGGGATGCCAGGGTCAAAAAAGTCGCTTTCTTTGTGCCAGAGCTCAGTTCAATTACACTGGATGGGAAGCCGGTAACTCTTAGAGAAGGAGATGAGGTCCGGTTCAAAGAGATGGAAGTGAACGGGGATACCTGGAAGTTCACCTGTGAAAAAGAGGGGACTATCCAGATTTCTGATCACAGGGTGAAGATAAATCTGCTCTGAAAAAGCAATGACGGATGACGAATAACGAATGACGGATAAAAGAAAAAGGAAAATGGAAGATGGAAGAAGGAAAGTGAAAGAGAAGACGTGAGACGGAAGATGTAAAACGAAAAAAAGTAGAGCAAGGCTTTAGCCTTGCTTCGTTATCTTAGTCTCATGATGTCATTCTGAGTCCACAGGCCGTTAAAAGCCTTACGGCTCGTAGAGACGAAGAATCTATGGATTCTTCGGTCGTTCCGCCAGAGGCGGAACTCCCTCAGAATGACAATTGAGAAAAGAAGTTATGTCCAGGTTAAAAGACACAATCATAAACGAAATCCTCAAGAGAGGTAAAATATATGAAGTAGGTGGGGTGGTCCGGGACAGGATTATCTCTCCGATATTGAAGGATCAGGAGACCGACTATCTGGTCTGCGGTGTTCCGATGGATGAGCTGATCTCCCTTCTCTCGAAATCTGGCAAAGTCGATCTTGTGGGGAAATCTTTCGGAGTGATAAAATTCTCCCCTTTTAGAAGATATTCGGAAACTGAGGAGCAGAAAACTTTCGATATTGCTCTGCCCCGTAAAGAATACTCCACCGGAGTCGGGCATAAGGATTTCAAAGTGGAGTTTGACCATAATCTCAAAGTGGAAGACGATCTGTACAGAAGAGACTTCACCATCAATGCCATTGCATATGATCTCAAATCTAAAAAGCTGATTGACCCTCTGGATGGGAAAAAGGATATAAAGAACAGGCTTATCCGGATTACCAATCCGAATTCTTTTAAAGATGATCCTTTGCGAATGCTTAGAGGGATTCAGTTTGCTGCGAGATTCGAATTCGAAATCGAAAAGAATACTTATAAGAGTCTGGTGGAAAATGCAGGTCTGATTAAAACCATTTCACCCGAGAGGATTCAGGAAGAGCTGAACAAGCTTCTGACCCGGGCAAAGCGCCCCTCAATCGGTTTCAGGCTGATGCATAAAACCGAACTGTTGAAAGAGATTCTGCCGGAGTTAGAAGCCTGTGTCGGAGTGGAACAGCCAGGGGGTTATCATAAATATGACGTTTTCGAGCATTCGCTGGAGACGGTTGACTACGCACCTATGGATTTAGTCATCCGCCTGGCATCTCTTTTTCACGACATCTCCAAGCCCCAGGCAAGGGAGCTGACTCCAGAAGGAGCCACATTCTATGGGCATGATAAAAAAGGGGCAAGGGTTACAAAACATATTCTTCAAAGGCTGAGATATTCGAATGAGATTATCTCCACAGTGACCCTTCTGGTGGACAAGCATATGTTTGCAATGGGGGTAACAGATAAAGGTCTACGGAGATTAATCCGCAAAGTCACGCCTGAACATATATTCGAGCTTTTGGAGGTGAGAAGAGCGGATATTATCGCCCAGGGCAAAGGTGCAGACGGAAAAGACGTGGATGAATTTGAAAAATGGATCAAAGAGGAACTGGAAAGGAAACCGCCTTTCAGCGTGAAGGATTTGAAGATAAACGGAAATGTAATCATGGAAAAATTCGGTCTTTCTCCCGGACCTCCTGTGGGAAAAGTTTTGAATCATCTACTGGAAAAAGTCCTGGACGAGCCAGAGTTCAACCAAGAAGAACTGCTCTTAAAAGAAGCAGAGGAGTTTTTAAGGAAGCATAAGCTTTTGTAGTTGATTATGGAGTGCATCATCCGTGATGATGCCGCTCATGTAGAGACGCATCACATGCGTCTCTACTTTTTTTCTGGTAAATTTTATTTGCAATTTCATCAAAGTTATATTATATAATTAATCTTGTGAAAAAAATAACTTATCAAAGGAGTAACAGATGAAAATTCACGAATATCAGGCTAAGGAGATTTTCAGAAAATATGGAATTCCGGTGCCGGAGGGGGAGATGGCGGAGACGCCTGAGCAAGCTAAAGAAATCGCTCAGAAAATCGGCAGGCGGGTGATGATTAAGGCTCAGGTGCATGTGGGTGGCAGGGGAAAAGCGGGTGGTATCAAGTCTGCGCAAAATCCAGATGAGGCTTACGAGAAGGCTAAAAATATCCTGGGTATGGATATCAAGGGTCTGAAAGTCAAAAAAGTTTTGGTCACGGAAAGCAAAGAAATCTCCTCTGAAGCCTATATCGGGATCATCGTCGACCGCAGAACCAAAAAGCCGGTGATTATGGTCTCTCCTGCTGGTGGTATTGATATCGAGGAAGTCGCCAAAAAAACTCCGGAGAAGATTTTCAAGTTGGAAGTGGATCCACTCTTGGGTTTACAGCCTTATCAGGCTCGAAATTTGGCTTTCAAGCTCTATACCAATCCAAAAACGTGTAACCAGACTGTTCCGGTGATAATGAAGCTGTATTGGGCTTTCTGGGATGAGGATTGCTCCTTAGCTGAGATTAATCCATTCATCACCACGCCCGAAGGTGAGGTCTGGGCTTTAGATGCCAAGATAAATATAGATGATAATGGTCTGGAAAGGCATCCGCAGATCGAGGAGATGAGGGATCTGGATTCAGAAGAGCCGGGAGAAAAAGAAGCCAGAAAAATGGGGCTGTCTTTTGTTAAATTGGACGGAAACATCGGCTGTGTGGTCAACGGGGCAGGACTGGCAATGGCAACGATGGACCTGGTCAAGCATTTTGGAGCAGAGCCGGCAAATTTCTTAGACATAGGCGGTAGCTCCAATCCGGAAAAAGTGATAACCGCAATGAGGATTATCACCCGAGACCAGAACGTGAAAGCGATTCTGTTCAATATATTCGGAGGAATCACCCGTTGCGATGACGTGGCAAACGGGATTGTTGCCGCTCTCAGGGAATTCAAGCCAAAAGTTCCCATTGCGGTCAGATTGACCGGCACAAACGAGGATAAAGGCAGAGAGATACTGAAACAAGTGGGTCTTTCTGCAACTTCTTCTATGGAAGAAGTAGTGAGAAAGGCAATCGAGCTGAGTAACGTCACGCAACTTCAGATGTTCGAAGGGTGCGATGCACCAAAAGAGAAGCAAAAAAATCCTGGTTCTAACTGACTTTAGTCAGGTAATCGTCAACGCCACTAAAGTGGCTGGGAACAACTTCAGATGTTTGAAGGATGCGATGCACCAGAGGAGAAGTAAAAAAATCCTGTTTCTAACTGACTTTGGTCAGGTAATCGTCAACGCCACTAAAGTGGCTGGAACAGATACAACTTGAGACACATGCGATGCGTCTCGACGAACTGTTGGGTGAATGAATTTGTAGGGGCAATTCATGAATTGCCCCTACAGAAAAATAAATGGAGTGCATCAGCTTGCTGATGTAGTTACGAAAACAGGCAAGAGCAAGCTCTTGCACTCCTAGAAAAGTTGAAGGAGGAAAAAAATTGAGCATATTAGTTGACAAGAATACCAGGCTGGTGGTTCAGGGGATTACTGGCAGGGATGGGGCTTTTCATACCAAGCAGATGCTGGAATACGGGACCAAAGTCGTTGCCGGAGTGACTCCGGGTAAAGCCGGGGAAAAGGTCGAAGGTGTGCCGGTTTTCAATTCAGTAAAAGAAGCAGTTGAGAAAACGAAGGCGAATACCTCAGTGATCTATGTGCCATCAAAATTCGCAGTGGATGCTATTTATGAGGCGGCTGATGCCGGAATTAAATTAGTGATCTGCATAGCTGAGGGGATACCTACGACTGAGATGCTGAAGATTTATCATTATCTCAAAAATACTAACACGAGATTAGTTGGACCCAATAGTCCAGGCGTTATTACCCCCGGAGTGGCAAAGGTCGGTATAATGCCGGGACAGATTCATAAGAAGGGGACGATTGGAGTTGTATCACGAAGTGGAACCTTGACTTATGAGGTAGCATATCATCTGACCCTGAATGGTCTGGGTCAATCGACCAGCTTAGGGATTGGCGGAGACCCGATCATCGGGACAAATTTCATAGATGTCTTGGAGCTATTCCAGAAAGACCCTCAGACTGAAGGGATCGTTCTCATAGGCGAGATCGGAGGAACAGATGAGGAAGAAGCAGCGGCATATATAAAGAAGTATGTAACCAAGCCGGTTGTAGCTTTCATTGCCGGAAGAACTGCACCTCCGGGCAAAAGAATGGGGCATGCAGGAGCGATAATTTCCGGCGGAAGCGGAACAGCAGCCGAAAAGGTCGCAGCATTCAACAAAGTCGGTATAAAAGTCGCGGAAAGTCCGGCTGAAGTGGCGGTGCTGATGAAAAAGGAAATGGAAAAAAGGAAAAGTAAACCAAAAACCAAAAAAGTTATTGCAAAGAAAGAGAAAACGGTAAAGAGGGTTAAAGCACAGAAAAAGAAACGAAGGTAAAATCACTGACCCACGTTGCAATTTGGAGTGCATCAGCTTGTCGAATTTGACCTTGAGGCTGATGCATTTAAAAAGCGTAAGAGCAAGCTCTTACACTCCAGAAAAAAACTCTACCTGTGCTTGCCAGGTACCCTGACCAGCCAAGGTTGAAATTAACGTCGGGTCAGGGGACCCGACGTACACAGCGAACTCCCGAACACGGGAGGGGACAAGCCCCTCCCCTACGAAAAACTACAAAAATAGACGAAACTTGAGTTTTTTTGATTAATGATGGGTAAAACCCCTTGACATATACTGGATTGGTTGTATTATATGTGATTGGTAAAAGAGAAGTTAATCTTTATCTGGAGGGAAAAAGATGAGGTTCTGGCGCAAGCCCTTAGATGCCGACAAGCTCCAGATTCCACACGGTGAAATTCACATAATCCGTGAAAGATGTAAGGGTTGCGGTTTCTGCGTTACCTACTGCCCCAAAGACGTTTTAGAGCTTTCCACTGAATTCAATTTAAAAGGTTATCATCCTCCGGCTGCGAAAAACGCAGAAGCCTGCGTTCACTGTGGACTTTGCGAGCTTTTATGTCCTGAATTTGCTTTGTTTGTCCTGGAAAAAAAGGAAGAGCATAAGGAGGTGGAGAAAATTGAAAGCTGATCCCAAAAGGGTCTTAACCGGGGCTCACTATTTAGACGGAGACCATGCTGCAGCAGAAGGGGCTTTAGCCGCAGGTTGCACCTTCGTAGCAGGTTATCCTATAACTCCATCCACTGAAGTCGTGGAGCGGATGGCGGAAAGGTTTCCCAGCGTGGGTGGGGTTTTCATTCAGATGGAAGATGAGCTTGGCTCTATGGCAGCAGTCGTCGGCGCAGTCTGGGGCGGGTCAAAATCGATGACTGTTACCTCTGGTCCGGGATTTTCCCTGATGATGGAGAATATCGGCTTAGCCTGTATGATGGAAGCTCCCTGCGTAGTCGTAGACGTGCAAAGAGGCGGACCTTCGACCGGACTCCCGACGCTGCCGGGCCAGGCGGATATGATGCAGGCAAAATATGGCTCCCACGGCGATTACGAGCTGATAGCTCTGTCTCCCAATTCTCCACAGGAGTCCTTCTGGGTTCTGATAAAAGCTTTTAACCTGTCCGAGAGGTTCAGGGTTCCAGTGTTAGTGATGATGGATGAATGCGTGGGGCATATGACCGAGAAAGTAGTCATACCTGAAGCAGACCAGATCGAGCTTTATCCCAGAAGATACACCGAGCTTCCGCCGGAAAAATATCTTCCCTTCAAACCCGAAAAAGATTTAGTTCCCCAGATGATAAAAGCAGGTGACGATTATAAAATCCATGTTACCGGTCTGACCCATGATGAAAGAGGTTATCCGGTGATGACCTGGGAAGCCCAAGAGAAGTTAGTCAGAAGATTAGTCGAGAAAATCAGGCTGTTCAAAGATGAATTAGTTGATATAGAAGAGGAACAAACCGAAGGTGCAGATGTCGTGGTCTTCTCCTACGGCATAAGCTCCAGGGTTTCTATCCCGGCAATTCAAAAAGCAAGAAAAGAAGGTATCAAAGTCGGTTATTTGAGACCAATCATCGTGTGGCCCTTTCCGGACAAAAAGATTTACGAATTAGCCCAGAGAATAAAAGGATTTGTGGTGGTGGAGATGAACTACGGGCAGATGGTTTTGGAAGTGGAAAGAGCAGCCAAAGGGAAGACCAAGACGATTCTGGTCCCGCACGGAGGAGGATGGGTGCACGAACCTGAGGATATCTACAAGGCTATCAAGGAGGCAGCAAAATGAGCGAGGTCCAACTCAAAAAGAAAAAAGAGGAAATCGAAGAAGAGCACCCGATGGAGCATCTTCTGCGGATGGAACGGATGCCGCACATCTGGTGCCCCACCTGCGGAATCGGGACTGCGGTGACTGCCTTTTTGATGGCTCTTGAAAAGTCTCAGATCCCGCTGAAGGACACAGCCATAGTATCCGGAATTGGTTGCACGGGCAGAGTTGCCGGTTATGTCAAATTGGACTCATTTCATTCGACTCACGGCCGGGCAATTCCTTTTGCCACGGGTCTGAAATTAGCCAATCCAAAACTAAAAGTGGTGGTTTTCTCCGGGGACGGGGATATAATGGGAATTGGTGGAAATCACTTCTTGCATGCGGCCAGAAGGAATATGGATCTCACGGTTATCTGTGTCAACAACTTCATCTATGCTATGACCGGAGGCCAGTGTGCGGCTACTACTCCGGTAACAGCCAATACCTCGACTTCCCCTTATGGGAATTTCGAGCAGCCTTTTAAT
>Ga0153915_10004098_pt1 | contig 13407 bp, 11 predicted proteins | sample Opewatmetagenome_2_FD_107003 | JGI IMG/M metagenome (GOLD analysis project Ga0153915, IMG submission 107003) | Freshwater wetland microbial communities from Ohio, USA - Open water 3 Core 3 Depth 3 metaG | ecosystem: Environmental > Aquatic > Freshwater > Wetlands | place: USA: Ohio, Lake Erie... | reverse complement strand
TTGGGGCTTGATTTTTTATTATTTTTGTTTTATAAAGAAAATATATGAATGGAGGTAATTTTACTAACAAAGCCCAAGAGGCAATATTAAGAGCCCAATCATTAGCTCAGCAAAAAGGTCAAGCGCAGATAGATGCCTTGCATTTGCTTTTATCTTTGCTTTCTCAGCCAGAGAGCATTGTTTTGGTTTTGCTTTCCAAAATAGGAGTAAACATAGATGATTTAAGAAGAAAAACAGAATCAGGGCTTAATGTTTTGACAACCATTGTGCCTCCTCAATCATTTGGGCAGCTTTATTTAACCCAGGACATGGCAAAAGTTTTAGAAAGAGCCAGGCAGGAAGCCCAGAATATGCAAGACGAGTTTATATCCGTAGAGCATTTGTTTTTGGCTTTGCTTTTTATTGAAACCAGGGCTAAAGATATTTTAGATAGAGCAGTGCTCTTAAAGTCTGGCAGAAGCGAGGATCTTGAGTTTTCCAAACTGGACTACCTGACAGCCTTAAAAATAATCTCTCAGATAAGAGGAGGCACAAGAATAATTGACCCAGAGCCCGAATCAAAATACCAGGTTATTGAAAAATACGCTAGAAACCTTACGGATTTGGCCAAAAGGGGAAAAATAGACCCGGTTATCGGCAGAGAAGAAGAGGTCCGCAGGCTAATGCAGGTCTTATCCCGACGGACAAAAAATAACCCGGTTTTAATCGGAGAGGCCGGAGTGGGCAAAACAGCCATTGTTGAAGGGCTTGCTCAAAGAATTGTCAAAGGAAACGTGCCCGAATCTTTGAAAGAAAAAGAAATTATCGGCTTGGATTTGGGCGCTTTGGTCGCCGGCACAAAGTATAGGGGAGAATTTGAAAACAGAGTAAGAGCCTTGTTAAAAGAAATTGAAAAAGCAGACGGCAAATACATTCTTTTTATTGACGAGCTTCACACTTTGGTTGGAGCCGGCGGAGCAGAGGGTGCTATTGATGCTTCCAATCTTTTAAAGCCTGCCCTAGCCCGAGGAGAATTAAGAGCTATTGGAGCTACCACCTTGAAAGAATACCAAAAATACGTTGAAAGAGATATGGCTTTAGAAAGAAGGTTCCAGCCGATTTATGTCAAAGAGCCTTCAGTAGAAGATACGATTTCTATTTTGAGGGGCATTAAAGAAAAATACGAGGTTCATCACGGATTGAAGATAAAAGATGAGGCCCTAGTGGCTGCAGTTGAGCTTTCTTCAAGATATATATCAGACAGATTTCTGCCGGATAAGGCAGTTGATTTGATGGATGAGGCAATGTCTTCTTTAAGACTGGAGATTGAGTCAGAGCCTGCCTTGCTAGACGAATTGAGAAGAGAAATCCAAAGACTAGAGATTGAAAAACAAGCGGTTAAGAAAGAAAAGAAACCGGGCAAAAGCGTTACGGCCATAAACAGGCAGCTGGCAGACCTAAAAGAAAAAGCCAATTCTTTTGAGTTGCAGTGGAAATTAGAAAAAGAGTTGATTCAGAATATAAGGAATTTTAAAAAAGAAATAGATAATCTTAATTTTCAGTCAGATATTGCCGAGAGAGAGACGGATTTTCAAAGAGTGGCTGAAATTAAATACGGCAGAGTGCCAGAGCTTTTAAAAAAGATTAAAGAAGCGGAAAAAAAGCTGGCTTCAATTCAAAAAAAACGCCAGATATTAAAAGAGGAAATAGAAGAAGAAGATGTGGCAAGAGTGGTTTCCAAATGGACAGGCATTCCGGTTACCAGATTAATAGAAGAAGAAGCCAAGAAACTGGAAAAAATGGAGGCGATTATTTCCAAAAGAGTGGTTGGCCAAAAAGAGGCGATTTTGGCGATATCCGACGCAATCAGAAGATCAAGAGCCGGCATTTCGGAAGAAAGCAGGCCCTTGGGTTCTTTTATGTTTTTAGGCCCTACCGGTGTTGGCAAAACAGAAACAGCCAGAGCCTTAGCTGAGTTTTTGTTTAACGACGAGAACGCCTTGGTGCGTCTTGATATGTCAGAATATATGGAAAAACACACTGTTTCTAAAATGATCGGCTCTCCGCCGGGCTATGTCGGCTACGAAGAAGGAGGTCAGCTTACAGACAAAATCAGGAGAAGGCCTTACAGTGTAATACTTTTAGATGAAATAGAAAAAGCCCATCCAGAGGTTTTTAACATTCTTTTGCAGATTTTAGAAGACGGCCGGTTAACAGACGCCAAAGGAAGAACAGCCTCTTTTAAAAACGCCATATTGATTATGACTTCAAATATAGGCTCTGAACATATTGCCAAAATGGGCTCTTTGGGATTTTTGGGAGACAGAGCAGAGAAAAATAATTTGAAAGACAAAGTAATGGATACTTTGAGGGAAAGTTTCAGGCCGGAGTTTATAAACAGAATAGACGATATCATTATTTTCGATTATCTTTCAAAAGAAGACATAGAAAAGATAGTTGACCTTGAGCTTAATAAGGTTTCTTCTCGTTTGAGCCAAAAAGGAATTAAAATTAAGGTTTCACAGACTGCCAAAAAAAAGCTGGCAGAACAAGGATTTGATCCCAATCTGGGAGCAAGGCCCTTAAAAAGAATTATCCAAAAGAAAGTTTTGAATCCTTTAGCTTTGAAAATCGTTACAGGCCAAATAATAAAAGGCGAGGAAGTCAATGTAGACGTTGAAAAAGACAGAATTGCCATTAAAACAGCAAAAGATTTCTTAAAAGTGTGACCAAAAGAATAATAAACATTATTTTTATTTTGATAGTGGGCATGGTTGGAGGAATATTTTCTTCCCAGGTTTTAACGCCTCGTTTTACGGGGGAAGGTATTTTGGACTCCAATTATTTGGCAAAAATCGTTTCCGGCCCCGTTTATCTAACAGAGAAAAAAGAAATCACGGTTCAAGAGAACACTGCTTTACAAGAGTCAATTGAGAAAGTTGAAAAATCAATAATGGGAGTTAAAACAATTACCTCAGCCGGGAAAACAATATATGGCTCTGGTTTGGTTTTAACAACTGATGGATTGGCAGTGACCTTATCAGAGCTTATTCCCAGAAAAGGGGAATTTGCTTTTTATATCGATGGGAAAGCCCAAGCTTACCAGATATTAAAAAGGGATGATAAAAACAACTTAGCCTTAATAAAGATTGAAAGTAATAATTTAAAACCCTGCGCTTTTTCCGATTTTGCAGAGATTAAAATTGGCCAAAGAGTTTTTACTTTGGGAACGATTTTCCTAGAGGGAGAAAGAATACTTTCTGCTAACCAGGGCATTGTTAAAAACTTCAATCAAGAGTATATTGCCACTAATATTTTTGAAGAAAATACATTAGCCGGCAGCAGCTTATTTAATATTGAAGGAGAGCTTTTGGGCCTGAATACGATTGATTCTGAAGGAAAAGTAACTGCCATTCCAATAAACGTTATTCGTGACTTCGTTGGTTTTTAATTATGTTGGAGTTCATAATTTCTCCTTTTCTTTTGGGATTGTCTGTGGGGATATATTGTTTTAGCTATTGCATTCCCTTTGCAGCCCCTTTGATGATTTCAGAAGAAAGGGGAAAAAGAGAAAATATATCTGTTATTTTTCAGTTTCTGCTCGGCAGGCTTTTTGGCTATTTGCTTTTTGGAGCGTTTTTCGGTTATTTAGGCCAGAAAATAAATGTTTTAGAGGTTAATATAATTATTAATGCAGGATTAATTTTACTTTCTTTATTTTTGATTTTTAATGCTTTGGGTCTGTTAAATTGGAAATATTCTTCTTTTTGCTTCAAGCATAAAAAAAGATTGCCTTTATTTATGGGCTTTTTAATGGGGATTAATGTTTGCCCTCCCTTTTTAATGTCTTTAGCTTATGTTTTTACTCTTCATAACTGGCTTTTCGGGGTAATTTATTTTTTGATGTTTTTTTTGGCTACCAGTATTTATTTTTTGCCCTTATTCTTTTTGGGATATTTGAACAAACTGAGATCATTCCAACTGGTGGGCAGAATATCTTCTTTGATAGTGGGAATTTTGTTTTTTGTTTACGGCTTATATTATATAATTAAAATTGTATGAAAGCACTATACAAAATATCGCAATATTCCGGCTGGGTCCTTTTATTTTTTATGATTTTATATTTTGCTACCGGCTTTGGAAGGTTGTGGGGGGCAGTGGATCCGGTATTAGCCAAAATAATCCACGAAAAATGGCTGCCGATTCCAACTATTATTGCTATTTTTTTGCATATTTCTTTTCGCTTGAAAGTTATTTTTAGTAAAAAACATGAAAGCTGAAAAAATATTCGCCATTATATTTTTGATTATTATTGTTGGCTTTTCCGGATATTTGATATTTAAAAAAGAAGCTGTTAGAAAGGCTTCCGAGGCTTCTTTAAAAGAAGCCATGTTTTACCAGGCTTTGGGAAATAATATGGTTCAGTGCAATCTATGTCCCAACCGTTGTCTTTTGTCTGAAGGCCAGATAGGAATTTGTAAATCAAGGAAAAACGTGGGAGGCAAGCTTTATTCCATGGTTTACGGAAAAATAGCTTCTTTCCATGTTGACCCAATAGAAAAAAAGCCTCTTTACCATTTTCTACCAGGAAGTAAGGCTTATTCTTTGGCTACTACTGGGTGCAATCTTCAATGTAAGTTTTGCCAAAACTGGCAAATAGCTCAGGTATTTCCCTGGGAGGTTAACACAAAACAAATGAGCCCCGAAGAGGTGGTTGAAGATGCCCTAAAAAGCGGAGCTGAAAGTATTGCCTATACTTATTCTGAGCCGACTATTTTTTATGAGTATATGTTTGATATTGCTAAACTGGCCCATGAAAAAGGGTTAAAAAATGTGGTAATCAGTAACGGCTATATTAATCCAGAACCCTTGAGAAATCTTTTGCCCTACATCGATGCTTATAAAATTGATTTTAAGGGCTTTAACGATTCTTTTTACCAGGAGATGACAAACGGCAGCGTTGGCCCGGTTTTAGAATCAATGAAAATTATCAAAGAGTCCGGCACCTGGCTGGAGGTTGTTAATTTGGTTATTCCAGGAGAAAATGATTCAGACCAAGATTTAAAAAAATTAGCTGAGTGGGTAAGAGACAATTTGGGTCAAGATACTCCTTTGCACTTTTCCCGCTTCAGTCCTAATTATAAGCTGGACAGAACCCCTCCAACTCCCGAAGAAACCTTGAAGAGAGCCAGGCAAATAGCTTTGGATGCAGGCTTAAGATATGTGTATATTGGTAATATCCAAGACCAAGAAAGCAGCACCACTTATTGTCCTCAAACCAAAGAACCGGTTATTGAAAGGCAGGGATTTTTCGTAATTAAAAATAATTTGGAATCTTGCTCCATCCCCGGAGTTTTTAAGTGATTATGAAAAAAATCTTAATTGCTTATCTAATAATATCTCTTGTTGTAATCGCAGGATTTTTAGGATATAAAGCATTTCAAAAGATTAGCTCTTCTCATCAGCCTTCTGCTTCGGAATCTTTTGAAGAAACAGTCAGGAAGCCGGCAGCGGCAGGTCAGTTTTATCCAAGCGGAAAAAAGGATTTAGAAACTCAAATAGACGGTTTTTTATCCTCAGTTCAACTGCCAGAAACCAAAGGTCAGATTATAGCCTTGATTGTTCCTCACGCCGGCTACCAGTTTTCCGGCCAGACAGCAGCTTTTGGTTTTAAAGAATTAATTAATCAGCAAATAGACACAGTTATTATTATCAGCAACAGCCACCAAGAAAGATTTGAGGGCATATCTGTTTTTGAACAAGGTTATTTTGAAACTCCTTTGGGAAGAGTTAAAATAGATTCTGATCTGGCAAAAGCCCTGATAAAAGAAAACGAAAGGATTTTTTACAAAGAGTCAGCCCATGAAAAAGAGCATTCTCTAGAAGTTCAGCTGCCTTTTTTGCAAAGGGTTTTGTCTAGCTTCAAAATTGTGCCTATTCTCTTCGGCAACAGTTCTTCTCAAGACTACCAGATTTTAGCTCAAGCTCTTCTTAATAATATTAAAGGCAAGAATGTTCTATTAATAGCTAGCTCTGATTTATCTCATTATTTTCCTTACCAAGAAGCAAAAGAGATGGATTTGGAAACAATAGATTTAATCTTAAACAATAAGATTGATCAAATAAATAATGCTTGCGGCAAAGATGCGATTAAAACCTTGATGCTGGTTACGCAGGAATTAGGCGTTGATAAAATTGAATTGTTAAATTACGCTAATTCAGGAGATGTCAGCCAGGGCGATAAAAGCAGGGTAGTGGGCTATGCTGCCATCGGGTTTTACGGAGAAAGAAGAGGCAATCTTTTAACCAGAGAAGAGCAGGAAAATCTTTTAGACATAGCCAAGTCCTCGGTTGAAGATTATGTTAAAAACGGCGTAGTTCCTGAGTTTGAAACAGAGAACCATTATTTAAACCAAAAAATAGGAGCTTTTGTCACTTTAAAAAAACAAGGCCAGCTTAGGGGTTGCATTGGCATGTTTTCTCCGACAGAAATTCCTTTGTATGAAGTTGTTTCTCAGATGGCTATTTCTGCAGCAACTAAAGATACAAGATTTTCTCCGGTAAAAAAAGAAGAATTAGCTGAGCTTGATTATGAAATTTCTGTCTTGAGTCCGATGGAAAAAATAGATAATTGGCAGGATATTGTTCTTGGCAAGCACGGGGTATTAATAAAATATCTTATGCAGTCCGGCGTTTTCTTGCCTCAGGTTGCCACAGACAACAATTGGAGCCTAGAAACTTTTTTAGAGCAGTTATGTTATCAAAAAGTGGGGATGGAAAAGGACTGCTACAAAAGAAATGATGTAGAGATATATGTTTTTACTGCTCAGGTTTTTGACTAAAGCATTAATATTATCCAGAGGTTAAAGATTGCTATAAATATTAAAGTTTCAAAAAGGCCAAATACCGGAATTAATATTAAAGGAGGAATGATAGCGCCTAAACAAGCGCCGATTAAATCGGCAGAATAAATTACGCCGGTTTTTTTATTTGGCTCTTTCTGGTCTTCAAGGTATATTCTGTTAGCGATGGGAAATACGGCCCCTCCTAAAAAACCCGCGATGGCGCCGATTATTAAGATAACAGGCTCTTTGGCTAAATTAGTAAAACCAAAATAAGAAATAACAGTAAATAAAACTATTAAAAAATGAAACGTTAATAGATTTTTTCTTTTTATTCCGTACCAGACGCCGATAGTCATTCCTAAAGTTAAAGCAGAAATTAATAGAGCTATTTTTAAAAAAAGGTATCCTATTGTTGTTTGGTAAACAAAAATAATAATTGTTTCAAAGGCCATCAGAGAAAACCCAGCGATTGCGACCGAAAGAACCGGGGTTTTTTTCTCTGTGTGGACAATAGTTAAAATCATTAAGATAGCCAAAAAGATAATCCAGAAATTTTCAGCAAGAGATTTAAATATTCTTGATAGGTTAGTATTGAATATTTCCAGCCAGGATAAAGTTTGGTAAAAATAGGCGATAGGGAAGAATTCTTGGTTTATTCTTGTTTCCTGGTTTAATCCTTGTTTTTTCGAAAATCGGTATTCAATATACTGGTCATTTAGAAAATCAGTCTTAATATTTCTTTGTTTTAATCTTTCGATTAAGACATTAAAATTATATTCAACCGCTCCTGCGAAAAAAAGACTAGTTTCTCCTCTGAGCACCAAGGTTTCTGGGAAGCTTGATTTTAAAGTATTTAATATTATAAGGTGGAGAGTTTCTAAGCTTGGGCTGCCAGCGCTTTCAGTATATGAAAGATGGGTTGCTATTATTCCTTTATCCTTAAGATTGTCCTTTATTTTTTCAAAAAACTCTTTTGTATAAAATCTATTCATTAAAGCTGTTGATGGATTTGGCAGATTTATTATTATTGCATCAAATCGGTCTTTCGTATTATTTAAATAATAATACCCGTCTTGGTTAATAACTTCTACCTTTTTTGGTATTTTTATAACTTCTGTAATTTTGGGATCTGGTTCGACATAAACAATCTTTTTTGGGTTGTGCTTTAATATTTCTTCAAGAGTATTGCCGAATCCTCCGCCGATTAAAAGAACATCTTCGGGTTTTTCAACCTGTAAAAGAGTTAGGTGGACTATCTGTTCTGAAAGCTCAAATTCTTTATCTGAGCCAAGCAGTAATCCATTGCCATAGTAATTGAGCTGGTCGTCTATTTTAGTTATTGCTATATTTCCCAAAGGAGAATTAAGGGAAGCTACTAATTCTTGATTTTTGAACCGCCAGCTAGTGGTTGTTCTATCTATCTTTCCTAGCAAGGGAACAGAATCTATAATTTGCTCAGAGTATATTAAAAATATTGTTATTAATATTCCTCCTATTACAAAACCCAACATTTCCCAAAAATAGGCCTTGTTAACAAAAGAGCTTTCTGTTTTGCTTTTAAACCAAAGGCCCAAAACAAAACAAAGGGGGAAAAGAGCCAATATTCCCAAACCTATATTTCGGCCCATATACCTTATTAAAAGGAATTCTAACAACAGGAAAACCCCTGCTAAAATATAGAGAATTTTTGGATTAATTTTTTTAAAACCTGCTCCTATCGCTGTAAATAAAAGCCATAAAGCCAAAATCAGGCCAATAAAAAATTCATTGCCCCAAAAAGTTATTATTAGCTCTCTGATGATTATTGTCTGGGCAATTACAGATATTATTCCCAAAGCAACAAAAGAAAAAATCAGCCCTCTTTTCATTACTTACATTCTAGGATATTTTTTTTAAATTTCAATATGATTAATCTTGATAAACTTTTGGTTTTGTGGTAAAAACAGAGATTATAGCGAGTGCTATATGTAAAGCTCTTTAAAATTTTAACATGGCAGGGGAGAGGAAAGGAGATTGCCATGAGAAAATTTTTGATTTTTTTTGTTCCCTTGTTTTTTTTCGGCTGTTCAGCCAATAATTTGCAGCAGAAAATCTGCACAGTAAAGATTACCCATATTTCAGAAGGGTGCAAATTAGTTGACGCTCCAGAGAGCAAAGCAGGTGTTTTTTTAGCTCAAGTAAGCACTGGCCAAGAGCAGTACAGCAGAACTGCTTCCAATTCTTTGGCTAGGGTTTTAAAAAACAGTGGCAACGACCTTAAAATCCTTTCCTTTTCAGAACTGGCTAATGAGATAAATAAAAAAGAGATTTGGCAGGAATATTCAACAGCGGTTTCTTTTTATAAAGAAAACGGCATGCTGAGAAAGTCAGATTTGCAGTTTATAGGGGAAAAGCTTGATTTGGATTATTTCATTATGCCTTTGGTTTTGGACATAAAGCGTTGGGACGTGAACAGGTTTTCAGCCGTAGGTGTCAAGCTTCTCAACACTCACAAGATTTGTATAGTAGTGACTATGGAAATTTGGGATAGTAAAGCAATTAATATATTCAGCGCAACCTCAGACATAACTATTGCCGATGAGAGGATTAAAGAAACTCCGATTTCTATAGAAGATGCTTTTGACCAAGCTTGGCTGGCAATCTTGCAACAGCTCAAGGCGGGCAATAAAAAACTCTAAAAAACAAAGCCCAAAGAGGACTTCTCCTCTTCGGGCTTTTTATTTTTAGTAAGTGTAGTCGTCTACCAAAAAGCCGTTTTGGTCGTATAAATATATAATATCGTGCAACGGCTCTACTAGGTCTGATTTAGTGTATATATACCAGTAGTTTTTCAAGAAATCATCTTCTTTCTGATAGTTTCTATAGCAGCCGGAATAATTTAAGTTTTCTGCAATATAGCTTGTGCAAAAAGAATTGGTTGCTATTTTCAAATTACTTGAATAGTCAGGGATCTGGCATCTTTTAAGGTCTAGAATATAGTCTTGGCAATAAGGATGAAGATTATAAATATCTTCTAATTCTGGTTTTGGGCAGTAGCTTGAAAACGAAGGATAAAATTGGTTTGACTCTTTTAAATAGCCCAAACATGAGTTTATTCTAAAAGCACTGGTATTTAAAGGGCTAATATCTCCTATTAAATATATAGTTAAATATCCTTGGGTGGTGATGTCTTTTTCCGGCTTGTCTGACTGGTATTTTTCTATGCCTTGAGGTATTTTGAATTCTCCGTGCCTGGTTTTTATTGTAAAGCCGGTTATGTTTATTTTTTCTTTGGTTGATACTCTCAGTCTGATTACAGAAGGATGATAGGTATTCTTTTTCGTCACCCCTGATATTTTTATTTTCTGATAATACAAAGAAAGAGCTTTTGGATTTTCCGGACTGATATTTTCTGAAGGTTGTGTAGGTTGTGTTTCTTGAGATTCTGGCTGTAAGGGCTTTGGCGCAGGCGCAGGAGTAGGCGCAGGAGCAGGGGCAGGGCTTTTAAAATCAAAACGAAAAGCAGAGAGTATATTTGCTCCGCTTAAGTTTTTACCTTCAAAAGCAAAAAGCACTACCAAAGCTATTATTATAATAACAATAAAAATAACGATTTCTTTCATAGCAAGTATTATACCATTCATTTCCAAAAAATCAACCCATTGACACAAAAATAATAAATTGTTATAATTTAAAATTGTATTTGAGAGAAAGAACCTTAACAATAACATATTGATTGAAAGGAGTTAAGATATGGAAGAAGTAGCAGGAAAAAAAGCGGTTTTAGAGTTTGATTACAGAAAAGAAGGAATTCGTCTTTTTGCCGAACAGACGGGAGCGGGAGATTCAGTGATTAGCGTAAGGTGGTGCGTTGACCAAAGAATTCTTGACAAATTGAAAGAACTGAAAGAAGAAGATCCGCTTCTCCTTTTAGTTGTGGTTAAGATGCCGGACGATAGCTATCACTATCACTGTCCGAGAGACGTGCTTCGCAAGCTTGTTCCCATAGGACAGGAAATGGAGTATATCCAATTCCAAGGGCCGGGTTTCTACAAGATTATCGCCACTATAATTTCGGGTACAGAAACCACAGTTTCGGTCAAGAAGTATTTCCTTCAGAAGGATTCAGTCCACTCCTATGAAAATTCAGTTTTGGGGTATAACACAGATAGTTTGCAGTCGCATGGTTTTTTGTCTTTCGTAGACATAAATTGTCCTGAAATTGACCAGCGTGAATATAGCTGCGGCAGAATAGGAGAGGGAAGTTTGCGTATTAATGTTTCTGCCGACTTTTTTGCCAAAGAACCGCCAGAATGGCTTAAGCGTTGGGCGAATTATTGGTTTGGAACAAAGCCGCTGGATCAGTGCCAGTTTAGAGGGCGCTGTATTCTGGCTTTTACTGTTCAACCGCCGGTAATGCTGTTTTGGCTGGTTGGAAAGATTGTTATAGCTTTGGTCGCTGGCCTAATTTTGCTTCTTTGCGGCGCAAAAATGGTAAGATTTTCTCCAGTGCTCCATCCGCTTACGTATCATTTGGAAGAAGTGTGGCTTTTTACCAGAGAGTTCATATTCTTCACTCGCAAGCGCCCTTATTTGGCGCCGCTTGCGCCAATATTTATTTTATTTGTTCTAGCGTTAACTATTTTGCTGAACATAATCTTAAATATGGGGATGGGCGTGCCGGCATTGCTCGCGGGCTCTGTTGGTTTTAATGCTTTTTGCGCATTGTTAGTTGTCCTTGTATCTACGGCGTTAAAGAGACAGCCGACTACTAAGGCCCCGGCCAAGCCTACATGGATGATAGAGGAGGAAAAAAAACAGAAAAAGAAACAGGAAGAACAGGCTCGGCTGGAAAGAATATACGGAAATTTTTCAGGGATCGTATGCGCGGGCGGGCCATTAAAAGCATCTTTAGATGCTTTACCAAAAGAGAAAAGAACTGTTCATTTGCGGTACTTTGGCCTTAAGGCGAGATTATGCAAGCCTTTTGCAAGGTATTAACAATACAAATATCAGGGGCAGATTTTACAATCTGCTCTTTTTTATTAAGAATGTTTCTGGTAAAATAAAATAATATGAAACTTTCTAAAACTAATAAGATTATTATTGTTGCCGGAGCTTTCTTTATACTTTTTACTGTTATTATTGGGGTTGTTTTGAGAACAGAAAAAAATAATCTTCCTGCCAAAGAAATAGAGCTTGTTTCAGACTACGAGATTGCAGAAAGCAGCTCTGGGAAAATTGTTGAAAGCAAACAAACTGGCTTTTCCGTATCTTTGCCAGCTGATTGGATTGTCAGAGATTTTGACGATAAGGTAAGGTTTTCCAATTCAGAAATACAAATTGAGCCAGGCAAAGACGTTTCAGAAACAATCAAAGAAAATAATATTTGTTCAGGAATTATTGAAATTAAAAAATATCTCAAAGCAGACCATAAAGATATAACCAGCTTAGCTGGCTTAATTAAACAAGTTGAAGCTGGAGAAAAAGGGCAAGACAGGAATTATGCTTATAGTTTAGTTGAGGCAAACAACAGAACTTTTCTTAAAACGGAATTCAGCAAAGATAATCAAGTAGTGTATATTTCAGCTAAAACCATTGCCAACAGCAATATTTATCATCTTAATTCTGGCTTATTTTTTTCTGAAGAATGCGAACAGGCCTTTAATAATATTCTCCAGTCTGTTAAAATAAAGTAAGGATATCGTTCTTTCCGCGTTCTTTTACAAAAAGGAGGTGATGCTAATGGATAAACTTATCGTGACACTTTGTGTCAGAACCCTTTTATGATTTTTCTCATGTTGTTTGGAGGCCGCCTATAGAACCATATTCAGCTTTGATTGCAGACGAGATGCCTGATGAGAGAATTCTCTCATCAGGCCTTTTTAATTAAATAAAAATGCGGGGAAGAAAATATTCTCTTCCCCGCGTGCCTAAAACCCCTTTGCCGGTGGGTTTTCAAAAGAGCTAAAAAGAGTGGAAGGCCTCCGAGGCGTGAGCACGGTGAAGGGAGGAGGCCTTCCGATGCGGCTCTCTATTTTTAACTCTACTTCCTAATCTCCAAAAGTCAACTTTTCCACAGGAATCATTTACGAAAAAAGAGTTTGTCAGAGGTGATGTTCACACAAATAGCATAGAGGGTTGCTGGGCTGTTATTAAGAGGTCTATTAGAGGCACTTATGTTTGGGTTTCCCGCCAATATCTTCAATCTTATCTTGATGAGTTCTCTTATCACTACAACCACAAGTATTCTTCTTTGTCTGTGTTCTTTGATTTGCTTTTTCGTCTTTGCGGACAGCAAGGTTCAACAGGTGAAAAAATTCCTTCTTTTGTGGGGGTTGGGGTTTCATAGTTATAGTATAACAAGTAATTTAAAATTGTAATATAAGTCTATTGACATAACGTTAATATTATGTAAGTATGGAGGTGATTACTAATATAACAGGTGTATGCTTAAAGAAGAACAGTTTAATTTAATAAGAGGTAAGGGAAAAGTACCAGAATATAAAGATATTTTCCCTCCAGATTTAAAAAGTATTTATGACAACGAACTCGTTAACTTGATAGGCGAGGCAAATTTGGCTATAGGAAATTTAAATAGTTA
>Ga0153915_10004097_pt1 | contig 13407 bp, 11 predicted proteins | sample Opewatmetagenome_2_FD_107003 | JGI IMG/M metagenome (GOLD analysis project Ga0153915, IMG submission 107003) | Freshwater wetland microbial communities from Ohio, USA - Open water 3 Core 3 Depth 3 metaG | ecosystem: Environmental > Aquatic > Freshwater > Wetlands | place: USA: Ohio, Lake Erie... | reverse complement strand
GGTGGGTCCGCCGGCGAACCGGCCTGGGGCTCCTGCTGGTCTTTCCCGTCTTGTGGACCGCGGTGGAATGGATGGTCGGCCACCAGAGCGACGTCCGGTTCCCCTGGCTGGGGCTGGGGACGTCTCTGACCCACTATCCCATGGTGGTGCAGATCGCGGATCTGGTGGGCGCTCGGGGCGTGACCTACCTGCTGGCTTCCGCCAACACGGCGCTGGCTCTGGCCTGGGTGGCGCGGAGGGATCGCGGGCGGGTGGTACGGTTGGCGGGCGGCGTGCTGGTGGGGTTGCTGGTCGCCGTGGGGTACGGCGCGGTGCGCATGCGAACGCTGGTACTGCGGCCATTGGGCCGGGTGGCGGTGATCCAGCCCAACGTGGCGTTTGACCAGAAATGGCGAGTCAATCCGGACTCGCTGGTGGACGAGTTGCTGGCTCTCTCCCAGCAGGCCATCACCGAGACGCATCCCGATCTCGTGGTCTGGCCCGAGGCGGCGGTGCCGGGGTTCTTTATCGAACACCCGGATTGGGAGATGCGGATTCGCGCCCAGGCGGCGCAGACCAGGACGCCCCTGGTGGTGGGCGGAGTGGACTACACCTTCCGGCCATCCGGTGGTGGGGACCCCTATAACGCCGCGTTCGTCTACGATTCGGCGGGGCGCCCCTCCCCGGAGCCTGCTTACCACAAGCATTACCTGGTGCCCATCGTGGAGCGGGTGCCGTTCGTCAACCCGCACTGGTTTCGGAAGCTGCAGTTCTTTGGGGCGTTCGGGGTCGGTGACCCCGGCCCCGTCTACTCGCTGCCCATCGGGCGCTTCGGCATCCTGATCTGCTACGAATCGATCTTCGAGGATCTCTCCCGCCGCTATCGCCGGCTGGGCGCCGATTTCCTGATCAACATCACCAACGACGCCTGGTACGGGAACACCAGCGCGTCGTATCAACACCCCGCCCACCTGGTGATGCGGGCCATCGAAACCCGGGTAGGCATCGCCCGCGCGGGCAACGACGGCATCTCCGAGTTCGTGGACCCTCTGGGCCGCGAGCACCAGCGGACGCTCAAGGAAACCCAGACCATGGAGGCGGGCGAGGTCTCCACCACCGATGCCCGGACGCTGTATGTGACGCTGGGCGATTGGGTAGGGTGGCTTTCCCTGGTCGGCACGCTCGCGCTCCTGGGCGCGGCCTGGAGCCGGAAACCGTGACGCGGGTGGGGGTGGATGTTGGAGGGACGTTCACCGATCTGGTAGCGCTCGCCAAGGACGGCGGCGTGCGGGTAGTGAAAGTCCCCTCCACTCCTCACGACCCCTCGGTGGGCCTCTGGCGGGCGGTAGACCAGCTGACCGGCCAGGACGGCGCCCGGCGGGTGGAAGCGCTGGTGCATGGCACCACGGTCGCCACCAATGCGCTGCTGGAGCGGCGGGGCGGAAACGTCGCGTTTCTGGTGACCGCCGGCTTCGAAGACCTGCTGTGGCTGCGGCGCCAGGACCGGCCCGCCCTGTACGATCTGGCGCGCGACCACCCGCCGCCGCTGGTGGAACGGCGGTCGGTGATCGGCGTGGCCGAGCGGATCGGGGCGAACGGGGTGGTCCGGCCCCTGACCGACGGCGAGGTGGAGCGGGTGGTCCGGGAGACCGCCGGGCGGCATCCGGCGGCCGTCGCCGTCTGCCTGTTGTTCAGCTTCGCCGATCCCCGCCACGAGCGGCGCCTGGCCGCCGCCCTGCGCGCGGCCCTCCCCGACACACCGATCGTCGCCAGTCACGAGCTATTGCCCGTCTTCCGGGAGTACGAGCGCGCCAGCACCACCACGGTCGAGGCGTATCTCCGGCCGCTGGTGGGAGCCTACATCGAGCGGGTGGGGCGGGAGGCCGCGGCCCGCGGAATCCCCGACTTCCGGGTCATGGCCTCACACGGCGGCACCCTCTCGGCGGCGCAGGCGCAAGGTCGCGCCTCGTCCCTGGCGCTCTCGGGCCCCGTGGGCGGCGTGGAGGGCGCTCGACTGCTGGGCGTGCAGGTGGATCGCGGCGACTTGTTGACGATTGACATGGGCGGCACCAGTGCGGATGCGAGCCTGATCCTGGACGGCGAGCCGCTGGTGCAATCCTCCGGCAGCGTGGGCGGGATACCCGTGGCGCTCCCGCACGTGCTGATCGAGACCGTGGGCGCGGGCGGCGGCAGCATCGCCTGGGTGGATCAGGGCGGCGCGCTGCGGGTGGGCCCGCAGAGCGCGGGCGCGGTGCCGGGCCCGGCGTGCTACGGCCAGGGGGGCACCGAGGCCACCGTCACCGACGCGGCGCTGGTGCTGGGGTGGCTGGACGCGGCCCACCCGCTTGCCGCCGACCTGAAACTGGACGCCGGGTTGGCCCGGCAGGCCGTGGCGCGCATCGCGCGCGCGGCGGGACTGGATGTGCCGCGGTGCGCGGCGGGAATCCTGGAGATCGCCACCGCCACCATGGTGCGGGCGCTGCGCAGCGTGAGCGTGGAGCGGGGCGTGGACCCGCGGGCCACCACGCTGGTGACCTTCGGCGGGGCGGGGCCGCTGTTCGTGTGCCCGCTGGCGGAAAATCTGGGTGTGCGCCGGGCGCTGATTCCTCCGCATGCCGGTGCGCTCTCGGCCCTGGGCCTCGCGGCGGCCAAGGCGCGGGTGGAATTCACCGGCTCGCTGCACCGGATGGCGGGCGATCTGGACCGGCGCGGCCTGGCCCGGGCCTATGCCGATCTGGAAGCGCAGTGCCGGGCGGAGCTCCCCGGCCCGAGACTGCGGCGCCTGGCCGAATGCCGGTACCCGGGACAGGGGTACGAGGTCACCGTCACGGCCGGTGCTGACGGGGCCGCCACGGCCGCGGCATTTCACCGGGCCCACGCGGCGCGCTTTGGGCACGCCGACCGGCATCGCCCCGTGGAGATCGTGAACCTCCGGGTGGTGGCCACCGGCGCCGCGGCCCGGGTGCGCCTCCGGCGGCGTCCGGGTGAGGCGGCCCGCCCCCGCGGCGGGCGGGTACGCATGGACGACGTCCCGGTAGGCACTCGTCTTAGGGGACCGCTCATGCTGGACGGGAGTGATGCTACCGGACGCATTGCGGCCGGCTGGCGCGGGGTGGTGCACGAGACGGGAGCGGTGCTGCTGGAGCGCGTGCGATGAGGGGTGGTAGGGGCGGTAAAGGCGGCAGCGGCGGTAAAGGCGCCAAGCGCGGAGGCACGCTGGACGCGATTGGGCTGGAGGTCATGGCCCACGCCTTTGCCGGCATCGCCGAGGAAATGGGCGCCGTGCTGGTGGCCAGCGCGGTGTCGCCCAACGTGCGGGAGCGGCGTGACTCCTCGGCGGCGCTGTTCGACGCGCAGGGCGAAATGATCGCCCAGGCGGCGCACATTCCGGTGCATCTGGGCGCCATGCCCGACGCGGTGGCCGCGGTCATGAAGCTGGATCCCGGGCCCGGGGACACGTTCATGCTGAACGATCCCTTCACCGGCGGCACCCACTTGCCGGACATCACCATGGTCCATGCCGTCGGTCTGGGCCGGGTCGTGGCCGGCTACACCGTGGTGCGCGCCCACCACTCGGACGTGGGCGGCATGCGGCCGGGCAGCATGCCCCCGCATTCCACCGACCTGTTCCAGGAAGGGATCGTGCTGCCGCCGGTGCGCTGGACCCGGGGCGGGGTGGTACAGGAGGACGTGCGCCGGTTGCTCCTGGCCAACGTCCGGACCCCGGAGATGCGGGCCCACGATCTGGCGGCGCAGCAGGCGGCGTGCGAGCGGGGCGCGCTCCGGTACCGCGAGCTGGCTCAGCGCCGCGGGAAAGCGTATGTGACGGGCGCGGTGCGGGACCTGCTGGCCTACGCCGAGCGCCGGACCATGGCGTCCCTGGCGGAGCGGGTCCGGCCCGGCGTGTACCGGGCGGAGGACTGGCTGGAGAGCGACGGGATGGAGGATCGGGACATCGCCATCAGGGTGGCGGTGGAGGTGACGCCCAAGGGCCACCTGCGCTGCGATTTCACCGGCACCGATCCGGCGGTCCGGGGCAATGTGAACTGTCCCCTGTCGGTGACCCGCTCCGCGGTGTTGTTCGTGCTCCGGTGTCTGGTGGACGAAGACATCCCTACCAACGGTGGCCTCCAGCGAGTCATCAGCATCACCGCGCCGGTGGGGAGCCTGGTCAACGCGTCCTGGCCCCACGCCGTGGCCGCCGGCAACGTGGAAACCTCCCAGCGCATCACCGACACCCTGTTCGCCGCCCTGGCTGACACCGGGAGGGTCCCGGCCCAGGGCCAGGGCACCATGAACAACGTGGTGTTCGGGGGCGCCGGGTGGACCTACTACGAAACGCTGGGGGGCGGGCAGGGGGCCTCACCCGCGGCGGACGGTCCCTCCGGCGTGCATGTCGGGATGTCCAACACCCGCAACACACCGATCGAAGTGTTCGAGCTGGAGCATCCGCTGCGGATCGAAACCTACGCCCTGCGCCAGGGAAGCGGCGGCGCGGGGCGGCACCGAGGGGGAGAGGGCGTGGTGCGGGAGTACCGCGCGCTGGACCAGATGGAAGCCTCGCTGCTCAGCGAGCGGCGGCGGCACGGGCCGCGGGGAGCCGCGGGCGGCGCGGGTGGCGCGCCGGGACGGAACCTGCTCAACGGCTCGCCCCTTTCCGCGCGAGCCGCGGTGACCCTCAAGCCTGGAGACGTGCTGCGGGTGGAAACGCCGGGTGGTGGGGGGTATGGGGGCGGATAGGCGGATAGACGCCTATCACCCCTCTTCCCCCGCCCTCTCATACGCTTTGGCTTCCACGAACAGCTGGAACAGATTCTCGTCCAGCATGCCCCCCTTCACTTCCTGCGCCATGATGTCCAGCGCGCGGGGGAGGGGGACGGCGCGCTTGTAGGGCCGGTCCGCCGCGGTGAGGGCGTCGAAGATGTCCGAGATCGTCATCATCCGGGTCTGGATGGGGATCTGGTCCGCCCGCACCTTCCGGGGATATCCGCTGCCGTCCAGCTTCTCGTGGTGCCCGTAGGCGATGGCGGGGATGTCCTGCAGCTCCTTGGTCCAGGGGATGGTCATCAGGAAACGGTACGTGTGGGTCACGTGGCTCTCGATTTCCAGCCGCTCGCTCTCGTCCAGGCTGCCTTTGCGGATGGACAGGAACCGCACCTCGTCGTTGGTGAGGAAGGGACGCTCGGCGCCGTCCAGATCCTGGTAGAACACCTGCGCGTAGCGCATCAGCTCTTCGAAATTGCCTGCCGGCAGCACGCTGGGCTCGTTGGACTCGATGATGAGCTGCAGGAAGCGGTCCATTTCCTTGAGGCGGGCCTGGTGCTCGCCTTGGAGCTGGTCCACGAAGGCCTGGTACCCGTCCTGGCCGCTCCGCTCCAGGTACTCCATGCGCTGCTTGAAGAAGTCTCGCTCCGCCGTCCGGTGGAGGAAGGCGTGCCGTTGCTGGATCAGGGATAGGTCCGGCGGATACAGCTTCTTCGCTTTCACCAGGACCTGCTCCCGCACGCCGACCTTGCCGAAGTCATGCAGCAGGCCGGCGTAGCGGATTTGCCGGAGCTGCTCCCGGGTGAAGTTCACGTCGCGATAGGGCCCGGCGGTGGTACGGTCCGCGGCCTGGGCCAGACCCACGGTCATCGCGGCTACCCGGCCCGAGTGGCCGAAGGTGGTGGGGTCCCGCTGCTCAATGGCGGTGACGGAGGCCTTGACGAATCCCTCGAACAGACGTTCGATGCTCTCGTAGAGCTGGCTGTTCTCCATGGAGACGGCCGCCTGGCCCGCCAGCGAGGAGACGATCTCCACCGTGCGCTTGGTGTAGGGAATCACCTGCGCTTCCACGTCCTCCCGGGTGACCAGCTTGGCCTGGAAATCCCGCTTCCGGTTCATCAGCTGCAGGACCCCGATCACCTCGTCCTTATGGTCCTTCATGGGGATGGTCATGATGGACTTGGTGCGGTAGCCGTACTTCTCATCAATGGAGCGGTTGAACCCATACTCCACGTCGGGCGGCAGGAAGTAGGCGTCGTCGATGACCAGCGGCTCGCCGGTGGAAGCCACATAGCCCGAGATGCTGCTGTGGTCGATGGCCATGGTGAATTCGACCAGCGGGATGTCGGGCCGCGAATAGGTCTGCGACATCTTGAAGCGCAGGCGCTTGCTGTCGTCCTGGTGGGTTTCCACCACGTACAGGCTGCCCGCATCCGAGGCGGTGATGCGGCGCGCCTGGGTGAGGATCAGGTCCAGCAGGGTGTTGTAGTCCCGCTCGGTGGCGAGCGCCATGCCGATGCGGGTCAGCTCGCTCAGCTCGCGAGTGCGCAGCGTCACGTCCGCCCGGGCCCGCTGCAGGTCCCCCCGGGTGACCGCCTCGCGATAGGCGGCGCGGAGGGCCAGGAGCAGCTGGCGCGTCCCGAAGGGCTGGGGCAGGTAGGAGGCCAGGAGGTCGGTGGGGAGGGCGTCCGCGAGGTCCGGTTCTCCGGACCTCCCCAACGCCACCACCGCGCCACCCCGCTCCACGAAGGCTCGCAGGGCGGTGCCGGGAAAGGCCTCCCGGCTTTCTGGATCCAGCACCAGCACCGCGTGCACCTCGGCGTCCACCAGGTCCTTGGGGGACCCCACGAGGCGGGCCGCGATCTCCTCGGCGGCGAGCGCCTTGGCGATCGGCGACGGGTCGAAGGCCCGGGTATGAAGCAGGACGAACTTCATGGCTGGTTCCGGCTGGTGTCGAGGGGGGGCGGCTGGACGCCCGTGAGGAGCCGGGTGGGGCGGCGGCTCACCTGGTCCGCGAAATGCTCCAGCAAGACGGCCGAGTTGTGAAGGTGCTGGATGGTCTCCTGGATCGGCACCCGGTTCTCGCTGGTCAGGGAATCCGCGGTCCGGGCCAGGGTGGTCACCTGGCGCAGAGCCCGCCGCGTGTCGGCCAGCACGGCCGTCAGGCTGTCGGTGAGCGGGGCCACCCGGGGTCCCAGGTCCGCCAGCATGTGGTCCGCGCGCTCCAGGCTGGCGGCCAGCTGGTTCAGCACTTCCTCCACGCGGGGTGTCGAGGCGCTCACCAGCTGCTCGGTCTGGCTCGCCGTGCGGGTGGCCTGGCGCACCAGGGTCCGGGTGTCCTGGATGGTCTTCCGCAGCTCATCGCTGAGGTCGGTGGCCATCCGTCCCAGGGCGTCCATGGCACCCTGGAGGCGCTCCGATGGGATGGTGTCGCCCGGGGCCACCGCCCCACGCGCGCCGCCTTCCGGCACGATCAGCTGAATGACCGGCGGCGCGATGGGGTTGAGCTGCTCGATCACGGCGCGGGTCCCCCGGGGAATGGTGACCGGGGCGCCGTTAGGGAATTCCGCGTCAATGGAGAGGCGCGCCACGAAGCTGAAACTCCCGCTGGTGGAATCCAGCAGTGGGTTCACCTGGCGAACCCTGCCCACCGCCAGGCCCTGGAGCAACACCCGCGTGTCCTGCGTCAGGTCCTGGGCGGTTCCGGTGCGCATGTAGACGTCGTAGCGACGATGGAGCACGCCGCTGGTGATGACCAGCGTGCCCAGCATCACGCCCACCGCCGCGAGCACGAACAACCCGGTGAGCAGGTCGCGCCGCTGGATCTCCGGCCCCGTCGCCAGGGCTACGCCTCCGGTTCCAGGCGCCCGCGCACCAGGCGGTAGCGCAGCTCGACGCGCGGCCGGAGCATGTCCGGCAGGCTGGGCCCGATGATGAACACGGTGCGCCGCGCCCCCTCCGCCGACTCCCCCCCGCGCGCGATTTCCAGGACCTGCGCCGCGGCCCGGTGGGTCAGTCCGTCGAACGGCTGCTCCAGAATCACCAACTCCGGATCGAAGGCCAGGGCCCGGGCCAACGCCGCGCGCCGGCGTTCTTCCTCGTTGACCCCCGCCGGCCGCAGCCGGGCCACGTGCTGCAGGTTCAGCATCGCCAGCATCACGCTGATGCGGCCGTCGATATCGGGCTCGCTGCGCTCGCTCCCGAAGCGGAGCGGCAAAGCCATGTTGTCGTACAAGGTCAAGTTCTGCAGCAACCCATCTCCGGCGGGAAGGTATCCCACGCGGCGGCGGAACGCGAGCGCGGCGCGCCGCGGCAGCGCGGCCAGGTTTTCGCCCAAGACCAGCACCCGCCCGCCCGGCGGCTGCTCCAGTGCCAGCGCGAAGCGGCCCAGCTTCCCCACGCCGCTCGTCTGATCGCCCAGCAGGCACACGGCCCGGTGCCCCGGCACGTCCAGGCTCACCACCGCCCGGGTCCCGTCGTGGCCCAGCGCCACCTGATCGAACACCAGGGGCAACGCCATCAGCTGACCGCCACGAACAGCGCCGAACATAGAAAGATCGCCAGGATGCTGCCCACCACCGCCTGGCTGGACGCGATGGGCACCTCGGTGGCCGCCCGCCGCACCCCCAGGCCGTGGAAGCTGGGCACCGTCCCGATGATGGTGCCGAACACCAGGCCCTTCACCAGGGTGAGCCCCGCGTCCCGAAAGGCCAGCGATTGCAACACGATGTCGAAGTACCGGCCGGAGCTCATGCCGTTGGCCAGCGCCGCCAGCAGCCCGGCCGCGATGGCCACCGCGTCGAACAGGATGGTCAGCGCGAACACGGCCACGATGGATGCGCCAAAGCGCGGCAGCACCAGGTAGTGCACCGGATCAATCCCCATCCCCTCCAGCGCGTCTACCTCTCCCATCACCTTGTTCGTCGCCAGCTCGGCGGCGATGGCGGTGCCGGAGCGGCCCGCCACCACCAACGCCGTGAGCAAGGGACCCAGCTCCCGGACGATGGCGATCACCAGCAGGGAGCCGATCAGCTGGGTGGCGCCCAATCGGCCTAGCTCGCGCACCGCCTGGGAGATCACCAGAAAGCTCAGGATGCTGGACAAGATGATCACCAGGGGGACCGCCTGCAGGGCGGTGAACCACACCTGGTTCAGCAGCACCCGCCGGGCCACCCGCCGGCCGGCGGCGGGCAGCGTCCGCCAGGCTCCGAAGGCGCTGAACGAGAAGCGCGCCAGGGCCCCAACCCGGGCTACCTGGCGCGCTACCTGCGAACCGATAACGGCGACGGGCGCGACCACGCGCCTTTGCTATTCCCCCTTCAGCTGCTTCAAGCCTTCCTGGGCTTCGGTGTACTCGGGAAACACCTTGATCGCCTGGTTGAACAGGTCGGCGGCACGCTGGTTGTCCCCCCGGTCCGCGTACAGCAGGGCCCGCGAGTACAGTTGCAGGGCCTCGGTGGGCACCTGGCGTGACTCGCGCTGTTCCATGGCCTGACGCGGTAACGCCGGCAGGTTGACGCCCTTGGTGACATCCCCGGCCAGGGTCACCACCAGCCCGTACAGCTTCTCGCGCTTGTCCTGCTCCTTGACCGTCTTGACCAGCTCGCTGGTCTCCACGTTCACGATCCGGGCGTCGATCCGGAAATCGCCGTAGAAGTCGATGAAGCCACCGAGCACCACGTACTTGGCCCCTACCAGCTTCCCGATCTTGGCCGCGGTGTTCTGGTCCACCCGGCCACCCGCGCCCAGGTCCTGTTCGGCAAGGAGATCCTTGATGCGGCCCCGCTCAACGATCCGGAGCTGCCCGTTCTGCGCGAACTCCGTGATGAGCATCTGCTGCAGACCCACCTGCAGCGCGTCGAAGTTCTCTTTGTCCTGGCCGTACGATCCGCCGTTGTCGAACGGCAGGACCGCGATGCCAGGCCGCGAGTCCTGTCCCTGGGCCACCACGGCCTGCGGCACCACCACCCCGGCCGCCAGGGCAAGGACCCCAACCGAACGCCACCGCATACGATCTCCTTACCTAGAGGGTCAGCTGCATGCCTTCGGCGGCCGCCGTCACCTCCGGTGGCCGCTTGGTTGCCCGGGCCGCCGCACGGGCATCCTTGAGCAACGCGTCCATGCCGGCGTCGTCACGCTCCGGGCGGTGGTGGAACAGCACCAACCGAGGTACCCGGGCCTCGGCGGCAAGGGCCACCGCTTCATGATTCGACGAGTGGCCCCAGCCACGGTGCTGCTTCAACTCCTCCGGCGTGAACATGCCGTCATGAATCAAGACGTCCACGCCCTCGAGGAACCGGACGAAATCGGTGCGCCAGGTACGAGGTTCCCCGTAATCTCCACCCGAGCCCAGTTCGTTGTCTGTGACGTAGGCCATACTGGCACCCCCAGCCTTGGGCGTCAGGCGGTACGCCAGAGTGTACCCGGGGTGCCGCAACCGCATGGCCTGCACCGCAAACCCGTCAATCTCAAAGGCTTCCGTGCTCACGTGCGCCACCGTCAACTCGGCAGCGACCTCGTCCAGCGGAACGGGGAACACCACCGGGTGCATCTGCTGGCGCAGGATGACCTCCAGGTCCACCTCTCCCTGGCGCGCCCCCCAGATCCGGACGCAGTTCTTCTTCCCGAAGAAGGGCGCAAAGAAGGGGAGGCCCTGGATGTGGTCCCAGTGGGTGTGGCTCAGCAGCAGGTCTACGGTGATGGGGGCCTTCCCGCGCCGCCGCAGCAGCTCCCCCCCCAGCGGCCGAATCCCGGTGCCCGCATCCAGGATCACCAGGCTGTCCGTCCCCACGCCCTCGACCGCCACACACGGCGTGTTACCGCCGTAGCGCGTGGTGCCGGGTCCCGGCGTCGGGATGGATCCCCTCGTGCCCCAGAACGTGACATGGTAGCTCATGCGCCGGTCCGGACCGCCACGAAGGGCAACCTCTCAACGGAATGCGGGGACAAGCTGTGATGCCCCTCACTAACGACCGGCGGCCGACTGGAGCGCGGCGCGGTCGCGGATGGTGATGGCCTTGCGGGTTACCTCGATGAAGCCGCGGTCCACCAGCTCGCGCATGGTGCGGGAGACCGTTTCCCGGCTCGACCCCACCATCTGGGCGATGGTGTGATGGGTCACCCGGTGGACGATCTGCACCCCGTCGTTTTCGTCGGCCATGCGCAGCAGCAGCTTGGCGACCCGCCCGTTGACGTCCAGCAGCACCAGGCCGCCGATCTTCTCATCCGCCTCCCGCAACCGGCGCGACATGGCGCGCAGCATCCCGATGGCGATGCCGGGCGCCTCCCGCAGCCGGTGCTGGAACTCCTCGCGGCGCAGCACCAGCAGGCTCGCGTCCTCCATGGCAATCACGTGCGCGGAGCGGGGCTTGTCGTCGATCAACGACATCTCGCCGAAGAAGTCCCCTTCCTTGAGCACCGACAGGATGACCTCCCTGCCGTCCTCCCCAATCAGGACCACCTTAACCAGGCCGCTGATCACCACATACAGGGCGTCGCCCGGATCATCCTCAAAGAGGATAACGCTGTTCTTGGGGTAGCTGCGGTCGCGTGCCAGGTCGCCCAGACGGGCGATCTCGGCGTCGCTCAGCTCCGCAAATAGCGGGACACGGCGAAGCACCGCGGCCAGGGACATGAGGGTCTCGCTCGCGTTCGGTAGTACTGTTTCGAGGCCGCCGCAAGCTTATCCCTTGGGCCGCTTGATGGCAAGTTCCTGCAGTGTTTATATTTCCGCCCTCTCATAACAGGCGCCCCTGGGCGCCCGGAGTGGTCTAACTGTGAAGGCCGGCATTCATCCCAAGTACCAACGCGCGGTCGTGCAATGCGCGTGCGGGAACACCTTCGAAACCCGCTCGACGCTGCCCACGATCCACGTCGAGATCTGCTCCCGCTGCCATCCGTTCTTCACCGGCAAGCAGAAGCTGGTGGACACGGCGGGGCGGGTCGAACGTTTCCGGCAGCGCTACGGAGTCTCGTCCGAGCCCAAGGGAGCCTGACCCGTGGAGGCGCGGCTCGAAGCCGCGCTCACCCGCGCGGCAGAAGTCGAACGCGAGCTGGCCAACCCGGCCACCGCCAAGGACCCCGTCAAGCTCAAGGCGCTCGGCCGGGAGCACTCCCGGCTGGACCGCATCCGCCAAACCGCCCAGCGCCTGACCAAGCTCAGCGATGAGCTGAGCCAGGCGCGGGAGGTGGCCCGGGATCCCGACCCCCAGCTGGCGGAGCTGGCCCGGGCCGACGTCGAGCGCCTGACCCCCGAGGTGGACGCCCTCCGGGCGCAGCTCAACGAGCTGTTGCTGCCGCGAGACCCGCTGGACGACCGCGATACCATCGTGGAAATCCGGGCCGGGACCGGCGGGGATGAGGCCGCCCTGTTCGCGGCGGACCTGCTCCGCATGTACCTGCGCTATGCCGAGCGGCGGGGTTGGAAGACGGAGGTGCTCTCCCTCTCGGAGGGCAATCTGGGCGGGGTCCGCGAGGCCATCTTCAAGGTGAGCGGCGAGCGGGTCTACGGGCGGCTGCGCCACGAGTCCGGCGTGCACCGGGTGCAGCGGGTGCCGGTGACCGAGGCGCAGGGACGGATCCATACTTCCGCGGCCACGGTGGCGGTGCTCCCCGAGGCGCAGGACGTGGACATCAAGATCGAGGAGAAAGACCTCAAGATCGATGTCTACCGCTCCTCCGGCCCGGGTGGGCAGAGCGTCAACACCACCGACAGCGCGGTGCGGGTCACCCACCTGCCCACGGGTACCGTGGTGACCTGCCAGGACCAGAAATCCCAGCTCCAGAACAAGCTCCGGGCCTTGGAAGTGCTGCGGGCGCGGCTGCTGGACCGGATGCTGGCCGAGCAGGAGGCGGCCCGGGCGCGGGAGCGGCGGAGCATGGTGGGCACGGGGGATCGCTCGGCCAAGATCCGAACCTACAACTTCCCTCAGAACCGGGTCACCGACCACCGGATCAACTTCACGCTGCACCAGCTGGATTCGGTCATAGAGGGGAACCTGGACGAGGTGATGGACCAGCTGGAGATGGCGTACCGGGAAGAACGGGTGGCGGTCTCATGATTTGCAGATCGGAAAGACTCGACGCAGAGAGCGCAGAGGACGCAGAGAAGGGACCGACGGTGGGTGCGCCTGCTGAGTGCGAGCCGCGGGCGTATGTCGAGGGAATCGCCGGCTTCCGGCTGCTGGAGCTGGTGGTGGACCGGCGGGTGCTGATTCCGCGGCCGGAAACCGAGGGCCTGGTGGAGCGGGTGCTGGCCTGGGCTGGTGAGCGGTGGGGGGTGAGCGGGGAGCGGGGAGCGGTGCTGGATCTGGGGACCGGGAGCGGGTGCATTGCGCTGAGCCTGGCAACCGAGGGCCGGTTTGCCCGGATCGTCGCCACCGATGTGTCGCCGGCGGCCCTGGAAGTGGCTCGGCTCAACGCGGACCGGGTGGGCCCGGCGCTCCGGCCAGAATTCCGGCTGGGTGCCTTCTTCCAGCCGGTGAGGCGGGATCGCTTTGACGTCATCGTGTCCAATCCGCCCTACATCGCCGAGCCGGAGTGGGCCGGGCTGGACCCCAGCGTGCGGGAGTTCGAGCCCCCGGTGGCGCTGCTGAGCGGCCCGGACGGTCTGGCGCACACGCGCGCCATTCTCCGGGACGCGACCGCCCACCTGGAGCCCGGCGG
>Ga0153915_10004096_pt1 | contig 13407 bp, 11 predicted proteins | sample Opewatmetagenome_2_FD_107003 | JGI IMG/M metagenome (GOLD analysis project Ga0153915, IMG submission 107003) | Freshwater wetland microbial communities from Ohio, USA - Open water 3 Core 3 Depth 3 metaG | ecosystem: Environmental > Aquatic > Freshwater > Wetlands | place: USA: Ohio, Lake Erie... | reverse complement strand
TAACAGAGGTGCTATAGAACGTGAATCCTGAGAAACCCAGATTCATAATGTGTGTGTGTACAGGCAAGTGTCCAGGTTTTGCTAAGATGGACATATGGGACTTCATCAACACTGTCCGAATGACTCTCCCTGTGAACCATGCAGTCATTCACCCTCAGCTCTGCGAGCAAGATGGAGACCGATACCTCGAGGACACACTCAGGCCAGAACAAAAGGTCATCGTCGCTGGATGCGCCCCAGCGATGCAGGTCAAGCTGTTTCGTGACGCGTTTCAGAGAAAAGGTATGGACGTGAAGAGGGATCTTGTGCCAATCGACATCCGTGACATGACAACTGAGCAGGCCTTGGAGAAAGTCAAGGCGGAACTCAAGAGGCTTGGATACGATGTCGAGTGAATCCGGAAACGGAACCACCTTCATGGGCGTCGCACGCGAGAAGATCTCTTGGTGGCCAAGCATAGACACTGAGAGGTGTGATGGCTGTAGCGGGGAATACGACTGCCTCAAATTCTGCCCGCATCAGGTCTACAGGCCCTTGACCAGCCCCGCGAAGGTAGCTGTCGAAAACCGATACAACTGCGTTGTGTTCTGTCAAGCCTGCAGGAAGATGTGCCCGAAAGACGCCATCTCATTTCCGCAAAAGGGAGAGATTCTGAAGGTGATTAAAGAGGAACTGAAAAAGCGAGGTGAGCACAGCGGTCCGTAAGTACATCCTACCATGTGCCGGATACGACCGACCAGGTGGCAACACAAGCAGGAGGGCTGCCGAGAAACTCGCATCTCATCACGGTGATGTGACCATCGGCAGCATGGGCGCGTTGTTTACACAGCGGCCTGGAGAGATGCGGGAGCTGAGGTCTTCACGTGTGATCTGCATCGATGGATGTGGAACGAAGTGCGCCTCTGTACTCGCCGATGCGAGAGGTGTCAAAGACGCTTTGATTATCTCGATACCTGAGGTGTCCTCCGCCGTCAAAGGTGATCAGGACAAAGCTCAATCAGTGGTCGATGCCGTAGAAGCGGTCTTCGTCCGTGAGGCCGCTGGCGAAAAGCAAACTCAAGCACCTGAAGAAGAAGCGGGTCCAGAGCTGCTTGAAGAAACGTTCGACAAGTTCACCCTTCGTGTCAAGGGGGACCTTAGATACTCTGACAATGATTTCTGGGTGAGTGTCGAAAACGGGAATGTTCGCGTGGGTGTATCTGACTTTCTCCAGCAGATGATGTCCGATGTGTACTACGTCCGACTGGCCGAAGTGGGCACGCACATACAGATGTTTGACGAAGCTGGAGCAATGGAGTCTACAAAGACATTGCTGGAGATTATAGTCCCTGTGTCGGGGACTATTGTGGAGCGTAACAGCAAGCTAGAAGACAGCCCCGAGTTGATCAACGAGGATCCGTACGGAAGAGGATGGTTGTACGTTGTCAATCCTGACGACATCACCGAATTAGAGTTGCTGAAGAATGCATCCGAATACATGACACATGCCCTATCAAAAGCAAAGAAGGAGATTGGAAAGAAGGTGAAGGACTAGACGATGAAGAAAGTCGTTGTTCCTTGCAGTGGGATTGGAAAAGCGTTTGGAGCAGTATCAAGGGAAACCACACATCTATTGACTCAGGGAATGCATTCTACCGACTACCGAACGGTATGCCTTCCTCTCCTCATGACCGACGATACGGAAGCCAGGCAAGTCATCGAGGAGTCGGAAGTCTACGTAGTCGATGGCTGCCCGATGAAATGCGCGTCTGTCGTGGTCAAACATGCTGGGGGCAAGCCGGTGATGGAGATCATCGTACCGAAAGTCTTGGCTGTCAATAAGGACCACAGACCTGCCACTGTGCTTGACATCGGTGAGGGAGGACGCCTCCTCTGTGAGGACATCGTTCGCATAATCATTGAGCGTGGAGGCAAGGATGAATGAGCTTTACGCCTAAGGTCGGCATTGTATCGTGCAGCGGCGAGGACTGCTTTGGCGGTGGCGTTTCCCGCATGGCCACTCTAGAAGTGCTTCACCGACTAAGGCCGACTGACACCGTGACAATATGCCTTCCCCTGTTTCTCGCAGGAAGTGGAGGGGAGCGTGAGTTCGCCAAGAGCTTTCCGACTATCACAGTTGATGGTTGTGCAAAGATGTGCGCCGCGAAAGGAACCGCCAAATACAGCAGCGAACCGGCTGTCAGAATCAATGTCAGCGACTACATGGACGACCCCTGCTCCAAGGTTGACGGAGTGGCAAAAGCAGGTGAAGTCTCGGTTGTTGTGCGGCGAGTCGCAAGCGATATCGCTTCGCATGTCGACCGACTGAGATCCCAGTGGAGATGAAAAACATGCCAAGAATAGTGAAGGTCAGAGTGTTTCTGCCGGTTGGAGTCTGCGGCTGCAGTCAAACCGACTTCATTGCCCGCACATACCAAGCAGTGCGGAAGCATCCAGACATTGTCGACTATGGGGAAGACTCGGCCGGAAGTGAGGCTGCCAAGAGAGTAGGTGTTACCTACAGAGGGATACTCATAGGTCGCCGCTTGCTTCAAGGCAATCCCACATCAGACCAGATTGAAGAGGCGATTCTTGCCGAGGCCAACAGGACAGAGGACTAGGAGAGAGACCTAATGAGCGCTGATAGAGAGATGGAGTGGAGGGTCCAGTTTCACAGAGCTCTGAGCAATCCTGTTCGACTCAGGATTGTAGAGTTCTTGGCTGATGGAGAGCAATGTCAGTGCAACATCTTTCCGAAGATAGGTCTCTCCCAGTCTACTGTTTCGGCCTATCTCACCCAACTTGTGAGGGCAGGAGTCCTGGGAGTGAGGCGTGACGGGACAAGAAAGCTATACAGTCTCAGCGACCGAAAAGTCAAGAGGATGATTGATGATGCCCGAGCAATTGCCCATTACAGGATGACATCTTAAGAAGGGAGCCGAAGACCTCTTGGGCTTGAACTGACAAGTGACTATGCGGCTTAGCTTTCCAAAGAAACTTTCGGCGGAAATTCGGTGGCGTGCTAGGATGAATGGACAGGAATGGCGTATTCTCATCTCTTGTACAGACGACGCCGCATTGAACTTGGCTATCGATGAGTCGCTGATCAGGAATTTGGTGAAGCGTGGAGCCCCGAGCACCATACGTGTCTGGCAGAACCGACCCTCCATCATCATAGGCCGTTCGCAGGATGCACGTGCAGAAGTGAACATTGATGTGTGCCGAAGACTGGGCATACCAGTTATTCGACGTTTCTCAGGAGGGGGCACCGTATACACTGACAAAGGCTGCTACAACTATACTGTTGTCACTCCAACTCAGGAGATTCGCGGCCCACGAACACTTCAAGCCATGCACGGATTCATCTGCTCTGCAATAATGAATGTAATCTCTCGCTTCGGCTCCACCCCGTTGCTCATTCCCCCTTCAAGCATTTTCGTGCTAGGACGGAAGGTTTCCGGTTCCGCTCAATACCTCCTGCACGATTGTCTACTCCAGCACGGCACTCTGCTGGTTGACTCGAATCTTGGGGTATTGCGGTCAGTTCTTTCACGAAACGGTCGAATGGCTGCTCTTTTGCACTCTGTTCCGAGCACGCCAGCGCCTGTCGCAAATCTTGCTGAGCTGATAGGGCGGCATCCGAGTCGAGGAGAAGTCTATGACGCCATGATTCATGAACTGACGTCGTTGTTTGGGCAACCTTGCAGGCGAGGCTCACTATCGAGCGCAGAAGATGAGATGGCTCGCCGCTTGCTCAGGAGCGACCACTCTGCATCAAGCTGACAGCAAGTCTATCGATGGCTACGCTCTAAGCCCGACTCCGTCTGAGGAACGCTAAATACTGTCCCTGAGCCTAATAGAAACCGATTGGCGAAACGCGCGAGGTCGTTCTTCCGCCGCTAGTACTGTGACCCCGGCGAATAGCGTGTCAGATGTATATGGAGGACAGTGCATGAACAAATCCTCAATCCATTGCAGTCATGTGCCGAACGTCGGTCTGGGATACAAACCCGTTGCAGCTCTCCTCAGGGTTGCTTTGCTCGCAATCGCGGCACTACTGATATTGATGCCGGTTTCGGGGCCGGTCACGTCCTCACCAGACATCGTGAGTGAGCCCGTTCTTGTGAACGAAACATTCTCCGAGGCATCGAACTTCATCAGGATGAGCCTTCCTTATCCTGTCAAATCAATCGCTGTGGGTACAACATCACAGGGGTCTGGTATCGCCTACGTGCACGGGGATCTTCTCAGGTTCAAGAACCCTGTTAGCTTGGCTGATGATTCGGTGTTCATTGGCACGGAAACTGTGCTACATCGAACTCTAACCAGCGCGGACATGGATGGTGATGGTCACTCTGAGTTTCTAATAATGAAGTTCGGCCTGCTGCCTGCTTCTTGCCTAGTGGTCGACTTCGATAACCATTCTTCTAAGGAATTCAGTTGCCCGGTGGCTGACCCGATTGAGATTCTCACAGGGGATTTCGATGGGAATGGCGTGACTGACTTCGCAGTCTACAATGTGGGTAGTCTTGTTATCATGAACATGACTGATGGCAGTCTAATGCTGAGCTACAACTTCCTTGGCGACGTGGTCCGGGCATGTGTGGGGAATTTCACATTAAACCCGGGTGACGAGATAGCAGTCCTGTACAACGCCGTATTCGGTCTAGCTGTCATGACTTTCAGTGGCCTTGGACCCATCGGATCCGACTCTATGGGCCTAGTTGTTGGTTGTGACATTGCCACATTCCATTATGGTGCCGGGTTCGATGATATCGCAGTCACCTTTGTCGATGCTACCGGCACCGGCGATCCGAGTTACCTGAAAACATACTACGGGGATCTGACAGAGATATACACAGTAGGCAATCCTAGTTCAACGGGGGCTGCCTTTGTCAAGACGGGTTACTTCAATGGTGACTCACAGGAGGACTTGGCCGTCTTGTCCAGGACAAGGGCGCTTGCATGGTTCGCAGACGGAAATGATGGGTCAACAGTGAGAACCTCTGTTGAGGAGTACTATGGAGCTAACTGGAGAGCATTCGCCACTGCGATACTCGACTCTGACAACTACACTGATGTCGCAGTTGAAGGGCCTCGCAGTCAGCTCTCACTGATAAGAGGAGTCAATGGTGAAACAGGATATGAGGAACCAAGGTCACCCGGGCCGTTCGCGCAGGTCTTGACGTATGACATTGACAGCGATGGCAGAAGCGACATCGTGGCTCTTACCGACCAGATCACTATTCTGCTAAGCGATATTCAGGCCCCATCAGTCAGTCTCGAACCTCTCTATCCTGCCCATCCTACATTCTATGATAGCTACGTCAAAATTGAGTTAACGGCTACAGACGAATTGGAGGTCAGAGGTGCAATTATCTACATCAAACCCGCAGGCGCCATTCTGACCATGACTTATCAGGCGCACGAGATGGTCAAAGCACCAAACGGAAGGTACCTATTCATCATGGCAGGTCTTCAACCAAGCGATTTCGATTACTACATAGAGGTGACAGATCCTTACCTGAATACCTACTCCTACGGTAACGAATCAAACCCTAACACCCTTACTGTGGAGGGCCATTTCGCTTGGGGGCACTTCTTCAATACCACAATAGAGCAGGGCCAGACGCATGCGCTAGCTTTGGGAAACAATTCGGCAGGAGAACAGCTACTACTAGCGATGACGCTGGAGCCTACACTGGGCACAGCTACTCTGCGAGTCTTCAGTACACAGGGTACAGAAGTCACACAGGCAGAGATTCTCAGCTCGTCACGGGACTTCAAGTTCGAAGTCTACTCGGGTATGCTTGATGCAGACAACATTCTGGATCCGGTGGTAGTAGGATACAATGCAACGCACACTAGGCTCTGGGTTCTCCACGGAAACAATATGACCTTCTGGAGGAGCGACATGCAGTCGGTTCCGTCTACTACGATGAACAACGGCTTGCTGGTATTCGACGACGACGAGGACCAGACGGACGAGATTCATTACGTGGGGACCAATGTAACAGCGTATTTCCTCATGAGGGCTGATGACGGCTTCTCCTCATGGGTCAATGCTACTCTTCCTGGCAATTCCTCCATCGTTGGAGCAGCTTGTGCCTCAATCTACGCTCTTCGCCCCCAGATAGGAGTACTCAGGGGTGACAAGAAGCTGGACATCTACCAAGCGTACAATGTGACTTGGTTGAGAACCTTGGATTACTCTTCACCGGGGTCTACTCCGAATGATCTTCCCATGATGATTACGACATACCACAATTCAAGCCGTCCAACAGACCAATTCCTGACAGTCTATGGGGGATGGGTGCTTGACACACCTGTGACATACATGTGCCTCGTCGGCAGTGAAACATCGACTGTGGGGGACGATTCTTCCCACACAATCTTGGGACGCCATTTGAGTATGGTTGCACTCTACGACATGGATACTGATTATACAGATGAGCTACTGTTCTTCGACAACGTCGGCAATGTCTCTTTGTTTGACTTCTCCTATGCCGAGATCAGGCGGTGGACTGTCTTCGTGAGCGAAGCCGGGCCTCTGAGTAGTGCCTTACTGGATTACGATGGCGATGGTTCGGACGAGTTCCTGATATCGACATCGGACGACAAGCTCACTGCTATTGGACTTGGCGGTGTTCAGGACTATCAGGCCGCCGCAGGCATGTTGTTCAACATGATCAACATCGGCAATGTCGACCCAGGTTTGGGTGAAGATCTCGCAGCATTTCCTATTCTGAGGGCTAGAAGTACTCTGGGAGCAGTAAGGAACATAGAACTCTTCTACGTCCTAGAGGTCGGCTTTGGGCTTGAGTCCAGCGTCATCCTCCAAGGCACGAACCTTTGGGCGAACACCACTGTCCTGAACGTTTTCCACGAGCCAGTATCCGACGCCTTTGTGTCATTGACCGCACAGTACAGGTATGGTGCTGGTATTTCGGAACAGAGCTTGGGGTCCATCTACGACAACTCCTCGCATCGATACTCTTCAATCATCTCGCCCAACTGGCCGATTGGCATGGTCAACATGTCCCTCGCAATCAGCCATGAATACTATGACTCATACTCTGCCAGCTTTGTCAATGCCTTGAAAGTGGTGAGCCCCTTGACCGTTTCCCTATTCGCCGACTCACAGGTTCAACAAGGTGAGGATCTGCCGGTGAACGCCTCGGTTACAGATTCTCTCGGAGGAAGAGTCACAGATGCGGAAGTCAACGTGACCCTGGATGGCATTATGTATCCGGCGTACTACAACGAAGAGTTCTACCATGTCATACTGACAAACATCACTCTGGCGCCGGGAAACCACAATCTTGCTGCAAGTGCAGACCATCCGTACTCTGTTGGAATTGCAAACAGGGCTCGAACCTTCTCTGTGTTCGCGTCAGCACTCATCATCGTTAGGAATTCACCATCATTAGTAGAGCAACACTCATCCTTCGCCATTGAGTTGAGCATCGCAGACCTCTACGGACACCCCATAGTTGGCGCAAGTGTAATGATTGATTTTGGCATCCTCAAGATCCCGATGTCGCAAACAGGTCCTGGCTTGTACTTGCTGAATCATACAGCCGATATGCCTGTTGGCAACTACACGTGTGAGGTCCAGGTCAATCACCCGTTTATTGAAGCAGGCAGCTTCGATTCTTTCAGCATCGGCGTGATTGGCAATCTCAACCCGGTTGTGCGATATGAGGGCTCTGTCGAGCAGGGTTCGTTCTTCAACGTTTCAGTGTTTGTGTACGATGGCTACGGGACTATACCAGCCGGGGCTAACGTCACTATCGAAGCAGGCGGCTTCATCTATCGCGCCAATTCCTCAGGCAGCGCGGAGTTCAAAGCTACCGTCCTTGCCGACTTCCCAATTGGCCCCAACAGCTTCACTGTCTTCGTTCAGGCCACATTCGGTCATATGACTTCAGTGTCCTGCGGGATAGAAACTAGAAGTCGTGCCGTGGCAACCGTTCTCACTCCCGTTCTTGGCGGGTCATACGTTCAAGGGGACGATGACATAGCATTTGCATTGGATGTGGCCGATAGTCTTGGGAACGCTGTAACACAAGCCTACGTCAGGATTCTCATCAGCGAAACCACCTACATGCTGACTGACCATCTCAATGGTACGTACACGGCTATCGTCACAACGTCCGGTTGGGCACCGGGGAACTACAGTTACGTAGTCTTTCTGACACGCGACTTTCTCGACTATACTGATCCCATAGGCGGAAATGTTACAATCCAAGGCAAAATCACGCTTGACATCACTCTTTCAACTTCATCTCCTGAGCAGAACACGACAGTCACAGTTACAGTGCGTGTTGCTGATTGGTATGCACATTCGATCTCAGGTGCATACGTAACCTTGGAGTTCGGGGGCACAACAAGGGTTGTTCCTGAAACGTCCACACCTGGCCTCTATGAAATGGAAGTTGACGTCGGATTCATTCCTCATGGTCAACATAACCTTACGCTCTGCGCAGAGCACCTGCTCTGCAGGCGGGCGAACAGCACACTGTTGTTGCAGGTTACTGTAAAGGCGCCCCAGATTGCCATGAACACACAGACCTTCATGTTTGGGTCCGGCTTGTCATTCTTGGTCAGCTTCGTTGGTCTACTGATCTACTTCAGAATCTCGTCGTCACTAGCAGTTGTCGATGTCAGCAGCAAAGCCATGGTGAAAAGCATCCGTAGGATGGATGTGCTTTACGGGGCCATTGTTGGTCTCGGAGGGCTAACGCTCGTGCATTCCTACGTGTCAGCACAGGCAGGAGATTTCGGGCTGGCGCTGGGTGAGAGCGTGCTACTGCTCGGTATCTCTGTACTTCTGTACGGGATCTGGCTATACAGAGATGCGAACTACGCGATCATCCAAGCCAAAAAACTCAGCAAGAAGAGGATGATAGCTGGCCTGTGGCACCTGATATTCGTCCCGCTCGTCATCGCGCAGATATTCGTGTGGGGCGGACGCATCGAATGGTTCCAGTACTGGGTGCTCGAGTCGACTTTCAACCTGGGATCTGTCGCCATACCTATGATAATGCTGACAATCTTTGCGACCTATGTTTCATCCATAGGCATAGTAGTCGTGAACCTGTACAGGGAGATAAGAAACAGCCTAACACGACTTGAACGGATGGCAGGCGCCGGGACTCCCCCCGCAGTCGTCGCGGAGGAACGTCTGCAGCTCGTAGGGAGGTTGGGGTCTTCAATCCGCATCAAGTTCTTCATGTTCCTCGTGATTCTTGCAGGGACAACAGTCATGACCATGGAATTCCTGAGAAGCTACTCTCTCGGCGTCATCGTCCTCATGCCAGTGGTGTTCTTGATCTTGATTCCATACGTGTCGTCAAAGATGCTGAAAGGAGCCTCGAGAGTTTCGGGCAAGATGCGAGAGAGAAGGCCGACTGCTGGCCCTTCACTAACAGAAGTGGCCGACAGTGTCACCGAAGTGTCCGGACGAGTCGAGAAGGAATCGTATGAACCCCCGGACAAGGCAGTCTCCGGAACAGACATGGACTGGAAACCGGGCGAAGAATCGGACGAAGAGAAGTAGACGACTCGACTGGCACTCCTGCAGCCCCGTGCCAAGCATGGCATTTCTTCTACCGAGCAGTTAATATCTGGTCTATCGTCTAGAAACCTCGTGATGCCCCGGCTGGCTCTTGCTCTGGTGCTGTCTTGTCTTATTCTTCTGCCCTTCGGTCAGTTACCGACGTTCTCTGAAACCGAAGCAGAACGACAGATTGCCTTGGCTCCTGCAGACATAGTCCGGGATTGGACAATCCATATCGTGACAGTGGGCTACAGACATGACCTGATCAACTGGCCGACACTTCTCGCAGGTCTGCCGACTCAAAAGGACATCCCGTTTGGCAGCCAGACCATCATCTACAATATCGGATATCAACTCTCTTTCGCAAACGACTCGTACCTCGAAGACGTCCGGGGAATCGTAATGTCCAACTCAGTAAATGGTTCTGAAACCGGCACAGGGTTGGACGAGTCGAATCTCCTTTATCAGAAGGAGAATCCCGATGAGCCTCAATGTATCTTCCGCCCTAGGGCCGGGAGATGCATAGATGCTTATATTGTTGAAGACTGGCTCATCGCAAACCCCGCAGTCACTCCTCCTGCATTGGGCTATGTTCTGTACATGCTAAACTTCTCAGATCTCGACACGCCCGGACATGGCATTGAGCACTGGTACGACGCTCATCCAGTAGATACGGACAGCGGCCAGAAACAGGATTGGTTCAGACTCGAGTGGGATAACGCGCAGAATCCGAATGTCACTCTAGAGTATGCTGGCTTTGGAGGAAGGGGAAACATCTACGTCCTTGACCCTTCAGCCGATCAGTGGTACCTTCGCTGGGCAAGGATATGGTGGAGCGACCCGCCGTATGAGAATGAGTATGAACATTGCACCATGGACCTAGAGGACAAGGTGCAGTCTGTCGACCTGAGTACCTCCGCGGGCAGGGCATCTCTCAACACGTACCTAGGCAACTATCTCTATGACCCAATCGCATATCTTATGATGCCCGGGCAGCACGCACCCGCCGCCTACGTCAACTCGGGACTGCTGAGGGTGCTTGTCTTCTGTATGGACGTGGCAGACGGCATTCCCGTTGAGAGCCTGACATGGATCACAAATGACGCAGTGCAAAGGGCGCACCTCAAGGAGCTCCTACCGTTCATCCCGTGGCAGACAGAGATCGACTATCTCGATATCGATGACTTCCCCGTCTGGAAGACCCTGTTCTCGACTTACTCACAGGTCATAGATGGAAAGGTGATTGCCGATGGTGGCCCCATGTTTGACGCAATATATGAGCAGATGAGATGGCAGTATGTAGATCCGAGCGACCCAGACGTGAATGTGTTCGGCGTCGTTTTTGTGAAGAAGAACATGGAAATGCAAGTGTACGGCAGGACCTACACCGGTCTCGGGGGAGGTGGTCAGACGGTCGTGTGGAAAAGCTGGGAACGCTACTATCGTCCAGACAATGTCACCCCGAAAAGCGGGGTTTCCTCAACACAGCTCCACGAAACAATGCATGCAATGGGACTTGGTCACACATGGGACTACTATCACTATGTGGCTGACTTCAGCTACAGTCCTCTGGGCTACTTCGGTTCTCACAACGGCACGTCAAGATTCGATCAGAACTGGGTGCAGAGCACATATCTCGACCAGATGGAGTTGGACCTGAGAAACTACTTCAGGTATTGTCTGAACCAATGTGCTTCGAGCACTCGCCCCGAAACCGCACTAGCAGAAACGAAGACCATCGTGAGTCTCGATGAGGCCGTGGCCCTCTACGACCGAATGGACTGGCAGGGATGCTTCAGGAAACTGAGTGCCGCGCACGATTGGATAAGGAGGATGCTCTATTCGAGCGTGGATGACGAGGCACCCGTAGTCAGACATTGGGGAACAGTCCCAGAACCGCTCAACTTCTCAGCGTTTCTTGTTTGGGCTCAGGTCGATGATGATTTCGCTGGTGTTGAGAACGTGACCGTACACGCTTTGGTCAATGGCATCTCAGAGCATGTGTTCGAGTGCGCATTTGATGGCGGCAACTGGACCGCAACACTCCTGGGCTTCGAAGACTCAGTCTCACTAGAGGTGTGGGTGGATGCATGGGACTGGGGAATGAACAGAGCCGAAACCCCACGGGTCACCTACACCAGAGAAACAATGGAGGATTCCCTGAGGGGTGCTATCCTACTTGGGGCTGAGATAACCGTCGCTCTTGCAGTCGTCGCTGTGGCTGTGATGATTGTGCGGCTCAGGAAGCAAGATCCGTGAACACGAGAGTGCCCACGTATGGATGAATGCTGCTTCTTCCACTGAGACCTTCTACTAGCTCTTGGTTCTAGACCTGATGCAGGAAACCAGAAACGATAAGTATACCACCCAACAACATGAGAAGGTAGTTGAAGAATTCATCGAACATTGAGTAGAGAAATGGAAGATCCCCGGGGGCCAAAGCCAACAAGAGTGCTCCGGTCAGTGTTGTTGCACCTACAAATATCATGAAGCCACCCACAAAGGCTGCAAGAGCCTTAATCTTGCGGCGGGATACCAGTGTTTCAATCTTGACAGAGATCTCTTTCTCTAGTCTGTCGAAGTGCTTGATCGTGACATCAAGATCGTCGATCGTTGCGCGGGCAAGTTGAATCTTGCTTTCAAGTTCCTGCACCGCGCTGCTTCCGGCAACTTTCGGTTCGGCCTTCATTCCCTCTTCCACCATCTTGGTCGCACTCTCCAATTCATTCCTAAGATTCTCTGCTTGGTCCCTCATCCCGAAGGCAATCCTCGGTGCCTTGACTAGGTCTCCCAGAATCAACCTAAGAGCGGCTGCCAACTCCCCCATCTCGCTCAGCTCAGACGCAATGCTCTCCCTCAATTCTCGCCTCGTTCGTCGAACAGTGTCCGCGCACGCCTTGTCGACTCGCCTCTTGCACTCATCAACACTCAGACGCTCCTCATCAGAAGTGATGCCTTCGTTCCTTTCACCCATTAGGTCCATCCTGCCCCCCATTCTGAGTGTACGTACTTTCTCCTAATCAGTGTCAATCCAGATACAGATCCTGCAAACGAGAAAGACAACAAGCATAGTCCAAGTAGAAACCTCATTCCCTCAACGTTCTGAGGGCTTGTATCGAGCAGGACTAGGTAGTGATAGTCTGCATAGAACAAGAGCAGTCCAACGGCCGCGGACAGCAGGACGATGATGGCCACAACTTTCTCGAGTATGAATGCATACTTGGTTTCGTTGGCAGTAGTTGTTCCGACGAGAGTCCTCTTCTTGAAAATCATACTCAGGGGAGTAACAAGCAAGCCTGCAGCAAGGATGCCGGAAACACAGCCGATTGCCATGACTGGTGCCATCTGGATCTGAAGCTCTCCTGCTACCAGAACCAGACTCCATTTGTTTACTGCGATACCTGCCAGCAGGACCACTGCGGCCCCCATCGACACTCCGCCCATTAGATAGGTGCGGTTCGCAGGAGGAGTGATGCGGTTCACGTAAATCAGCACACCGAGTATTACAATTGCGGTCCCGGTCGCGATAGCGCTCCGATCCAGAAAGAGAATAAGCGTCAACAGGCCAACGATTGAGGCTGCTGCTGCCCACGTACTTGCTATGAATGGCCTGTAGAGTAACGAACGCTTCCTCCTCAGGAGTATCAGGCTGAGCGAAATCATGCTGAGCCCAAGAAAGAGATTGAAGTCTGCAACATTCGCGATGTAATCAAGCAGCCCGAGAGATACAAACAGACCCATCAGTATTGATGAGACCAGCGTCGCGACATGCGGAGTCTTGGAAGTACTGAGTGTCGCTAGTATTCCGGGAAGGAGGCCGTCGTTGCTGAGAGCGTATATGGTTCTGCTAGCGGCTACAATCGAGG
>Ga0153915_10004095_pt1 | contig 13408 bp, 9 predicted proteins | sample Opewatmetagenome_2_FD_107003 | JGI IMG/M metagenome (GOLD analysis project Ga0153915, IMG submission 107003) | Freshwater wetland microbial communities from Ohio, USA - Open water 3 Core 3 Depth 3 metaG | ecosystem: Environmental > Aquatic > Freshwater > Wetlands | place: USA: Ohio, Lake Erie... | reverse complement strand
GGAGAAGATGCAAGATTTTTCCAGCACAAGGGCTTAGATTATCTGGCGATCTTTAGGGCTTTTGTTAGAAACATTTTTTCCGGAGAGATTGTACAAGGAGGGAGCACCATTACCCAACAGGTGGTAAAATCCCTTTTGCTCTCACCTGAAAAGAGCTTCGCAAGAAAGATCCGAGAGGCCATATTAGCTTATCGGATTGAAAAATATCTCACCAAAGAGGAAATTCTCTTTTTGTATCTAAACCAAATCTACCTGGGTCATGGGGCATATGGGGTGGCGGCTGCAGCAGAGAGTTATTTTGCGAAAACCATTGAGGGGTTGAGCATAGCAGAGTCCGCGGTTCTGGCAGGACTTCCTCAAGCACCCAGTAAGTACTCTCCTTATCACCATCCCCAGCAGGCAAAGAAGAGGCAGGTCTATATTCTTAATCGAATGGTTGAGGAAGGCTTCATTTCACCGAATGAAGCGTCCGAGGCGGCTCAAACCCCCTATCTCATCCGAGGCAAAGAGAAACCTTCTCTGGAAAAGGCGCTTCATTTTGTTGAATATTTAAGGCGCTATGTAGAAGAAAAGTATGGTAAAGATGCGCTTTACAAAGACGGGCTCCAGGTCTTTTCCGCTATTGATCTTCGTTTTCAGGAAACGGCTCAAGAGGCAGTAGAAGCCGGATTAAAGGAATTAGAAAAACGGGGAAAGTATCGATCTGGTGACATGCCTTTGATTCCTGAAGGTGCACTCATTTGTTTCGATTTGGAAACGGGATATGTTAAGGCGATGGTAGGCGGAAGGGATTTTAGAAAAAGTCAATTTAATCGGGTGACCCAAGCCAGGAGGCAAACCGGGTCCGCTTTTAAGCCCATCGTTTATGCGTCTGCCTTGGATAAAGGTTTTACCCCCGCGTCCATTATCGTGGATTCTCCAATCGTCTTTGAATGGGGAGACAACAAGTGGAAGCCCAAGAATTATGAAGGAAAATTCTCTGGACCAACTACCCTGAGGAATGCCCTCGCACACTCCGTCAACATTGTGACAGTAAAGATTGCACTAGATGTCGGCGTTGATTACATCAAGGATTATGCCCAAAAGCTGGGGATATCCTCACCTCTTCATAATACCCTTTCCATGGCTCTTGGTACTTCCAGTATATCCCTTTATGAATTAACAAAAGCCTATTCCGTATTTGCCAATCAGGGGAATCTCTTCAAGCCTATTTTTGTTAAAAAGATCTTGGACAGGGATGGAAACCTTTTGGAAGAAAACCTCCCTCCTTCTCATTTTGAAGAATCCCCTGAGCAAGAACAAGTCATTACTTCTCAGACAGCCTTTTTGATCACCCATCTTTTGGAAGGTGTTGTTCAACACGGAACGGGTTGGAGAGCCAGATCTCTGGGGAGACCTGTAGCTGCAAAAACAGGAACAACGGATCAGTTCATGGATGCATGGTTCGTTGGTTATACCCCGGAATTGATCACCGGGGTATGGGTAGGGTTTGATGAAGAAAGATCTCTTGGCGAAAATGAAACAGGGGCACGGGCAGCCTCCCCCATTTGGGTCACCTTCATGTCAAAACTTTTGAAAGATAAGCCTAAGAAGGACTTCCCCATTCCGGAAGGCATAGAGTTCATAAAGATTGATCCCAAGACTGGTCAGGTTAGTTTAGGAAAGGAAGGTATCCTTGAATGCTTCAAACAGGGAACAGAACCTACACAAATATCCCCTTCTTCATTAAAGACTTCAACGGATTTCTTCAAATCCGACTTTGATCTTTCTACAAAAGACAGATGAGATCTTTTTGCGATGTAGTACCCGTAGCGGACAAAGGACTATGATTTTTGGAAAACGAGAATATGAGACGGAAGGAATGCTGTCTGAGGCAAATTAAATAAAGCGAAAACCGGGTCAGATACTCTCATCAAGAAGCCATAGGTCTCTATCATCCATTTTCTCAATCTGGAATCCGTATCTCCACACCACGACTGTATTCCTACAGACAAATCCTTTCTGCGAAACACATTGTTCAAGCATACAGCGTTCGGCAATGCTCTTGCAATTTCCCAATAGGTGCAACCCCGGAACCCATCGGATAAGAGTTCTGCTTTGGATTGATCCACCGGGACCCGGCGGGAAAAATGGCGAGCGAGAAAAAAGGCTATATCGAGAGGGAGATAGTTAACGAAAAATAGATCCGAGGTATGAAATTCTTTAAACCAAAGTCTATTAGGTGTACCAAAGATAACCAGTAAACCGTCTTTACGAAGCACTCGCCATAGCTCTCTTAAAACAAACTTCCTTTGATTCGGGAGAACATGCTCCATAAGAGCTTGAGCCCAAACAATATCAAACTCTCCATCAGAAAAAGGCATTGAGTATTTGCCATCAATGTATTCAATCTTTATCAATTGGTAGCCGTTTTGGAAGAAATCATTCAATCTTAATTTTGCGATATCTAAAAGTGTAGCATCGACTTCGACGCCTGTTACATTGGTTGCCCCACATCTTAAGAAAATTAATGCAGAAGCCCCTGCCCCACATCCGAAGTCAAGCATTTTCTTATGTGAGAGCACGATCCCAAATTCTCTCAATAAAATTTCTATTTTCCTTTGGAGGTAATTTGGATTCTCACTCCGCTCTATTTCATCTCTGAAGTATCTTCCCTTCTTCCAAGCCATCTTTATTAGCGTCTGCAGAGACAATTGAGTTTCTAGTTCACTGTATGAACATTGGTGCAAACCTCCAGGTACTACATGATTCCCCTTGATGCATATCTTTCTTGAAGCATCAGAATCTTTTACATAAACCTCTAAATCCCGAAAGGTTGTCGATAGTTTTATGTAATCTTCCAGTTCCTTTATATTTCCCATGGGTGATTCGTAATTAGCCTCTATCTCGTCTCGCTATTCCTGAAGGTCTTTTGACCTAATATCGCAACGAACTGTTAGGAGTCGATAAAAGTTAGGGGCTTCATACTGCCCTTGGAGATGAAGAAAACGTGGGATTCTGCCCTGTCGAGTAAATGCAAACAAGTTGGTACCGAAGAGGGGATTTGAACCCATTCCCCTTACCCATCTAGGACCTCAATGCGATAGTTGGGTCAATTCTCTGAGTTGAATTTTTCCGTAAGGAAACGAATATAACGAGCAGCACTGTCAGGAGAGTGAGCGCCCCCGAGGCGTAGACTAAGAGGGGACGATATACAAATCTAATCTTATGTTCTCCCGCAGGGACAATCACTCCACGGAAACAGCCGTTGATTCTCAATATAGGGGTTCTCTTCCCGTCTACGAAAGCCATCCAACCCGGATACCACGAATCTCTTAAAACCAATAGACCTTCCAAGGGGCATTCTGTGCGCACAAGTACCTCTTCGATGTCATCCATCTCAAAAACCGTCTTTCCTTGTGCAGAAGGGACTTCGGGGATCACTTCCGGCACGGGATTTCCCATGCCCTCAACCACTGCCACGGCGTCGGTGCCTCGGCTGATCGATAGTATCTGGTTAGGCAAGTCCCTACCCGGCTGGTGTTTTCGAGTTCGCTCAGCAAAGTAGAGCCTCCCGTGGGCTTCTGAAATCGAGTAAGCGGAAAACTGTGTGCCCTTGATGAGCAGATCCAGATCCTTTGCTGATAAGTCACTTGGTGAAACGTCATTAGACAAAAGAAGGATATTCGCTCCCATATGCCTGAAAACATCACCTGCGTAAAAATCAAAAACGACTGCTGTGGGCATGATTGCCTTCGGGTGGTGAAACATGGACCAATATTTGTTGATGAAAATGACGGCCATTATCTCGACGCATCTGATGCCATATGCTTGACTGAGATTGGGTGGAATTGCGAATAAGAGCCTGTGGTCCACCGAGACCGTTCTTGCATTGGGCAGGTAAGCCCTTAGCCATTCGATAACCGAATTTGTTTTGAGATCAACCGTGTTCCAAGACTGCTTGTTCAAAGACAATGGAAAAGCAAGCGGAGCCAAAACAATTGCGGACAGAAGCACGGGGACTAGCCCCCTCCGGACAGCGTGGAAGGCTATGAGTGCAATGAGTCCCAGCCCCAATAGCAGAAAAGCAATAGCTGAAGAGGAGGATATATCGTTTCTTGGCATCGGAAGGGAGGCGAACTGCCATCCAGTCAAAGTCAGCATTGCTCCCCCAATTACAGCCGCAGCAACTACGGCACCTTTTTTCGCAACTCGATAGGCATCCAGGCCAAAGGCAACTAGAAAAGAGAGCGATGCCCAAAACACCCCCTTTAGGTACAGTGAGGGCAGGCCAAGAGAAGTCATTAGTGTTGGTAGGTCGAGACCAATCCAAGGCAGAAGAAACAGGACGAGAACGATGGTTGTAAATAAGGCCATCCAGACTTTCGGGATCTTCTTCCAAGCAAAGAGTGTATACGACAAGACTGCGAAAATGGTCGGAGCTACAAACATATTTGACGGGAGAGTCACAAGAGACCTCCAATCATGGTGGTGGATGAACCATGCGTGTTTTTTGTATATATCTCCTATAAGAAACAGCCGCAGAAGCGGAAGCCAGAGCACGGTCAGGCAGGCCAACGTAAGCCCCGCTACTACCCCAATGGTCTTTAACCTCGCGGCAAACCCTTCTTGGATTTTTTCCAGTCCTTTCTTTCTAAAAAGGTGGAAAGAGGCGGCCACACCCGCCATGACCAAGGAGACTTGGGGGTGTCCTAAATGCCCCATGAGGACAAAACAGAGTACCGCACGTCCGATGCTCGGCCAGGCTCCCCATGCCGTTTGTTCGAGGGTAAGAATACACCATGGAAAAACGAAGTAAGCCGCCGAATCAGTCAGAACCAAACGCTCGAGGACCCACGGATTAAGGACAAAGAGGCCAGTCCCTAATGTAACTGCCGCAGGTGAAAGCCCTTGTCTTGAAAGCCACAGATAAGTTCCTATGCCTCCGAATATCAAGCTAACCAAGAGTGTCAGCGAGTACATCCAGGTGGTCGGAAAAAAGTAGAAGGGCAAGCGAAACGGGTTGAAAGGGCGACTCTGGCCATTATCAATTGTTGGACTACCGCTTCCGGCATATGGGTCCCAAAGAGGAAGCCGTCCGTCCTTCAGCTTCCGAGCGAAATAAAGGTTCTCTGCCCAGTTAATCGCTATGGATGAAACTTCAGGATCATCGGCCCATGGCATGACTTCCAGTCTTTTAAACGCAGGAGAATTTATTTGCAATTCTTGGCCACTGCTCAGTGATAAGATAAAGCTCCACTGGAAGTATCGTCCAAAAGGTATGAGATTCTTACCAAGTATGAGCGGAAAAAAAGTGACGGTAATAAGGAGAAGGAGAAGTAAAACCGAAAATAGCCTCTCTCCTTTTAGCGGAGGGGAATTGTTGATATGCGATTCAGTGCTGGCTTTCGCTTTGTCGTCATCTCCCTTCTTCAGAAGAAATACGCTCCGGGACTGCCTTGCTTGAAGGTTCAATACCTTCGTCACGTCCATGAAAAATGATAGGAATAAACATTAACCCTGCGTCGTGGTAGTTCACGGGCGGTACTAGAGTCAGAACGATCCTGTCCGGGGCGATTTGGTGCCGAAGAGGGGACTCGAACCCCTACAGGAACTACTTCCCACTAGACCCTGAATCTAGCGCGTCTACCAATTCCGCCACTTCGGCATTTTCTTCAAATCGATTGAAAATATTACTCTATTATTTTATATTTTGGGTTGTAAAGTCAAGCGATTAATAACAGGTTAAAATTAGGAAGCCCGTTTGGTTAAGGGTCAAAAGGATGGGTTTGAGGCTTCATCGAAGCTTGTTTATGGGTGAAGAGGCTCGTATGGAAGCCCGAAGCTCGAAACAAGAAAGTCGAGGACCAAGAATCCTTGGACAAGCCTCGATACGAGCTTCGCTAACGATGACCGTTAATCTTTAATCATAGGCTAAATCACCTTCATGGAAATCATTCGGGGACTGGATCAGCTGAAAAAGCCTTTCAGAAATCCTGTTGTGACATTAGGGAATTTTGATGGGGTCCACCTAGGACACCAAGATATCTTCAAAAGGGTGAGGGAAGAAGCATCGAAGATCCGTGGAGAGGGAGTGGTGATTACCTTTGAACCCCATCCCCTCAAAGCGCTTGCCCCCGAAAAGTTCTTACCTCTGCTCACTCCCTTTAGAAAAAAAATGATGCTGATTCAGAAATCGGGGATCGAAACCGTACTCTGCGTTGAATTCTCATTAGCATTCTCCGAGATCTCTCCCATTGAATTTATTAAAAGCATTTTGGTGGAAAAGGTTAAAGTAAGTGAGGTCATCATTGGATATAATTATCATTTTGGTAAGGGACAAAAGGGGGATGTTCAAACCCTCAAAGACGCCGGGAAGGTTTTCGATTTCGAAGTTGAGGTCGTGGAACCATTCAGAATCGGACAAACTATCGTGAGCAGTTCTAAAATTAGAGACCTCATCCAAAGAGGAGAGGTTGAAGAGGCCTCAAGATTATTAGGAAGGGATTATCCCATTATTGGGAAAGTAGTAGAAGGGGCAAAAAGAGGGCAAACTTTAGGTTTTCCCACAGCCAATTTAGAAATCTCGGATGAACTCTATCCAAAATCGGGGGTTTATGCTGTAGAAGTGGAATGGCGTCAGCAGCGTTTCTCCGGTCTTGCTAACGTCGGATCCAATCCCACTTTCTTTCCTGAACAGAGCGAAAAAAGGAAACCGGTTTCCTTAGAGGTCTATATCCTTAGTTTCAACTGGAACATCTATGGCGAGGAAATACAAGTCAATTTTAAAAGAAGAATCCGAGATGAAGTCCGGTTCGAGACTTCCTCTCTCCTTATCGAGCAGATCAAAAAAGATATCGAGTGGGCGCAGGAAAATGTATTTTTCAGACAGGAACGATGAAAATCGTGTCTCAGTTAGGGTTACGAGGGCCTTTCAGTACAATGAACGATGAACAATGGACAATGAACAAGAAAGATAATACACTGTTCATCGTTTATCGTTTAATGGTCATCGTCCCTAAATAATACGGGCATCTTTACCCTAGCCCCTGGACCAGAGGCTTTTCTTTTTTCTAATGAATCAACTTGCCCAATCGAGTCCACCTGATTTTACTCAACAGGTTCTGGGCATACCCATCCCAAGAAAAGTAGATAATAAAGGCCTTCCCTTTGACTTCGTTGACCTTGACAAACCCCCAAAAACGGCTGTCTTGACTATTGTCACGGTTGTCTCCCATAACAAATAATGAACCTTCAGGGACTTTTACCGGACCATAATCCTCAATCGAAGACTTTGGCATCGTAAAGCGACCCCATGGGTCATCAACCAATTTGTCATTGATATAAATCTTATTGCGGATGATCTCCACTTTTTCTCCTTCTATTCCGATCACCCTTTTAATAAAATCCTTCGTTCTGTCTTTTGGAAAAATGAATACGATCACATTCCCTCGCTGCGGTTTTTTCCATTCAAAAAGCTTTTTGCTCTCGCCAAGGATTTTATCTGAATAAGGAATTCTTGTCCCATAAATAAACTTATTAACGAGAATGTAGTCCCCTACCTGTAACGTAGGCTCCATTGAACTTGACGGGATTTTAAAGGCCTGGACAACAAAAGCCCGGATGAAAAGGGCGATCAGGATAGCGATGGCAATTGGTTCTACGTATTCTTTAAAGAACTTGTTCTTCCCCATGATTTCCTCATTGCTTCAAGAAACCGTCACCGTGTCCGTGATTCGTGTCGGCAAAGTTGGATATTTCCATAGTGCGAAGTTGAATAACCTAATTCCACCATTCGAATATTCCATCATTCTAATCCTTCACTCTATGCCCTCTGCGCCATGCTCTAAGCCATGAAGTATCTCTTTGTAGCTGTCGGGTCTTCTGTCCTTGAGAAAGGGCCACTCCTTCCTCACCTTATCAATATTTTTCAAATCAACTTCGACCAAAGCAATGCTATCTTTCATTCCTGTCGGCTTGTCCAGTAATTCTCCTTCCGGGGAGATACAAAAGGACCTTCCATAAAAATCCTGTTTCTCTTCGCTTCCGACTCGATTGACTCTGAAAATGTAGACCCCATTGGCAATCGCATTGCTCGATATCACGGTTTCCCACTTTCTTTGTGAAGCAAAGGCGGCGGCGGTAGGTGAAAAAAGAATCCTGGCTCCTTTCAATGCCAATATTCTTGATCCCTCTGGGAAGAAGTTGTCCCAGCAAATCTGGACACCAATCGGTGCAAACTTGGTCTTAAAAACAGGAAACCCATGGTTTCCAGAAGAAAAGTAATATCTCTCCTCCCAAAGAGGAATTTGAGGAACATGAATTTTCCTATAACTTCCCAAAATCTCTCCATCCGCATCAATGACAATCGCTGAATTATAAAAGGAATCTTCTTCGACTTCGAAAATAGGACAGATCAAAACCACTCCATATTCTTTTGCCAACTTTCGCATCGTTCCGATGGTAAGGCCATCCACCTTTTCGGCAAGAGAAAAATAGCGCCTGTTCATTTCTCTCGCGAACCAATGGGTTGTGAATAACTCTTGGAAACAGATGATGTGAGCGCCCTTCTCTATCGCGATTTCTGTAAATCTAATCGCTTTTTGAATATTTCGTTCCTTGTCTTCACAACAGGATATTTGAATTCCGGCCAGTTTAATCAACGTTTCTCTTCTCCCCAGCATATGGAAAATTTTGCAAATGCTAACAGAGTTCGCATGAAGTGTCAAGGTTTTAGGCCTTACTGGTTTTAGGCCATTATTTCATTATTGATTTTTTCAACAATAAAATTATAATATTAGCATGTTAGCGGAATATTGGGTCTAGTCTCTCATCATTGCGCCATTCTATTATTCCAATTTGATAAGGGATAGCGATGAGAATCTTAGTCATCGAAGACGAGAAAAAAGTTGCCAATTTCATTAAGAAAGGACTGGAAGAGGAACATTATGCGGTGGACAATGCTTATGATGGAGAATCAGGCCTTTACATGACAGAAGCGAATGAATACGATTTAATCGTCCTTGATCTGATGATCCCCAAGATCGATGGATTAGAGGTTCTAAGAAGAGTCCGAGGGAATCGGAACAATGTCCCCATATTGGTGTTGACCGCCAAGGACAGCGTCGAAGATATCGTAAGGGGTTTAGATGCCGGTTGTGACGATTATTTAACGAAGCCATTTGAGTTTTTGGAATTCTTAGCCAGAGTCCGTGCTCTTTTGCGCCGGGAAAAGATAGACAAGGAACCCATTCTAAAAATAGACGATTTGACTTTATCTCTGGTCACCCATAAAGTGATGCGAAGAGAGAAAGAGATTGAGCTCACAGCTAAGGAATATTCCCTCTTAGAATATTTCATGAGAAATCCTGATAAAATCCTGACTCGAACGATGATTTCCGAACATGTGTGGGATTACCACTTTGACTCGATGACCAATTTGGTTGATGTCTACGTCAACTATCTTCGGAAAAAAATTGATAAAGGATTTGAACTCAAACTGATCCATACGATTCGAGGGGTCGGGTATCTCCTGTCTGCGACGCGGCAGTAGATGAAAAGGACCTGAATGCATTTCAGAAGTCTTCGATTTAAACTTACTCTTTGGTATGTCTTAATATTAGGAATTTTGCTGATCTCCTTTAGTACCTTTTTATATTTCACCCTCTCGAACAGCCTTCGTCGAGATGTGGATAATAAATTGAGGTCTCTCGCTGAGCTCGTCTCCTCGGAATCCTCGTCTCCCTTATCTAAATTTGGCTTCGGAAATATTGACCAAGCGCTTGAAACCTCCATGAATCTAAGGCCGATAGGGAAATTCATTCAGGTCTTAGATGAATCGGGAAACATTGGTCGGAAATCTGACAATTTGAAAAATGTTCAACTCCCCATCAGTTTGAACGCCCTGAAAAATGCTTCCAAAGGCTTGATTACCTTCGAAACGAATCGTTCCATTGGAAACACACCCTTGAGGATTATCACCTTCCCGGTCGTGGAAAATAATCATGTTACAAAAATTGTTCAAATTGCTTCATCGTTGGAAGAGGTGGAGGATGCCCTCAACACCTTGTTCATCATCTTAATCGTCACTGTCCCATTAGCTCTGATGGTCGCTAGCCTGGGGGGACAATTTCTTGCGCATAAGGCATTGAAACCCGTTGATGATATTACCCAAACGGCACGGATGATCACCTCTCAAAATTTGAACCAAAGGATCATCCCACCCAAGGTGAAAGACGAAATATCAAGGTTGATTGAAACCTTCAATGGGATGATTTCCCGGCTTGATCAATCCTTCCGGCAAATCAAGCAGTTCAGCTCGGACGCCTCGCACGAGCTAAAAACTCCCTTGACCATTTTAAAAGGAGAGGTAGAAGTCATGCTTCGAAAAGGACGGACCGCGCATGAATATCAACAGACCCTGAAAAGCAACTTGGAAGAAATCAACCGCATGTCACAAATCGTTGAAGATCTCTTACTCCTTTCAAAAGCCGATACCGGAGACATAAAATTAAATAAGGGAGATATTAATTTAGCGGAGATCCTTACCGAGGTTGTCGCTCAAATGGATATGTTAGCGAGGTCTAAGAGGCTCGATCTCTCCACGTCGAACGATCATCAAGATGTTCATATTTTCGGAGATGCTTTGCGAATTAGAGAGCTGTTTATGAATTTAATTGAAAATGGAATTAAATACACTGAAGAGGGAGGTTCTATCCATATCAGCCTGCAAAAAGAATATCCATCCCCGGTGGGAAACCAATCTGACCGGGTGGAAAAAGGGAGAGAAAAATTTGTTAGAATCGTCGTATCCGATACTGGAATTGGAATTTCCAAGGAGGACCAGGAAAAAATATTTAACCGATTCTTCCGAGTGGATAAAGCTCGGTCAAGAGAGCAAGGCGGAAGTGGACTTGGTCTGAGCATCTGCAAGTGGATTGTCGAAGCTCATCAAGGTGAGATTGAAGTAGAGAGCGAATTAGGAAAAGGAAGTTCCTTCATCGTTAAATTGCCCTCCCTCCTCCTCAAATGATGAATTAAGATTGGTTAATTATTACCCACCTGCGCTATTTTTTTGCACCATTTTGTAAACAAAAGAGCTTAGAAAAAAATAAACTTCTTAAAATTCCAACGATTAAAAATAGGCAAAAATTGGCACTCATTTTGCTATATAATCATTTTACTCTTGACAAAAATTTATCTTTTTTAATATTTTAAATTATTCCGAAAGCTTAGGAGGGACCAAAAATTGACAGAACGCTTAGGTGAACTCCTCATAAAAAGAAATTATATCACCCCAGAGCAACTTAAAAAGGCTTCAGACGAACAAAAATTGAAAGGGGGTCGTTTGGAATCAACCCTTGTCAGAATGGGATACATTAAAGAAGACGAATTACTATCGTTTCTCAGCGCCCAATACAGGGTCCCTTCGGTCAAAATATCGAAGATGGAAATCAATCCTAATGTGATCAAATTAATTCCCTCCAGCATTTCAAAGAAGTATTTTATCATTCCCATCAACCGCGTGGGCCCTAAATTGACGTTGGCGATGGCCGATCCCAGCAATATTGTCGTGATCGATGAAATTAAATTTATGACCGGCTTCAACGTCGAACCCGTTGTGGCTTCAGAGACGGAGATTATTGATGCGGTCAAGAAATACTATGGAGGGGGCGGAAACGTTGCCGGGCTGGGAACTGTCTCCTTTCAATCCAGTGATTTTGACCTGGATGACGAAAAGATGAACGCCGCCGCTGAGGGCATCATGCTTGACGACGATGTCGTTGATGTGGATGATTTTGACAAGCTGGTTCACGGGGCCGTGGATAATGTCGAGGTTGTCGAAACTCAGCTAGAATCGGATGAAACCATCGATATGCAAGGTCCGATCATCAAGATCGTCAATGGAATCCTGATCAAAGCCATAAAATTGGGAGCAAGCGATATCCATTTTGAACCCTATGAGAGGACTTTTCGGGTGAGATACCGAATTGATGGCGTGTTGAGGCGGGATATGGCGCTCCCCACTCAGATCAAGAATGCAATGACTTCGCGCTTGAAAATTATGGCGAGACTGGATATTGCCGAAAAACGACTTCCCCAGGATGGAAGGATCAAGTTGCGGATGGGAAAAGGACGGGAAATGGACTTTCGGGTCTCTAGCATCCCTGTCCTTTATGGCGAAAAGGTCGTCCTCCGTCTTTTGGATAAATCTTCCCTGCAATTGGACATGACCAAACTGGGATTTGAAGAATCCTCCCTGGCTGATCTCAAGGCGGCCATTCACAAGCCTGTTGGAATGATTCTGGTGACCGGTCCTACGGGAAGTGGAAAGACGACCACTCTCTATTCTGCCTTATCCGAGTTGAATAAGGAATCTGAGAATATTATCACGGCTGAAGATCCCATTGAATATAACTTTATGGGGATCAATCAGGTCCAAATGCACGAAGAAATTGGCCTTACATTTGCTTCATCTCTTCGGTCCTTCCTTCGACAGGACCCTGACATCATCATGGTGGGCGAGATTCGTGATTTTGAAACCGCTCAGATCGCGGTTCAGGCAGCTCTCACCGGACACCTTGTCCTCAGTACCGTTCACACCAATGACGCGCCGGGAACGATATCAAGACTCATTGACATGGGAATCGAACCCTTTTTAATCTCCTCAGCCATCGTATTAATCCTGGCCCAAAGGTTAATCCGCAAGGTCTGTATGGAATGCAGGGAGGCCGTCAAAGTTCATCCTCAACTTTTAATCGATTTAGGAGTCCCACCCGATGAGGTCAAATCCTTCCCGGTTTACAAAGGGAAAGGATGCTCCCTCTGCAACAATACCGGATATAAGGGCAGAGTCGGCCTGTATGAAGTGATGCCCATGAAGGAAGAGGTCAAAGAACTTGTCTTATCCAGGGCTTCCACCTCCGAAGTTAAAAAGGAAGCCATCCGCTTAGGAATGAAGACATTGCGGCAAAGCGGAATTGCTAAGATTAAAGAAGGGGTGACAACCATTGAGGAGGTCCTTCGGTCAACCATCGATGATCGATGATTTATTAAGGGAGAATTGGGAGGGAAAGAAATATGATTGAATTACAGAAGTTGCTTGAGACTGTCATTGAGAAAAAAGCTTCCGATCTACACATCACCACAGGGGCGGCTCCTCAGTTCCGGATTGACGGGAAGTTGGTCGCCTTAGATGACACCGTCCTGTCGGCAACCGATACAAAAAGACTCTGTTATAGCGTATTGGCCGACGCCCAGCGACACAAGTTTGAGGAGGACTGGGAATTAGACTTCTCCTTTGGAATTAAAGGATTAAGCCGATTCAGGGGGAATATCTTTATGCAACGGGGCGCCGTCGCCGGGGCCTTTCGAGCCATTTCCTTCGATATCCTCAATTTTTCTGAATTGGGAATTCCTCCAGCGGCCG
>Ga0153915_10004094_pt1 | contig 13411 bp, 13 predicted proteins | sample Opewatmetagenome_2_FD_107003 | JGI IMG/M metagenome (GOLD analysis project Ga0153915, IMG submission 107003) | Freshwater wetland microbial communities from Ohio, USA - Open water 3 Core 3 Depth 3 metaG | ecosystem: Environmental > Aquatic > Freshwater > Wetlands | place: USA: Ohio, Lake Erie... | reverse complement strand
CCTGCTCGTCACCGAGCTCCTCGGCCACGGCATCAACATGGTGACCGGCGACTACTCGCGCGGCGCGGCCGGCTACTGGGTGGAAGGCGGCGAGATCCGCTTCCCGGTGGAGGAGATCACCATCGCCGGCAACCTGAAGGACATGTTCCACGGCATCGCCGCCATCGGCTCCGACGTGCTGGTGCGCAGCGGCCGCTCCTGCGGCTCGATCCTGATCGACGGCATGACCATCGCGGGCGACTGACCCTGAGAGCTATCCTGCCGTGGCTGTTCCTGCTGCTCGCGGCGTGCGCGGGCCGGAGCGAGGCCCCGTTCGTCGGCTCCTCGCAGGAGGTCGTCGACGAGATGCTGCGCCTCGCCGCGCTGCGGACCGGCGACGTGCTCTACGACCTGGGCTCCGGCGACGGCCGCATTCCCATCGCGGCCGCGAAGCGCTACGGCATCCGCGCCGTCGGCATCGAGCGCGACCCGCAGCGCATCGCCGAGGCCAACGCGCTGGCGGCGCGCGAAGGCGTGACGCACCTGGTGCGCTTCGTCCAGGGCGACCTCTTCGAAGCGAGCCTGGACCAGGCGACGGTGGTCACGCTCTACCTGCTGCCCTGGATGAACGAGAAGCTGCGGCCGCGTCTCGAGGCGCTCCGGCCCGGGACGCGGATCGTTTCGCACCAGTGGGGCCTGGGCGACTGGAATCCCGACCGCCAGGTCGAGCTGGAAGGCCAGCGGATCTACCTGTGGACCGTGCCGCCTAGGTGAAATCGAGCCGCTTCTCGAGCGGCAGGCCGTAGATGCGGATCGGCGCGCGGCGCGCGAGCTCGAGCGCGGGCAGCTCCTCGACGGCGAGCGCCTTGACGGTCGACTCGCCGAGCGCCTTCATGAAGTCGAGCGAGAACACGATTTCGCCGTTGCGCGAGCGGTGCACGAGCCGCTCGTTGATGCTCACGCAGTCGCCGAACCCGACGAACTGCTGGCTCGCGATCGGGCCCGCCATGCCGAACACCGCCTCGCCGACGTGCAGCGCGGAGGACACGGCGGCCGGCAGCCCGTAGGAGGATTTCCACTCGTCGGCCATCGGCCCGAACTCGCGCTGGACGTCCTGCGCCGCCTTGAGGGCGCGCTCGCAGAAGTCGCGCCGGTCGGCGGAGCTGAACGCCGAGACCAGCATGTCGTTCTGCACCGAGAGCACCTTGCCGCGATTGGCGGTGATCGCCATCGCCGCGAGCGAGAAGAAGTCGTTGGCGAGCTCGAGCACCTTGGCGGGCTCGAGCACCTCGGAGAGCCGCGTGAAGTTGCGCAGCTCGGTGTTGAGGAGCGCCGCCTCGCGCCGTTCGGGCTGGGCCATGTCAGCGCAGCAGCAGGTAAAGGGCGAGCGCCACGACCACCAGCACGCCGGCGGCGAAGAGCGCGAGCGTCCTGTTCGAGAGCGCCGGGGCCTGCGCCTCGCCGGCCGCCCCCTTGGCGGACGCCTTCGGCAGGACCACCGTGGAGTCGCCGTCGCCCTGCTGGGCCGCGACCTTCTCGTTGAAGTGGCGGAAGAAGTCGTCGGCGATCTTCTTCGCCGCCGCATCGACCAGGCGCGAGCCGATCTGCGCGAGCTTGCCGCCCACGCTGGCTTTCACGTCGTAGGCGAGCAGCGTTTCATCGTTTTTCCGGGACAGCCGGACCTGCGCCCCGCCCTTGGCGAATCCCGCCGCGCCGCCCTGGCCCTCGAAGGCGAGCGAGTAGGACTCGGGCGGACGGATGTCCGAGAGCGTGAGCTTGCCCTTGAACTTGGCGCTCACCGGCCCGACGCGCGCCACCATCAGCACCTGGTAGGCGTTCTCGCCCGTGGGCTCGATCGACTCGCAGCCGGGCACGCACGCTTTCAGCATCTCGGGGTCGTTGAGCGCGTCCCACACCGCCTGCTGCGGGGCGGGAACGAGCTGCTCGCCGCTCATTTCCATGCGCGTTTCTCCATCATCGTTTGCGGTGTGCTCAGGGTCTTCGCCAGATCGACGAGGCTCTGCAGATTATGCACCGGCAGGAAGAGGTCCACGTGGGGAAGCATGGCCCGCACGCCCGCCGGGCGCGCCTCGAACTTCTCGTAGCGCAGGAGCGGGTTCAGCCACACCAGGTAGTGGGCGCTCATCGCGAGCCGCTGCATCTCCTCCGAGAGGCCCTCGCCCGCCTCGCGGTCGAGGCCGTCGGACACGAGGAGCACGCAGGCGTTCTGCGCGAGGGTGCGCCGCGCCCACTTGAAGTTGTACTCGCGCAGCGACGCGCCGATGCGCGTGCCGCCCGACCAGTCCTTGATCGCCTCGGCGACTTTCGCCATCGCCACGTCCACGTCGCGGTGGCGCAGCTGGCGGGTGATGTTGGTGAGCCGCGTGCCGAACACGAACACGCTGACCCGGTCGCGGTCGTTGGTGATCGCGTGCAGGAAGTGCAGGAACATGCGCGCGTACGGGTTCATCGAGCCCGAGATGTCGCACAGCACGACGAGCGGCGGGTGCAGCTCGCGCCGCGCGGCGCGCACGAGGGGGATGAGGTCGCCGCCTTCGCGCAGCGTCTCGCGCAGCGAGCGCCGCAGGTCGACGCGCGGCCCGCTGCGATGCGGGTAGAAGCGCCGCGTGCGCAGCTCCGGCAGCGGCAGCCGCAGCTCGGCGATCATGCGCTTCGCCTCGGCGAGCTCGGCGGCCGACATGGTGTCGAAGTCCATGCGTTGCAGGATCTCGCGCGAGGAGAAGGTGAGCCGCGCCTCGGTGTCGATGCGGGTTTCCGGGGGCTTCTCCTTCGGCTTCTGCTGGAACAGCGCGTCGGTGAGACGCTGGCTCTGCTGCTCCTCGGGCTTCGCGGTGCGGCCGTGCGCCTTCGGCAGCAGCGCCTCCATCATGCGCTCGGCGAGCTTCGGGTCGCGCCAGAAGATGTTGAACGCCTGGTCGAAGATCGGCCGCTGCTCCTCGCGCGACAGCAGCACCGCCGACATCGTCCAGTACCAGTCGTCGCGCCGCGGGTTGTTGAGCGGCGGGCCGATGATGGCGAGCGCCTGCACGGCGTCCACCACCCGGTCGGGGCCGATGCGCAGGCCCGCGGCGCGCAGCAGCCGCGCGAAGTGCATCACGTTCTCGGGCAGCTTGCCGCCCGCGCTCTGCGGAGTCGCTCTCACCCGGCCCCTTTTTTCTGCGCGGGGCCGGCCGGCGCCTCGCGCGCGAGCTTCTCGATCGGCGGCGAGGCGGCGATGAAGTGCTCGCGGAAGTAGCGCTCGTGGTTCTTCTCCACCTCGGGCAGCCAGTACACGTAGTTCACCATCATGCCGGCCGAGCGCGCCATGCCCGATTCGGAGGTGTCGCCCAGCCAGTTCAGGCGCTCGAGCGCGGCCCCGTTGCCCAGGTGGAAGCGCGCCACCGCGTCGAGCGGCTCCGCTCCCTGCTTGGCATTGAGGAGGTAGTGCGCACAGCGCTGCATCAGCCGCCTCTGCAGCGTCTCGGGCACTTCGCCCTGGTGCCACGCCGGGTCGGCGATCTTCGCCAGCAGCTCCTGCTCGCCGGCCTCCTCGAGCCAGCGGCGGAAGCCCGGGATCGGCGAGAGCGTGGCGAAGCGCCGCAGGTGAGGGAACTCGCGCTTGAGCTCCTCCGCGACCTGCTTGATCAGCAGGTTGCCGAACGATATTCCGCGCAGGCCTTCCTGGCAGTTGGTGATCGAGTAGAACATCGCGCAGTCGGCCTGCTGCGGCGAGGCGACCGGCGCGCGCTGGTCGAGGAGCGGCTGCACGTGCGCGCTCATGCCGTGGGTCAGGGCCACCTCGATGAAGATGATCGGCTCGTCGGGAAGCTGAGGATGGAAGAAGGCGAAGCAGCGGCGATCGCCTTCCAGCCGGCGCCGCAGGTCCCACCAGCCGCGGATCGCGTGCACCGCCTCGTAGTCGATCAGCTTCTCGAGCACCATCGCCGAGGTGCGCCAGTCGATGCGCTCGAGGCGGAGAAAGCCGCGGTTGAACCACGAGCGCAGCAGGTGCATCAGGTCCGCGTCGATGACGCGCCACCCGGGACGCGCGCGCAGCCCCTTGAGCAGGACCTTGCGCATCTTGACCAGCGCCGCGGTGCCCCCGGGCGCCATGTTGAGGCGGCGGAAGAGCTCCTGGCGCTGCGGCTCGACGACGTCCTGGAGCGCGATGAAATTCGCGGGCGAAGGGTTGGCCTGGTACGCGCTCGCGGCTTTCGCCACCGCCTCGGGCGCGGGCGAGTAGTGGCTCGCGAGCGCGTCGAAGAACGCGTCGCGGTCGCGCTCGTCGAGGCCCTGGTAGGTGGCGAGCGCATCGCGTGCGATCGCGGTGCTCGCGTACTCGCCGCTCTCCGCGAGCAGCGCCTCGCACAGCGAAAGCAGCTTCGGCACGCCGCGCTCCGGCGCCGCCGGCCCGCCGCCGAACAGCCGCCGCAGGAACGAGCCGGCCATCAACCCGGGACGGAAGCCGCCGCGGTGCGCGCCTCGCCGACGAGTCTTTCGGCCTCCTCGCCGGCGACGCGCTCGAGGTCGTCGCGGTACTTGAGCAGCACGCCGAGGGTGTTGTTGACCGTCTCGGGGTCGAGCGCGACTTTGTCGAGCGCGACCAGGCAGTTCGTCCAGTCGATCGTCTCGGCGACCCCCGGCAGCTTGAACAGCTCGCTCTTCCTCAGGCGCTGCACGAAGGCGACCACCTCCTTCGACAGCGTGGCGCTCGCCTTCGGCGCCTTGCGGTGCAGGATCTCGAGCTCGCGCGCCGCGTCGGGATAGTCGACCCAGTGGTAGAAGCAGCGCCGCTTCACGGCGTCGTGGATCTCGCGCGTGCGGTTGGAGGTGATGACGACGATCGGCGGCTCCGCGGCGCGCAGCGTGCCGATCTCGGGGATCGTGATCTGCCAGTCGGAGAGCACTTCCAGCAGGTAGGCCTCGAACGGCTCGTCGGTCCGGTCGAGCTCGTCGATGAGCAGCACCGGCGGCGCGCCGATCTGCTCGAGCGCGCGCAAGAGCGGCCGGCGGATCAGGAAGCGCTCCGAGAAGATGTCCTGCTCCAGGCCCTCGCGCGACTTCACGCCCTCGGCTTCCGCCATGCGGATCTCGATCATCTGCCGGGGATAGTTCCACTCGTAGGCGGCCTGCGCGATGTCGAGCCCCTCGTAGCACTGCAGGCGGATCAGCTCGCGCCCGAGCGCCTGCGCGACCACCTTGGCGATTTCGGTCTTGCCGACGCCCGCTTCCCCCTCCAGGAACAGCGGCCGGCGCATCGACAGGGCGAGGAAGAGGGAGGTCGCGAGGCTCCGCTCGGCGACGTAGTCGCCGCTCGCGAGCAGGGCCTGGGTGGCATCGATGGACTGCGGCAGGGAGGCGGGCATCGGGGAGGATTCGGGAAAGCAAAAATTATACGGCGTGGCTCGCGCGCGGCCGGACCAACGAAAAGGCCCGCCGAAGCGGGCCCGGTGAGCGACCAGCGGGGCGCGCTACTTGAGCGCCTGCTCGACGGCGCGCTTCGCCATGACGGTGAGGAGGTGCGCGCGGTACTCGGGCGAGGCGTGCAGGTCGTTGTTCAGCCCGGCGGGCTTGACCTTGATGTTCGCCACCGCCTCGGGCGCGAACTTCGCGCCGAGCGCCTTCTCCATGTCGGTCTGCCGGAAGGCGCTGGCGCCGGCGCCGGTCACGCCGACGCGCACGTTGCCCGAGCCGAAGTCGGCGACGTAGACCCCGACCAGGGCGAAGCGCGAGGCCGGGTTGCGGAATTTCATGTACGCGCCCCGCTTGGGCGCCTGGAAGACGACCGCGGTGATCAGCTCGCCCGGCTCGAGCGCCGTCTCGTAGAGCCCCTTGAAGAACTGGTCGGCGGCGATCTTGCGCTTGTTCGTGACGACGGTGCCGTTCAGCGCGAGCACGGCGGCCGGGTAATCCGCGGCGGGATCGCTGTTCGCGAGCGAGCCGCCGAGCGTGCCCATGTGGCGCACCTGGCGGTCGCCGATGAGCGAGGCCATGGCCGCGAGGGACGGGATGGCTTTGCGGACTTCGGGCGAATGCGCCACGTCGGCATGGCGCGTCATCGCGCCGATCTCGACCGAGCTGCCGGAGACCTTGATGCCGGTCAGCTCCTTGAGGGTCCCCAGGTCGATGAGGTCGGTGGGCGAGGACAGGCGCAGCTTCATCGCCTGCACCAGGCTCTGGCCGCCGGCGAGGAACTTGCCGTCGGGCTTCTTGCCGGCGAGGGCGAGCGCGTCCTGGGTGCTCGAGGGACGGTGATATTCGAAAGCGTGCATGAGGGGTTCTCCTAGACGGCTTTTTGCATCGTGCGCCAGACGGTCTGCGCGGTGGCGGGCATCGGCATGTCCTTCACGCCGAGCGCATCGGTGATCGCGTTCATCACGGCGGCGGGGGCGCCGATGGCGCCGGCCTCGCCGCAGCCCTTGACGCCGAGCGGGTTGTGCGTGCACGGCGTCTCGCGGGTATCGATCTGGTACTGCGGCACGTCGTTCGCGCGCGGGATCGAGTAGTCGGCGAAGGTGCCCGAGAGGAGCTGACCCGTCGAGTCGTAGACGCAGTACTCGGTGAGCGCCTGGCCGATGCCCTGGGTGAGCCCGCCGTGCACCTGCCCCTCGACGATCATCGGGTTGATGATCTTGCCGAAGTCGTCCACCGCCGTGAAGGCGACGACCTGCGTCGCGCCCGTCTCGCGGTCGACCTCCACCTCGCAGACGTAGCTCCCCGCCGGGAAGGTGAAGTTCGTCGGGTCGTAGAACGCGTTCTCGTTCAGGCCGGGCTCGAGCTTGTCGAGCGGGTAGTTGTGCGGCACGTACGCGGCGAACGCGACCTCGCCGAAAGTCTTCTTCTTGTCGGTGCCCGCGACCTTGAACTCGCCCCGGTTGTACTCGATGTCGCCTTCCGAGGCCTCGAGCAGGTGGGCGGCGATCTTCTTGCCCTTGGCGATGATCTTGTCGAGCGCCTTCACGATCGCCGTGCCGCCGACCGCGAGCGAGCGCGAGCCGTAGGTGCCCATGCCGAACAGCACCTTCGCGGTGTCGCCGTGCACGATCTCGACCTGCTCCATGCCGAGGCCGAGACGGTCGGCGACCACCTGCGCGAAGGTCGTCTCGTGGCCCTGGCCGTGCGCGTGCGAGCCGGTGAACACCGTCACGGTGCCGGTGGGATGGACGCGGATCTCGCCCGCCTCGAAGAGCCCGGCGCGCGCGCCGAGGGCGCCCGCGACGTTGGAGGGCGCGATGCCGCAGGCCTCGATGTAGCAGCAGTAGCCGAGGCCGCGCAGCTTGCCCCGACGGAGCGATTCCTCTTTTCTTTTCGCAAAACCCTTGACGTCCGCCAGCTTCATCGCCGCATCGAGCGTCGCGTCGTAGTTGCCGGTGTCGTACTGCAGCGCGACGGGCGTCTGGTGCGGGAAGCTGCGGATGAAGTTGCGCCGGCGGATTTCGGCCGGATCGATCTTCATCTCGCGCGCCGCGGTCTCGACCAGCCGCTCGACGACGTAGGTGGCCTCGGGCCGGCCAGCGCCGCGGTAGGCGTCCACCGGCACGGTGTTCGTGAACACCGCCGTCACCTCGCAGTAGATCGCGGGCGTCGTGTACTGCCCGGCGAGCAGCGTGGCGTAGAGGATCGTCGGGATGCAGGACGCAAAGGTCGAGAGGTAGGCCCCGAGGTTGGCGGTCGTGCGCACGCGCATGGCGAGGAACTTGCCGTCCTTGTCGAGCGCGAGCTCGGCGATCGTCGCATGGTCGCGCCCGTGCGCGTCCGAGACGAACGACTCGGAGCGCTCGGCGGTCCACTTCACCGGGCGGCCGAGCTGGCGCGACGCCCAGGTGACGACGACGTCCTCCGGGTAGAGGTAGATTTTCGAGCCGAAGCCGCCGCCCACGTCGGGCGCGACCACGCGCACCTTGCTCTCGGGAAGGCCGAGCACGAAGGCGGTCATCAGCAGCCGCTCGACGTGCGGGTTCTGGCTCGAGACGTAGAGCGTGTACGAGTCGTCGGCGCGCGAGTAGGTCCCGTTCGCCGCGCGCGGCTCGATGGCGTTCGGGATCAGCCGGTTGTTGACGAAGTCGAGCTTGGTGACGTGCGCCGCCTTGGCGAACGCGGCATCGACCGCCGCCTTGTCGCCGAGCGCCCACACGTAGCAGGTGTTGTCCGGCGCGACCTCGTGCAGCGGCTTCGCCGACTGGGCTTTCTTGGGATCGGCCACGGCGCTCAGCACCTCGTAGTCGACCTCGACGAGCTCGGCCGCGTCCTTCGCCAGCGCGGCGGTCTCGGCGATCACCACGGCGACGCGCTCGCCGACGTGGCGCACCTTGCCCTGCGCGAGCGGCGGGTAGGGCGGCTCCTTCATCGGCTGCCCCTTCACGTCGGTGATCAGCCAGCCGCACGGCAGGCCGCCGACCTTGGCCGCGGCGAGGTCCGCGCCGGTGTACACCGCCAGCACTCCGGGCGCCTTCCGGGCCTTGTCCGTCTTGACCGATTTCAGCACCGCATGCGCATGCGGCGACCGGACGAAAGCGGCGTGCGTCTGGTGCGGCAGCGCTACATCATCGGTGTACTGGCCGCTGCCGGTGAGAAACCGGTAGTCCTCTTTGCGGGCAACCCGCGCCCCGATCAACGGTGCATTCATGGCTCATCCTTTCGCGCCGGCCATCGCCTTGGCGCCGGCGACGATGCTTTTCACGATGTTGTGGTAGCCCGTGCAGCGGCAGAGATTGCCTTCGAGGCTCTCGCGCACTTCCTGCTCGGTCGGGTTCGGATGGCGCTTCGCGAAGTCGAGCGCGTTCATCACCATCCCCGGGGTGCAGAAGCCGCACTGCAGACCGTGGTTCTCCTTGAACGCCGCCTGCATCGGATGCAGGGTGCCGTCGGCCTTGGCGACGCCCTCGATCGTCAGGATGTCGGCGCCTTCGGCCTGCATGGCGACGATCGAGCAGCTCTTGATCGCTCTGCCGTTCATCTGCACGGTGCAGGCGCCGCACTGCGCGGTGTCGCAGCCGACGTGCGTGCCGGTGAGCCGGAGGTTCTCCCGGATGAAAGTGACGAGCAGCGTGCGCGGCTCGACCTCGGCGGAGACCGGCTTGCCATTGACCTTCATGGATACCTTGACCATTGCGGAGGGCCTCCTCTCCTGGGGGGGTTGCGGGGTGGGGAGGGAATCCTAGCCAAGCGTTCCATGGCGGGCAAGAGCGCTTTTGTGAACCCCCTCTTTTAAGGCGGGGCGGCGCCGGCAAGGGCGTATGATGCAAGGCGCGACCGCATTCCCATGAGACTCCTGATCGTCGAGGACGACGCGCCGCTCGCTTCCGGCCTGCGCCGCATCCTGGAAGCCGAAGGCCATGCGGTCGATGTTACTTCGCGCGGCGAGCAGGCCGTGCTCGCCGCGTCCCAGGAGCGCTTCGACCTCGTCATCCTGGACATCGGCCTGCCGCAGATCGACGGCTTCGAGGTGCTGCGCCGCCTGCGGGCGCAGCCGCGCCAGGCGAGCGGCCCGCTGCCGGTGCTCGTGCTCACGGCGCGCGACGCGGTCGACGACCGCGTGCGCGGCCTCGATCTCGGCGCGGACGACTACATGGTGAAGCCCTTCGCCATGCCGGAGCTCACGGCGCGCGTGCGCGCGCTGCTGCGCCGCTCCCAGGCGCACGGCGGCCCGCGCATCGTGCACGGGCCGCTGACCCTGGACACGGTCGCGCGGCGAGCCTTCCTGCGAAGCGAGCCGCTGGAGCTCGCGGCGCGCGAGTGGGCCGTGCTCGAGGTGCTGCTCGGCCGGGTGGAGAAGATCGTCTCGAAGGAATCGATCATCCAGGCGGTCGCCGGCTGGGGGGACGAGCTCTCGCCCAACGCGATCGAGGTCTACGTCTCGCGCCTGCGCTCGAAGCTCGAGCCCGCGGGAATAAAAATCCGCACGGTGCGCGGCTTCGGCTACATGCTGGAAGAGTACAAGGAGGAAAGCTAGCGTTGCCCGCGCGCAGCCTGCGCGCCCACCTGCTGCGGCTGCTGCTCCCGCCCATCGCCGCGCTGCTCGTGCTCGGCGCGCTCGTCGCCTACTACCCGTCCATCGAGCCGGCGACCCGGGCCTACGACCAGGCGCTGGTCGACGTCGGGATCTCGCTGGGGAGCTACCTGCGCGCCGGCAGCGACGGCTACCGGGTCGAGCTGCCGGTGGCGGTCGACCAGGTCCTGCGCCGCGACGCCTACGACAAGGTGTACTACCGCGTGCTCGGGCCCGACGGCGAGCAGATCGCCGGCGACCGGGGGCTGCCCGAGCCGGACGCGCCGCCCGAGTCTTCCACGTCCTACAACACCGTCTACGAAGGGCAGAAGGTGCGCGCCGTGGCGATCCCGGCGAAATGCGGCCTTTCGCTCTGCCGGGTGGTGGTGGCGGAGACGATGGTCAAGCGCAACCGGCTCGCGCGCGACATCCTCGTCTCGACGCTGCTCCCCGAGATGCTGATCGCCTTCGCCACGCTGGTCATCGTCTGGTTCGGCGTAAAGCGCGGCCTGGGGCCGCTCGCCCGCCTCTCCGACGAGATCAAGGCGCGCTCCCCGGGCGACCTGCGCTCGATCGATGCCGCCGGCACGCCCGAGGAGACCCGGCCGCTCGTCTCGGCGCTGAACGACCTGCTCGGCCAGCTCTCTCAGGCGAGCAGCCACCAGCAGCGCTTCCTCGCCGACGCCGCGCACCAGCTGCGCACGCCGCTCGCCGGCCTGCGGGCGCATACCGAGCTCGCGCTCGCCAAGCCGCTCCCCGAGCCGGCGCGCAGCGAGCTCGAGCAGGTGCACGCGGCGACGATCCGCACCGCGCGGCTCGCGAACCAGCTGCTCGCCCTGGCGCGCGCCGAGCCCGGCGCGCGCGGCGACGCGGCGCCCGTCGACCTGAAGGGGCTGGTCGAGGCGGAAGCCGACGCCTGGGTGCACCAGGCGCTCGCGCGCGACGTCGACCTCGGCTTCGACCTCGCGCCGGCGCCGGTGCACGGCGATCCCTTCCTGCTGCGCGAGGCGCTCGCCAATCTGGTCCACAATGGCATCGAGTACACGCCGCGCGGCGGCCGCGTCACGGTGCGCACCGGCGAGAGCGGCGGCCAGCCCTTCGTCGAGGTCGAGGACGACGGGCCGGGCATTCCGCCGGCGGAGCGCGAGCGGGTGCTCGAGCGCTTCTACCGCGTGCCGGGCACCCCGGGCACCGGCAGCGGCCTGGGGCTCGCCATCGTGCGGGAGATCGCCGCCGGCCACGGCGCGTCGATGGTCATCGGCGAGGGGGCGGGCGAAAAGGGCTGTCGAGTTGCGATAACATTTCCGAGAGGATAGGGCCATGGACAGTGTGGATATCGAGGTACTGCGCACCGCTCAAGCGTGGCGCAAGAGCGGCCACCGCGCCGCGCTCGGCACGATCGTCAAGACCTGGGGCTCGGCGCCGCGGCCGGTGGGCGCGATGGTGGCGATCCGCGACGACGGCCAGATCGTCGGCTCGGTCTCCGGCGGCTGCGTGGAGGACGACCTCGTCGACCGGGTGCGCGCGAAGATCGCGACCGCCCGCAAGCCCGAGCTCATCACCTACGGCGTCACCAACGAGGAGGCGACCCGCTGGGGCCTGCCCTGCGGCGGCACGCTGCAGCTGGTTCTCGAGCCGATCACCGATGAAAGCGGCCTCGCCCAGCTCCTGGAGAAGATTTCCGGCCAGCAGCTGGTGAAGCGGCGCGTCGAGATGGACAGCGGCCGGGCCACGCTCGAGCCCGGGGCGTGGCAGGACGTGCTCGAGTTCGACGGCCGCGTGCTCTCGACGGTGCACGGGCCGCGCTGGCGCCTGGTCCTGATCGGCGCCGGGCAGCTGACGCGTTACCTCGCGCAAATGGCGCGCATGCTCGACTACCACGTCGTGGTCGTCGACCCGCGCGAGGAGTACGCGGCGGGCTGGGACCTCGCGGCCGTGCCGCTCGACCGCGGCATGCCGGACGACGTCGTGCACGGCCTCAACCTCGACGCGCACAGCGCGGTGGTGGCACTCACGCACGATCCGAAGCTCGACGACCTCGCGCTCATGGAGGCGCTCAAGTCGCCGGCCTTCTACGTCGGCGCGATCGGCTCGAAGAAGAACAACGACGCCCGGCGCAAGCGCCTGCGCGAGTTCGACCTGTCCGACGGCGAGATCGCGCGGCTGCGCGGCCCGGTCGGCCTGTACCTGGGCTCCAAGACGCCGCCCGAGATCGCGGTGGCGATCCTCGCCGAGATGACGGCGGTGCGCCACGGCGTGCCGGAGCCGACGTGGGCGGCGAAGCCCGAGCGGCGCTTCGATCCCTCGGCCTGCGAAGTAAAAACGACCACGACTTGAACATCATCGGCCTGCTGCTCGCGGCAGGCTCGGCGAGCCGATTCGGCTCCGACAAGCTGCGCCACCTTCTGCCGCACGGCGTGCCGATCGCCGTGCAATCGGCGCGCCACCTGCGCCCCGAGGTGACCCGCGTGGTGGCCGTGGTCCGGGACGACGAATTGAAAAACCTCCTCGAGCAGGAGGGCTGCCAGGCGGTCGTATTCGACAACGCGGACGAAGGCATGGGCGCGAGCCTGGCGTGCGCGGCCCGCACCGCCGGCCGCGCCGACGGCTACCTCGTCGCGCTCGCCGACATGCCGTTCATCCGCCGCACCTCCATCGCCGCGGTGCGCGTCGCCCTGGAAAAAGGAGCGCCGCTCGCGGCGCCGTACTTTCGCTCGCAGCGCGGTCATCCGGTCGGCCTGGCGGGCCGTTTTTTCGACGCGCTGGTCGCGCTGCGCGGCGACGAGGGCGCGCGCGAGCTGCTCAAGCAGAACGAGAAGCAATTGACGAAAATTCCGGTGGGCGACCCGGGCGTGATCCGCGACATCGACCGACCGAGCGACCTCGCGCCGCCGGTCGCCGTGTAGGAGGCGTCCTGAGCTATCTGCCGCGAGGCGCGCAGTTCATCCGCGCCAAGTTCCTGTGGGAAATCGGCCTGCACATCGCGGGCGATCCCGCGACGCCGTACACCGGCAACCGCGACCTGTGCATCAGCGTCGGCAGCGGCTCGGGCGCCTCGTACCAGCCCTGGCTGCGCATGTCGGTGGGCTCGCCGGTGCTCGCGCACGCGGTGGCGCGCGGCGAGCTCGAGGCGGCGATGGTCAATCCTTCGGCGCTCCTCACGCAGGCGGTGCGCGGCAAGGGCCTGTTCGATCGGCCGCTGCCGCTCGCGATCGTCGCGAACTATCCGTCCTGGGACCGCTTCGCCATCCTCGTGCATCCGCGCACCGGCCTGCGCTCGCTCGCCGACGTCGCGGCGCAGCGCTTCCCGCTGCGCCTGTCGACGCGCGAAGACCCGACGCATTCCACGCGCGATCTCATCGCCCAGCTGTTCGCCGTGTACGGCTTCTCGCTCGACGATCTGCAGCGCTGGGGCGGGAGCCTGCAGCTGAACGGCGGTCCCGG
>Ga0153915_10004093_pt1 | contig 13414 bp, 13 predicted proteins | sample Opewatmetagenome_2_FD_107003 | JGI IMG/M metagenome (GOLD analysis project Ga0153915, IMG submission 107003) | Freshwater wetland microbial communities from Ohio, USA - Open water 3 Core 3 Depth 3 metaG | ecosystem: Environmental > Aquatic > Freshwater > Wetlands | place: USA: Ohio, Lake Erie... | reverse complement strand
GATCGGCAGCTCTTTCTCCGATATATCACCTACACCGCCGATCAAGCGCCAGTGAATTCGCCCTATGAATTCCTTGCCTTCTGCGGCGTCGTGGACCTAGGGCGATTGTTAGCTGAGGGTGACAACGAACTTCTGAAAATCTTACGACGATGCGCCTCCGATTCGCGTTGGCGCATACGTGAGGCTGTTGCAATGACCCTTCAACGACTGGGGGAAGTGAATATGGAGCAATTGATTGCGGCGATGGGCGAGTGGAGTCACGGAACCGTGCTCGAGCAGAGGGCAGCAGCGGCTGGGCTTTGTGAGCCCAGGCTTTTGGGTCAAAGCGTGTATGCACGAAATGTACTAGGGGTGTTGGACCAGATTACGGCGACTATCGCGCAGGTAGACGATCGTCGTAGAGAAGATTTCTTGGCTCTACGAAAAGGTCTAGGGTATTGCTGGAGTGTGGCAGTTGCAGCCCTCCCCACAGAAGGCAAAGCGCTGATGGAGAAGTGGCTCCACAACACAGACAACGACATTCGTTGGATAATGAAGGAAAATTTAAAAAAAGCACGTCTGGCTCGGATGGATGCGGATTGGGTCAAGAAATGGCAAGGCGAAATTGAAGGGTGATCCTATCCAACGCATTATTCAGCTGTCACGGTCTTCAGAGCAGTCGACAATATTGGATTTGCCAAAATGGCGCGATAATGGAGATCGTATCATGCGGGTTCCTTAAACCTAACCCAAACAGTGGATGGAAGATTCAATTAGTTCGAGCCTGTGATAAGAGAATGCTTTCATGAAGAAGTATCGATATATTAGTTTCATTGCCGGTACTCTTTCCATGCTGAACTGTTGTGTGGATAGATTGCGGTCTACCAGGAATCTGAAACAATGAAAGAGGTGTAGCATGAGAATTTGGAGGATCATTCTTCCGATATTCTTACTTAGCGTAGTAGCTTGCGGAGGCTCACACCCTGCCCCGCGTCAACCTGTGACAATAAATAATCTGCAAACATCCGAGGCAAAATTCGGTCGGATTGCTGGCAGCCTCCTGGAGACCTGGAATACCAAGGATGCGCAGGCGGTTAAGGATCTGTTCACCGAAGATGCAGAGGCATACGACAGGAGTTTTGGTGACCATGTAGTTGGGCCCGACCAGATCACGGGTTTGATCGCGATCGTATCTGCCTTTGGTCCAAATTGGGAAGCACGTCAGACAGACCGATATATCGGGTTGGAAAATGGGCTGGTTGTAGATGAAATGTGGAACCTCAAATTTGGGAGCATCCAATTCACACAAGACCACCCGATGATGGAAATCGACTGGCTGCAAACCCGGGACGACCACATTTCCAATTGGACTATCTTTTATGGTTTGGATACCTTAGAAGAGCTAGCTGTCCCTTCGTCACAGCGACTCGATCAGGCACGTTCTCTGTTATCATCCTATCAGACAGCCTGGTCCACTGGACAAACGCAAGCGGTTGCGCAGCTATACTCTAATGACGCGGTGAGGGAGGATATGGTATTTATGGAGCGGCAGGAAGGGCAAAAGGCAATCGCAACCTTTGCCAAGTCCTTCTTCGGTTGGTATCCAGGTGCGCAGTGGAATATCTCACTTGAATTCGGGGAAGGGAGAGGAGAGGCACCAATAACAGGTGGATTGTACAGCATCAAGGTGACCGACCAAAATGGACAACCCTGCGAGGTTAAAGTGGCAGTGCTGCTCAAGACGGCTGAGAACTTGATTTACCAGGAAACGTTATACTATGAAGCTCAATCGTTAATCGGCTGCGGATGGGCTCGGTAAGGATCTAATGAAACGGCGTTAGAAATCGCATCTGCGGAAATCACTGGTTGGCAGACACCGGCTAAAAGGTTATCCTTTTCAAGGGGAAAGTTCTGACCATCAAAATGACAATGAGAAAACCTCCAGAGAATGAATGATGATCAAAAAACTGTTTGATTGGACACCACGCGATATCGCCTATTGGGAAAAGATACGCCAAAAAGGGCTGCGATATTTCATTGGTTGGTACGGAATAGTCATCACAAGTGGATTGTTGTCTCTCGTTTTTGGTCTGGTGACATTTTTCCTCTGGCTAAAGCAGGCTTGGGGTGTGAAAATTACACCTACAAGTCTGATCTTCCTTATTGGACAGCTGATCTTTGTGGCGCTGGTGTGCCTAGTAGGAGGGATCGTCAACAGTCTGATCACATGGGTGGTGGAAGAGAGGTTATACCGCAAGTATAAAGCACGGAATGAATGAGAAATTTAGTTCTGAGCCATGGTGAAGATAGGAGAAACCAATGGAAAATTTCTGGAGCAGACCGATTGGCGTGACCGACCTGGAAGGACCAAATTATTGGGATTATTTCGGTGCGAGGCTGGTTGAGCATGCAGACATCCATCCAGGGACTTTGTTGCTGGATGTGGGTTGCGGCATAGGATCGTCGCTTTTCCCGGCAGCGAAAAATACCGGATCGCGTGGATTTGCTTATGGAATAGACATTTGTCCACATTGAATACCCACCGCGCACTCTAGGTTAGAGCGGCAAAAAGTGGGGAATGTTGTGGTGCTCTTCGCCAATGCCAGGAACCTGAGTTTCCCGCCAGGTACGTTCGAGATCGCTTTATGTGGCTTCATGGGCTGGGACGATTGCTTTGATTTCGTCCATTTAGAATTTACCCAGCCGAACTCAAAAGCCACAGAAATCTACCGTGTTTTAAGAGATGAAGGTCGATTCGTATGCTGCGCCTGGGAGGCACAGGAAGATTTGGCTTGGATGGAAGAAGCCATGCTTCGATACTACCCAGCCATCCTGCAAGATGTCGAATACATGACACAACGCCCTATCGGCATGTCGTATGAGAAGGCAGATGGGTACGAGATTATCCTTCGTGCTGCGGGTTTTAAAAATATTGAGGCGTCCCGAGAGACCGAGGAGTTTGTATCCACCGACGAGGAAGAATGGTGGCAGCAGATGCAATACTTCGGTTGGGATATTTTCTTCGAGAAAATCCGGGTTGAAGATGAACATAAACCTCAAAGGATTAAGGAAGCGATACTCACAGACATTCAATCTCACAAGCACCCGGATGGTATTCATTTCACCAAGTCTGTATTTTTTGTTAGTGGTGTAAAATAATTAACCGTTTATTATATGAATACGCGGTTGTCATCGCGAGATTAGATAGGCCGGTAAAGGAGACCTGGTTTGCAATTAATGCATAGAAGGAGAATGACATGTCACCACAACTCATCAAAATCATCATCGCGGGTGTACTCCTGCTACATGGGTTAGGTCACGGCGGAGCAATTGGAGCACTGATTGCCATCGACCGAGGGGTGCCGAGCGGTAAATGGCTGGCGGCGCGTTCGTGGCTGTTCCCCAAACTGGCTCCTCAATCAGCCAAGATTATCGCCATCACCTTGTGGGTGCTATCTCTGCTTGGATTCGTAGCAGCTGCCCTATCATTCTGGGGAATCCTCCTTCCAGGGGACGTATGGAGGCCTACGGCTTTGATCTTCGCATTCATTTCATTCGTTGGTATCGCTCTATTTTGGGGAACATGGCCGATGTTCAACGCATTGGCTGCCCAGGCGGTGAACATGGCGGTCATAATCACCCAGCTGTGGCTACACTGGCCAGTAAAGGAAATGTTTGGTAAGTGACAGCTTGATGCAGGAGTCTGGCATGAAAACAACGGCTGAGGATTTCTATACTACTCAGACTACAAAGCTGCTTAAGGATTTTGACCGGATGGTGCGAAAGGTCAAAGGTCCGATCATAGCCCGGTATGGAAATGAGCGATCTATAGAGATGGTTGCATCGGTGCGGGAAGAATACCGTCGCCTGATCCCTGCCTTGCCGTATGTGGGTGGAGAGCAGCCATTCACCCAATTTGTCATCTCCAGTGGTTGGTTCCTGGCATTTTTCAGGGTGATGCAAGCCCATGGAGAGCAAGTTCGTGATACAGGCGAACTGGCTTACCGGCTATCACGAACATACCTGGAGAGAGTACCCGGGTTTGCCGGACGGTTGCTTGGGTACATGTCCTTCTCGCCAGGCTACCTGACCAAACTACGCCAACGAGCAGAGGAATCCCAAAAGCACCCGCACCCACGCGGCTATGTTTATAAATTTGTCGAGGGTGATGGAATGAGCTTCGATTACGGTATAGATTATCACCAGTGTGCCACCTGGACGCTTTTTCAGGAGCAGGGTGCGGAGAAACTCACCCCGTACCTGTGCGCGTGTGACTACCTGTATAGTGAGATGCTGGGTTGGGGACTCACCCGTACCACTACGTTGGGTGAGGGTGGAAATGTATGTGATTTTAGGTTCAAGCGTGGTGGACCGACGAGAATATCCTCAACAGTGATGGAGTTAGGATAACAAGATGATAGAAATTGCTTCAATCCATACCATCCTGCTGCGTGAGATGACTCAGGATGACCTGCCCATTTTCTACGAGCAACAGCTTGATCAAGAAGCCAACTACATGGCAGCCTTCACCTCCAAAGACCCCACCGACCGGCTGGCTTTCAATGTGCATTGGGAAAAAATCATGGCAGATCAAGGCATCACCATCCGCACCATCCTATATGATGGTCAGGTGGCAGGCTCGGTGCTGTGCCATGCCTGGGGCGGCGAGCCTGAGATCAGCTACTGGCTGGGTAAAGAATTTTGGAAACGGGGCATTGCCACTCAAGGCTTAGCGCTCTTCCTGGATGTGGTGACTGTACGGCCATTGCATGCCAGAGTAGCCAAGGATAATATCGCCTCCATCCGCGTGTTGGAGAAAAACGGGTTCGCGCTTGCAGGGGAAGGCAAGTGGTATTCAAATGCCCGGGGGAAAGAGATAGGTGAGCTGGTGTGGGTGTTCAGATAGAAAGAGTCAATCCCTCTCTTATACCTTTATCACCGGCAATTAATCGCACCTTCGAATATTACAAAGCTCACGGATATAGTTTTATTATCACCCAATAACGGTGACCAAGGCTGCACCTCCAAAAGTCACAAAACCCATGTATATGATTTTATGATCTCTTAATAACGGCGACTAAAGTCGCGCCTACGGAAATCACAATGCCCACCTTGGAAGGACTGTGGTACCCGAATGGCACTAACGTTTACACATCCTTTTCATTGAGCCAATCGAAGATATACCCGGCTACTTCTTCCCATCCTTCCTGACCTACAATGAAATGAGTGCGAGCAGCAAACTCCTTGAGGGCAATTTCCGAGGATGATGACTTGTATCTTTTATAATTCGTTCGATTAAGCGAGGCAGGGATCAGGTGGTCGGCTGAACCAGCAATAAGTAACAAGGGTGGGTGAGGCTGTCTGAAATCTATTTTTGCCAGCAGAGAATCGCGAGGAACCCGACGGGATTCTGGCACCACATATCTATCATAAGCGAGACGCTGCTCGGAAAGTGGCATCCCATTGACGAATGTATATTGAAAACGCGGGAATGTCATTTCAATGGGGTTCTGTTGAGACACGAACGGTGTGATGTGCGGCCAATTGGACTTTAAAAACGACCACTGAGTAGTGAGCACACCCATGGGTGGCGCTGAATCAATTGCAACACCTGCTGCTGCCAAATCCCGCTGAAGCAGTAATTGCACTACCAGCCCTCCCATCGAGTGACCGATAAGGATCGGTTTTTCAGGCAAAGCACTAATTACGTTTGTGAAAAGGGTGAGAACATCAGCCAAAGTGAGCTTCCCCAGCTGTGGGTCAGGATGCTGTTTACGCAGAGTTTCAACAGGACCGTCCCTTCCAGGCCAGGCAGGCGCCAGACATTTATAGCCTTTGGATTGGAAATAATCCATCCACTGTTCCCAGCATAACGGATTCATGTACATACCATGGATAAATACGATAGTTTGGGTCTTCATGGATACCTCCCTGGACTAATTATATCGCATTTGTCTTAATTCGTGCGGAAGTAATAATTGAGTGTCGATAATCATAGCCAAGCAACACTCCGATCGTAGGTCAGTCAGGACGAAGCGGACCCTGACTACATTGGGTTTTACCAAAATTAGGGAAGCTTTTTCCTGTGCTCCGATATATAACTGACGATTGTCGAGAAGGCAGAGATGAAGCCAATGACGATTTGGAGCAAGAGGATGAACCTACCGACATTATCGGTGATCCAGGCGAAAGCAAAGCGCATGGAAGACGGGAATGGATCGGCCAGATGGGCAAAATTGAATGTAAAGTGATTCCAAAGCCAGATGGAACCGGTCGCCAAGGATAGATCAGAGACAACTTCCGAAGGGCGGGCAGGATTGCTACGTCCCTGAATTGCACGTTGAACGGGAGCCGCCATGGAGATCACGATGGGTCCGTATAAAGCGAGCATTTCCACCGGTCCGAAATTATCGGTAAAGAAGCCAGTCTTTTTCCATTGATGGTAAGCGAAGAAAACCAGTAACAACAGCAATAAAACAACCGTATATAACCCTGCCCAACGGCGTGCAGGGGTCATCATTCCCGTATCTATATTATCTCCTGCAGGTTGCATATTTCCTCCTAATAAGTTTATCTCCCACCTGAGAGCTGGCCTGTAAGGAATAAAGCTTCCGCTACGTTAACAGATAAAACTGAGCTAACGAAGTACCTATCAATCACGTCCAGACGGAATTTAGCTTGTAAGCGAGTGATGATGAGCAAGTCGGGAAAGTCAGGTTTTTCAAACATATTAATTTCCAAGGAATTATGTTACCAGATATTTTATAGGATAACTGTTTATTTGGTGCACAGGAAGATATTTGGTAGATTGGAGAGATGTATACACTCTTCGTTTGCAAATTGGTTCAGGCAAGGTGCACGCCTATTTTATATGGCATAATACGTTATTCCTGATCATTTAATGCCCCTAAAGTAGGGTATCGATCATGCATGTGCATGCAGGGTATCCTGCACTACGACAAAAAAACATCGACACAAAATATAACGACCCTAAAACGACACAAAACAAGGAGCCCACTCATGCCCACACCACACACCCTATTACACCAGCTTATCCAGAAGCATTGGGATGCCTGGATGCACTTTGACCCTTTCTTTGCCACCTACGTCGGTGACCAGCGCTTCAATGACCGCCTACCGTCCGCTACCGAAGAAGCTTTCCACGCCTGGCGAGAACAACTAAGTGATTATAAAAGACGTTTGGGAGATATCCCACGCCAATCACTTTCGACCTCGGATCAGTTAAATCACGAGTTGTTCAGCCATCTTCTTGAGGATGAGCTCGATGAACTTGGATTCAAAGCTTATCGCCTGCCCATCTCACGAACTGCTGGGTTCCACTTGAGCTTCCCTGACATCTTTCAAGTGATGCCGTTTGAAAGTGTGCAGGATTATGAAAAGTACATCTCCCGCCTGAATGAATTCCAGTATTTTGCAACGGAGAATATCGAACTGATGCGCATGGGCTTGCGCACCGGTTACCTTCCCCCACGCTGTACGTTGACTGATGTAGACAAACAGCTCACTGCGCAAATCATTTCTGACCCGACAGAAAGCGCTTTGTACCAACCCTTCAAGCATTTCACTGCTCAAATCAGCGAATCAACCCGCCAAAAACTCTGCGAGGCAGCCCAGAAAGCCATCCTCGGTTCGGTGGCATCCGGCTACAAGGCTATTTTTCAGTTTGTAGATCAGGAATATGTGCCTGCCAGTCGTGAGAGCATTGCCGCCATCGAACTACCAGAGGGTGAGGCATTCTATGCACACCGGATTCATTATTACACTTCACTCCACCTGTCCGCAAAACAGGTACACCGGACTGGACTGGATGAGGTACGACGCATCCGATCAGAGATGGAAGGAGTAATCCAAAAGACTGGTTGGAATGGTACGATGCCGGATTTTCTGGAGTTCCTGCGCTCAGACTCTAGATTTTACGTCACCACACCCGAATCGCTGTTAGAAAAAACCGCGCTCGTGCTCAAGCGAATGGATGGCGAACTGCCGCGCTTGTTTAAGACTTTGCCCAGAATGCCGTACGGTATCCGGGCAGTGCCTGATTACGCGGCCGAAGGTGAGACAGCGGCGTATTACAACCCAGGGTTGGGGAATGGGACACGTGCCGGTGTGTATTACGTCAATACCTACGATCTTTCCTCCCGTCCATTATATGAGATCGAGGCTTTATCGCTGCATGAAGCTGTGCCTGGGCATCACCTGCAGCTGGCGCTTCAAGCAGAGCTGGCAGCTCTGCCGATGTTCCGCCGTTATTGCGGCTACCAATCCTTTATGGAAGGTTGGGCGCTATACGCCGAACGCCTAGGCCTGGAAGTGGGTTTCTACACCGACCCGTACTCTGACTTCGGTCGTTTGAGTTATGAGATGTGGCGCGCCTGTAGACTCGTGGTGGATACCGGTATACACGCACTGGGATGGTCGCGCCAGCATGCCATCGACCATTTGGTGGAGAACACTTCCTCCACTCTGCTTAACATTATCAATGAAATCGATCGTTACATTGCCTGGCCTGGTCAGGCACTGGCGTATAAGATGGGGGAGCTGAAGATCCGTGAGCTAAGAGCTCGGGCAGAGCAAAAATTGAACACCAAGTTCAACCTGCGTGAATTTCACGATGTGCTGCTGCTCTCGGGAGCCGTGCCGATAGATGAAATAGAGAGGGAGGTGGAGGAATGGATAAGCGTGAGCAAATAGCAAATAGCTTTTAGCTACTAACTATTAGCTATTAGCGATTATTATCAATAAAACACCTGGCTATTGGTTGCTTCCTTATTGCAAATCGTTCGCAGGTTGTGACTGCCCTCAAATTATTAGTAAATAACGATGCTACGAGTAGTATTTGCTTAATTGCACTAGGAGGATTTGCTGTGGGTCACAACAGCTACATCATAGGGATCTAAAATTATCTCAGTACCCACTGACCGGTTTTTCAAGTGCTCTTGGGCAGACCAGGGCAGCTGAATTCGTTGCTTCGAGTGGTTATAGTTTATAAGGATGATAATGTCACCAAGTTTCGAATTCACCCGTCTACAGGCTTCAACTCTGGCGGGTGTCTTTAATACTGATTGTATGGCTGCCTCCTGGGTAATCTGTTGGAGAAGTAATTTCTGACTGATATCATCCAGGTAAGCTCCGATAAAGGTCACGGTACCCTTACCAATATGGCGTCTGGTGATGGCGGGTTGTCCATCCAGCCAACCATTGCTCTCACCGTACGTTGCCAGCACCTGAGTTCCGGTCAAGTCTCTTATTCGCAACCGCTCAGCCCAAATGCTGGAGGTACCCTTCCAGCTTTCGCCCACAAGCGGTACCGGGGTCATCAGGGCGTAATACTCTTCCACATCAACCCCACTGAGTTCCGCCAGGGCTCCTGGTTGGCGAGTGGGCAAGAGCGCATTATAACCATCCTTCATCCCACATCGCAGGGTAAGCACCAAATACCCACCATTTTCGACAAAAGCTTTCAGATGTGCCACCCTTTGGTCATCTAAAATTAGTAATGCAGGGGCAATCACAAGCTTATAATCATCTAGGTTCGAATCTGCTTGCAGGATATCTACCGGGATGTTCATCGATGCCAGAGGGCGGTAATAGTGAAGAAGATGCGCTACATAATTGAAATCTTTATGGTGGGGTTGCCATTGGATCGACCAGCGGCTATCGTAGCAATTTAGCAAGGCTACAACTGTCTCAAGCTCAGATCCAGCCAATAGCTCTGAGGTGGATGAAAAATCTTTCGCAATCTGCTGGGCTTCTGAGTAAAAAAGGCGGGGCTGGCCTGAGGGATCCAACAGCGTGCCATGATATTGTTCTTGCCCATTTAATGAAGAGCGCCATTGCCAATAAAGGACAGCATCTGCACCATGACCCACTGCATGCCAGGCCATCGCGCGGGTCTCACCTCTATCCAGCACATTATTGAGCGGCTTCCAGTTGACATTCCCCGGTTGGGTTTCCATCAGCCAGAAATTCCTGCGCTTATACCCACGCACCAGGTCATGAGCCGCGCCTGAGGTTTGGTAGTCATGGTTACCCATACCCACATACCAGTCCCAGGAGGCGATATCCAGATCCTCGCTCATCGAATAATGGTCATAGCCATCATGCCATTCCATGAAATTATGCGTAATCCAAATCCCATGACGCAAATGTGGACGTAGTTCGTCAATTTGTAAACGCAAAAAACGTTTGTAACTTTGTGTCATGAAATGTTTGAATTCCAGCATCAACCCGGGATTATGCGGACCAATCGGTAGTGGGATCTGATCCCAGGAATTGTAGGTTTGGCTCCAGTAGGCAGTCGTCCAATGCTGATTAAGCTGCTCCAATGTTCCATAACGTTGTGCCAAGTATTCTTGAAAAAGCCGTTGGCAGCGCGAGCAGTAACAATAACGATTAAACTCGTTATCAATCTGCCAACCGATGATGTGTGGGTTATTGTTAAAGGATTCAGCCATTTCCCTTACCAGACTCTGCACGGCATGGTGAAATTCAGGTGAATTAACGCAGTAATGACAGCGATTCCCGAACTGCACTCGATGTCCAGTTTCATCGATAGGTAAAATATCCGGATATTGGCTAACCAACCAAGCAGGTGGACCAGCGGTTGGGGTGCAGAGTACGGTCTCAATACCAGACTCAGCCAGAGCTGAGATGGCTCGCTCTAGCCAAGCAAACCGATACTTCCTCTCTTCAGGCTCTAGGTTTGACCATGCAAATTCGCCCAACCGTGCGATATTAAATCCTGCCGCATGCATCAAATGGATATCGGCTTGCCAATTCGGTTCAGGCCACTGCTCGGGATAATAAGCAGAACCAATATAAAGTTTCGAGGGGGCATTGTGTGCAGTTTTGGTATCCATTCTCGATCCACTCTGAGCTGTAGTTATTACCTATCTTTACTTGTGGATGCAAAACCATCAAATTTTTTGAAGGTTTATCATCCTTTGCTAATTACTAGACAAGGATCTATTAATCTATCTAGGAGATTGACTAAGGATTCAGGTACTCATCCAAGGCTGGCAATGCCCGGTCGTTGAAATCAAATAATGCCTGATTTTCCCAGGCATTCCCAGATTTGGGATCGGTCGTGTCCCAACCATTCCCAGGCACCGCAGTCCAGGTGGCATCCCAATAAAAAATACCCAGGCCACGGCCATTGGATACCCCGCGCACGATGGACATGATATCTCGCAACATGCGTCCTTGGCCTCCGGGTGTGAAGGGGTAGCCCGGAGTTGTTAAACTTCGACTTGCAATATTGGCGAGGCTGTCACCCTGCTGATCCGTGAACGCATAGGCAGTTTCAACCACAATGACATCCTTATCATAGCGTGCAGAAATATCGTTGAGGTTCGCCTGCAGCTCAGCTAGACTTCCATGCCAGAAGGGATAATACGATATGCCAATCACATCAAAGGGAACTTCTCTACGGAAGATATTATCAAACCACCAGCGGGCCATCTCATTATCTCCTCCCTCAGCAATGTGCAGCATGACAAGGGTCGAGGGAGAGCAATCTTTGACCGCCCGGTTACCCTCTTTAAGAAGGGCTGCCAGGTTATCGAAGTGGTTGTAGTCGCCATCTGGCCACAACATCCCAGCGTTGATCTCGTTACCCAGCTGAACCATGTCGGGTGGTGTTCCCTGGGAAACCAGGCTGCTGCATACGTCATAGGTATGATCATAGACAGCCTGCTTGAGCTGATCGAAATCGAGATCTTTCCAAGCGGCTGGCTTAAATTGCTTGCCAGGGTCAGCCCAATTGTCCGAGTAATGAAAGTCCACCAATAATTTAATTCCAAGGTTGTTCAGCCTGACCGCCATTTTTAATAACTCAGCCTTATTATGGTAACCATCGGCGGGATTTACCCACACCCTCAAGCGAGCATAATTCATTCCATGTTGTTTAAGGATTTGTAAAGCATCTCCGGGGATGCTATCGCTGGACTTGTAGACCCCGCCCATCGCTTCTGACTTGTTCAAGCTGGAAATATCTGCACCAAGGATCGAAAGCGTTACCCGTCCGGGAACCAATTCAAGGTCATCGAAACTGGCCCAGGTATTAGGACCACCCACCGAGTAAAGACTAACAGTGCAGTTTCCATCAGTGACCTCATTTGAAACGGTGAGATGGACCCAGCGATAACCTGGTGACGTGGAAGGAATATTCACCCGTTTTTCTCCACCATCACATTTAAGGGCAATAAAGGAGGCGGCTTGCCCCCCGCTGGAGCGCACCCAGGCTTGTAAGGTGTACCACCCGTTCTGTAGACCAGATAGCGATTGCCATGTTTCTACCTGGTACAGGCTGGTTCCCTTATGAGTCAGACGGAAATCACCCGAATGCCCACGATCTTCGATCAACACAGCATCTTCAAACCCGGCATGTTTCCAGCCGGTGATCTTTCCATTGGGGTCTTTTTCTTCGAAACCAGGGTTTATCAGATCCACTGACCCTGAGTCCTGTATCGGTGCAGTCGTCGCAGGTATTAATGTGGTTGATAGCTCAACAGGAGTGGCAAGGGGTGAAACTGCCACAGTTTCTACTTGCCCCGGCTCATTATTCGAAACCACGATGTCGGGATTCTGAGAGGTGCATCCAACCACCATGATCAAGATCTCCACAATGATAATCAGCATGGACCAAAAGCGCGAGCGACTAATAAACATTCTTCAAAACCTTTTCGTTGCTGAGTTATCCTTTCACCGCTCCCTGAGTCAGGCCACCCACGATCTGATCTTGAAGGGCGAAGTAGATGATCATGATAGGTATCGCACCAATCAACGCCCCGGCCGCGAACACGCCCCACCGTGACCCAAACTGCGCACCAGCAAACCTCTGCAGGCCTACCATCAGGGTATATTGCTCGGTACTTTTAAGGAGTACTCGCGCCAGGATGAACTCTCCATATGTGCTAATGTAGTTGAGGATGGCGACGACCACCAGGATCGGGCGCAAGAGCGGTAGGATCAAACGGGTGAAGATTTGCCAGTTGGAAGCGCCTTCAACCATGGCCGACTCATCTATATCGCGCGGAATAGTGTCAAGAAATCCTTTCATCAGCCAGATGTTGACCCCCATCGCTCCACCCAGGTACACCAGGATCAGACCGGTGTGGGTGTTCAAGCCAAGTGCGGGAATAATATCGCCGAATTGCGAGATCATCAAGAAAGTGGCGACCAACGCCAGGAGGCCAGGGAACACGTTGATCAACAAGATACCCTTAAGCATCGTTATCCGGCCCCGGAAGCGAAAGCGTGAGAAGGCATATGCCGCTATCGTGGTGATCGCAAGAGAGACCACAGAGGTGATCGATGAGATCTTAATCGAGTTTCCCAGCCACCTCCAGAAGGGGAATTCTACCGAAGCCAGCAATTCACGATAATTCCCAAACCCTGCATTCTTTGGGATCAG
>Ga0153915_10004092_pt1 | contig 13417 bp, 13 predicted proteins | sample Opewatmetagenome_2_FD_107003 | JGI IMG/M metagenome (GOLD analysis project Ga0153915, IMG submission 107003) | Freshwater wetland microbial communities from Ohio, USA - Open water 3 Core 3 Depth 3 metaG | ecosystem: Environmental > Aquatic > Freshwater > Wetlands | place: USA: Ohio, Lake Erie... | reverse complement strand
TTGTTGTTGTCGGAATCATGAAATTCAATCTGCAGCGCTTTTTCGTCAGTAATATCGAAATTGTTGAAAAGGTCGGCCGACTCCCCCCGGACAGTACCGCTGATAGCGTGAAGATCATCGATGAGCTTCCGAACATCCGATCCCTTCGCCGGCGCGGAGTACTCGTTGGTAACAACCCAGACCGTGTCGCGCTTCAGGAAATGAAGTCCGGAATCCGGGTAATCCTGCTTGAAGACGTCGATCTTCGTCACCTTCTCCGGCTCGAACGAAAGACTCAACTGGTTCAACGTTTCCGGTTTGCCGGTGGCGCGCTCAAAACTTCTCTGTATGTAGGAAACCAGAAGCAGTACGGCGAAAATCCCTATCAGGACATAGATTATTTTCCTGTTCATCGGGCACCTCCGGCCTGCTCCAGCAATCGACGATATGCCTGTCGTCTGTCGCGTCTCATCAACATCCTGACCACTCCATAGGCAATTATGATCGCCGGCACAAGCAATATTGTGAATAATCGCCAGAGGTTCTTGGCCAGCGGGGATGTCTCCTTCAGAAACCGCGCCTGAACCGATTTACTCCTGATATGCAGAAGATCCTCGCTCAGGGTGAATCCTTCCACGGCCTTGAGCAGAAGATCCTCATGCGGCGGCCACTGGCCGCGATATCTGGCTTCAGGAATAAATTGATCGCTGAAAATCTCGCTTGTTCCGATCACCATGAGCTTGCCGGAAGCCGGGCTGGGGTTCTCCGCCTCCGAAGACTGCTGGACGCTGTCTGGGAGATCCTGCCACTTCGGCGCCGCTTGGTTCTTATAGGGATCGGGGAACTGACCCGAAAGCATTATAGCCAGCGGTTGCGATCCTATAATTTTATCGGGGCTCGGTTTGGTATTGCCGGCGGTCAAAGGCATCCCGGAATAATCCATTTCCCATGTTTCCTTACTTGAATTGATGAGCGGTGTCAGCTTTAGCCCGAGTTCGTCGATCTTGCCTTTATCTACAATTAACCTCGAACCCCAGAGATACACCATCGGCCCCAGATTGGCTGTAAACTCAAGATCCTGGTTCATGTTCTCGGGCGATACCTTTATCTGCACAGGCGATTGAACATCAAGCGAAACCGGCAGCGATATGAATCCGCCGGCCATGGAACCCTGGGTCTGGATACTGAGGATCTGGTTCTGCCTGTCCATCAGCATTTTGTCGCTGAGGCTGACACCGTAATCGCTCAAAAGCCCATTGATCCCCGTTTCCGTTTTGGATGGCATCACCATGACCTCGCCGCGCCCTCCGGGATTGTAATCGTACTTATATTCCTGCGCCCCCAAAATCACGTCGACACCGCCGTATAAAGCCTTGGCGATCTCGTATTTCTGCCTCTCGGAGAGATTCTTCGGCTCCAGCACGATAAGCGTCTTGAGATCCTTGGGCAAAGGCTCTTTGGACGATAGATCCAGCCTGGAAACGTTATATCCAAGTTGACGTAAGGTGCCGGTCAGGTTCACATATCTATCCTGCTTCTCGGGGATCTCCTGGCCCATCTGACGCATCAATTGCCGCATCCTCGGATCGCTATAGCGGGGATCCATCGGCTCATAAGGAGCCACCAGCGCCACCCCCGGAACCTTCGCCTGATCGAGCCGGAAAATCCGCGAACAGATATCGTATTCCAGCGTGGGAATGCTGCCGGGAAGAACCTGCGGAATGATCTCGTCCGGTTTATCGAGATAGGAAATGCTGAGAGTCGAGTAGACTTTCTTGATGCCCACGGCGTCGCGTTCCGTCGTTCTCAGGGTAAACGGCGTGATGCCTTTCTGAGCCATCGAGCTCTCCAGCGCCGAATCGGCAGTCGGATCCACGATTTCGAACTTCACCTTATCGGAGATATTGGAGAATTCGCCCAATTTATCGGAGACATTGCGTTGAATGTCTTTCATGCCCGGCGGCATCTGGTCTTCGGGAGTGACATAATAACGGATCGTAACCTTGGTCTTCAGATCCTTCAGGATATTCCTGGCCGAATCGCTTATCGTATAAATTTTGCCCTCGGTCGTATCCAGCCTGCCCAGCGGGATTCTTAATACAACCATATTCAGTATCGCCGCGACCGCCACCAGCACGACCGCCACCGCCGAGAAGGTCAGATCGGCTTTGCGCCGCATTCTCTGTTCCACCGTGAGGGAGTTCAAAAACAGAAAGACGAACGTAAACGAAAGGAAATAAATGATATCGTTAGGAGTGATTATCCCCTTGTACATATTCTCGAAATGACCGAGGGAGCCAACCGTGCGCTGCAGGAACGTTCCCAGGCCCCCGATCCATGAATCGAGCTGGGCTGCCACCGGAAGCCAGCCCAGGAAATGGAAAGCCATGCATCCCAAAACGGCCATCACCCACGACGTTATCTGGTCTTTGAAAAGCCCTGAAAAAAACAAACCTATCGAAGTATAAAGGCCGCCCAATAACAGAAGGCCCAAATATCCGCCGATCAGCGGTCCGATATCCGGCTTGCCCAGAAACTCGATAGCGATCGGAATCGGAAGCGTGCCTGCCAGGTACAGGATGTAAAACCCGAGCCCCGCCATAAATTTCCCGGCCATAAGCTCATAAGGCTTCATGGGAAACGATTGCAGCAGAGCGATCGAGCCTGTTTTCTGCTCCTCGGCCCACAGACGCATCGATATTGCCGGCAGGAAAAACAGCATGAGCCAGGAATTGATCGAGAAAAAATCCCTCATCTCGGCCAATCCCGACTCGAAGAAAAAGAAAAACGTATATAGCCCCGAGCAGACTGCCAGGATAGCGACTATGAATATATAGGCGATAGGTGAATTGAAATAGGACGAAAACTCTCTTTTAAAGATTGTGATGATATTTTTCACTTTCAATTACCTCCTACGCCGCCTTCACACCGGGATTCTTGCCCGGACCATATTTCACGTGGTAACGGAATGCGTCCTCGAGCGAGCCCGTCTCCGGCGAAAATTGACGTATCGGCCAGCCGTTTTTTCGAATCATTTCGGTCAGGCTCGACCACAATTCATCCGCCCCCTGCGATTCTATCGTGGCCCTGGAAAAACCATCATCCTCCACGACACTGAAATCGAAGGCTATCTTTGCCCTGAGCGCCTCCAGAGATAATTTCAGATTGTGCGCCGACGTGCCCGCCACCAGAATAAATCTCTGCCTCTGCGCGCCCGCCGACCGCAGCTCCTCGAGAGTGCCGTCGGCGACTATTACCCCCTCGTTTATGATGACCACGCGGTCGGAAATAGCCTCCACCTCCTGAAGAATATGGGTCGAGAAAATTACGGTCTTGTCGTGCGCCAGGAATTTGACCAGTTCTCTCACACCTATTATCTGGATAGGATCCAGCCCCGACGTAGGCTCGTCGAGCACGAGAATTTCGGGGTCATGTATCAGAGCCTGCGCCAGCCCGGCCCGCTGGCCGTAACCCCGCGAAAGAGTGCCCACTGTCGTTCGATAGACCTCCCTTAAACCGCAGGCGTTTACAACGTAATCGATTCTTCCTTTTAATTCCGCACCCGATAATCCCCGAGCCCTGCCGACAAAATCGATATATTCGGCAACCTCCATCTCCGGGTACAACGGGGGAGTTTCAGGAAGATATCCCACTCTCCTGCGCACCTCCAGCGGATCTTTAAGCAAATCGTATCCCGCCACCCTGGCGTTTCCCGAAGTCGGGACGATTTGCGTCGTGAGAATTTTCATGGTGGTGGTTTTCCCGGCTCCGTTAGGACCCAGAAGCCCCAATACCTCCCCTTTTGTCGCTTTGAACGATGCGTTCGACAGGGCGACGACCTGGCCGTAGTTCATGCACAAGCCGATGGCTTCAACCATGCGTATTCCCTCTTTCCCAATAGTTGGTCAAATCTTTTTCACCTGTCCGTCGTCAAAAGAAAATTATACTTTCGACGTTTTACAAGGTTCGACAAGATATCAAAAAAAACCGATAATATCCACTATTTTCGTCCGCGCGAAAATGGGAGCTTCTTCCAGGGATTGGACACTATCGATGAGTAAGAAACTGATTTCTTATCGCGCCCGAACGGAGCGGCTCGGGGGCGGAAATCTCAAAGGAATTTCGCATATATAGATCCACGTTATAGGCTTTCGATGCTTCCGCCGTTGCGCTTCTGAACGATCTTTCGATCCGCCAACATCATCGATACCTATTTTTTCAAGGATTCTTCGCTGCCCACGATAATATGCTCAGAGGGATTGTTTACATGATGCTTAATAGGATCAAGATTATAAAAAAGCTGCTGGAAACAGGCACAGTGGATCGTATGACTCTTTCACGAGTAATGAGCATTTGCCGGGGGAATCGCGCAATCGTCTTACAGGCATTGGCCAACCACGCCGGAATGACCTCCTCGCAGATACGGGACTTCTTCGAGGAGCATTTCGGATTGCAGAATATCGAACTTAACGATTTCCTGCTCGATCCCGGCGTTGTCAAACTGGTCCCGTTTGAGGTCGCATGGAACCATTTGATAGTGCCCGCATTCAGGATCTCTGATAAAACTTTCCTGGCGGTCTCAAATCCCTTGAATATCGAGGGTCTCGAGGAGATCTGCGAATATATCGGATCGCGGTGCGAAATCCTGCTCTCGCCGGAAGAACAGGTGAAAAAGGCTATCGAGGATTCAATAAGGCCAGAGGGAAAGAAATCGACCCGATCGAACTCGCTTCGCTAAATAGAATTTTCGCGGGAATCAGAATATTCGAACCTGTATAGGAAAAATTCAAAAAAGCCAAATGGTGATGAGCGATTAGGTCCTTATTGCCGTAATCACCCTGTCTCGACCTGCCAGATCCTTCGAGATTTCGACACTCTCAAACCCTGCCGATAACATCATCTTTTTAATATCTCCGGCTTGCCCGAGGCCAACCTCGAATGCCATCACCCCTTTTTCCCTGAGGAGATGTGTAGTAGCGCCGACGATGATTTCAAAAAAACGCAGCGGGTTGCCCGGGCTGAATAAGGCCACCTTCGGTTCGAATTCTATCACTTCCGGCTGAAGCATATCTTTTTGGGCTTCGGATACGTATGGCGGGTTGGATACGACGCAGTCGAAATGCCCCAGCGATTCCACGAATTTCACATCGCTTATGTCGCCGGCAACGAACCGGGATCTTCCCGATACGCCGTTAAGTGTCGCGTTTGATCGAGCCAGCTCCAGCGCCTTCTCGCTAATATCGACACCGACCGATTGGGCCCCGTCGATATTCTTAGCCAGGGCAATCGCGATATTGCCGCTTCCCGTACCGATATCGAGAATCGAAGGGGATTCCAAATGCTTCAATTTCCGGATGACTGTTTCGACAAGGATCTCCGTCTCCGGCCGCGGAATCAGCGCTCTTGGATCGCATTTTATGAAAACGTTGTAAAATTCGGTAAGGCCGGTGATATACTGCAACGGCATGCGCCGGGATCGCTGGTCGATAAATTTCCTGTATTTCTCTGCCTGGCTATGATTCGGGACAAAATCGATATTCGTCAACAATTCCGCTCTGCTGAATCCCAAAGCTTCCCTCAGCAGAATTTCGGCTGAAATATCGCAGTCTTCGATTCCGGCTGATTTCAGCTTTGCCCTGCCCCAATTCAGTAATTCGCGAGAGTCGGGGCTTTTATCAGATACCAAATATCTCCCGCTCAAACGATGCCGTCGGTTCGTTCATGATAAATCGATGATCGTGGCAGCGTCCGCCCCGCATGCGAAGCCTGTAATCGGGGATATACGGATCGCGCCGGGAGTCGGCCGATATTGCGCCCTGACCGGCCACGGAGCCGATGAGCCCGGCGGCAAGTACCGACACCGTCATCAAACCGCTGTACCCTATGAATTGACGTCTATTCAAACTCCTCCTCCTTAGTGCCCGTGGGAATAAATGCCGTATTCCAATATTAATCTGAGAGTCGAACCTGAAAAATCATAATTCTTTCTGGGCTCGTCCGTAAAATCGTATTGAAGCCATTTCATTCGATAGTCCATTTCCACTGAAAAAGCTCTAGTGAAAAAATATCTGATGCCGCCGATACCGGCCACCCATACCGCCCCCCTGGATCTATCGGAAAACTCGTTTTTATCGGTCAATTTCCCGAATCCGGCTTCCATGCCGCCGACAAGAAGAGTCCTGCCCGATTCGGTTATTTCTAACCCGTAATCTCCCAGGATACCGATACCCCATGATGATAAATCCGAGCTTCGCGTGTCGCCGCGCGCTATTTTCTTCACGTAGTAACTGAAAAACGTCCCTGCCCGGAAACCAGCCGGAAAATGATAAAACAGCCCCGATTCCCAGGCAAAATTATCGACTATATCAAGTCCGGGCTGGTTCCCGCCGACATATTCGAGCTTGGCAATAGGATCATATTCGACTCCGATACTGACGGAAACCCCGTTAAACGCCTTTGCGAATGAGGGAAACGATAAGATAGCCGCTATAATCGCTGTTGCGAAAATTCTCACTGCCTATGCGACACTCAAATTAAAATTATTTATCTTCATAAAAGGCACAAGCATCAATGCCCCGTATTGCGGAATCAATCTCCGTTCGCTTGAAATCATCTCGGCGTTGCTGAACGCCTCGATCATCGATTGCTGCACGCGCATATCGACCACGGGTCGGGTTATCACCCCATTCTCAATCAGGAAAGTGCCGTCGCGGGTATAACCGGTCACCATCGTTTTCATGGGGTTGAGAAAATTGAGATACCAGAAACGGGTTATGTATATTCCCGACGATACCGAGCCGATTATCTGATCGATACTGTATTGGCCTCCCTCGATGGTCATTGCCTTGGGATACGGGCCGTAGCTGTTATCCGGCGGCAGCGCGTTTCCGGTCGATTTCGTGCTCGCCAGGCCTGCATAATAGCTATCGTAGACCCCTTCCCTGGCAATCCCGTCTTCGACCAGTATGACCTTTCTCTTGGAAACGCCTTCATAATCGAACGGGAGATACTCAATTGCCGGAATGAACGGATCCTCGGTTATGGTGATATTATCCCCCATTATTTTCTCGCCGATCTTTCCGCTCATGAAACTGCGTTTCTTAACAAGCGTTTTTCCTCCGAAACCCAGAAAACCCAAAAACAAAAGAAAATTCGCCACTGCGTCCGGCTCCAGAATCACGGTGTACTGCCCCGATTCGAGCTTGACAGGTTCTCCCGGAAAAGCGGCCTTATCGATGGTCCGTTGTGATACTGTCCTGAAATCGAATTTCCCGATGTCGCGGCCTGCGGCTTGCGCCCAGCCCGATCGGCCGTTATTCGCAGTAGCGGTCAGCGTGAATCTGTACTCGGCGTTCTTCGCGAATCGGCTCGTCCCCAGAGAGTTGGCCACCGCCAGCGACACCCCGGATGTCTGATAGGTACCGGCGCAGGAAAGTTTTTTCGATTTTGCCCGGCTCACTATATCGGCGACCGCCTCGGCCCGCGCTGACGCCGAAAGCTGAAATGTATCTTTGTAAAATCCCGTCGCTTCTACTTCCCCCGGCGAACCCACCAGCGACACGAAATCGGGATCTTCAATTTGATTCCCGGCTATATCCGAGGCGATCCTGATAAGCCCGCTCACACCGTCCGGACTGGAGTCGTTGGATCGCGCCACCCCGATTTTCTTTCCGGTGATCGCCCTGCACCATATCGTCGAATCGGATCGCCCCATATTCTGATGAATCGAATTCTCCGCGAATCGCGTCAAATAAAATTCCTCGGATTCGCAAACCAGCTCGGTTTGTTCCGCCTGCGAGCTCTTGATGGCCTTTTTGAATATGTCCAGAATCCTCTCGTCGATCATCAGCTTCCTACCTTCACCCTGGTGAGCAATATCGGAGACGCTCCCTGGCCGGTCCTGGCGTTTTGCCCCGGCTGCCCTTTACCGCAATTTGGTGTTCCCCAGACTTTCCACAACTTTTCATTGCCGATCGCCGTCAGCGAATTCCAGAAATCGACCGTCCGGCCCGAAAACGTCGGGTTCTTGAACATCTGCCCCAGCTTCCCTCCTTTGATTTCCCAGGCGATCTCGCAGCCGAACTCGAAACTGGATCGATCATCCGATGGCGACCAGGACGAGATCGTGGACATGTAAATTCCATCGCCTGCCATGGCTATCAGATCGTCGAGAGACTTATCCCCCGGGGACATATTGGTATTCGTCATCCTTACCAGCGGAATATTCCCCCACCCGTCGGCGCGCATGGCGCCCGATGATTTCCTGCCTATCCTGGCCGCCATTTCTCTCGATGACAGATATCCAACCAATATTCCATCCTTGATTAAATCCGTCCGCTGAGCCTTAACCCCCTCGTCGTCATAACCGAATGAACCCAGCCCGTAAGGATGAGTTGGATCGGATACGACGTTCATAATTGATGATCCATATTGAAGCTTGCCGAGTTGATCGACTGTCGCGAAACTCGTCCCCGAAAAATTGCGCTCGGAGCCGAATACACGATCCAACTCCAGCGGATGCCCTATGAGTTCGTGTACTACGAGCCCCACCACTGAACCTTCCAGTAAAAGCGAGGTTTCCAGCGACGGACACTCGGGGGCCGCGAGCAACGCTATGACCTCCTCGGTCAGACGCGGTATCGCGGTCGCGAAATCGATTTCCCTGAGCAATTCATACCCTTTACATTCGTACTGCCCCCCGTTTTGAGGGAAGCTTCTGGCCGCACGTTCCTGCCTGGATTTGATTACCCCTATATCGATGCCCGCCCCGGATTGTATGATTTTCTGATGAACGCTTGTTCCCTCCGTAGTCAATAAGTAGGAGCTCGCTTTTCGAAAATCAATCTGCGAGCCGCGCGTGCTAATCGCCGAATTGCCGGCCATCAGCCTGTCGAGATTTTCGAGGTAGCCTAATTTTTCCTTAAGATCGATCGTAAACGGGTCAACCTTGAAATTCGATACGTAATCATCGATATAGGCGCCGGACAGGGTGAATTCGACCGGTGTCTGATTTAGGATAGCCGACGCTTTTCCGATCTCGACCGCTTTTTTCGCGGCCCGGACGGCTTCGTCTTTGGTCAGGACCGATGATCCGAAAAAGCCCCAGGCGCCGTTCACTATGACCCTGACACCGAATCCCTTATCCAGGGATCTATTGACCGACTCCGGAGAACCGTCGGAAAAAGACAGCGACTCGCTTTCGGTCTCCACATAGCGGCAATCGGCGTATTTCGCGCCCAGCGCGACCGCTTTCTCCACCGCCGTTTTTGCCAATTTCTCTATATCAGCCATATCAGATCGAATGAGGAATCATATAAAATATTATTGAAACTATGAGACTTGCGATTGCCAGAGCCAGATAAGTGCCGTTCGAAACGGCAATCTTCCCTCCCCTGAGCCCCTTGCGGGCCAGAATTAGAGTTATAAGCCAGAATAAAAACAATATCACCGTCTTGTTATCGGTGATATCCCACCCGATCGGAATTCCGCTCCATCCCTGACCGAAAGCAATATAGGCTACCAGGAAGCCCAGCGGAAAACCTCCGATAAAAACGACAACTGTGGTCCAGAAAAGATAAGTGACCGATCTCCTGATATCCCCTTCCCCTCTGACGACATCAAATGCTGTGAAAACTGTCATCAATCCCAAATAGATAGTGGCGAACATACAGAAGATATGGGGTATTAATAGAATTGACGGAACGTGCCCTTTGAATTTTATGAATTGATCCCCTTCGGGCGGGAATCGCCCGACCGATGAGCCATTCTCGAGCATATCAATATGATAAAACCACTTTTCGCCCTTATTGAGAAGAGGCAATGTTCCTGCAAAACCACCGCTTGTTGCCCTGAGCGTATCCGCAGAGTAGGGACCATCTTTAGCGGTCGAATAGTAGGCCACGGCCGAAAGGCCTGCTGGCGGCGAGACCATCACGTTTAACTCAGGCTCCTCCCCGAAAGCCTCGGTTATTGTCCGATGGCTTGCCGTAATGTCCCCGATTTGAATAGAATAATCTGCCGAATGACGCGTTGATGTCCGTCTGGCAACCCCCAGTAGCGCGATGCTTAATAAGATTGCCAACCCATAACGCAATAACGTCATTTATTGTCCCCTTTTAGCTCGAGATTGAAAGCCGCTCTCTTAGCCTCCCTGATTAATTGATCCAGATCGCCGTTTAAGATATTCTCCAGATCGTAGACGGTGAATCCGAATCGATGATCCGTGACCCGGTTTTGAGGGAAATTATAGGTTTTGATTTTCTCGGAACGATCCCCCGACCCGACATGGCTTTTCCGCTTCTTAGCGATTGATTCGCGTTGTTCCTTCAGGGCCATATCGTGAAGTCTGGCCCGTAATATCTTCATAGCTTTATTCTTATTTTTCAATTGCGATTTCTCGTCCTGGCACGTCACCACGGTATTCGAAGGTACGTGTGTAATGCGCACCGCCGAGTCCGTGGTATTCACCGATTGCCCGCCCGGTCCCGACGACCGATAAACATCAATTTTCAGGTCTTTTGGATCTATCTGAAGCTCCACGTCCTCGACCTCGGGCAACACGACCACGCTAGCCGCCGACGTGTGAAGGCGCCCGGAGGCCTCCGTTACCGGCACCCGCTGCACCCGATGTACTCCCGATTCCAGCTTGAGCTCTCCGAATGATCCCTCCCCTTCCACGGCGAAAATTATCTCCTTCAAACCGCCCAGGCCGGTACCGTTGGTATTCATGACGTCTATTTTCCAGCCCCTCTTTTCTATATATCTGCTGTACATTCTATAAAGATCGGCGGCGAACAGAGCAGCTTCCCCCCCTCCTGTTCCGGCGCGGATTTCCACAATCGCGTTTTTAACATCGTCCGGATCCCGGGGGATCAGCATCAGCTCGAGTTCGGATTGGACCCTCCGAAGTCTCTCTTCGAGATCAGCGATCTCGGCTTTAGCCATCTCGGCCAATTCCCTGTCATCCGACGTTTCCGCAATCTCCCGATTCTCGGCTATTTGAGTGACAATCCTTCGGTATTCATTGCTTTTCCTTACTGTCTCGTCAAGATCGGCATGTTCTTTGGCTAGCTCCCTGTAGCGCTTTTTGTCAGCGATCGTCGCCGGGTCCGCAAGCAAATCGGTCAACTCGACAAATCGCTTTTCGATCCTTTCAGAAACTTTTAATAAATCGGATAACATGATTTTGAAAATAAACGCTTGTTAAGCGGGCTCCGGGTCGAGTGACGTGCCCGCGATGGAGCTCTTCAGCGCGGTCATGGCCACCTCGACCTGGTCGTCGGACGGCTGCCGCGTGGTGATGCGCTGTATCCAGAGCCCCGGCGCGATCAATACCCTCGTTACCGGACTATTTCTGGTTTTGCCGGATAGTTTAAGAAGCTCGAAAGAGACGCCGGCCACAAGCGGAAGGAAAAGCAGATGGGTCGCGAACCTCTCCAGGATACCCGGCGGATGACCGAAAACTATGGCGAATATCGAATCGGAGATCGAATAAGTAAAAATCGCCAGCATGGCTACAATCAATATGAAACTCGTCCCGCACCGCGGATGGTAGGTTGTAAATCGATGAGTCGATTCGATATTCAGGGGAAGATCGGCTTCGAAAGCGAATATCGATTTATGCTCGGCTCCGTGGTATTGAAATATACGCTCAAAACTCCTGAATCTGGAAAGGCTCCAGACGTAAATCAGGAATATGGAAAGCCTGATCGCCCCCGCCACGAGATTGAAGCCGACCGCTTTTCTGTCGATCGAGAGCAGTTGCGTGGTCAGAATCGGCAAGAAGAAGAAAATCCCGATACCCAGCCCCAGGGAAATGATAACTGTAAGAGCCAGAGCCAGATTGAGCTTCCTGGTGTCCTTTTCTCCGGATTTTTCCCGATCGGTTCCCTCCGCCAGAGCGGCCATCTCGGCCGAATAGTTGAGCGTCCTAATCCCTAAAACGAGCATCTCGAAAAACGAGACCACGCCTCGAATGATCGGTTTGCCCAGTATTTTCTTCTTGCGGGTCAGCGAAACGAAATCGTCCGTTCGGGTCACGATTTGCCCGTCGGCCAGCCTCACCGACGTGGAGACCTTCTCGGGAGACCTCATCATGACGCCTTCGATAACGGCCTGACCGCCGACGTTCTTATCCACCGAATCGGCGGCCGATAAGATGATCGAGAATCCTCCGGAGATCGATATTTTTGCTGGTTTCTTCCACATATAAAACGGGCTCGTTGAAGAACCCGGAGCGTATCTCCTTACTTATCGTTCTTTGCGGAATCCGCGCGCTTGGCGTATTTCGTCCTGAATCGCTCCACGCGTCCCGCGGTGTCAATAAGCTTCTGCTTTCCCGTGAAAAACGGATGACAGTTCGAGCAAATTTCCACCGCTATATCCTTGACTGTCGATCTGGTTTCTATCACGTTACCGCAAGCGCATTTTATCGTGGTCTCGTAATATTCTGGATGAATTTTCGGCTTCATCAATTATCTCCTTCTAAATTTAAAAGCAATCTTTATAATATAATTAAAATCCTACTTTCCGCAATTCATTTTTCCGGCAAGCGAAATTTATTACCCCCAAGATTAAACTCCGCCTCATCTCACCAACGTCATCTTCCCCCGACTTTCAACCTCGATCGTCGCCCCGCCATCGATTGTCCCTATAATGCGCCCAAAATAGACTCCGCTTCCACATTCATCACCCGCGTCATTCCTGCCATCCCAGTAAACCATCCTTAAATTATCGGCTGTTCCCGGATAAATCGACTTTATTCTCCTGCCAAGGATATCCAGAATCTCAATAGCTTCAGCCCGGAACCCTTCCCGCGGTAAATCATATCGAATCATGGTTCCCGCGTTGAAGGGATTCGGATAATTGACCAGGACCTCCAAATCGTGCGGTGCCGACGAATCGACGCCAGGTTCCGCTTCCAGGACAGCGTCATCGATTATTGCCGCGAAGACCGGACCATCTCCTACGGAATACAATCCGAGCTCATTTCCCGAAGGTGAAAGCTTCGATACGGTGTCGTCCCCCATATCGCACGTATAGACAAATCCCAGCGAATCTACGGCCACGTTCGTCACCCCCAGTCCCGCCAGAATAGGATTATCCGGACCGTTAATGATCTCCAGGGTCTCGATATCATAAGCATACACATATCCCCGATCGGACCAGCCGCCAGCGGCCAGATATCCCATCCCGAGCGGCGATATTGCCAGGTTGGCCGGTTGCCCTCCGATATTTATCGAGTCGACCACTTCCCCGGCAAGCGGGTCGAATATGTATATCGAACCTTCTATATCGGCGTAATTCCCGGTGCATACGATATGCAGCCTGCCATCAGGCGTGCGGCTGCCCCACTTCGGAAAGACTCCCACGTTCACAATGCCCTCTTTTGACTACGTGTCGCCATCCACAATGGGCATTTTACCCTGCCCGGAGCTCT
>Ga0153915_10004091_pt1 | contig 13418 bp, 11 predicted proteins | sample Opewatmetagenome_2_FD_107003 | JGI IMG/M metagenome (GOLD analysis project Ga0153915, IMG submission 107003) | Freshwater wetland microbial communities from Ohio, USA - Open water 3 Core 3 Depth 3 metaG | ecosystem: Environmental > Aquatic > Freshwater > Wetlands | place: USA: Ohio, Lake Erie... | reverse complement strand
GTCCTCGCCCCTGGCCACTCGCGCCACCTCTTCGTCGTCCAGTTCCCCAGGGAGGTGCCGGGCGTCGCCCGGGACGACCTGGTCCTTCTCCTCCGGGCGCGCAACGTGGGAGCGAGCATCCATTACGCCCCCCTCCACCGGATGCCGCTCTACGCGCGGGGCGGGTCCGCGCCTTCCCTCCCGCACACGGAGTCGGTCTGTGAGCGGATTCTGACGCTCCCCTTCGGGGCGGCGATGGACGGGAAGGACGCCGAATACGTGATCGCCCAGCTCCGGGAGGTCCTGCCCGCGTGACCGGGAAGCTCACCCTCGAAGAGATCCGCGATTTCTGGACGAGGAGCGCGGCTGCGCACGGCGGCTCCCCGAAGGCGTCGTGGTCCGACGTCCGGGTCATCGAGATGGAGATCGCGGAGATCGGCCGCCGCCTCGAGGACGGCGACCGGGTCCTCGACGCGGGGTGCGCCAACGGCTACTCCACGGTCCAGCTCGCCGCGATGAAGGACGTGTCGATCGTGGGCATCGACTACATCCCGGAAATGATCGACCACGCGCGCCGGCGGCTCGAGACGGTCCGGGACCGTCTCCGGGGCCGGGTCGAGTTCGCCGTCGGGAATCTCCTGGCGCCGGAGATTCCCGGCGGCCCGTTCGACGCGGTCGTCTCCATCCGGGTGATCATCAACCTCGGGGCGTGGGAGAACCAGTTGAAGGGTCTGCGTGCGTGTGCGCACGCCCTGAAGGCGGGCGGGCGGCTCCTCCTGTCCGAGGCCTCCCTTCAGGGATGGCGGAAACTCAACGCTTTTCGCCGGGAGTGGGGACTCCCCGACATCCCCATGCCGGACTTCAACACCTACCTGGACGAGGAGCGACTTGTCCGCGACCTCGCGCCGGAGATGGACCTCCTGGAGGCCGTCAACTTCTCGAGCACCTACTATGTGGGCACCCGGGTGCTGAAGCCGCTTCTCGCCCGGGCGGCCGCGACGGGCGTCGACGTCGCCGACCCCCTCGCGGAGTGGAACCGGTGGTTCGCGGCGCTGCCGCCGGCGGGCGATTACGGGACGCAGAAGCTCTTCGTGTTCCGCAAGAGGCCATAAGGGATGAGGATCGGCTTTTACGGGAACACGAACAACTACCCGTTCATGATCGCCCGCGCCCTGCGCCGGATGGGGCACGACGTCCTCTTCCTCGTGGACCGGACGGAGCCGCTCTACCGCCCCGAGGGCCGGTACGACGACATCCCCCTCCCGTACCCGGACTGGATCGTGGACGTGAGCCCGCTCTCCCTCCACGTGCCGCTCCGGCCTCCCCCGCCGGCGCGGGCCCGGGCCGTGGCCCTCCTCAAGAGCTGCGACGCCGTCTTCCTCAACATGCTGGGCCCCTCCCTGTGCCCGGAGATCGGCCGGCCCGCCGTGGTCCTTCTCACGGGGGCGGACCTTGAGGACTACGCCGACTACGGTTTCGTTTCCCGGTACCTCCGGGCGGTGAAGAAGGGGGTCCGCTGGTTCCCGTGGCGCTTCTTCCGGCGTAACCTGGCCGAGACGTTGGTGGACGGCCTCTACATGTACCGCCTGATCGCCGCCCAGCGCGCCGGCATCCGGGCGGGGGTCGTGGTGAGCTACTTCGCCCCGGGGATGGTCGCGCGGGGGGACGCGATTCTTCGGGAGATCGGCGTCCCCGACCGGAAGAGGGTCTTCCTCATCATGACGGACCCCGGACTGATCCCGTTCCACCCGCTCCCCGACAACCGGGTCGTCCGGGTCTTCAACGTGGCCCGCCTCACCTGGAGAATTTCGTCCGGCGGGACGCGCCTCGGCGGCACCAGCAGCGAGCTCGACTTCAAGGGGTCCGACGTGATGGTCCGAGGCCTCGGGGCGTTCTTCCGGAAGACCGGCGTCCGCCTCGACATCCGCCTCGTTCGGAAGGGACGCCACGTGGCGGAGACTGCCCGCCTCCTTGCGGAGGAGGGGATTGCCTCCCAGGTGACGTGGGCGGACGAGATGACCCAGAAGGAGGTCCTGGAGGAATACCGGCGGGCGGACATCGTCTTCGACCAGCTCGGCAAGGGGATGATCAGCATGGGGTGCCTCGACGCGATGGCGACCGGCCGGCCCGTGATCGCCAACGGCCGCCCCGAGATCGTGGAGCGGCTCGTCGGCCTTCCCGCCCCCGTCTGCCAGGCGGAGACGCCCGGGGAGGTGTGCGCCCAGCTCGAGCGGCTTGTCCCCCACCGGGCCGAACGGGAGCGGACGGGACTCCTCTCCCGCCTGTACGCGGAAACCCATTTCTCCGCCGAGCGGGCGGCGCGGACCTGCCTGGAGCGGTTGAACGGGGCCGCCCCCGAGGCCGCGGCGCAGCGCTCCGCCTGACGGCACCGGATCCGATGCGCGTTGCCTTCGTCACTGTGGAATACGTCACCGAGGAGGGGAGCTACGACGGCGGGCTCGCCAACTACCTCCACCGCGTCTCCCTGTCGCTCGCCGCCCTCGTGCACGAGCCGGTCGTCGTCGTTGCGTCGGACCGGGACGAGTCGTTCGTCGAGAGGGGGATCGAGGTTCACCGGGTCCGCACGACCGGGAGCCGGCTCCGGAGTCGCCTGGACGTCTACACCCTTCACCGGTACACGATGGTCCTCGAGCTCTCCTTCGTGGGCCTCGCCCTGCGCGCCCGGCTCAAGGAGATCCACCGGAAGCGACCGCTGTCGATCGTCCAGTACACGCACCTCGGGGGGTTGAGCCTCTTCGCGCTGCGGGGGGTTCCCTCCGTCGTCCGCCTCTCGAGCTACACGCCACTGGCCCGGACCAAGGGCGGGTACGACGGGCTTCGGCCGTGCGAGATCCGGCAGCAGGAGAAGTTCGAGCGGTGGGCCCTGTCGCGGGCGACCGGCGTCTTCGGCCCGAGCCGGATCGTCTCGGCCCTTGTGGAGAAGGACATCGGCCGTCCCGTCGCGGTCATCGAGTCGCCCTTCGTGCTGGACGCCTCCGGGTCGGACGAAGGCCCGTACCGGGAGCACCTGGAGGGAAAGGCGTACCTCCTGTTCTTCGGGACCTTGAGCGTCCTCAAGGGGGTCGTCGCCCTGGCCGAGGCGATTCCGAAAGTGCTGGAGCGGCACCCGGACCTCCACTTCGTCTTTGTCGGGAAGGAGCGGGACGGGTATGGGGGGACGTCGATGGCGGACCACGTGCTCTCCCAGGCCGGCGACTGCCGGGACCGGGTCCTCTTCCTCGGGAAGATGCGGCACGAGCAGCTCTACCCGATCCTCGCCCGCGCCCTCGCGGTGGTCCTCCCGTCCCGGATCGACAACTTCCCCAACACGTGCCTGGAGGCGATGGCGCACCGCCGGGTGATCGTGGGCACCCGGGGGACCTCTTTCGAACAGCTCCTCGTCGACGGGGAGAGCGGATTCCTGTGCGAGGCGGACAACCCGGAGAGCCTGGGAGAGGCGGTCGAGAGAGCGATCACCCTTCCGGACGATCGGCGGCGGGCGATGGGGGAGAAAGCGTGGGAGCGAGTCCGGGACCTGCGGCCGGAGCACGCGGCCGCGCGGCTCGTGTCGTTCTACAACGATGTCATGGCGGGGGAGGCCGGCGCGTGGGCGGCGACAAGGTGACCTTCTCGTTCGGCAGGAACTGGCAGAAGTTCGTCGAGAAGAACTTCAGCGACGAACGCGTCGCGATCTCCCGGGATCACATCCTCGACTTCCTGGGGGTGCCCGATCTCAAGGGAAAATATTTCCTCGATATCGGCTGCGGGAGCGGTCTCCACGCCCTGGCGGCCGTCCGGTCCGGCGCCGAGCGGGTCGTCGGGGTCGACGTGGACCCGTTCTCCGTGGAGGCGTCGCGGAAGATCCGGGAGATGTCCGGGTCGCCGGCCTCCTGGGAGGTGGTGCGCGGCTCCATCCTCGACGACGCCTTCGTGGCCGGCCTTGCGCCCGCGGACATCGTGTACTCGTGGGGGGTCCTCCACCACACCGGGGACCTCTGGAAGGCAGTCCGCAACGCGGCCTCCCGGGTCCGGCTAGGAGGGCTCTTCTACATCGCGATCTACGAGAAGACGGAGACGTCCGGCGCCTCGATCGCCCTCAAGAAAGAGTACAACCGGGCCTCGCCGCTCCGGAAGAAGGCGATGGAGCTCGCGTACGTGTACCGCCACTTCTTCGCCGACCGGTCGATGAAGGACAGGCGCGACTCGATCCGCTACATGAAGAATTACCGGAAGACCCGCGGGATGGAGTTCTGGACGGATATCCGGGACTGGCTCGGCGGCTGGCCGTACGAGCCCGCCACCCCCGGGGAGGTGACCGCATTCTGCGTCGGCGAACTGGGGCTCTCGCAGCTCAAGGTGAAGACGGGGGAGGCGAACGTGGAATACCTCTTCGGGAGGAGTGGGTGACGCGGGAGATCGCCGCGGACCGGCCTCGTGACGGTCGCGTCGCGGCAGTCGCGGCGCTTCTGTTCGCCGTCGCGCTCGGCGCCGCCCTGCTCTTTCTCTTCTCCTACCCGCTCCCGGACGCGAAGAACGACGCGGTCGAATACCTGGCCCTCGCGCGGAGCGTGGCGGGTGGCGAGGGCTTCTCGGACGATGGCGGGGCGACGCCGGCGGTCTATCGGCCGCCGCTCTTCTCGATCCTTCTCGGCGCCTGGTTCCGGCTGACGGGCACCTCCTCCGTCCTGTCCGCCGCGGTCTTCCAGTCTCTCCTCCACGGTTTGGGGGTCGCGGCCGCCTTCCTTCTGTTTCTGGAGATCCTGCCGTCCCGGGCGTGGGCGTCCGGGGCGGCGCTTGTTCTGGCCATCACCCCGCTCCTCGTGACCCGGGTCGCCTTCGTCCTCCAGGAGCCGACCGTCCTCCTGTTCACGGTGCTCGCGGCGTGGGCGTCCGCACGGCTCGTCCGGGCCCCCTCGCCGGGGCGCGCGGCCCTCGCGGGGGCCGCGTGGGGGATCTGCGCGCTCGCCAAGGTGGTATGCTGGTTCGCGCCGTTCCTCCTCCTCGCGATGCGCTTTCTCCCGGAACGCCTGCGGTGGTCCTGGCGGCGGCGGGAAGCCGCATGTCTCCTTATCGGTTTCATTCTCGTCATCGCTCCGTGGACGGCGCGAAACTACGTCCACTTCCACCGATTCATCCCGGTGAACGCGCAGGGGAAGGGGATGCTCGAATGGAACGTGGAGCATGCGACGCCCCCGGGAGCGCCCCCGGGAGATACGGTACTAGCCGAGTTGGACCGGAAAGGCGTGCGGGGAAAAGAGCGGCAGGACGCGCTGTGGCGGTACGTCCGGCAGAATATGCGCTATTTCCTGGTGAACCGGACCTGGAAGAATGCTTCCGTCTTCATCAGGCCGCCGAGGGACTGGTGGTGGTCCCGGGGCCTGTACGGCCCCGGGGACCCGCGACCCTGGTATTGGACTCTGCATGATTATGTTCACTGGTTCCTTTATTTGGCTCTCGCTTTCCGGACCGTCCAATGGGCACGGGGGCGGTATGACCCGTCGTTCGGGTTCCTGATCCTGTTCTACTGGGCTTACTGGATGGAGCACGCGGTCGTGCTCGGCGCGTCCCGTTTCGGCCTCGCGGTTTATCCCCTCCTGCTGGCCATGATCCCGCCGCGATTCGGGCCCGTGACCGGTCGGGTGGCGGACGGCGACAGCCGCCTCGTCTTCGGACCCGAAGGGCTGGTCCGTTGAACCGCGTCGGGACGCCACGGACCGCCGCCGTCGCGGCGCTCCTCTTCGCCTTCTCCCTGGCGGTCTGCCTTCTTTTCGTTTTCGCCTATCCTCTTCCCGACGCGAAGAGCGATGCCGCCGGATACCTGGCTCTGGCGCGAAACGTCGCCGGCGGGGCCGGTTTTACCCAGGACGGGGTCTCTCCCATGGTCTACCGTCCCCCCCTCTTCTCCGTTCTCCTGGGGGCCTGGTTCCGTCTCACCGGGACCGCGTCCGTGCTGTCCGCGGCGGTTTTCCAGTCGGTCGTCCACGCCCTTGGGGTGGCGGCGGCGTTCGGGCTGTTCCTGGAGATTCTGCCGTCCCTGGCCTGGGCAGGGGGGGCGGCGCTGTTCCTGTCCGTAAACCCGCTCCTGGTGACGCGGACGGTCTTCGTTCTCCAGGAACCGACGCTTCTGCTCTTCACCACGCTGGCGGCGTGGATGACCGTGCGCCTTCTCCGGTTGCCCTCCCCGGCGCGGGCGGCGCTCTCGGGCGCCGCGTGGGGGGTGTGTACGCTCGGGAAGGCGGTGGCTTGGTTCGCGCCGTTCCTTCTGCTCGCGATGCGTTTTTTGCCGGTCCGCCTGCGGTGGTCCTGGCGGGGGAAGGAGGCCGCGGCCCTGCTCTTCTGTTTTGCCGCGGCGATCGCCCCGTGGACGGTCCGGAATTTCCTGCTGCTCGACCGCTTCGTCCCCGTGAACGCGCAGGGGGAAGGAATGCTGGAGTGGAACGTCAAGAATGCGGAGATCCCGGGGGAGCCTTCGGGCCGCCGCGTCTTCGATGACATCAACCGGACGATGCATCGGCCGGAGGACAGGAGGGCCGCCTTCCGGGAGTACATTGCGAGCCACCCGCGTTACTTCCTCGTGGACCGGGTGATCCGGAATTCGATCCGTTTTGCGGCCCCGCCTCGGGACTGGTGGATTGCCCGGGGAGATTTCCGGCCCGGGGAGCGCCGGACGGGATTCTGGATCCTCGCGATCCTGTTCCACATCCCCCTTTATCTGTTCCTTCTCGTCCGCACGTGGCAGTGGGGGCGGGGCCGCGCCGCGCCGGCGTTCGGCTTCCTCCTCCTGTTCTACTGGGTGTACTGGGCCGAGCACGCCCTCGTCTGGGGCGATCCCCGGTTCGGTCTCGCGGCGTACCCCCTCCTCGTGGGAATGGTCCTTCCCCTGGCCGGGCCAGGCGGCCGGAGCACCGGCGCGGCGGACAGGACGGGAGGATGAACCGGCTCCTCCGGATAGCCCTTGGAACGGGAGCCGTTGCGGTCGCCGCCGCGGCACTGCCATTCCTGGCGTCCCATTGTCCCGTCCTGCAGCAGCTCATTGGCCGGGTCGCGCCTGGATTGCCGAAGCTCCTGATTGCGATTGCAGTTGCAGGGGGGTCATGGGCGGCTTTTCGTTCGTGGCGGACGTCGGGGAACGGTTCTCCGGAAGGAGCCCCCGATTCCGGACGGAATTTCCCCCTGGCGGAGGTTCTGGGGCCAGCCGCCGCCGTGGCGGTCTTCATGGTTCCCCTGATTTGTGTCTGGTCCGACGCCTCATCGGACGGATGCTCAGTCTTCGGATTGTTTCCCTGGAGCGACGCAGGTGCTTACTACCGGAGCGCGGAGGACCTCCTGGAGACCGGAAGTCTGCACCCTTGGGCTTGCCGGCGTCCCCTCAATGCCGCACTGCTCGCGGTGCGGCTGGCGGCGACAGGCCACGACATCCAGTGGGTCCAGGCGAGCCAAGCGGTCCTTCTCGGGCTCGCCATCTACGCCCTTTCGCGGATTGTGGGGCAGGACCTCGGCTGGCCCGGCGGTCTGCTCGTGTTTTCGGTTCTTTTCGCATACGCACGGCCTTACATCCACTGGTTGTCGTCGGAATGGCTGGGGCTGACGATCGGCGCGCTGGCGCTCGGGCTTCTCTGGAGCGGCGCCCGCGACGGCCGCAAGACGACCCTGGCGTCGGGTATCGCCGTGCTGACGCTGGCTCTTCATGCCCGCGCCGGAACGTTCTTCGTCCTGCCGGCCCTCGTTCTCGGGGCCGCTACCGTCCATCGGGAGAAGAAACTGTTTCGCTGGGGGGCCGCTGCGTTGTGCATCGCGGGGATCCTGCTCGGATTCCTGGTGAACGGCTCGATCATGAAGATCTACGGGGATCGCCTGGGGCTGGGGCATGGGAATTTCTCGATGACCCTCTATGGCCTGGCGAGCGGAAAGCCCGGATGGCAGCAAATCTACCGGGATTACCCGGAAGCCTGGAACATGCCGGAAGACGCGCAAGTCGATTTTGCTTATCGAAAATCGTATGACTTAATCGCACTGGATCCTTCCCGCCTGGCCAAGGCATTGGCGTCCGTTTCGAAGGAGGCTCTTTCCGCGTCTCCCGATATTCCGGGACTGGAGGTGGGCGTCACGCACGTGCGATTCATCCGGTGGCTCATCGCCCTGTTTTTTGCAGGGGGGGCGCTCGTATATCTCTGGCGCTTCCGGGGACGGCCTGAGACGACAATGGTCGCGGCGATGCTCGCCGGATTCCTGGTGTCCGTCCCGTTCCTCTGGGTCGACGGGGAGGCCAGGGTCTATGCGGCGACCGTCCCGGTCCTGGCCGTACTTCTTTCGTTCGGGTTGTGCGGGTGGAGCAGGGACGGCCGATCCTCCTCCCGCGGGCGGGCGGCCCGGGGGCATCCCGTTCCTGTTTTATTGCTGGTCGTCGCCAGCGCGGCCCTCGTGGCCGTCGCGGTGGCCGGTCCGGCCCTCGCGATCCGGTCGGGGAAATTCCCGGCCCCGATGTCTTTCGTCACCGGTTCCAGCGACCACGAATCGGTCGTCATCCGCACGGATGCCTCCCGAGTGACCGTCCAGAACGTGAAGTCTGTGGAAGCGACGTTCATCCCGCGCCTCGGGAGGGCCGACTACCTCCTGAACCTGCCGGCCTTCGCGAAAGAGGACTTCAGGCGCCTGCCCAACGCCGGAACCGTTTATTATGCCCGCGACTGGCTCGTCCCGAAGGCCGCCGATCTCCAGAGGAAGTATCTCTGGGTCGTCGGTCCCGATGGAATGGCCGGGGAAAAGCCGCGATACCTCCTTCTGCGGGGCACGTACAACGGGCAGACGGGCGTTTTCCACGTCTCGAGTTTTTCGCCCTTGGCCGCTGTGCCGGATTGAGCTCCTTCAGGCGGGTCGAGGCTCCTCGGGGCAGGGGACGAGGACGATCGCCTGGACGAGGCACAGGGGGCGCAGGAACGCCAGCCGCCGCGCCGCGCCGTTGAGGAGCGCGGAGAGAAAAGGGATCCGCTTCGGGAACAGGATCCGGCCGCGGACCGAGAAGACGTCGAAACCCGCCTCACGAGCCATCCGCCGCAACGTCGCCACGCCAAGCCAGCGGTGCTCCCCCTCCGGCATCTTCAACCCGAGCCGTTCCGCGAGGTGGAGGACCGGCGCCCACAGCGGATTGACGCTCGAGACGATCACCCGGGTCCCCGGGCGGCAGCATCTCCGGGCGGACCGGAACATGGCCGGAACATCCGTCAGGTGCTCGATGACGTCGGGCACGACGATGAAGTCGAACGTCTCCGAGAGGTCGAGGTGCTCCGCGTCGGCGACGAGGAAGGTCAGGTCCGGGAACTTGGCGGAGGCGATCTCCACCATCCGCCCGGAGAGGTCGACGCCCACGCCGCGCCGGGGCTTGAGGGACGCCAGAAGCGTCCCGGTGCCGCACCCGATCTCCAGGACGGATGCCCCCTCGGGGACGAACTCCCGATGGAGCTTCGCCAAAAGGTCGTAGTAGTACGACGACCTCTTCTTCCAGACGTCGTACTCGTCCGCGATTTGCTCGAAGTGCTTCCGGATATCGTCCTTGGGCATCGGGTCACACGAACTTGATACGCCGGAGGGCGAAGAGGGTCATCCGCAGGAGGAGCCATCCGTGGCGGAACCGGGAGATCTGGGTCGCGCCGTACGTCCGCTCGCGGTAACGGATCGGGACCTCGACGATCCTCAAGTTGAGCTTCGCCGCGCCGAAGATGAGGTCGAAGTCGCCGAAGGGGTCGAACTCCCCGAAGTAGTGACGCCCGGCGGCGATGCGCTCGTAGTCGCGCCGGAAGAGGACCTTGGTCCCGCAAAGGGTGTCCTTGAACCGTTGCTCGATGAGGTACGTGAAGGCGAGGGAGAAGAACTTGTTCCCCAGGGTGTTCAGGAACCGCATCGCCTGCTTCTCCATCGTGTAGACGAGGCGGGAGCCGTTGATGAACTCCCCCCGCCCGGAGGCAAGCGCGCGGAAGAATTTCGGCAGCTCCTCGGGGGGCATCGTGAGGTCCGCGTCCAGGATCATCAGGACATCCCCCGTGGCGGCGGCGAATCCCTTGCGGACCGCGTCCCCCTTCCCGACGCCGTTCCCCTGGCGGACGAGCTTGACGTCCCGGTCCGGGAAGGCGCGGATGACGCGCTCGATCTCCTCGGCCGTGCCGTCCGAGGAGTTCCCCTCCACGAAGATGAGCTCCGTATGCCGCCCCATCGCGGGCGTGCGCCGGACGGCGCCCTCGATGTTCCCGCGCTCGTTCCGGGCGGGGATGACGACGGAGCAGGAGAGCGTTTCTTCCGGGATCGGCAGCGGCGCCGGGCGGGCGACGATGAGTTCGACGAGGGCCAGCTTCCTGAAGAGCGGCAGGTTCGCAAGGACGCGGTTGCAGAAGGCGGACAGCAGGGGCACGCGCACGGGGAGAAGGACCTTGTACCCTTTCCGGATCGTCTGGAAGTTGGCGAGGGAGAGGAGGTTCTGGATGTCGTCGAGGGCAAGCCAGTTCTGGTCGGGCTGGGCCCGCTTCATTCCGAGGCGCTCCCCGGCGCGCAGGACCGGCTCCCAGAGATAGTTGAAGTAGGTGATGATCACGCGCGTGCGGGGATGGCAGACCTTGTTGAGCGCCTCGAAGGCCCGCTGGACGTCGTCCAGGTAGCCGATGAGGTCCGACAGGACGACGTAATCGAACGCCCCGGTCAGGGGCAACTCCTCGGCGTCCGCCGCGAGAAACGTGAGGTGCGGGTATTTCGCCCGCGCCATGTCCACCGCCGTCGGGCTGATGTCCACCCCCACGCCGCGGGAGGGGGCGAGGGCGTTGAGGAGGTCGCCGCCGCCGCATCCGATCTCCAGGACCGACGCGCCGGGGGGGACGAGGAAGCGGAGAATCCGCTCGATCGATTCGTAGTAATACCGGTTTTTCGCCTTCCAGCGCTCGGAATCCGGGGCCTGCGCGTCCAGGTAGGCGATCAGATCATCCCTGCTCATCATTCCCAAGGTCTCCCTTCGCGGCGGCGCACGCCTGCGAACGCGGCGCCGGTCAGGATCATCCCGATCGGCACGACGGTCTTGGCGTATGTCGCCGCGCGTTCGACCCGCCCCGGTCTTTGGCCGCTGACCGTGATTCCGCCGCCCGCGGGGTACGCCTTGAAACGGTTGTCTCCGGTGCTCGTGTAGAGGGCCACGACGTTGTCCACGAACGCCGCATCCCCCCTGCCGGAATACGCTTCGCGCAGAGACGCCGCGTTCCGGGCGAGCGAATCGGAGTCAAGGACCGCGCCCGTCCCGTCCCGCGCGATCACCTCCATGTCGGGGTCGTAGGCATGCCAACCCCCCGAGTACCAGGATTCCATGATGATATGCCCGTTCAGAAGGACGTGCCTCGACGGGATCCCCGCCATTCCGGCAAGCCGTATCAGCACGAACGACACGTCGCCGCACAGGGCCGAGTATCCGCCCCGGAGCAGAACATCGGGGTCCTGGATGTCGCGGTACCGCCGGTTCCCCGCGCCGAGCACCCACATGACCCAGTTGCTGAAAGGGGAGTACAGGGCCCGGTCGCCATGGGTGAACCGGTCCGCCACGGTCTCGAACAGGATCTGCATCTTCTTGTCCGGGGGGAAATCCCGAAACGGAAGGGCTCCGCGGGTTTGCGCCCTCCGGAAAAGTGAATCCAGGTCGGGCGTCTGTTCCGCGAGCGCGCGGTCGAAGCGCTCCCAGGACCGCGGGGGTTCGCTGACGTAACGTCCCGCCCGGGTCGCATGCCCGATCACGGTGACGGTCAGCAGGAAGGCGCCGAGAGCCATGAGCGCCATGCCGAGATGAAATCTTCGATTTCCCGGGCGGCGACTCATCGGGCGGCGAGTGACTCCCGGCTGGAATTCCAGCCCGCGATCAGGGCGGAGACGATCGTCGTCATCTCCAGGACGCCCGAGACGGGGATCCGCTCGTCGACCCCGTGGATGCGTCCGAACTCCTCCCGCGGGAGGAGGAGCGGCGCCAGCCCGTACGTGTCGACTCCGGCGGCGCGGAAGAAACGGGAGTCGGTGAAACCGGTGGCCATGTAAGGCAGGACGACGGCGTCGGGGTGGACCGTCCGCACCGCGCCGGCGACCGCGTCGAAGAGCGGCCCCCGCGGGGACCCGTTCGGCTTCTCGGCGAAGAGGATGTCCACGGTCACGTCGAACTCCCGGACGAGGGCGGCTGTCCGCTCTGCCACCTCCTCGGGATCCTCGCCGGGGAGAATGCGACAGTCGACCGTCCCTTCCGCCGCGGCGGGTATGACGTTCGGTTTGAAGCCCGCCGACAGGGTGGTGACCGCGAAGGTGTTCGTCAGCAGCGGGCCGGTCTCCGGGAACGCGGCGACGAAGGCGTCGAGGCGCTCCGCGTCCCCGGGCCCCCCCGAAAGAGAGCCGGGATCGAGGTCGATCCGTCCCTGGGCGAAGAGCACGCGCAACATCTCCCGGACCGGCTCGGTGAGCCGGGGCGGTTGCCGGTGGGCTGCGATCCGCGCCATCGCCCGGGCGAGGCGCGCCGGCGCGTCCCGGTCCGACGGGCGGCTGCCGTGTCCCGCCCGTCCCGCGGCGGACAGCTTGAGCCACAGCGGCCCCTTTTCCCACATGTTCACGAGGAAGAACTTCCCTTCCCCGAAAATGTCCCGGACTCCCACGCCCCCCTCGTTCAGTCCGTAGGCGTGGCCGAAGGGGACCGGCAGGTTCCGGACGAAATGGTCCGCCCCCTCGCCGCCCCCCACCTCCTCGTCCGCGTTGGCGACGAAAAAGAGCTTCCGGCGCAGCCGTCCCGAGCGCGCCGCCTCGATCGCGGCGCAAAGGTGGGCGATCCCGAGCCCCTTGGTGTCCAGAGTCCCGCGGCCGTACAGGTAGCCGTCCCGGACCTCCGCGGCAAACGGGGGGACGCTCCATTCCTCGGCGCGGGCGGGCACGACGTCCATGTGGTGGATGAGGACAAGTCCGGGTTCTTCCATCCCGCCGGCGTGGCAGAGGACGTTCGGCTTCTCGGGCCGCGCGCCGTACGTCACGGGGACGAGGCCGTTCTCGACCAGGACTCGGCACAGGAATTCCGCCGCGCCGCGGCAGTCGCCGGGGGGGTTCGAAGTATCTATCCGGATGTACTCCCGGAGCAGGGAGACGGGGTCCATCATTGAATTATGCTGGTCCCTGCGCGTAAAATGCAAACCATGCCCAAGGCGCTTCTTACAGGCATCACCGGCCAGGACGGCTCGTACCTCGTCGAGCTCCTCCTGTCGAAGGGATACGAGGTGCACGGCCTCATCCGCCGCGCCTCCACCTTCAACACGGGGCGGCTCGGCCACATCTATGTGGACCCGCACGTTCCGGGCGCGAAAATGTTCCTCCACTACGGGGACCTCACCGACGCGGGGCAGCTCACCAACCTCATCTACAACGTCCAGCCCGACGAGATCTACCACCTC
>Ga0153915_10004090_pt1 | contig 13418 bp, 7 predicted proteins | sample Opewatmetagenome_2_FD_107003 | JGI IMG/M metagenome (GOLD analysis project Ga0153915, IMG submission 107003) | Freshwater wetland microbial communities from Ohio, USA - Open water 3 Core 3 Depth 3 metaG | ecosystem: Environmental > Aquatic > Freshwater > Wetlands | place: USA: Ohio, Lake Erie... | reverse complement strand
TTTTAAACAATTTATCCGCAAAACCGAAAATCATCGATCCTACCAATATTCCGCCGGTTGTAACGGAGATCGCCCTTGAAGAGACTATTGCGTCGCCAATCTTTTCCACATCAATAAAGATGGCAAGCTTCATCATCATCACCACTAAAAAGATTGTAAAGGCCACTTCGTACAGGCAGACCAGGACCAATTTGGAGGTCTGTCTTCCATTGTAGCTCAGTTTCACCTTTTTCTCTTCAGACGAGGCAGCCTTGGCCGGCGGGAGAGAGGGCAGCGAGGAGGCAACCATAAAAAGGACTATAAGAAAATAACTGTAAACCCAGAACAGATAGTTCCATTTAATGGCGCACAGATAACCTGCAACCGTTACCAGTATGATAGCCATCAGACTGTCAACGCCGTTTGCCCAGCCCAGCATGTTTTTCTTATCATTCCCATCATAGAGCTCATTGATAATGGCCCCGCACAAGGGAGCGGCAATCCCAGCCCCCAGGCCTACAAATGTCCTCATGGCTATTACATGATAGATGGAGGCCGTTGCAAATACACCGCCGATGCCGCCGATCATATAAAGCACTAGGGCAACCATGACCAGATTCTTTTTGTCATATCTCTTTGCCAGGGGTGGAACGACAAAAAAATTCATAATAACCATTATGAGTATGGGAAACGTATACACCAGATTGATCAATATACTGTCTGCACCGGGGAATGCCTTTGCAATCTCACCCATGCCCGTGCTTACAACAGTAACCTCGCAATTAAGCAGAAAAATGAACAATACCGTTATTCTTCGAAAAATACTTTTAACACTCCAATCCGCAGTAATACCTGTCATGTTCCATCAACCTCCAATCATTTATTTATACTAAGCGTTATTTTACCTGAGTATTTACCAGGCTTGATTTCCTTTTTAACACCATTAACCGTCATGGTCACCTTGGATCCCTCCGGAGCGGTTACAGTGGAGCCGTCGGCAATAATGAGGCTGGTCAGGTAGGACGTCCCTGTAACGGTCCAGGTGGAGCCGTCGGCCAGGTTGACAATAACGCCGTTGTTGACAGCAGGTTGCACGGTATCTGTAATCGAGTGGAAATCACTCTGATTAACCTTTGTAATCTGGGGAGAGGGATGATGAGATTCGGAAGCGGAGATTACGCCGGCTATTTTTGAGTTTTTGAGATTAAGGACCATATTGAGCTTGTCGGTGAGTTTGCCCCATCCGACGGAATTATAAAAATCGCCTTTCAGGCTGATGTTGGAGAAGTTGGCTGTTGCCGCATCCTTAACGGATGTGTTGTCAAAACCGGCGATCGGTTGAGGTGCTGTTTTCGGCTCTTCGTAACCGCCATCGCCTCGTCCCATCCCTTCCGGCTGGTCATCGGAGGCCACCTGTATGATGACGCCGTTGCCGGGATTTATGTTTGCGCCCTTGGCACCGTCCATGTTAAGCACTGCGGGCACACCTGAGATGATAAAGGTGGTCTTTGCAGTATTGAATGTGGTCCCTCCGTCAACCGTCAGGGGATTCCCTGATCTGTGCCACATGACGGCATATTTTTTTGAATTGATGACGGTAGCCTTGCTGGGGATGGCCTTGATCTCATCAGCTGTCAGGCCGAGGTCGAATTTTTCGTTCAGATCGGCAACCACCTCGGACGAACAGTCTCCGTAGTAGACATCTCCTGAACCGATCGCGGAGGCAAAGGTAGCCATGTCAAATTCGCATCCATAATATGCCACGTGCGCATCCGGATCGTTATAATTGCCGTATCCTTCTTCGCCCTTGAGACTGACCTTGCTGTTGATTGCGTTAAGATAGACATTTTTTGTTCCGTCCGTGGACAAGACGCCCCACCCGCCTGAGGCGATGGATGAGTTGATGTATGTAGCCTGAGTATCCTCGCCCAGGACGCTGGTGGCGCGGACGTTACCCTTCATGCCCGATATCCACAGGGTTGACCTCATCTCACCCGAAGTTCCCCACGGATCATCAGCGGGAAGCACACCGTTTTTGCAGTCTATACTGGAGTTCTTTACGACCACCTTGCTGCCGTCCTTGGCGATCACACCGGCGCGGACCACGCCCTCATTATTAATGGTAACGTTATCCAGTACGAGTTTGGTGCCCTTGCCTCCTGCTACGACTGCCGCTCCGTAACCGATGAAATCATTGAGGCCGTCACCGAAGAAATCTATCTTTACGTTTTTAATATTGTATTCGCCGCCGGCTGCATAGATCCCCGTAAAGGCGGTTCCGCCGGCTGAAGCGGCGTCTTTGTACAAGGACCCGTTTGACTTGATCTCTATGTTGCTGATGTTAAAACCGGTCGGTTTTTCGCCTTTTACGGCAGCCTCTACGGATTTGCTCCAGTCGATGCCGTCCTTGTCCAGATACAAGGCCTGACGGAAAGAATAGACCTTGTTGGCCCTTGCTGCTATTTCACTGGCAACCCCTGCAGACATGCCCCCCTCGGATGCCCCGGCCCCAGCGCTTGCAGCAGCGCCTGGCGCACTTGCACCTGCTCCTGGAGCCCCGCCTCCTGGTGCGGCGGCGCCGGCACCCCCGGCAGCTGCGGGCGCACCACCTTCAGAACCTGCGGCCCCTGCGCCTCTGGCGGCGCCGGCCCCGCCTGTTGTTCCGCTTTCCGTACTAACCCTGGAGACCATGTTGGCCTTGGCCACTGTGAGGACGATATCGCCCTTGTATGCGCCCGGGGCGAATATGTAATCCTTTCCGGTCCAGTTTTCCAATACCTGTCCGGTCTCAACACCGTCAACCGTCATGGTCACACTGTAGCCTTCCGGGGCCTTTATTGAAGCGCCGTCCGCAAGGGTCAGACTGGACAGCTTCGTAGTCTCGGTGATCTCCCAGGTGGAGCCTGATTCAACCTTTTTACTCTTACTGCAAGCAGCCAGGGTCAGAACAAAAATCATCGTTACAAACACTGTTGTTAACGTCTTAATGAATCTTTTATCCATGGCCATTTTCTACCTCCCTTTAAATAAAATAGTATTCACATGAAAATTCCTGTCTATATTCAAGCGTTCAGAAATCATTATTCAGCCCCCGGTAAAGGCCCTGTATAATAAACACTTAGCTGAATGCTGAACACAGATAACTGAACACTCCTATTTTATTACAGCGCCGCCAGCCTCTCACCCAGCATACAGCCCTCTGTCATGGCCATGCCGATGCTTATGCCTGCGAAGGGGCTCTGGTACACAGTGATAAAGCGGCCTCCGGCATTGTTTCCCGCTGCGTACAGGCCCTTGATGGGTTTAAATTCTGAGTTAAGCACCCGTCCCTCTGCATCGGTGTCAAGACCGGTGGTTGCAACCATGCCGGGGCTTATGCCGCCTCCGCCCATCATGCTCATTATGGTCGTGGCAGTGCCTTTATTTACGGTGCCATAGAACGGAGGGTCCTTGAGGGCAGTCACCTTCATGATGCGCGGGTCTTTCCCGAAATCCTCGTCAACGCCCTTCTCGCACATCTTGTTATATCGAGCGATCTCGGCAAGGACCTTCTTTCTGGTCTCGCCCTTATAGCAATCCATATAGTCTAAAAGTTCCTCAATGGTATTGGCACAGTAAAGCGTTCCAGGGATGCTCCACCTTATATATATCTCTTTCCCCCAGCTATTTTGGCCCGGACCTGGTTTTACATTGTCCAGCTGTTTAAGGGTTGGCGGCCAGCTGGTTGCATCAGTGGTATCCACGGCCCCGTGACGCGGCGGCATCATCTCCAGTACCTTCTTCCAGTTGGAATCATTGAATGTGACGGTCATGCTGTCCTTGGGCCGGAAAAGGGCGGTGCCGGCTGCCTCGTCATAGAAGCGTTCGCCGTTCTCGTCGAGTTGCATAAACCACACACCGGTGCCCGGATCGCCGCTGCCCATGGTGGAATGGGGGCCTATCTCAATATGGCCGCCTGCCCAGAGCCCCAGCTTGATGCCCGAACCGTCGCGGGTAAGTCCCATACCCATGCCGGCCTTTATAAGGCTGAGATCCCCCTTCGCCTCTGCCTCATGACGAAGCTGATCCAGGATGTCTATGACCATCTCGCGGTTGGCGGAGAAATCGCCTGCGCAGAGGGCTACGCCCTTCCTTGCCTTAAAACGGACATATTTACCGTCTGCTGTTTTGGCGACAACACCTGTTACAGCACCGGTACTGTCCAGATCGCATATCTCCGCATGGTGCCGGAAGAACCATTTTGCTCCGCGGGCCTCGGCCTTCTGTTTATGGATCTTCATGAGTTCAGGCCATGTCTCTTTTCCTGAATTATTGTTCTTGTTAAGGAAGACCGCGGTCCCATAGAAAAACTTCCACCCGGAGACCTCCAGCAGGACCGTCGGCTTGGGGGGACAGCTCATAATATGGCAGTTATTGGCCAGCCATTCCTTGTCTGCATAGCTGACTGCCCAGTCAAAGACCCTGCCGCTGTTCTTTACGTAATAGCTCGCCCGTTTGGGATTGTGGCGGATTACATTCCGGCGGGCAAGCTCTCTGAGGAGCTCATCCTCACTGATCTTCGGTACGCCCTGACTCAGTCCGTACTTAGAATTGACATGCCCGACCTCTTTGCCGGCCCCCGGTATGTAGGTCTTCTCAACCTGGTTCTCGATTACGGCGACGGAAGCGCCCTTCTCTGAGGCCGCGCTTGCGCAGAACATGCCTGCGTTGCCACCTCCTACAACAACTACGTCATAGGTACCGCCGTCGGTGATAAGCGATTCGTCTATGGGATCAGGTCTGTCACGCCATGATTTTGTTGAGGTCTTACTCTCGTTCGCCGGTTGTGCAGCGGATATGGGGTGGGCAGCTGTGATGGTGGTCATTGCGCCCGTGGCGGCAATGCCTTTGATAAAGGTGCGTCGATCAATATGTTTCCCTGTTTTGTTTTCCTTTTCAGACATATCTTCCCCCTCGGTGTTAGATTTTTAGGAATAAAAATTCCTCTGCCTTGAAACTGTGAAACATAATACGATTTGATTTTTAAATTTTCAAAATACGATTGTCGTGGTTGCACCATTTTCTTATATTTCTATCTCCGCTGTTGCGGCTTTATCGGAATAACCTGTCAGGCACCCCGGATGCCTGCCGCGAACCTTCCTGCCAGCCACCCGTGGGTGCAGGCCATGCCTATGGAGTTGCCCGCAAAGGGGGTGCTGTAGCCCAGGCCATAGCGCCCGCCTAGTGTGTTCCCGCAGACAAAGAGTCCCTTGATGGGTTGACCCTCTTTATTGAGAGGGCGAAGTTTATTATCTGCCATTATCCCTGCGACAGTAACCATGAAAGGCTTCATGCCCCACATCATCCTTCCAACGCACCCATAGAACGGAGGCTCATCTATTGGAATCATCGCCTTGGCATCCTTGCCATAGTCGTTGTCTACGCCTGCACGGCAGAGTTCATTGTAATGCTTGATCGACTCTACAAAGGTCTTGACAAGATCACCCTGGTAACCCAGGTATCCGGCAAGCTCTTCAAGTGTGTTGGCGCCATATACGGTTGCCCCGTCACGTTCCGCAACCCTGCAACCCCTCACATCCATGCCTTTGGCGCCGGTACCCGGGACCTTTTTCATGTCTTCTTCCATATCTTCATAATACTCAGGACGTCCGTAATTGGGACCGCCATGCTCAAGTCCGGCGATCACCACGCTCTTCATGTATTTCTTATCTGTGACAAGCCGGATGCTGCCTTTGGGTTGACGGAGAATTATCTGAGATATCTGGGGCGATGCAGCTTCATTGCAGAAGCGCTTTGCTTCGCCGTTAAGCTGCAGCATCGGACCGACTCCCCAGGGCCCGTCTGTTCCAGCGCCAAGGCTCATATAGCCGCGAGGCGCCGGCTCGATCATAGCGCCGGCCCAGCAGGCCATCTTGTGTCCCTGTCCGTTGCGCAGGCCAACCTGTACGAATTGCTCTTTTTTAGTTCCGGCGCGTTCTGCCCATTCCCTGCACTCGTTAAGAAGGGCCCAGCACATCTCCTGATTGCCGATAAAGTCTCCGGTTGCTATTACAACACCCTTTTTTGCATTAAACTTGATATACTTGCCGGCAGAGTCCTGTGCTATCGCGCCGGTAACGCTGCCGCTTGAGTCCTGAGTCAGAACGAGGGCCGTTGTCCCGTAATACCAGTCAGTGCCCTGGTCTTTTGTCTTCTGCACATGGTATTTCTGGAACCATCTGAGGACAGATGCGCTGATCCTTGCAGATTTCCTGAGTATGGGGCCCATGAACTGGGCATTGCATGGCCATGTCTTATATCCGCCAAGGACAATGGGATAGTCTTTGGGGTTGACACCCTTCTGTGTCTGGTTGATAACCATGTCATCGCCCATCACGTTGGAAAAATCATATACCTCTGTTTTTCCGTCGCTGTTCTGTCGCTCGACCTTGCTGTCATTGGCCTTTCGGAGGTCCTTGTATTCTTCATAGACCTCGACCATCCTGTCAAACATTGGCCCCGAGTTCTCTACAAAGAGGCGGATGATATCCGGATTGCAGCGGCCTGCGGAACGCTTGACAAACTCGGCAACAATCTCACCTGTGTTATAGGGCCCGTATCCGCGCTTGATAAGCCACTTGGAGTTGACATGGCCGATGTCCTCGCCATAGCGGCCCATATTTCCTTCAAAGGCCTTCTCTGCCTGTTTCTCTATGACAGCAACCTTGGCCCCGGCATCCGATGCGCCCAAGGCCGCTAGCAGGCCGGCATGGCCTCCGCCTAGGACAAGCACATCAACATCCAGAGTCTTGGTGATATCGGCATCAGGTATGACCGGAGCAGAGCCAAGCCAATCGCCTTCCCCGCTGTATCCGGAGACGCGGCCTGTTGAGGCGGATAATGTCTTGGTTGTGGAGATATTTTTTTCAGTGGCTGGCGGACCGGAAGCAGGGCCTTCCGAGGCGTTTGCGCCGGTGACGGCTGCAACGGTGATGGCAGATGCCTTAATAAAATTTCTGCGGGTTATATTCCTGCTTTTTTTTAGATCCATAGTATATCCCCCTTCTTCATAATAGATTATTTTTTACGATCTGGGTTTGATAAATAGGATTAGACTCTGCAACTGTCCGATCACCTTATACGAAGATTTTTTTTTAGGCAATATATTTATTTTATTAAAGATATTTTCCCAAACTGTGCATAAAATATGGAGAAAGATATATCTTGATAAATATTTTCATCAAATTTATATTTGCATCAAGTCACTTCTATAAGTATATTTTTCATTCCAAATAATATAGAATTCTAATAATAAATAAATGTCAGGAATGCCGTTAACCCAACACATGAGGAGGATGGATTTATGAATAAAAAGTTGTTATTAAAATTTCAGATCCTTATTTTTCTTGTTTTATCTCTATTGATTGCGCCCGTTGCAAAGGCTGCCGACAACTGGGTCATTCCTTCAAATACAACAAAGACCGTAACCTCGACTACATCCCTGAACAGCCTGACCATTGAAAACAATGCTAAACTCACAGCCCCTGAAGGTTTCAGGCTGACCATGACCGTTGACGGTGTTGAGACCGGACAGGTGCTGGAATCATGGAAAGGTGTTGACTACAAATTTGCACCTGGCATCTACAAGGGAGATATTGTGCTAACTGTAGCCGGGGCAAATAATGTATCCTGGACGGGTGATGGTGGCGGAACGACTGAAGCGGCAGCTGCCGGCAGCTCCGGCGCCCGGGGTACAGCAGGCCCTGCCGGAGGATTCGCAGCAGGCATGCCTGATTTTTATCCCTTCCGCCAGGCCCTCTACCTGGATAAGGACGGGGTTGATGCAGATAAATCTGTCATGGCTGCCGTGAAAGGCAAAAAACCTTCCGGCTTCAACATCAGCGACATCGAGATCAGGTCCAAGGGGACATTTTTCCGGGACGCGACCTCGCCCGGCGGTACGGGCTTTAACGGGATCTACGTGGCAGGCGGTGAATACACCATCAAAAACCTGAAGATCAACTTCATAGGCGACGGACGCAGCGACTTTGTCGGTTTCGGCACGGCTGTTATAGCCAGCGGCAAGGGCACCAGACTGGTCCTGGACAAGGCCGATATAAACACCCAGGGCGTGGTTCGCTCCGCTGTAATCGCAAAGGAAGAGAGCAATCTGATCGTCAAGAACTCAAAGATACAGTCCGGGAATGGAATCCTGCCCCCTGACTATGTAAACAGCATGGACATCTCCCAGATGAGGTCAACGCTCTGGATCTCGGGCATGACCGGCACCACCCGCACAACCAGCATACTGGGCAATGGAACCAGGGCCACCTATATCAACTCCTCCATCTACTTTGAGGGATGGGGCGGCCTGTCCACTGACATAGGCAAGGCCCCCAGACTCACCGCGATCAACTGTACGGTCAATAACACAGGCGACAGCGGGTATGGCCAGTATAACAACAGCAGCGCAGTCACCAGGATCCTAGGCTGTGAATTCAATGTCAATTCCCTTGCCCTGGGCAGCGATTCAGGCTCCGTATCCCTGGGTGACAGCGACAGCGAGACCGTCCAAGCCCTCAATAAAGAACTGGAACTGGGTCTCACCGCCGATGAACTCAAATCCATCCCTGTCAGGCATACCATCATCAACTCCGGCTTCCAGGGCGTGTCATGGCACGGATCCGGAGGTTCGTTGACCATCATCGGTGGAACTGTATTCAATAGCAAGGAGACCTTATTCAGCGCCAAAGGGGTCCATACCGACATCAAGGTGGACGGTTCCAAGGGTGCCAGCCTGAATCCGGGAAACGGCATCATCATGCAGGTGATGGACGACGATGAACCGGCCCGCGACACCAAGACAGGCGGTTTTTCCGATTACGATGAACCCACAGGACCTGTGGCTAAAGATGCCGACCATGATATATACAATGCAAAAGACACCGACGCCCTGGCCGTATTCTCCAATATCCAGTTGAAAGGCAATTTTTACAACTCCGCGCGCGGGGGTCAGAAGACCAGTCTGATGGGAGAAACTGTCAGCGGTTCGAAAAACCTGGGACTCACCTTCAACAAGGCAGGCATCACCGGCGTGATCTCCTCCTCTGATGCCCTTCATTATTATAACGGAAAATATTATCCGAAGATCGGAAAGGATAGTTACATGGCCTTCAACAGGGTCATCAACACCCCGAGTCAGGCCGTCAATAACGGTGTCATAGTCACCCTGACGAACGGTTCCAGATGGACGGTGACAGGGACATCCTATCTGACAAAGCTGGTCGTTGAAAATGGATCAGACGTTGCCGCCCCATCAGGGCGCACACTGACCATGACGGTGGACAACGGGGTCCCGATAACGAATATTGCAGCCGGCGAATACAAGGGCAATATAGTGCTTACGGTTAAATAGTGTCCCTCCATAAATAAGGCTTTTATGGATGGACACTAAATAGTTTGATGGAAATAACAGGCAGCGCGGCAATACACCTGCCTGTTATTTTTTATTGAAAAAAATCCCTACCCCTGATTAGCCGAAACAAAAGTTTCCCTCTATCAGACCTCCCCCTGACCCCCTCTTATCTTAAGAGGGGGAAAACTAACCTTATCTTTAGAAGAACCTCTTTTCCCTCCCCTTAAGATAAGGGGAGGCTGGAGGGGTTATGTTCCTTTAATAATCACACCGGATCGGTCGAACCTTGCAGTGTCACACCAGCAGAGCCGGCAGTTTAATGTGATTCAATTATTACTTTTTTCTTTTGTAGCAGGCTTGCCGTAACTGAATGTTTCACTGAATGTCTTATAGGGCTCAGGCGGCGCCGGCACAAGTTCAGGGACATATTTTGTTGTAAAAGGGTTGTCATAGGTCGTAGGCTCCTTAAGGGAAGTCCCCTGTCTCGTTTCGCTTGCGGCAGGCGCAACGGCGGTTGACTTGCTCATGAATTTGCTTTCATATTCGTCCGTATAGTTCATGTCCGCAGGGGTCATAAAGATCCTGTACACATGATAATGCAGTATCTTCCACTTGCCGTCCTCCTTGACGAAATCGCAGGCATATTTTGTCCATGCCCACATGCCCCTTAATTTTCCGGTCTGGGGATCGGTGATCGTTTCGGCGCCCGGAGACTTCCACACGCCCTTGGCCGTCAGGCCGTCTTCGGCTATCTCAATAACGGGTGTGGTCAGGGTATGGATAAAGAGCGTACCCGGAGAGATGGTCCCTCCCTTCGGGCCATGCTGGTCAAGGATCTCTTTGACAGCCTCGCGGCCCCTGTAGAGACCCATGTGTGCGACCTCCCAGCTTACGTCAGGGTTATTCTTTGCAAACATCGTATCAAAAAATTCCGGGTCCTTCTGCACCTCGTGCATCCATACATACCTGCCCATCAGGTTCTGTATCTCCTGAATGGCGTCAAGCCGGTCAAGCTTTTTTTGGTATGCCGCGTTGGCTTCCTCCAACTTTTTAAGCCGTTCCTCGATGGCCTTTGAATTTGATTGCCCGCAGCCTGTTAAACACGTCAAAAGAAAGATGGTTGCGGCAATTAGAAATAGAGACGACCCCGGGAGTGTAATGTTTCTTTTTCCCTTTTCCATATCCCTGTTCCCCCTTTTAAGATTGTTTTATAGATTCTTGAGATAATTGGCTGCTGCGATTCCTCCCTTATATCCTGTTGTAACGCAGTTTGTAAGCCCCTCCAGGCTTTTTGTCCGCTTTACGTCTTTAAATGTTATGCCGTCTCCTCCTGCAAACAGGCCCGGCATTATACTGCCGTTTTTATCAAAGACCTCAGAGGTGTCATAATCAACCACTATCCCGCCTTTTGTGCATTGTGAGAAACGATGTCCATAAAATGCGTAGAAGGGGGGCTTGCGGACAGGGACAAGATATTTGGGGCCTTTCCCGAAATCCGGGTCCTTGCCGCTTTCACAGATCTTGTTATACCTCTCTACCGTCTCTATAAACACCTTAGGGTCTATGTCCATCTTAACGGCCAGTTCCGCAAGTGTATCGGCCCTCTTGGCGTGGTTGCCTTTGGCGCCCTTTTCATCTGTCTCCACTTCATAGGCGATCTCTTCCTTCCACTTTTTAAGAAAGGTCAGCTTCGATGGCGTCGTCTCATTCGCGATGCATCTCTCGGCAACCTTCTGAACCGTATTGCTGTCGGCGATATGATAAACCGCTGCCTGAGGCTGGTTGGCCAGGGAATCCGCATGCAGATTGATCCCGCTCCCGTTTCTTATATCCTTGATAACCTCATCCGTCAGCATCCAGCGTTTGCCCTTCAGGTTGACCGTCAGCATATCAGGTTCGCTGGATATGCACTGGACCGAGTGGGAATAGGGGAAATGACATGGACTGGCCCCTCCCGTAAACCATGCATTGCTCAGGTCAATGGCAGCGCCTATCTCCTCGGCCATGTCGATGCAATCGCCCGTAATGGAACGGGGGACAACGCACAGCATCGGTTTATTGTTAAACTCCGTGGGCCAGATCTTCCTGCACTTTTCATAATTGGCCCCGAAACCGCCCGCACCTATAAAACAGGCCTTGCAGTTGACCAGCAATTGACCATCCTTTGTGTCCGCAAGGACCCCTGTTACCCTGCCCATCTCATCCGTGATAAACCGCCTTGCCCTGGTCTCGGTCAGGATGGGGATACCTGCCTTTTCACAGCATTCAACCATCTTGTCGACAACATAGGTCCCCATCCACCCGGGCGAATGACCCGGCTGCGGATGCCCCTTGTATTTCTCCATAATGTCATGAACATGTATCGATGACCAGGCGCTTTTGGGGTCATCGGGACCTGTCACGTAAAAAAACTTCTCAGCCCCGCCCTTTGACACCAGCCAGTCAAAAAACTGTCCTGAGATATCCTGCTGATCATTGACCTTCTCACCCGCCTCTTTCTGCCAGGTTGAATCCTTTATCCTGAGTCCGGCGGCAAAGATGCTGGCCCCTCCGGGTTTCCTGGCCTTTTCAAGTATGATCACCTTCCTGCCGCTTACATCCGCCGCCTTTACGGCGGCTACCAGTCCCGCGCCCCCGGCCCCAAGCACGACCAGATCGCAGTCCATAACCTTTGTTCCCATTTATATCTCCTCTTTCATGGAATGGTAAAATTTATCGTTTAAACAATTGTTTCGGAAACCGCTCCAACAGGACACTTGCTATAACAGGTGCCGCAATGGAGACATTTGTCCTGCATTATCTCATTCTTGCAGTCCGCGAATCGTATGGCCCCGGCGGGGCAGAACAGCCTGCACGTCTGGCAACCCACGCAATCGCCGGTAATAAAATAAAGCTTGCCTGATACAGCGGCCTTGGCCTCCGGAACCATCCCTGACAGGTTCATGAAAAACGGCGCCGCTGCAACCGCAGCCGAACTCACCATCATGAACTTCCTTCTGGTAAAATTTATATTTCTTTCACTCATCATTTCTCCTTCTACTCTCCATTTATTCTATAGGATCTACAGTTTCCTGTGTGAAAACTTTATCTGAGAGACATAAAGTCTCAGGGAATTACTATGCGCGTTATAAAAAATTCATAACTGAAAATTGCCAGATGGGCAACTTTCGCTGAAGCTATTAAGGTTACTGCCATGGTTTTTCAGCAGCCGCATTCCGTCCGGCAATACGTCCGAAGGCCATGAATTCAGACCAGTTATGACCGGACACGGAATAAACATTTCCAATACTGCTGCCGAGGACCCCGGCGGCATATAACCTGGGGATTGGGTTCTTCTTGGTGTCCAAGACCTGAGCCTTCCCGTTCTTCCTGGGACCGCCTAATGTATTGAACATACCCGGATACACCTCAACACCATAAAAGGGCGGTGTCTCTATCGAACCAAGCTTTTCGGTCCTGCCGAAGTCCTGATCCTTTCCCGATGCACAAGACCCGTTCCATCGGGCTACTGTCTCCTCCAATAGCGCAGGATCCATATCCGCTCCGATCGCCGCAGCAAGTTCTTTCAAGGTATTCCCTTTTCTCACCCACCCCAACTCTATCTCTTTACTGTTGTCTTGGCTCCATTTCCCCGAAGTTACGCCCTTGCCCGCCTCAAATGACGGAACTCCGAACGCGATCGGGCCTGCCAGCCTCTTCTTCTCGTCAAAGACAAGGTAAAAGGGGATGCAGGGATAACCTGCATATTTTTGCGTATCGCTCCAGTCCCAGATTGCAAATCCCATATATGACCTATGGTCAAACCATGCAGGGCTCTCACAGGCAAATCTCTTGCCATATCTATTGACCCATATATAGTTATCACCACTTGATCTGCCGCACACCCATACTGCCTCGGATCCCTCCGGACATATCTGCTGCCCGGAGGAGGCTATGACATTCATGTGCCACAGGTCTGCACCGACCGCCTGGGCCATCTTGACCCCGTCACCGGTGTTGTATCTCCACCCGGCGGTCTTTATAGGATAAGGTCTCAGGTAGTTTT
>Ga0153915_10004089_pt1 | contig 13422 bp, 10 predicted proteins | sample Opewatmetagenome_2_FD_107003 | JGI IMG/M metagenome (GOLD analysis project Ga0153915, IMG submission 107003) | Freshwater wetland microbial communities from Ohio, USA - Open water 3 Core 3 Depth 3 metaG | ecosystem: Environmental > Aquatic > Freshwater > Wetlands | place: USA: Ohio, Lake Erie... | reverse complement strand
TGCAGCAGAGGCCGATGCTCTCCCTTATGGCGGCGCCAAGGCATCTGGCTCCCAGAATCATGGCTGGAATCGTATATACCAGGAAGGCCGAGATTATGAAAGCCAGGATCTGCAATCCGAATTTCATTGCCAGACCGCGTCCGGGAGATCCGACTACGATACCGGCGGCAAGTTTGGAAGGCAGGACTATGACCAATAATACCAGACCTGTTTCCAGAGCCCAGAACATCAAAAGTGGAAAATACGCGCCGAAAGCTTTCTTTATCCCTTCCCCGGCGGACGCCTTTTCTTCCCGGTAATATCCTTCCAGCTTATAGACGGCGTATGCGGAGAAAATGACCCAGACAGTCGGCCCCAGGATGAAATTATCGAACGTGGAATAGATTGAAGGCAGCGCTATGTAATACTGGGGATAGTGCATCATGATTCCCGGCACGAAATATGAGATAACCGGAAACAGGATCTGGAACAACCCCGGCAAATAAAATTTCGTAAGCGCGTAAAGCCCCATCGCCTGAAAAAGCGCGATGAAAAAGAATCCCGACCAAGCCCTGAACCTGAATATGGCGCCGAACATCCCGGCGTAAATATTGGCCAGAAGATTGATTTTCTCGATCGCGGTATATTTCATTTCACCACGAACCGCTTCCCAGAGCGGATCGTGAAACGTTATTTCGCAGGTCGTAAATATCGAGCCAGTAGAAATAAGTCTGTCCCTCAGCCGCCAACGCGTCGTCATAAGATGACACGGTCTGATCGGAAGATACATAGACGGTGATGGCCCCGGCCGGATCGGAATCGATATCGCGCAGAAGATGGTAAATGGCAAAATCGGGAATATCGGGCGTGATCCAGGCGACGATCAACGAGCTGGTGGACGGCTCCACTGATCCCGGCACTGTCGGTGGATTATTATCCACGAGATGAATCCTGATACTGTCGCTGGCCGTCGCGTTCCCGCCGGTATCGTAAACATAAAGGATATACCAGAAATTCATCGTATCGGCTGCAACTTCAAAGGGCGGACTATCGTCAAATGATGTCGTGCCGAAGGAGGTGACCAGCGCGATATTCAGGCTGTCATCTCTGCCGAGATCCTCGCGCCAGCGGTAAAGCCTGTAGGATTCGAAATCGTCATCCATCGATCGGCCCCACTCGATGGATATATTCTGGTAGTTGTCCGGCTGGACGATGACCGGGAAAAGGGCGACTGACTGTGGCGGGGTATCTATATTAGTCCTTCCGCCGGCAATATTCGACCAGGAATAGCTGCCCGTTAAATCGCGCGTTAATACGGAATAATAATAAAGAGAATCGGCCTGAAGACCGGTATCCGTAAATGACGTCTGTACCCGTGAGGAGAAAACGATCGTATCGAGCGAATCGACCTGAGAATCGTCGGAACGATACAGCTCATATCTGAAAAAATCGCTATCCCCCGAAGCCGACCAGTTCAGCTCGAGTTGGTCGAATGTGCCGGGAGTGGCAAAGGGCGGATAAAGCTCTACCGGCTGGTTAGGGGTCGCGTAAACTGAATCGCTCCTGTATCCCTCAAACCCATCCGCGTTGACAGACGATACTTTGAAATAATATAGGTCCCCGTTTCGAAGATTAACCGCGGTATATGCCCTGGCGGACGCCTCTCCGACAAGGCTGAAAGTCGTCCCGGCCGAATCGTACGGCGCCATATATATTCTATATGTCAGCAGGGAAGGATCGCCGGGAACCGACCACGACAGCCCGATTGAGCCATCGCCCGTGGAAGCGATTAAATTCTCTGGTGTCGGAGGTATCACGTCATTTATGACCGTCGGCGATGACGGGTTCGCGATCTCATGAGAACATCCCGCACACAGAAGAATCGCCGTGGCGACAGCCGGCAGCAAAATCGATTTAGCGCGCATAACCCCTCCCCTAAAATCTGGCTGATAACGTGATCGACGCTCCGTCACCGAGAGATGTTACGGTCGGATAAAAAACGTCGGTCTCCGGGAAAAATATCAGCGCGTCGATAAAGTTGAACGCCCATACCGTGATTCCTATGGCGATCGCCGTATTTCTATTCGTTTCGGCGTCATAAGCATGCTTCTGCTTTTCATCGAGGATGATCTTCAGAGCGTTTTTTTCCTCAATAGAGGAGGCTGCCGTGAAATCCGAATACGCGATATTGTATTCCCGTTTTTTGTTACTATATTCGCGGTCCATTATTATTATCGACGCGGCCGATATCATGGCGGCGGAAGTTATGATAGATCCCCGGGTCGGACTTCCATAGTATCTCTGACCCCAGCCGGGCACAAAGAGCGATCGCAACGCGGCCTTGAAGCGCGTCTTCATTTTCAGCTTGATCTCGATCCCGTTTGTGCTCCCGGGGACAAAGGTCAGCTCTCCTTTCCAGGTCTCGTATCCCGGCCGGGTGATTTTCGCCTTATATCGTCCGGAGACATCCATCGGCAACCTCGCGGGCGTGTTGGCAACCAGGTCGAATTCTCCGCTAAGATATACCGTGGCGCCCGAGGGCCTGGTCGTAATGGAAATTTCACCTTTATCTTGGGCCAGCGCGGCCGACCATATCGATATCAGAAGCGTCGGAATTAATAGATATTTCACAGATCTCATGGCAGTACTCCCCGCTAAAATCCAGAGCCGGTCGCGGTGATAGGTGATCGAAAATCATCATTTTCCCGCGGGCCAGGCTCACGCCAACCATATATCATCCAATTTCAATTTATAGATAGAATCGCTGATTCCCTCCTTGAACCCCCCTCTTCGATTCAAGTTGCCACCGTGCCTGCGATTAGAGCAGTTCTAACTTGCTTTAAGGTCTATCATACTTTTTATCGGTTTGACATGCAAGCAGTTTATTGGTCACAAAAAAAGGGGAGCGGTCTCCCCTGTCGGTCTAACTTGATATTTCAGGACGATTACATGCCTCGCGCGGTCAAGACCACGACCATCGTCTTTAGCATGATCTTTATATCCTGGATGACTCCCCGGTTTCCAATATAATTCAAATCATATCTGATTTTGCCGTTAACGTCCTCCAGGCATTCATCGTATTTATGCTCGACCTGAGCCAGACCCGTAACACCCGGCTTGACATCAAAACGCTTCCTGTAGTCCTTTATGATGCCGTCCAGTTTCTCCACGAAGTAAGGACGTTCCGGCCTCGGGCCGACAAGGCTCATGTCCCCCTTGAGGACATTGATAAGCTGCGGAATCTCGTCAATCCTGGTTTTCCTGAGAATGCGGCCGATTCGTGTCACCCTCGGATCGTCCTTGGTCGCCCAGACGGGGCCTGACGATTTCTCAGCATCCGGACGCATGGTCCGGAATTTGACTATCCTGAATGGCTTGCCGTAAGCGGCAATCTCACGTCTATCGTCGCGACCTCTCCTCTCCTGATTGCCGACCGACAGCTGACGTCTGTCCTTGCGTCGACGATTCAAGCCCACGCGTTCTTGTGTATAGAGAACCGGGCCCGCGCTCTCGAGCTTTATCATAGGAGGAACCAATATCCATAACGGCAGGCTGATAATCAGCCCGATCAAGGCGCCGGTAATGTCGATTATCCTTTTCGCAAACGCACCGATATTGACATCGGCGCGAACTGCCTCGATTCTGATAGAGAACGAAGAGACGAATAGGTTGCTCGTAAGAAGGGTCCAGCCGAGGAAAATATTGGCAAAAATCAACTCGCCAAGCAGATGTCCAGCGGCCCGTCGGCTTCTATTGCGGAACCTCAGCCATGTTCCCCAGATCCCAGTAAGATCTTCTTCCCAGTAGTGGGCTAACGGATTCGACGCGGAGCTCAGGTATCTCATTTATTCTTTTCTTTAAGCAGCACTCTATCTTTTGCGTGACATTCTTTGCAAATTCGCTGCCACGATCTTCGCTGGCGGATGAAAATCATAAATCATGTCGAAGGAAGAAGTGAGCTCTGTTTGTTATTGATTATCAATGAATTAAGACGGAGCGATTACTGCTCTCCGGCCATAATAATATATGGTATCGATATTAAAGGCGAGAAATCGTGGATTAGTTCGATCTATTATGCAATAGTTTGCAAAAACGGTGCAGGTAGAGATATTGCCAGATACGTCTACGTATTCTTCGATTGTGAATAATGATATCGATAATAGCGGTCTTTATAGTAATAAGGCAATACGGAATCTATGTCGTTTAAAATTATTCCCAGGAGGTTTACTCCGGAGTTGATTAATAGATTTGCGGCCCTCGAAACCACTTCCCTCTGGGTCGAACCGCTCTTGACAACAAGTATGACGCCGTCGACCTTATCAGCAATCATCATGGGATCGGAAACCGGGATTATCGGGGGCGAATCGACAATGATCATATCGAAATAGAATTTGAGCTCGTTCAGAAAACCGGGGATATCGGCTTGATCGAAAATATCGCTCGGTGAGGACTCCACTTTGCCTGCCGTAATAATCGAAAGATTCGGGATAATCGTCGGTCTGGAGACGTTTTTAATATTCGATTTCCCCGCCAGAACCTCGGCCATGCCCGGCCCGACACTGGCGGCAAAATAGTCCTGGACCCGCGGCCGCCGCAGGTCAAGATCAATCAGAACCACTTTTTCACGATTCAAGGTCGCGGCGGTAATGGCCAAAAAAGAACTGGTGACCGATTTGCCTTCGCCGACGGTCGAAGAGGTGACCAGGATAGTCCGCATTTTTTTCTCATGCGCGGTCGAGGTCAGTTTGGAATAAATTCGGCGGAACTCTGTTGCCATGGGAGATTCTTTATCATAAAAAGAAATTATGGATATCGAACTCTTTTTACTTTTCATTTCAGGATCGCTCCCAGAAGAATCTCAAAGCCCTTAAGATCGTTCTCGGATAGTTTCAGGTTTTTCTCGGCCTTGCTGAAATCGGGGTTCAATCTCATGGCTTCTCTAAAATGGGCGATGGCTCGGTCGGTGATGAGTTTGCCCATGATGGTATAAGCCATCCCGATTTCGTTATGAAGATCGGCATAGCCGGGATTTATTTTGATGATGCTTTTGAGTCGTTCGATATAGTCGTTTATCCCGTTCTCGGTCATCCCGTTTTGCCCGTGGACATTTCGAAGATATAATTCCAGAAGCTCGTTGTGGAAAGTCGTCGTTTCCCTGGATCGCGCCGCTTTCAGGAGATCTTCATAGGCGTCGCTCAATTTCCCTTCCGCAAGGCGCACTCTGCCCCGCTGATAATCCTGATTCATATAAGCGGGGTTGAACAAGATCGCTTTGCCGAAAGCCTCGTCGCAATTTTGCTGGAGGTTTTTTGCCATTTGGTAATCTTCCCTGACGATGCCGTTGAGGATATGCGCCAGACCGAGATTAAAATAAGCGCGGTGATAATAGACATTGGTTTCCACGGCCTTATTAAATTCACTTATGGCGGCAACCGCCTTATTTGATTTGAGGAAGGCGATTCCGAGCATATTTCTATAATCGGGGTACTCGGGGGCTAAATGAACGGCCCGCAGCAACTCCCGTTCGGCGTCGGAGAAACGATCGAGGGCCAGGTAAATCTTGCCGAACAGGCTTCTGTATCCGGGATACTCCGGAAATCGTTTGACGGCCTCCTCGAGGAGTTCAAGGCCTTCATCGAATAGTTTTCGATAGTACAGAGTCTTCCCTATTTTCTCAATCAATTCGGGTTTGTCGGAATTAATCGTCCGTTCCACCAGGGCCAGAAGCGATTCGAAGTCAGCCAGGTACTGACGGTGGATTTCGTGGACCGTTTCCACAAGATCCTGTCCCGCGACCTCGCCGAAAGGCGGCAGGACCTGAGTGGATATGAGCTTGCCAGCGTAGAAAAGCGAGCATACTATATTTCCGTTGAGATCGTTGATCGAGGTTTGAAGGAGATATTCGCGCCCCAGACGTCTGAATCTATCCTGATAGCTGATTCCCGGCATAAGTCGTTACCCGCCCACTTTGAATTTTAGGAATATTATCAGAAGGATCAAGAGAAAACTCACGCCCGCCCCGACGATCAGGGGTATGCGCTTCTTGAAGGCGGAGGCGAACGGTAATTCCATTCTGGGGACGGTCCCGATTACTTTGATCCCCAAAAATCTTTCCACATCTTCCACCTTCTTGAAGGAATTATCCAGAACCTCGACTACCAGTATTGAGCCGAAACCGAGGGCAAAACCGAGGATAAGTCCCATAATGGCGAGTTTCTTCTTGTTGGGCGATTCCGGTTCCAGAGGTAGGCCGGCCGGTTTGGTTATGGTATATTTGGCCTCGGCCTCCACTTTCATCGCCGACTGATTAATGGCCGCGTACTGGGCGCGTGAGACGAATAACTCGTAGAGCGTTCTATAGTTGTCTATTTCGCTCTGCAGCCGCTGCATCGTGACTTCGGTGTCGGGGTTTTTTGACAGCCTGTTTTTAATTTCTATTATGCTTTTGTTCATAGTCGTTTTCTTGGCCAGATTGAACTCGATCTCTATCTGAATGATGAGATAATTGGCAATGGTATCTCGAATCTGCGGCGGTTTATCAGAAAACCTCTGCGCGGCATAAGCCTTGATCTTCTCGTTAGTGTCCCCCAGAAGAATCCTGGCTTCCTCGTTGAGATTCAAAACCTTCGGATCTCTCCAGCTATACCGGGTCAATAGATCGGTGAGTGTCGAGATGGTTGTCAGAAGCCTGTCCTCGTCGCTTCTTATATCTTCCGGGAGATTCAGAGTATTCATATCGATATTCTCGGAGATAAGGGCGCCTCGAAGATCGGTCTTTTGGGATTCGAGAGTCGATATCTTGAGATCGAGGGCGTCGATCGCGGAATCTATCTGCCGGAGATCGAATCCGCTCGTATCCTCTTCAGCCTCGCTGACCAGAAGTTGCTTGCGGAAATCCCGCAAGCGGTCCTCGGCCGCCTTGAGCTTATCCCTGTATAAGGAAAGCTGCTCCTCTGTAAAAGCTATATTTGATTTGACCCCGGCGAGCTCCTGAGCCAGGCTTTCCTCTATGAAAATATCGGCCAGCGCCTTGGCGCGCTTTTGAGCCTCGATGGGGCTGGAGGCGGAAAAACTCAAACGAAAAAGATCCTGGGTGGTGAATTGCACCTGCACTTTATAGCGCAATTCGTCGGCCAGAATGGTCTCGGCAAGTTCGTTTTCAGAGATTTCCGGAAACGATGATTTCGTTTCGGCGACGATTCTCTTAATCCGGTCGGGAATAGGCATATCGAGAACGGCAATCAGCCGTCGAAGAAATTTCGTGGAGGTTATCTGGTTATGGAACGATTCCTGGCGATCGCGAACGTCAACACGCATTACCTGCTGCCGCCCTTCGAGCTCTCTTTCGACTGTCGGAGGCAGAATGCTTTGTTCGTTATAGAGAATCATCACCGATGAAGCGTAGGTGCGCCGCAAGAAAAAGCTGACCGCGAAAGCAATGAGTGGAATTATGACCACCGGCAAGATCAGAAGGATCTTGCGCCTTAAGAGTATCGCCCAGTAATCCTTAAGGTCTATTTGAACGTTGCTTTCCTGCATTATCTTTTATCTCGATAAGAGGACTATCGTACCGATGGCCGTGATGATCGGGATAAACTGGCCAACGCGTTCCAGGGCGCTGGAAACAAATCCCGCTCCCCTGGACGGGACATAAACGGTATCCTCGGGACGAAGAATAAGGCGGGGAGGTCTTCCCTCTTCGACATACTTTTTAAGATCGATTTTTACTATTTTCGAATATCTCGGGCCTTTTATAACAACCCTGACGTTTTTCAAATCAGCTTCCGGCGTGAACCCTCCGGCAAGGCTTATGGCGTCTAATACGTCTATCTGCGCCTCCAGGTTCCTCACCCCGGGCGTGGTCACGCTTCCCAGCACGAAGAATACGTTTCTGCCCTCAAATTCGGTGCTCTCGCCGAGCCGGGTGCCGACCCCGAAAGGGCTGGCGGGTACATTGACCAGGTCTCCTGGAAAAAGAGCGGGGACTTTCGAAAGATCCCCCTCTTTTAAGATGCTGAAAAGATCGATATCCAGGACTTTCGATTTATCGCCTTCCTTGCGAATGATCGTCACTTTCGACAGGTCCGCCTGACTGGTGGGACCGCCCGCGTCAATTATGACTCGCCAGAGATCGGGAATCCTTTCATAGCTTCGGGTGGACGGGTTTACGATCTGGCCGGAAACCACTACGCTGCGCGAATTGAATTGAGTCACGACGACCGTAGCCTGCGATACGGGCGTCTGGTAAAAAGCCAGCTGATCCACGATATTCTTGGCCAGTTGAGCCGTTGCCAATCCTGCGGCCTTTATTTCCCCTACGACGGGCAACGTAATCGTTCCGTTGTCGCTGACCCTGGCCTCGGTATTTAAGTCCGGCGCCTGCCAGAAAGAAACAGTCAAAACGTCGCCGGCTCCGATTATATACGGTTCGCTGCCCTCCTGGGCGTTCGCCATCACCGTGAAAATAAGAAGGCTAAACGCTAGTCCGAACAGGGGGATAATTTTCTTATTCCGATCCGCCCTGTTTTTCGATAATATTTCCAATTTCATTGCATCCCTCCGATCGAGGATTCCTCTTTATCGGCGAACTCGGGCAGATACATCACCGCCCGATTCCGTCCCGAGGCCTTGGCCTTTAAAAGGGCCATATCGGCACAGTATATCAACCTATCCACATTTGTAGCATCCTGAGGGAAAACGGCTCCGCCTACCGAGACAGTAATGACGCTATTGTCTGTAAAGATCTCGGATTCCAGCCTGAACGCGGCGATATCCGATCTCAAACGCTCGATGAATTTACGGCAACTGACAGCGCTGGTATCGGGCATGATGATGCAGAATTCTTCGCCGCCGTACCTGCTGACCACGTCGATGGAACGAATTGTATCGGTGATTATTCCGGCCATCCGCTTGAGCACTATATCGCCGGTCTGATGCCCGTATTTATCGTTGAATATCTTGAAATTATCGATATCGAGTAATACCAGAGCCAGATCGCGGTTATATCTTTTGGCCCTGAGTATTTCCTCGATCAGCCGCTTGTAGAAATATCGATAATTGTAGACGCCTGTCATGCTGTCGGTATACGAGAGTTTCTCGATAGTCGAGTATTGCCGGATGTTTTCAAGCGACAGCGACACGATATTGGTGATGGTGGAAAGGAAATCGAGATCGGAATCGGTGTAATGAGCTTTATCGGAACGTTCGGCGATAAGAAGAACACAGGCCATTTTATTCCCGACCCTGATGGCCGAGGATATCTGAAAACCGTGAGCGATAGCGGCGTTAAGGAAAAGCTCGTCTCCTTCAAATCCGGATCCCACAATCGGTAGAAGAAGCGGTTTGGGGCTTTTTGCAAGAAGCTCATAGAATCTCGAATCGCTTTCCAGAATCAGATTCGACCAGTCGGATTGATCCCCGGAAAAACAGGTGAATTTCCCATCGCCGTCATAACACAGGATTTCGGCCTTTTCAGCGCCGAGGCGAGAGCAGACAATCTCCTTTAAGGCCGCAAAAAGCTGATCTTCATTGAAGATCGTATAGAGCCTTCCGGATATCTCGACAAATGAATGAATGTCGAGGAGCTTCTGATTCAAGTCTTTGTTCAATTTCGACAAATCTTTCCTGGCCGCGGTCAGCTCATTCTGAAGCCTGCGTTTTTCGGAAAAGGCATCGCTCAGCCTGACGTCCTGATAGATATAGGAACCCAGGACCGGCCAGAATACCCTGCTAAATTCCGAATCTCTCAGGGCGGTGGTCAGAAGACCTTGCACGTCGTCAGCGGCCATAACCATCCCTTCGGAACGCCCCCATCTGTAGTCGAAAACCAGCGGCGACCGGAAATCCTGCCATTCCCGTTTTCTGAAAAGCGAGTCTAAGATCCTTTCCTGATCCGGGATCATTTCTATCACCGGGGAATTGCTTCGAGGAAGCTGCAACTGAGAAATAATCGGCCTGCGAAGCGAGGCCGGTCGGATTCCCCCATAAACGCGGGGTATCAATCTGTCTCCTTCACGGAAAAAAATGGCGAATTTCTCGAGCCTGAACCGTGAACCAATTAACTCCGCGGCAACCGGCCCCGGGCTTTTGCCGCCGCGATCGGCGGCCAGAAGCTCGCCGATAATACCATTGGCGATGGATCTATCATGCTTTTTTTCTTTCTCATACAAACGGGCGACCAGATTCGCCAGGTTAGCCGATTTAATTTGAGATAGACCCACGACGGTGATGGAGGCGACAATCGCGATGGAAAGCAAAATGGTGACCAGCTCGGATTTCGAGATAATAATCACGAAAAGCAGAATCAGGCACAATGAAAAAAACACCGGAAAATACGATTTCCCTGAGGGAGGGTTTTTCATCAACTTTCCCCGGATCTATTCCTCGCCTTGCGGAAACGATTCTTCTTCGACAATAGACCGTTACGCCGCAGGATTCCCCAGATCTTCCACCATCCGGCTCTTACCCCCCCGTGCTTCTTAGCGATTTCATTCTTTATTTCCGAAATGGAATAGAATGGATCTTTGGAGATCAATTCCAGAACCATCGATTCGACATTTCTCAAAGCGGGCTTTATTTCCGGGGGCCTGGATTCCGGAACGCCGGTCACGCGACCCGGGGCCTGTGGTAATGGCGCTTTTTCCTTTTCCGCCGACGGCGTTTCCGCCTTCTCATGGATCATGACATTCTGCGCCGTCAGAACCGGTTCGGCGACCGATACCGTATCGGTTTTATCGTCGTAGAAATCGTTTTTCGCTTTCTCGATACTATCGAAAGCTCGGAGAATCGAGTCGAATTCGAGCAATTCGAAAATCTCGTAGACATTGGGAATCATCCTGGCCAGCTTGATATCGCCGGAATGCTGCCTTATTTCCCTGATGTTGGAAATGAATATACCCCATCCCGCGGAAGAAATATAGTCGACTCCCCCGAGATCGACTATAATCCTGTATTTGTTTCTTTCCAGAAGAGAATTCATAACCTTCTCCAGCTCCGTGGCGGTCATGGTGTCGATGACGCCGTCGACCCGGACGATCGATATTTTTCCCGAATCGCCGGAGCTATCAAGGGAGATTTTGATATTGCTCATAGCTATCTAACCTCGCAGCTTTTCCCGGACCTCTCTGGCCAGATTGAAATAGTCATAAGCTCCATAAGAATATGGAGCGTACTCGAAAATAGTCTTCTGATACCATTGCGACTTTTTAATCTGTACATTGGTCCTTATCTCTGTTTTAAGCACCATATCTCCGTACTCGTTTCGAAGGCTCTCCAGGGCCAGCCTGGAGATAGTGGTCCTTCTATCATAGAATGTCGGCAAAACTCCGAGTAGCTCAATCTTCACGTTTCCGCCATTCCCGAAATCTTTTGTCAGCTCCAAGGTCGTTTTTACTCCCTCCAGCGAAAAATAGTCCAAGGATGAGGGTACCAATAAATGCTCGGCATACCCAATAGCGTTTAAATTTATGATATTTATCGATGGAGAGCAATCCAAAATTACCCAATCGCAACCGGTCAGACGGCTCAGCGCTTTTTTCAGGATTTCCAGACGATTGCTCCTGGCGGCCAGCCTTATTTCAAGATCGGCCAGCCTTTTTCTGCCGGAGGGAAGTAAATATAAATTGGGTCTGACCTTAAATATATCCGCGCGACCATCGATCATCAGATTCACAAGACCCAGATCAGACTTTACCCCGAACGCCGACGAGGCCGAACCCTGGGGATCACAATCGATGATCAAGACCTTTTCCCCGGAAAGAGCCAGTCCATGGCCTAAGTTAATGGCGGTGGTCGTTTTACCGGTTCCACCTTTGGACGTCAGTACCGCGATTTTATTCATTTCTTATCAAATTTCTTCTCGAGCTTCCGGCCGTAATCTTCCCAATCCAGGCTTTCAGTCTCTTCGTCATTCTTGATCTCCGAGGCGCTGTCTATGACGTCGATGGGGCTCAAATCCTCATTGACAGGGGGCGTGGCCGAATCCTCGGCCCCGGATTCATCCTTCTTCGAATCCAATTCGTCATCCTCTGGTGCGCCCGGATTAGCGGTCAGGGTCGCAGGGGAAGCGGATTCCTTTTCTTCTTCTCCCGGCGTTTCCGCGGGGCTGGCGGCGCGCAACTGGAGCTCCGCTTTTTTCGCCTCGGTCATCTTGAGTATCAGGCCTTCGAAGAGCCTGGCAATATCGTCGCCGCCGCCGAGCTTCCCGAGTTCGACAGCGATTTCGCTGTACAGGCCGACATCACCGAGATCGGCTTCCAGCTCCCTGAGTTTCTCGATAACGCCGGCGGCCGGCATCGGCTTCTCCCGCTTGCCGATACTCTCCTTTATTTCTTCGAGATAGGCGTCGCGGTCGAGTTTGGCCTTGCGGGTCTTGTCCCTGAGAATTTCCTTATCCAGGTCGGCCTGCATGTCGCCGGTCAGCTCCCCGATTCTGTTTACGTATTCGAGCCGGAGCTTGCGCGTATTGAGCCTCATGCGAATGAGCTCTTCATACAGGCCGCGCTGATCGCTTTCGTCTATTCCCCTCTTTTTCAGCTCCTCGCCGATCCTTTTGGGGCCATATTCGGGATTTTCCCGGATTATGCTCAATATCTCCTTGCGAACCTCGTATGAGAACTGCTTTATGACGTCCTCGGCTCTGAGCTTTTTATTCAGCAGGCCGGAATCACCCAATCTCTGCCAGCGACGGCGGTATTTGTAGAAAGTCGACGGGGAGACGCCCATCTGCCTGCAAGCATCCTCGATCGGAATCCCCTCCGATTCCACCATATCGATAAGCTTCTTTCTCTTTTCGAAAACCAGCTCGTCAAGCATGATCTTCTCTTTTATGACGACCAGCGTGATATCGTCGTTTTGAGGAGCGCCGGCGGTGAATCTGTTTAGATCGTTGTCGAGCCTCTGCGAAAACTCTTGAGGCAACAGATCGGCGTTTTTCCGGATAAAATCTATGAGCCTGTCGTTGCCGTACTGTTCGCCCACGCTATTCATGGCCTCGGTGATACCATCGGTGTAAACAATCAGCATATCGTCTTTTTTCAATTTGACCTTGTCGGCCTGAAGCGATTCCTCGAAACTTATTCCCTCCGGAAGGCTGATTCCCAGGGGCATGCCGCGGGTATTGAGAAAATAGCAGGCGTCGGAATCCCTGCGATACAGAATCATGGGTTTATGCCCCGCCGAGGCGAAGGAGATTGTCCGGGTCTTGGAGTCGAGCGTGATAAAGAAGATAGTGATGAACATTCCTTTCTTCACGTCGTCGGCCACGAATTTGTTGACCCGACTCAAAATATCGGTGGGCGATAGATTCCCCATGGATTCCAGGCGCAGGGCGGTCCGGATCATGGTCATCACCAGAGAGCCGGGCACCCCTTTTCCGGAAACGTCCGCGACGATAATACCGAGGGCGTTTTCATCGATACGCACGAAATCGAAATAATCTCCGCC